>Ga0210394_10000157_pt1 | contig 163099 bp, 140 predicted proteins | sample IncBWC12MmetaG_FD_160121 | JGI IMG/M metagenome (GOLD analysis project Ga0210394, IMG submission 160121) | Forest soil microbial communities from Barre Woods Harvard Forest LTER site, Petersham, Massachusetts, United States - Inc-BW-C-12-M | ecosystem: Environmental > Terrestrial > Soil >... | reverse complement strand
TGACTCGAAACTTGGTTCATCGCCTCGAACGCCTAGGATACGCCGTCACTTTAGAGCAGAAGGCCGCGTGAAGTCGATGCCTGTAGCGCACACCGGCTGCCAGCTGAACCCTATTTTCATAGCAGGACTTGAGCCGCAGTCGGAGCTATTCGACGTTGAATGACGCTCCAAGCGCTCGTAGATGAAGTGGCCCGCCTTCTCCAAGAGGACGACGATCAGCGCAGGCGCCGCAAAGTGGCACCACTAGATTAGATCAATAGCGTAAATTGAGAATTGGCGACCCCCGTCCGGGGTCAATTTGCGTTATGGAGATTTTGCAACAGCTATCAGACTGGTCCGATGTAATATTTTTCTGAAGGGCCGTAGCAGCATCAAATTGCGAGCCAAAACAATCATTGACGTGTTAATGGCCGGGATCTTCTGTGCCTGTGTCGCCACCTTGATTTCGACACTATGGGTAGTTTTGTTCTTGGTTGTTCCGGCTCATGCAGTCCACGACTTTAAAGGGTTTCTCAGCGCTACCTTGTCGATCTTTTTCTTTGCGCTCGTCCCTGCTTGTCCGTTTGGTTTCGTGTGTGGCGTCATTAGCCGCTTGTATCTCCTGGTCCGGTCAGCGCATATTTCAACTACAGTTCGCCTGATTTCAGAATGCGGCATTATTGGTGTTCTGTTTAGTTTGTGCTTCTCTTTGTTTCTCCGGCTCCTTGGGTGGGGACCCGTGGAGTGGACCAATTTGAAGGGAATACTGTTCATTGTCAGTGTGGGTTGTCCCGTGTCTATCCTGTACGCGATTCTCTATCGAAGGGATTTGCTTCGTCGCAGCTCAGCCTCTCCAGCACCAAGTAACTAGGCTCACGGTTGAGCATTCCTGTAGTTGGGCGACTGACCTCGCTCAGTTGATGCAAACAGGCGATTACGCCCACAATCCGCCGGAAAATTGCGAAACAAGGAATCCGAGCAACTGGCGGTATGATTTATTTCCTTGCGGAAGGTTGGCAAGTTCGGGTGGAAATCCGAGGTCACACATGATGGTTTACCTTTCGCACTCACTGAATCCGATACCCCGCTACTAAGAGAACCTTGTCCGGATACGCGCTGGTCGGGTCTCCAAATCCATTGTAAGCGTGAAGGCCCTCACGAAGTCCGTAGCGCCGAACGTATCCAGCGAGAATCTTCGAGCCTGCAAAATCGCCATGACACTCATCACTAACGATTTCGGCGGCATGTCCAACCACCCAACATCGACTGCTGACGCGACCGTGGTTTTCGTACTTTAGGCAGCACCGTATTGCAACGAGGACATGAATATTAATGCTTAAGCGCCGTTTTCCACATGGAGTCGGCAGTTTTCACAGCAAGCAGGATAGATTCATCGTAGGTGATTTACCTACAAAGCTACGGACCATTTCTTGTTTGCTCGCGCCGGTTATCACTTCGCCATGGAGGGTTTTTCATGTCCAGAGCCACGGCTCTTACAAGCCTTCTCATATTTTCACTTTGGCCGAATACGAGCCATACCGAGATAACCGCAACCGCAGACACTGTTGAACTTCACGACGGCGTTTTCGCCGGTCATCCAACCGGCGTCGTGTTTATGAATGCACCTTGCGTCTATGGCGACAGCTACCATTACGAAATTAATTCGGCAGGTAAACTTAGCGTTCTGGGTCCGTTAGTCTGTGGCAATTTCAAGGGCAGCGCAGGCGGAGAGGAAATTTGTTACCTGAATCCCCAGTTATCCTGTCAGAGTCGAACGAGTTTTAGCGCAGGTGCCGGGACTCCCTATGCGATCAATGAAACTGGAGTGAAGGTGGGCAACAAAGTAGTCCCATGGGTAGACCCGCAGCAAGTGATTGCGTTAATGCCTTCAATACAGACGAGAGCCAAAGCAAAATGCGAAAGCGTTCTATTCTGGCAGTCTAAAGAAAAGGAACATAACACGACGACTTCAGTCCCTGCGAAGATTGAAGCCCAAGAGGGCTGTAAACCCACTTTGGTTCAGATTTGCGCATCATCTGGCGGTAAGCTCGCGAACGGCAAGGATATATCAATCTTGTGTCGTCCGTAGGGACTCGACGAGTAGCCGCCAACCCTAACTCCTGATTGCGTCGCAAAATCGGAGAAGTAAAGTAGTACTTCACATTGACGGGAAGCGCGTCAATCAGGCTCTGACCAGTTGATGGGAACCCAGTGACGGGAACGAATCCAACTTCGTTTTCATGCCACCGTCAAAGACACCAGACGTTTTACAATCTTGTCCGTCGCACTGTCGAGTAGTTAGGTCGCCTTCAAACAAGGAAGTGTGAAATGCGCAGATGGGCGTGTGGTTTGACGGTGATTATCGGCCTGTGATCCCTTGAGGCATGTGGGCCCTTCAGTTCTTATTACAGTTGTCACATTGCCGATGATATCGACGCGACAACAAGAGCGGAGGTCACGACCGAGAGTCTGAAATTCGCACGGGCGGCTTTCGACGGAGATACACCGCAGGGCATTTGACCAGTTGACGAACGAGGCGAACGACACGGTTGGACAAGAAGCTATTCGGTCGCTTCGCCAAATCAAACTGCCCGGCAATATCGTGCTGACACCCCCTCACTTTAGGGAATTAAGCAAGTATCCGACGTATCGAATGCACCTCCTTTGCCAGGAGCTGAGTCAGTCGATTCTGTTCAAAGGTATGTCTTCGCCTCCGGTGTGCAGAATCATTCTCGTGACGCGACCCCGGTTGTCCATTTCAAACGTGAACACGTCATCTGCCGTTTTTGAGAAAAAGTCTTTCTCGCTTTCTGGAAATAGCTCCTCTTGCGGCTCCTCGTTTTCCTGCACAGATAAATGATCACCTTCCTGGCGAACCACGAGGACCAGATTTGGTGGATTTCCGTAACGGCCAAGATATTTTTTGAAAATCGCAGGATCGACCTGTATCTGTGTATGCTGCTTTAACGCCGGACGGGGCGGTAGTTCGTTATAGGGAGTGAATCGCTCCCATTCGATGGGCGTGAAGGTATTCTTGAGTAAGGTCTCCAGCACGGGTCTGTAGATGCCTTCGCCATTCCCGCTGTTGGTCATAATAAGAATTCCAGTTCCTGACTTGTCGAAACAGACAGTGTAGTTCCTCCAGCTATCATCGTGCCCTTCCTTAAAGAAGGCCTCGCCATAAGGCGTCCAAAAGAGTCCCCATGCCAAACCATAACTAAGCCGGATTGTCTTGTTCTCCTCTGTGGTTTCAGTTTCAAGTGTAGGAAATTCGTGTTTTGATGAAATCGGAATTTGTGGAGTAAGCAGCTGTTCATGCATTTGTTTCGACAATCCTTTGCTCTCCATGACGGCTAGCAAGAACAGCGCGAAATCATGAGGCGTCGTCAGAAGCGAACCCGCCGCGTCGGCCTTAGGGCGTTTTTGTGCTCCAAGAGAACGTCCATACTCGTCATAACCGTTCGCATAGTTTGCTTCAAAACTCTCCTGCCAGATCATGCTACTGCGAGTCATGGTGAACGGACGAAAGACGTGCTCCTGCATTAACTTTTCCAGCGGTTGATTGGTGATGGTCTCGACGACGAGTTGCAGCAGGTCGATTCCCTCGCCCGAATAGGCATATCGCGAGCCGGGCTCAAAGTGAATTTTCAGCTTCCGGTCGTCTTCGGCCCAACGCCAATTCGGAAAACCGGCGGTGTGGCTCAACAACATCCGCGCGGTGATCTTTTTGTATCGTGAATCACCGGCTAGATCCGCGTAATTGGGATATTCCGGCAGAGGCTTCGGCAAGTATTCGTAAACGGGTTTATCAAGGTCGAGGGTGTGTTGATCGGTGAGTTGTAACACCAAATAGCCAAACGCAACTTTCGTAAACGATGCCCCCGACATCACCGAATCTACAGTTAACGGCAGATTCTTTTCTTTGTCGCGGACACCATACGTTTTCAAATAGGCAATCTTGCCACCGTTGAAGAGAGCAAGCCCCAGCCCCGGAACTTCCGCAGCCTGCATGAGCTTTGTAACGGTGTCATCTATTTCAACTGGCTTGATTGTGCTGCCATCGAGACGCTTGATTTCCTGGGCTTGCTTGTCCTGCCCCAATGAAAAAACACCACTAGCGAAGACAGCGATTCCGAGGAGCAAAAGCTTCTTTGTCATGCAGACCCTCCCCACTATTAGTGTTACGCAGATCGCAACAATTAGGCCCGTTTCCACGCACCGCGCGGGCGGGCGCTAGCTTTTTATTTATCTCCGCGCCAACGACCGACTAGATTATTGATTGCTCGTTGGTCCTCCACGAAAATTGCTAGGACAGCTTGCGGCTGCACGAAATGTCAGTCCGATTGTTTCTGGGTCATATACTTTCACTGGGTCCAGACCTCGCTCAATAAATATGCGGGCCCAGTCGAGAATGAGCCGGGTGGCTGGAAGGTCATCAACAAGATTGCCGTACCCCCAGCATGGAGCAAGCACGGCGAGACCCTTTTCCGTTGTTTCGGCAACAACTCTGTTGAGTTCTTGACCCTGGTCTCCCTTGAATTTGCTTACGGCAACATCCGTTGATGTCATTTCTCAAGTTTAGCGTGAGTCCGGCACCGGAAATCAGCTCATCGTACGCACTTCTCCGATATTCGCGTTACCAGGACCCAGCCGCTTGATTCGTGACTCCGGCGAAACTTGCGCGTTGACAACCAGCTTCTGACCTGAAGTGTGGCGAGTATCTGGCGAGCTATCGTCGAATGCCAAGTCTTGGGTGGAACTTGTGATCGCGGGAGCCACTATGAATGAACGATTGACAAAGAATTTCGTTGAGGAAATGTGCGAGGAGCTAAAGAACCAACTGTCTGAGCTTGAGCTCGCCAAGAAAAGAGAAGAGCATGAGGTGGAACACGCCGCTGCTCTGCTACAGCGGAAGGCGAGTGCGCGGACTCTTTTGCTAGAGCGTCTTGCGCACGGCGGCGCGTTGGTGCTTGCAGTTAACGCCGGGCGAAGCCCTTCGGAGCTCAGGGTAAACAAGCCCCGCCCCTAAAGGTTTGCGCCTTGCAACTCGACGGAAAGTCATTCGAACTCAATAAACTCTCGTACTTCGATTTCGGTTTCCTGGTCCGGACCGTTCGGCGAAAACGGAGATCGCTTCGCCCACTCGATCGCTTCTTTGAGCGATTTCACCTGGATAAGCCAGTATCCGCCGACCAGTTCCTTCGATTCGGCGAATGGTCCATCGATCACCGTTTTCTTTCCGCCGGTCGAGAATCGGACTCGCGCGCCTTTGGAACTCGGGTACAGACCCGCCGCATCGAGCAAAATTCCCGCCTTGGCCTGCTCTTGGTTGTACTTCACCATCGCGGCGATCGATTCCGCGCTCGGCATCTTGCCGGCTTCGGAATCTTTGCTGGATTTTAGAATCAGCATGAATTTCATCGTCATTTCTCCTGAATGAGTGTTGGTCGGCGAAGCTCAATTCCCGGCCTCACTTCTACGTCGAACCGCAAACATCAAAATCGACATCCACCAGACAATTCCCCCACGAAATTCATCCAGCGCCCTAATCTACTGCAATTGCAAACGTTAACCACCAAAATTCCTTTGCTTCTTTGCCGCGGTGGACGACACGACCACCGCGTGCCCACGCTTTTCCGCGGCTGTTGTGCCGATCCCAAAAACTGAGAGCAAAGGGGTAGGAGTGTGGCGCGTTTGCGGTTGGCCAAAAAAGCCGAAGTTACGGATGCGCCGGAAGCCTTGCGGGAGGATGTGCAGTAAGAAGCGGCACAAGAATTTATCGAGCACTAGGGTTAGCAACTTCTGTTCGTTATGGTGAGCAGAATCACGCCAGCGAAAAGTGACTACCTCAGGCACCAAGCAGCCACTGCTCCGTTCATCTCAGGCGAAGCGTCTGCCGCCGGGCGGCTTTGTTCAAACGGCGTCACCGTAAAAATTGGTTCTGGTACGATATGTCCAAAGTCCCTTGGAGAAGTCGATGGACGAGCAAGAGTTTGATTCGCTGTTTTCAGTGCCCTTCGGCACAGAGGATGCGATGCGGATATTCGCACGCGGAGGCCGCTATGCGACGCTCGGGACCGCGTTGGGGGGCAAGACGGTTGACGACCTAGAGCGAAAGTTGCTCGCTCCACATCCTGAAATACCTTTCGGTTTTGACCTGGCAGATTTGCAGGAACTGCAACGGATGGCGCAAAGAATTTTACTGTATTTGAGCAACCCTCAATCTGGTTGGATTTCGAGATTGCCTCCTCGGACGATTATTGTTGGTAGCGAACGCTACACTGAGTGGCAAGCTAGATGCGAAATAGTTCGCCGCGCAATTGAGCAGTTAAAAAAATCATGATACTACCCCCCGCCACAATGGATGCGCGCCGAAATAAGAAAAAAGAGTGCGATGAGTAACGCGATACCGCAAGCAACCAGCGGCCCACATAACGTAGACCGGCCACCCCACCCAACCCTGTTCTTGCGAACCTTGTGATACCGACTGTAATCGACACCTGACTCCCGAGCTGGCGGTTTACACAGCTAGCCTCGTATCGGATGGTGAGGAAAGCGTCGTAGCCAACTGCTTTCGTGCTCTAAACAATCTTGAACGAATCGCGCCCGGCGGCACTTGCAGCATCGCGCCAACTTCTTCGGCGGTGTATTCATAAATCTCGCAGAGAAGAAGGACAGCTCGCTGCCCCGAAGTCAAATGGGAGAGTTTGCGCATTAGGGCACCGGCACTTTGCTTCTGAGAAAGGAGTTGCTCCGGATTTGGTCTTGGGTCTGGGAGCAAGTCCGCTGCCTCCCCTCGTTCTTGAGGGATCGAGCGTTCGGAGGAATAGGTTCGCTTTCGCTTGCGAAGAATCGTGATCGCTTCGTTGACGAGTATCCTTGCTAGCCAACTGCGAAACGCACCTTCGTACTTAAAACTCTCCATCTTGCGGAAGGCCACCAGCGAACAATTCTGGACGGCATCCTCGGATTCCTCGTGGTTGCGCAGGATGCGTTGCGCCAAGCGGTAAAGGATTGGCCGATACCGTGAAAACAAGATCTCAAACGCGTTCCTGTCCCCTTGCAAGCCATCCGAAATCAATTTGCTGTCATCCAGATGTGCCTGCACTTCGCTATCGTTCGCGCTTTTGTCCTTCCACGGTCCTTGCACTTTTGTTTCCCTCAGTTCCTTATTTCCCGGAACACATCAATACCCGGCATTCCGCCAAACGACGCACCCGGGAAGTAAAGCCGCGATTGGCTGCTTGCTTCTATATTCGATTCTCGAACTGTTCTGGCGTTTACATGCCAATTTGTCACCTCTCCTGTAACGGTCTTCGGGTGCCCTGCCTTCACTATATAGTCGAACGGCCGGACCGGAATTCGACAAAGCGCCCAAGAAATTCTTCACCTTCATATCGCGGCAGTACTGGTTGGCTTCATTCCAGTTGATCCTGCTGCCGTTGTCCTCCTTCGTCCACATCAAGCCTGTCCCGGGATCCGTCCATGTCACATCCTGCGGCAAACTCATTTCAGCGATGCTGTTTTCATGCTCGCCTTTTGCTTCGAGCTCTTTCCGGGAATCGAACACCTCATATCCCGATGTTACCTGCATCGGCGAACTACTCGATTTCGTGCCGACCATGTTCACGTGAGCGGGAAGCAAAAACACAGAACTGACGGATAGGCTAATCAGTACCCACACGAACGGTAAACGCATTAGGACTTAGGCTGCGCAGTCGCAGAAGTTTGGCCGCACTGATTTCGAATGCCTTCGCGAAGTTTCTCACGCTCCTCAGGTGTCATCTGTTCCCAACGCTCTTGCATCCGACGCCGCCAGGGGGTGCCGAAACCGGGCACCGGTCTGCCAACGCCGCGCCACCCACCGAACAGGACCCAACACAAGGCCAAGAGGCCCACGGCTTGCCAGAAAGTCATTGTTGGCAATCCGAAGAGACTGGGCATCAGCCAGTTCCACAAATGATGAACTGCTTGGCCAAATCCAGCGATTGCGATGGTTAAGAAAAATGCAAGTCTCAATACAACTCCGGTCCAATGTGATTTCATTTCTTGTCCTCCTCACTCTCGAATAAATTCGTCATAGATGCTTCGAAGCCGCTCGCGCAGATGCATCACCGCGTAGTGTTTGCGCGAAAGAAGTGTATTCACGCGCAGTCCACTTTCGGCGGCAAGCTCCTTGAAGCTGTGGCCCTCGATTTCATGGGCGATGAAGACCTCCCGCTGCTCATCAGGAAGCTCATCCAAAGCCGCACCCAGCTCTTCGAGCAACACAGTTCGAGCATAGGCCGCCTCCGGCCCGCCGTCGGACGACGGCAGCAGATCTTGAAACGTAAACAGTTCCCCATCCATCGGTGATATTTTCTGGTCCTGCAATGCCGTTGGCTTTTTTTTGCGGAATAGGTCCGTAATCCGATTGCGTGCCACGCGGAATAGCCAGGCTCCAACCTGCTCTATCGGCTTCATCAGACGATAGGCTTCCACCAGCTCGTAGAACACATCCTGGAGAATGTCTTCTGCGTCGCCGCGATCAGGTACCCGCCTGCGGATGAAGTTTCGCAGCCGAGCTTGCTCACGCAAGATGGTCCCAGAGATCCTTTGATCCTGTTCGTCTGCCATCTCCTTTATGCTCAAAGCGTGCTTCATCTATCTTTGTAGACGGATGAGTTGTGCGGATATTTTAGAAAATGGTGAAGAATTCGCGACTGACAATCTAGTTCTGTTGCGGTAACCGTGCGCGACCGCCCGTCTGACCTTACCACCGATGCGTCAAGTGTGCCTAAGTCCCGGTAAGTTCGTACTATGACTCAGTGGCAAGTCTGTCTGCCGTTTGCCGAATGCGTTTTTCCTTGTCAAAGCAATGAGTTCAGTAGGTTACTGGTAGCGTCAGAATTCAGACGGAAGGACCCGCCGTACCGCTAAGGAAGGTGATCATGAGTACCCTGGCCGTCAGTTTAATCGCATTCGCCTTCATTTTTGGAGGCGCGCTGTTGGGCATGTCTCTTCCGGGAGCTATGCCGCAGAATCATCTTAGTGACGATTCGAAAGACTCAGTGAAGTTGGGGATGGGATTAGTGGCGACAATGTGTGCGCTCGTTCTCGGCTTGCTGATTGCCTCCGCAAAGACCTACTACGACACGCAGAACGCCGAACTGACCGACATGTCTGCCAAGATCGTTTTACTCGACCGGATGCTTGCTCACTACGGACCGGAGACCAACGAGTCCCGCGCTCTTCTGCGCAGCGTCGTCGAGCGCTCAATCAATCGACTGTGGCAGCGTGGGGGTCCGCCGGGATCCCATTTGGACCCAGCCGCGGTCAGCTCAGAAACGCTGTCAGAAAAGACGCTAGGGCTTTCGCCGAAGGACGACAGACAGCGCGTTATCCAGTCTCAGGCGGTGAGCCTCGAAATATCTCTCGGACAAACCCGCTGGTTAATGTTCGAACAGGCATCCACACAGGTTCCTAAACCATTGGTGGTCACGTTAGTTTTTTGGCTGACCATCATTTTCATCGGTTGGGGCATCTTCGCTCCCCGCAACGCTATCGTAGTGGCTACCTGGTTCGTTAGTGCCCTGTCGGTTTCGAGCGCGATCTTCTTGATCCTGGAGATGTATACGCCTTACGCGGGCCTGATTCTCGTTTCCAGCGATCCGCTCCGCGCCGCTCTTGCACATCTCGGCCAATGATGCAGTCATGTAAACCTGACGCTGTCAAGGTCCTGGACACGTGTCAGATTAGCGTTCACGGAATCTGCCTTGGTACCCGCTCTTCGACCGGCGGTTGGGTGCCTGGCTATTGCTGAAACACCAAAGGAGGGCCGCTGATTCGTTTCCATTTCAGGTTGACGTTCACCTCTACACGATTGGCGATCTTGATGAAAGGTATGTCACTATTCATTCCGTAGTCTTTGCGGTCGAAAGCCATTGTGCCCGTAATACTGCCTGAACTAGTCCCCTTGCCATTGTCCTCGAGCGTCAGTTTCTCTTTTTTTGTGACTCCCCGAATCGTGAAATCGCCTTCCAAGTCAAAGGTGGCGGGGCCAGTCTGAGTAACGTTTGTCGAAACAAAGGTAATCTGCGGGGCCCGCTTTACGTCAAAGAAGTCTTTGCCTTTCAGCTTGCTATTCTTCATCCCGCTTCCGGTATCGACGCTGTCCGCCTGAATCCTTATTTCCAAAACGCCTGTCCTGACGTCAGTAGACTTAAAAGTCATGCTGGCCACCCATTGCGAAAATGCGCCCTTGATTGGAACGGAGGACTCGACGTCGAACTTAATTGAGCTTTCCACGGGAGTAACCTCGTAAACGGGTACCTGGGCGCGGACAGTGGATTGAAGCATGGATGCGACGAATATAAATAGGATCGCCAATCGTGCAAATCCTCTCCAACAGCTGTCTGCGTGGTGCCCTAGCCAGCTATGGCTGCTCTTCTTTTTTGCGGTGATGACACCCGCCAATTCACTCATGGTAAGTCTCATGGGTGCGCTCCTCCATTTTCTCCGTCTTCGAGCATTTTTCTAAGGGTGGCCAGAGATTTTTGCAATGACGGCGCGGCACGGTCCGTTGCCACTTTTCAAAGAATGTACTCACGCGAAATTCTACATTTACTGCCGACGGAAGCAAGTGGGACATTTACTGTTTTGCAAGCCGGCGTTAAAGGATGCGGTTACCGGTAGCCACTCGCCAATGTTCATCGCGTTGTCGTCGTCATAGCGCCGGTATCCAAATTGTCGAGTGTGGGTCCGATAGTTTTGGATCATATTTACCCACAATACAAAAATTCGCATTTTAACCCACATCACCAGCACAAACTTCAGATCTCCAAGCAGCTTCCATAAGAGATAAAAACTCAAGGCTTGTGCGAGTATGGCGACAAATGGGTTTGCAACGACCCGAAAAGTCCGGGACTTCAGAATCTCGTCGCAGGCCAAATGCTCATTACACCGATACGGCATGAGACAGAGGTATAGCGTTCGCCAAAATCCATCGCTTGAAAGTTTGTTGGGATCCCCGTCATGGTGACCTACCGAGAACATGATCATAAACAATGGTTCTGCAACCCCAGAAAAGACCAGAGAATGTTCGACCTGCGCAAACCGATAGCGAGCAAAAGAAGTCTTCGACCGCATACCGCAGTTCTAAGAAGTTCAGCGAAGGAAAAACCCCGCGCAGAGTCATGAGGTTCGACTTTTCGCACTTCCTTTTTTGAGGTCCGGGGGAAAGTACTATCCGTATCGTCATCGCCCCAAGTTGAAGTTTTTGCGGAGCGGGTACGTTTCCCGCTGGGCAGACCCATGGCGACTTGGTCCGTCTTTGCTACTGTAGTTCCGGGAGCTTTTAGAAAGGGTAGAGGACGACCATGAAAGACTGGCGACCGATCCTGCTGCTGTTTGCTGCCGCTGCCGCTCCTTGCACACTCGCGCAAAACTGGCCGATTAAGGTCTCGCCGAATGGCCGGTACTTCGTGGACTCGACCGGCGCTCCGTGGATAATGGTTGGTGACAATTCCGGCTACAACCTGATGAACTATCTGCCGCTGATCGGAACGCAGTCGGTCGACACGTATCTGGCAGACCGCGAGGCGCACGGTTTCAACACGGTTTGGATGAACGTGGTATTTGGCGTAGGGTCACAGACTCCAGCAAGCGCCGAACTGTATGACGGCACGAGGCCGTTCACGTCGCCTGCGAACGGAATCGACCAGACGTACGACTTTTCCACTCCGAATTCAGCATACTGGGCAGAAATCGATGCTCTGGTAGCGCGCGCTGCCGCGCACAATCTGGTCATTGCCATGATTCCGTTCGAGACCGGTCTGTCGAATCCGAGTTGGCCTCCCCCGCAAAGCTGCACAGGTGGGCAACCAAACGGAACCGGTTGGCTGACCGCGGCACGCGCGCAGGGCGCCACGGCGATGTATAACTACGGCGTTTTCTTAGGGAACCGCTACAAGAATTCGCCGAATGTGATGTGGGTGTTGGGTTACGACTTTCAGTCGCAAGTTTGCCAAGGTGTTTCGGGTTCGCCTGGAGCCAACGATGCGGGTTTAGTGGCGGAGTTGCTTGCTGGGATTGAATCGGTCGATCCGAACCATATCGTCACGGGAGAACTCAGTTTTCTCTTCAGCTACGACACCGAGAACGCTACGTTGGCCCCGTTGATGAAAGCGAACGGGGTCTATTCGTACGGCGGCATTTACGACGAAATGCTGCAGGCATACAACAACAAGGCGATACCGGCCTTCCTGATCGAAGGCAACTGGGAGTTTGGGAACAATAAAGGCATCCTGGCACCTTGGCCGGTGAGCGATAACAACCTGCCGTGCGGCACGTCCGCGCCTCCCTGTTCGACGATGGGGAACCCGACATACTCGCTTGTCGAGAGAATGCAGTGGTGGTGGACGATGACGAGTGGAGGGGCGGGGTTTTTCTACGGAAACCCCTACGGGTCGAAGGCAAGTGGTGATATGGCTGGTTCATGGTGGCCGGGCGCAGGAATCGACACAGTGGCGATAGCGCAACTGGGGTATGCGACGAACTTCTTTGCCGGTATTCTCTGGCAGTCGATGGTCCCGGACCAGAGTCATCAGGTTGTTACCGAGGGCTACGGTACGTACTGCGGCAGCACCTCGAGTTGTCTAAATCAACTTTCCAACGATTACGTGACCACAACGTGGAATCCAAACGGGACACTCGCGGTTATTTACAATCCGCAGGGCAATACGCTGACGGTGAACCTGGCCAAGTTGGCAGGGCCGGTTACCGCTTACTGGTACGACCCTACCAAGGGAACCTACGCCACGATCAGCGGTTCTCCGTTCACAAACAGCGGTTCGTATTCCTTCGTCACTCATAGCACGAACAGCACCGGGTCGAAGGATTGGGTACTGGTGCTTACGGCACCAGTCACTAACCTACACAATCCCAATGGACCGGACCCGCAGTGATTTGTGGCGCCGGCGTTTGAGGAGATGTCGGGAAGCCACCGCACGTCCGAGTTCGCCAAGAAGTAGGAAGGAAAAAGCGAACAGGTGGAGTTGGAAGAGGGCGCACGAAGAACAGCGTGGCGGTGAAGCTGTAACAAGGACGACAGCGAGCGATAGTAGGAAAGACGGCGGACTTACGGGATTTCCACGATAGGTGGCTTTCGGAACCACGCGTCGTAGCCGGCGACGAGCCATTCGATCGGGAAACCGCCTTCGTGAGTTACCACGGCGCTCACATGCGCCGCGTCCAGCGGCAGCAGGAAGGAACGGCTCGCGTTCATGGACTGCCCGGGCTGCAGCAGCACCCCGAATGAGACCTCGGACGCGTTGGGCACGGGATCGAAGCGACGGCCGGCGTTGTCAATCAGGTAGACAACCATATAACGCTCCCGCTGCGGAACGCGCAGTGCACGGCTGGCGAGTTGCAAGTCGACGGTGTAGCGAAGTCCTTCTGACACCGCTTCTTTGTTCACGGCGGTGATCGCTACGCACCAATCATCGAAACATTGCGGTTCGCCGATTTTCACCACGCGACGAGAACCGAACAGGGAGATTGCGATGACACAGAGCATATAAACGGCGGCAGCGAGAAGAAGTCGCCAAAGAACAAGGCCTGCACGGCGGTATTCACGACGTAGGGCATAACCGGCGGCGAGGACGAAAGTGCCCGCTGCGAGCAAAAGCAGAAAGAGGAAAACAAGGTCAGCGAGAAGCATAGCAGTACTTTATATCGTAAAGTACTCTCTACGGCAACGCAAATCTTCGCCCTGCCCCAGCGGGACGCTCCTCCTAATTACGGATTTTGCGCTTGCGGGTAGACCTTGATCCAGTGGTTGCGCATGCGGGCTTTGACTTGTTTTTCGTGCAGGTTGGAAATGATCAGGTTGGAGTCCTCTACCGGCATGTGGCAGTCGACGCAGTTTTCGCGGATTTTCTCACCCCGCTTGGCGAATTCGCCGCAGTCCTTATCCTTGTGGCAGTGCAGGCATTTTTCGGAATAGGCAGCGGGTTCGCGCTCCGGCGCGTGGACATCGTGGCAGGTAGTGCAAGTCATCTGCGAGGACCGGTAGCAGCGGCTTCTTTGCGTAAGAGCGACCTGGTTGCCATGCACATCGACGCGAGCGTCTTCGTCGGGACGCTGCAGCTTGATGAATTTTTCGAGCGGCTGTCCGGGAACGTAGCTGAACGCCGGAGCAAGTTGCTCTCCGATCCCGCCGTGGCATTGCGCGCAAATGTCCATCTGGCGGTCACGAGAGAGAGCGGATGGATTCACAACGAAGGAGCTTCCGCCCGACGCTGGCGCGCTGTTCGAGTGCTGCTTTTCAACGTGTTGCCGGCCCAGTCCGTGGCAGCGCTCGCAGGAAATGCCCAGAACGAATCCGGTCTTGACGTAGTGGTTTTCCGCCCGATCCGAACGGACTGAAGCGAAATAGGTGGCATGGCACTCCAAGCAGCGCGGGACGATGGGCCGGTCGAAATCCGCGACGCCATCGCTGAAACCCGGGCTGTTGACCCAATCGTGCAGTTCCGTCCAATAGGAAACCGGCAATTGGAGAAGCTGATTGCCCCTCCAATACAGGTAAGTTTGGCCTTTTGCTCCGGAGCCCGTGACGAAATCGATACGCTCGGACCGAGTCTTCTGGTTCGGAGGCTGCCAGAACACGGCGGTCTCGAAAAATCCATTTTCACGGGCGTCCATGCGGAAATACAGGTCTGGGTTGCCGGTTTTTAGCAGATTCGCGCCGGGAGCGAAACTTCCCGCGATGGAATTTTTTGTTGGTCGTTGTGAAGTGAGGTGGTGATTGGTTTGGAGATAGGTGTCTGCGATCGCCGCGTGGCAGTCTTGGCATGCGGCGTCATCTGCAAAAGCACCTCGAGATGTCTTTCGGTCTTGTGCGGCAAGGAAGTTCGCGCCACAGAGCAAGAGCATGACGATGCGGATCAGTCTCGCGCGTGGCACGAAGGTTCGCTCCCGCCGAATACGATAGCAGCCCACGGCGGGTTAGGCGTTGTGGATTTGGGTTGGGTACGGCACGGCTGAACAGGACGCGGAAAAAGCGGCAGACAATTCCTCATTGGCCGGAGCCCGGTTGATTGCCAAGCACTGATTCGGAAGCTGAAACTCCGACCCGGTCTAAGCACATTTTTCCGCAACCTGTAAAGCCGCGCACCCCCTTCCAGACATGCTGCCGTAAAGATGAGCTAGTTTCACTGCGTGGCGCTTTGGCCCTTGGCGGCGTCCGAACGCACTTTGGGCCAATCGTAAACGGGATATTTCGGCCGTTTGATTGGTGGCACAGGATGTTCCTTCAAGTTGGTTAGCGCCACGGCGACGCCCCTCTCCAGTTGCGGGTCGTGGCCCTGCCGCCAGAGTGCAGGATCGAGATCCACTTGAATGTCCGGCGACACGCCTTTGTTCTCGACGTCAAACTCGCCCGTCTTGGGATTGAACAATCCAAAGCGCGGGGCGGTGATGGCGCCGCCGTCCAACAAAGAGGGATAGCCGCCGATACCGATGAGGCCGCCCCACGTGCGGGTGCCAATCAGCGGACCAATCTTGAGTTCTCGGAACATCCACGGGAGCGCATCGCCACCGGAACCGGCATACTGGTTGATGAGCATCACCTTGGGGCCGAAGATGACTTGTGGGAGGACGATATCCTTGCCTTCGCGGGTCATGGCGGAGAAAAGCAGCGGACGGCTCAGCCAGTCCACGATGTAGTCGGCAAGCCAACCGCCACCGTTGAAGCGTTCGTCGATGACCGCGCCTTGCCTGTCGTTCTGCGGAAAATAGTAGCGGTTAAAATTCGTGAAGCCACCGACCGCGGTGTCCGGCAAATAAATGTAAGCCAACTGGTTGTTGCTGAGTTCGTCGACCTTGCGGCGATTGCTGTCCATCCAGTCACGCAAGCGCAGCGTCCGCTCATTGCCAATGGGGACCACGGTGACGATGCGTGCGTCTTTTCCGGTTGGATCAGGTCCGACCTTTAACTGCACGGCCTTACCAGCACGCTCGATGAAAAAGCCGTACACCTCGTCGTTGCCGTGGACTTCGCGCCCGTCGACGGCGAGCAGATACTCGCCTTGTTGGACATTGACGCCCGGTTCGGTCAGGGGCGCGCGCAAGTCAGGATTCCAGTTTTCGCCGAAATAGACCTTTGCAAAACGATAGCGATCGTGGTCGATCGTATAGTCCGCGCCGAGCAGGCCGACGCTGACTGGTTTCACTTCCGGCCGCTCGCCTCCAAAAATGTAGACATGCTGAGCGGTAATTTCGCCGAGCATGTCCGCAAAAATGTAGTTCAGGTCGGCGCGGCTCATCACATTGTCGACGTAGGGTTGATAGGTAGCCATGAGCGACTTCAGGTCCGCGCCATGGAGATTGGGATCGTAGAAGAAGTCGCGCTCGATGCGACCGACTTCGCGGAACATCTGCTTCCATTCGGCGCGCGGATCGCCGTAAATCTTCATGGCTTCGAGATGCAAAGTGCCGTCAGGCTTACCGGGCTCCGGCGGTTTGCCGAGGGCATCGACGGGCTTGATGGCCCATTGGCCGTGGGGCGGCCCACCGCCGCCAGGCGCCAGAGGATTAGGCGGAGGGAGTTGCTCGTAGAGCGCTTTTTCGCCATTGGAGGAAATAGCGAATCCACCGACATTGTCGAGCAGCTTGTCGGTCTTTCGCGTGCACACGTCGAACTTGTGCACGATCCGGCCCGTCGGAACGCCTTGATTTATGAGCGGCGACTCGAGGAGATACAGCACATGCGTCTTGCCAGCGAACAGCGAGTCATAGTTTCCGGCGGGAATGGGCAATGCCAGGATGCGCTGGTTGATGCTGTCGAAATCGATCTTCACCTCGGGTGCTTTTTCGCCCGGTTTTGCAGCTTTGTCGTCTTTCTTTTCATCCTTTTTTTCGTCTTTCTTCTGGTCAGCGGATTTGTCGCCGCTCTTATCGGATTTCTCGGCGGGCTTCTCCTCGGGCTTGCCTTCTTCCGGTTTGCAATCGTCGACGGGCGCGGATTTATCCGACGCGATCTTCTCCTCATCGCTCTGCGGAGCGAGTGGCGATTTGAGGTCCTTTCGCAGAACAATAACGTAAGCGCTTCGCGTCACCGGAATTTTATACGCGCCCATGCTGCTGGCCAGCGTGGGACCGACGTCCGTACTGGCAAAGAAGTACAGGTACTTTCCGTTTTTGTCGAAGGCAATGGAGCCGGCATCGCTCAAACCATCGGTAACCTGACGGGGCTTCTTATCCTCCACGCCGTAGATAAAAACGACGTGTAGACTGCTGTCGAGTTGGCGGGTATATGCGATCCAGCGGCTGTCCGGGGACCAAACCTGGCTGAAGTTCGCGCCATCGTAGGGATTCGTGTCGACCTTTACAGGCTTGCCTTCATCGATGTCCACGTACCAAAGACTCAGCCGCTTATCGCTGAAGGCAATCTTCTTGCTGTCCGGTGACCAGGTGGGCGAATAAAAGAACGTAGGAGGATTGCCGAGATTAATTTTGCGGACTTCGCCCATTCCATCTTGCGGGCTCAAGTGCAGCGCGTATTCTCCGGACTCGTCGGAAAAATAAGCGATCCATTTTCCGTCGGGCGACCATGCCGGATCGCGCTCGGCGAAACCGGGCGTGTTGGTCAGATTACGGATGTCGCCATGTTCCACCGGAACGGTGAGAATTTCGCCGCGGGCTTCAAAGACGGCGCGAGCGCCGGTCGGGGAGATATCGCCATTCTGGATTTGCTCCGCGGCATCCACGAAATGCGGACGCACGGCCGGAAAATCGCCCGTTACCTGGATATTGACGGTGTTCTCCTTGCCGGTGGCGGGATCGAAAAGGTGAATCGAGCCGAATTGTTCGTAGACAATCGCGTCCGGACCTGCGGAAGCGGATTTGATGTCCCCTCCGTTGCTTGGCAGCGCCAGCTTGACGCTCTTCGCTGCTGGATCATAGACGTACAGGCTCACCGGTCCATCACGGTCGGAGAGAAAATAAATCTTGTTGCCGACCCACATAGGGGTGGAATCGTTGGAATCGGTACGCGGGAGTTTCTCGATGCTGGAATCGGAAAGCTTGGCGATCCAAACCGGCGAAGCGGTTCCGCCGCGATAGTGTTTCAGCCCGCGCTGAAATTGCCAAGACTCCCGGAAATTCGTGAATGGTACATATGCCAGGTATGATGCGTCCGGCGAATAGGACCCTTCTACAGCCATCGGTAGAGGAAGAAGCTCGGGCAAACCTCCGGAAACTCCCACAGTGTAGAGCTGCGTGAAGCCGGCGTAGCTGCCGCGGGGTGACCGGAACAAAATACGCTTGCCATCACGTGTCCAGCCAACCGCCTGATCGCTGCCGGGATGCGTTGTTAGCCGCTTCGGGGAGCCTCCAGCGGCGGGAATCACGTACACATCTTCGTTGCCGTCGTACTCTCCGGTGAAGGCGATCATTGAGCCGTCGGGTGAAAACACGGGATCGATTTCGATGCCGACGTCGCTGGTCAGCCGGCGCGCTTCGCCCCCACTCCGGTCCACGACCCATAAATCGCCGCCGTAGCTGAAGGCGATTTGCGTCCGGCTGACTGTAGGCTTGCGGAGAAGGGCGTACTGATTGCCCGATTGAGCGGCCAAATCGCCGGCCGCAAAGAGCGAAAAGAATAAGCCGACCAGAACAGCGGCGCACAGATGGAACACCGACGTGCGGATATTTGCAGGCATGACAACCTCCGAGGACCATGGTTTAGACATGTTAGACGTTTGACCCCGCGCGAAGGTCAGGGCCGATCTGTGTATTCATACGACGTAGCGCCGGTATAGGTTCCGCCGGTCATGACCCTGTGATCTTGAGAGGATTTTCCGTTCCGCCAGCAGAACTACCCGCAGGAGTCTACCACACGCACGAGCGTAAGACGCAGTTCTCCATGGACTTCCGCTTGCTGTTGGGTTATTGTCCAGGCTCTAAGGAATTTCTCGCCGGCGCGTCAAGTGGTCGCCCCGCATAAGACCGCGCCAAAGGCAGGGCCTATGGGCAAAATGGTGCTCGCTACATTGGCCGCGTTAGCATTGCTGTCTGTCCCTCCTTCCGTTTCCGCACAAGCGCGCACGGAACAGCGTGCCGATAGCCCTTCGCCTCGGTACTCCATTCCATGCTCCGAAATGCCGGGCGGAAACCAATTGCGGCTTGTGTGCCCGACTCCCGCGTTTTTGCCTGTTGCCGACGAGGATGACGACGATTCCGGGGAGCAGCCCATACCAATCGTGCTGAAACTCCCGGAAGGGACGGCGTTGCGTATTGCCATCGATGCGCGCACGCGTATTTCGCACGTGGGCGAAACTGTAAAAGGATACGTGGTGGAGACGGTTTACGCTTTCGACGAACCGGTGATTCCGGAAGGCAGCGTAGTCACCGGGCGAGTCACGCAAATCGCGCCCGTTCCGAAGCTGCGACTTGCGCAAGAGTACGCCAACGGGAATTTCTCTCCCTTTCATCAATACCAGGTCACGTTCGATCACTTGCGCCTGCCGGACGGACGCGAAATCGAGATTGCGACCACAGTTGCACCGGGAGCCGCCGAGGTGGTGCATCTGGTCAGCAAGCCACCCAAGGACAACGATGCAGAGAAAGAGCACAAGAACGGCGCGGCAAGGGCCATGGATGCGACAAAGCAGCAGGTAAAAGCCGGCGTGCAGGAAGCAAACGATTCGGCGCATCAGGCTGCCGACCAGATCCGTGCTCCGGGAAAAATGCACCGGCTGAAGCAGTTTTTGCTGGAGCAGTCGCCGTACCGGCGGCAATACATCGAAGTGGGAACGCGATTTAGCGCCTCGTTGACCCAGGGGCTCGATTTTGGCTCTGACAGTCATTCCCAGGAGCAACTTTCGGCGTTGGGCGACCTGCCACAAGCAGATACTGTGCTGCACGCGCGGCTGGTGTTGGAGTTGAGTTCAGCAACGGCAACGCGCGGAACTCCCGTGGTTGCGGAACTGACGGAGCCGGTCTATTCGTCCGATCACCACCTGTTGATGCCATCGGGCTGCCGGTTGATCGGGCAAGTGGTGGAGGCCCGGCCGGCACGGCGTTTACACCGCAACGGCGAGCTGCGTGTGATTTTTGAACACATCGAAATGCCCGGCGGCGGTCTTCAGGAAGTGCAAGGCACACTGGAAGGCATTGAAGTGAGCCGCGCGGCGCACATGAAACTCGACGAAGAGGGAGGCGCGCGAGCGACGGACAGCAAGATGCGCTATTTGTCGACCGGCGTTGCGCTGCTGCTTGCGGCCGCTGCTGCGCATCCGGATGTGGACCGTGGAGGTATGCAAGATCCAGCCGGAGATCCTGCGGTGCGCGCGGGAGCGGGCGCTTCGGGATTTGGATTAGCGGGAACCGTGATTGGATTAGCGGCGAAGTCGAACGCGGTTTCGATTGCATTTTCCGCGTATGGAGCCACAGCGTCGATTTATACGAATTTTCTGTCTCGTGGACGCGAAGTTGTGTTGCCGAAGGATGCACCAGTTGAAATCGGCCTGGGAACTCGGCACCCACGGGCCCACTAGGGCAAATTCGCGAGGCCTGCTATCTATAACCCTAAGAGCGGATCCTGATAGCGGCTTTCTAGGTGTGCGATCGGCAAACTGTCTGTGCATTGTGCCAGTTTCCGCTCGAGGAAGCGCTTCTCCGGCTCCGAGCACCGGAGTTGGAGGGCGCGATGGAAAGACTCGGCGGCCGCTGGATGATTTCCCGCCTCCAACAGCAAGCTTCCTTCGACCGCCGGAAGCAGATAATAGTTCCGCAACGAATCCTCGCTCGCGAGAGCATTCAACTCCGATAGCGCCTGTTCCGTGCCGTTGACTTTCGCGACTGCCACGATACGGTTGAGAGCAACCACCGGTGACGGACACTGTTGCAGTAGTTGGGTGTACAACTCGAGGATCATCCGCCAATCCGTTTCGGCCGCGGACCTGGCTCCCGCGTGTGCGGCCGCAATTGCGGCCTGGAGATGATAGGTCGAAAGCTGCGGTCCTTCCGCGCACAGCGCGAAGTGATGGAACCCAACAGCGACCAGCCTCGCGTCCCACGCATTGCGGTCCTGATCCTCGAGCAACACGAGTTCGCCCTGCGAATCGACACGCACCGGAAGCCGCGCCGCCTGAAACGCCATGAGCGCAACCAGCGCGTGCACCTCCGGGGTAGCTACGGATGAAGCCGCCAGCAGCGTGGCCAGTCGCAGCGCTTCTCCGCACAGCTCTTGCCGCGTTAAATTCTCACCGGTTTGCGCCGCGTATCCCTCGTTGAAAATGAGATAGATCGCTTCCAGAGCCGAGTCCAGCCTCAGGGTCAGCTCGTCTCCCTTCGGGAGTTCGAATGCGATGCACTCACTGCGGATCTGGCGCTTGGCGCGGACCAACTTTTGCGCGATCGCGCTTTCCTCGGAAAGAAAAGCACGTGCAATTTCGCGGGTGCTGAAGCCTCCAATCGTTTTCAGGCTTAGAGCCACGCGAGCTCCCCGGGGTAAAGCCGGGTGACAACACATCAGCAGCATGCGCAACTCGTCATCGCGCAACTGTTCTTCGAACTCCACTTCGCCAGGCAAGTCCGCGGAGCTTGCCATCCGCGCCACTTCGCTTGCGGCAAGGCTTGCAGTTTTTTGATCAACAAGCATGCCGTGACGTACCGCATCCAGAGCGGCATTCCGGGCCACACGAAACAGCCAACCCGATGGGTGCGCGGGTACGCCACTGTACGGCCAAATCTGCAGCGCTTTCGACAATGCTTCCTGGACCGCTTCCTCGGCCAGATCCAGGTATTGTGGGCCGAGCAGGCGAGTCAAATAGGCGACCATCTGTCCCGCGCGATTGCGGAACAGATGGTCCACCAGAGCGGCTGCTGCGTTGGTCATGTCAAGCTCCGGGCACAGGCTCAACTTCGCGCAATTCGATCGTGCCTCCGTATTCGAGACCGGGGCAGTCGCGGCACTGTTCCACGGCAGCGGCGTAGTTCGCGGCTGAAATGGTGAAATAGCCGCCGAGCACCTCTCTCGTCTCGCTATAAGGCCCGTCGGTGACGCGCATATGATCCTTGCCGCGGATTACTTTTCCGCCGTCGTCGCGTAGCTTGGCGCTGCCAACCAGAACTCTTTGGCTGTCCAGCTTTTGCCGCCAGGCGATGAATTTCTGGATGGCCTTCTGCATCTCTTCCGGACTCATCTTCTTCCAATCCGTGGGATCGTTGTGAAGCAAAAGCATATAGTTCGGCATAAGGTCTCCTATTGCATTCGAGTGTACTGCTCCGGAAGAGGCTCTTCGCTCAATTCGAAGTCCCTCTTCGCTATAAAGACGAACGAGGAAGGTGGATTTCGACATTTTCAGGGTAGATTTTGGGGAACGGCGCAGAAAAGAAGGTGGATTCGGCGATCAGCCGGCGAGCACAAGCACCACAGCGAAACCGTCGTAACCCTTACTGCCCACCGTTTGAATTTCCGTAGCGCTGACTCGGCGCTCGGTGGCAACGCGCTCGTTGAAGCGCCGCACACCCTGCACATCGACGTCTTTGCTTTCCGCGTCAATCACCTTTCCATCGCGAATTACGTTGTCCGCGATGATCATGCTACCCGGCTTGGACAGCTTCAGGGCCCAGTCGAAGTACTCCGCCATGGTCGATTTGTTCGCGTCGATGAAAATCAGATCAAATGGCTCGGGGCGCTCGGCGGCGACTTGTGGAAGTGTTTCGAGCGCGGCACCCAAGCGCTGTTCGACCACTCTGCTTAAGCCGGCACGTGCAAAATTCCCGCTAGCCACGTCCGCGTGTTTTGCGTCCGCTTCCAACGTGAGAAGACGGCCGCCTTCGGGAAGGGCGCGCGCCATCCAGATCGTGCTGTACCCGCCGAGCGTGCCGATTTCGAGAATCGTGCGGGCCTTTAGCGAGCGAGTCAAAAGATGAAGCAGCTTTCCCTGTGGCGGTGAGACTTGAATCGAGGGCAATCCCGCCTCGGCGCTGGCGCGCAGTGCAGCTTCGAGGATGGCATCGCTCGGGATAAGCGTTTCGGTGATGTATTGATCTACTGCGGTCCAGACTTCCTGCGTCATGAGATTTTCTCCTTCGCGGATATTTTCAGAATCGCCATCCGTAGCCGACGATCAGTTGAATGCTATGCTGCATTTTGCCACCGTCGAAAGACTCGGTAACACTGTCGACGTTCACGTCCCGGGTGTTGAAAAAGAGATGCGTGTCACCGATCTCGATGCGCACCGTGCTTCGTTCGTTGGGATAGAGCTCCACGATGCCGCCGAGATCAAGGACAAAATTGTTGGAACGGCCATAACTGTAGGTGGAGGTCGAATCACTGGTGGTGATGCCGGTTAGAGCATCGGAATAGCTGTGAAAGCCGGGCCGCACTTTGCCGAAGAATCCGAAATGGTTGCGCCGGATACCGCCCTTCAGGCCGACGAGCCCTTGCAAGATGGTGCCGCCGTCGTGGGGGCCGGCTACATCAGGGCGGCGCGGGAAGTAGAGCAGGTCGCCGTCGAGGTAAAACACGCCATAGAAACGGTATGAGGCGTAGCCGCCAACGCCGGGTTCGGTGCGTACATTCTCCGTCAAGCCTTCGCGAGAGATCATCATGGCGCTGAAAAGTGGGCCGAACTCCCAGTTGCCGGGCACCTTGGTCTCCGGCTCGTTCTCAATGAGTGCACCCGGGCGATACGCAACACCGAAACTCAGGCGCGTCGAGTCATTGATTTTTCCGGGAATCGCCAGGGTGTTTCCGCTTGAGTTTGAGGTTACATCCGCCGGAATACGGTAGGGATCACCTTCGATGTCGAAACGCAGAACCCAGCGCGGTGAAGGATAATACTCGATTCCGCCTCCTAGGTTGAGAACGAAATAAGTCGCTGGTCTGGCGATGTATGGACCAGCCGTTCCATTCGCAAGCACTTCGACTCCCGAAAAATGAAGCAATCCTGGACGGACCGAGCCGAAAATGGCGAAGTGACGAGTCTGAACGGCCTTCGCGCGAAGGCCGAAAACAGCTTGAATGGTTTGTCCGCCTTGTACCAAAGGGAGAGGCACTCCATTTTCCGGGAAAAAATCCACTGAAGATTCGAAGGCCAGCCGTCGAGTGAAATTCCAGTCAAAGCGGCCGCCGACGCCGGAGAAGTTCTTCCCTTCAAAGGCGAAATTGGTTTCTCGGAGCGTCGAATACTGGGCGCCGAGTTCGAAACGCGTGTAGTTGTCCTGCGCGTCGACCGCCGCTGGCAGCAAAAGCGAGAAGAACATTAAACCGAAGACGAGAATTTTACCGGTCATGATCGAGCGTCGGTCTGGCGCCCTTCTGCCACTCAAGGAGAGATGCAGGAGTGCGAAAAAAGTATGGCACGGCCCGGTAGAAAATCGCCATCACCTGTGCTTCGCCCATTTAAACCGGATGAGTCTCGCGGTATTCGCCGCAGGCCTGCAGGAAGCGCTCGACATCCTTTTTCAATAGATAGTAAGGCGTGGATAGGCGGATTTTGGAAGGTAGGCCGCCGCGAATGCGGATCTTCTTTTCCTTCCACATCCAAAGTTCGGGATCGGGCATCTTGTAGGGCTCAATAGTGACGGTGGCAATAGCGCATCGCAGCGCCGGATCAGGCGAAGTCCAGGAGTGGGCGTGAATCTCCATCATCTCCTGGAGGAGGTAGTCGGCCATTTTGCGGTGGCGCTTTTCGATGCGATCCATACCAATCTGATTGGCAAACTCGATGGACGCTTTCAGTCCACGGAGCGCCGGGACGTTGGAGCTGCCGATGCGTTGAAATCGCTCCGCGCGGATTTTCGTGTCATCCCAACCCTCGGTCGCGATGGTGTTCCATAGGCGATCGATTACTTCATCTCGGACGTAGAGAAAGCCGGTACCCTTCGGCGACTGCAGCCACTTGTGAGGGCTGGCGGAATACATGTCGCAGCCAAGCTCGTGAACATCGAGCTTCATCATGCCGGGAACATGGGCGCCGTCGACGGCGGAGAGAATGCCTTTGGAGCGGGCGAGCGCGCAGAGCTGTTTCGCGGGAAGGACCACGCCCGTGACCGTGGTGATGTGGCTAAAGAAGAGCACGCGGGTGCGGGGAGTGATAACCTACTGTGCCGTTGTTTAAATAAACTTCATCTTCGGGAATCAGAAACAGTTTTCGGATTTCGGTCCAGTATGCTTCTTCGTCCGCGTCATAGAGACCCCCGTCCGGTATTTTGTCCGGGGCGTGCGCAAGAATCTCCTGGCAGACATCGGGCAGGGGGCTTCTGGTCAGCGCGGCGACAGCAGCGAAGGATGAAAGAAACGTGCGGCGATCGATCATCATGCCTCCTCGAGAGCAACGGCGGAGAGCAACGGCGGATTCTATCTCGAATTTACGGCGAGCGGTCACTGGAATGAACGGCTGGAATGAACGGCTGCTTGCTTCATTGGTCCTAGAGCTGGCGCTATACTGGCCTCACCGGGGTGGTTGAATGACGAGGGCGGGAAAGCGAGAGTTGGGCCACAGATGCGCCATTTGCCTGGCGTTGTGCGCGCTCCTCGCGCATTTTGCGTTTGCACAGAATCCGCGGGGAACGTTGCGCGGCGAAGTGCGGGATGCGAGCGGCTCGCGCGTGGCGGGAGCCAAGGTTGTTGTGCACAACGAGCCGTTGTCGATCACCCGCGGAACGCAGACCGATGACCGCGGCGAATTCCGAATCGAGGAGCTGCCGGCCAGTTCGTACCTGCTGAGCGTGAATGCGACAGGTTTTGCGGAGGCGCGCTCAGAAGTAATCGTGGCGATCAGTTCGGTACGAGAAGTCAGCGTTACCCTGCGTCCCGAATCCGTCAAAGAAAATGTAGTGGTCAATGCCAAGGCGCAATCGATCACCACGGAGCCTCTGGAGACGGCAAGCGCAATCCATCAAGCGGTGATCTACCGGCAGGACTTGGAGGCAATTCCGCTAGCCGCGCGCAGTTTCGCCAATATTGCATACCTTGCGCCGGGAACGGAGCCTGTCGAGCCTTCTGACCCTACCAAGGCGCGCATCACCGCTGTGTCTACCGGTGGCAGCTCCGGTTTGAACAATGAAGTCTCCGTCGATGGCGGCGACAATTCGGACGACTACATCGGCGGGTTTCTGCAGAATTTCTCTCCGGACGCCATTCAGGAATTTGCCTTTCGCACCGCGCAGGCCGATTCGGATACCGGCCGCACGACGGCAGGCTCGGTGGTGATCACGACGCGCAGCGGAACGAACGACTGGCACGGCGATTTTTCTCTATTCGATCGACAGGCGGCGTTGAACGCTCGTTTTCCGATCGATAATCCCGCGCCCAATCCCAAGCAGCCCTTCTCTCGGCAGAATTATGTCGGCACGCTCGGCGGCCCGATCGTGAAAGACAAGATTTGGTTTTTCAGCTCGCTCGAGTATGTCCACGAAAATGCCAGCATCGCCTACAGCCGAGCAAGCACGGCGCAATTTAATGCGTTGGCGCAGCTCGCATCCACGGGCCTGATTCCCGGCGTGAGTTCGATTGAGGTTCCCGGCAACGTGCCGGTGCCGTTCCGCGATTATCTCGGCACGGTGCGCTTCGATTGGGCGCAGTCGGAGCGCTCGCGCTGGTTCTTGCGAGCCGCCCTCGACACCTACACCACTCATAATGCTTTAGTGCAGCAGGGCGCGCTGTCTTCGACCGGTGTAACTTCTCACAACAACTATTTCAATGCGGTGATCGGCCAGCAGTTCACATTTTCGCCGCAGTGGATTGGATCGCTCGTCCTGGAGTTCAGCGGGCTCCATCTGACGCAAACGCGCAATTCTGATTTTGGCTTTGCGCTTGCGTTTCCGTTCACCACAACTTCGAGTGTCATCACCGGTTTTGAAACTTATGGCGACAACCAATTCGTAACCGGCATTGCGAATTTTCCGGTGCTCCGCAACCAGGAGAAGTACCAGGTGCGTTACGACGTCACGCATATCATGGGCCGGCATACCCCGAGATTCGGCGTAAATTTCATTCACGAACCGGTGCTCAGCGGAGCGCTCACCGGCACTGCGGAAAAATTGGTTACGTTTCCACAAGACCCGACCTATTACCTGGCGAATCCCGCGCAGTTTCCGATCGATTATGCTGCGGGAAGCGTCTTCACCCCCGCGAACGACGGGAGTTTTTCGCAAAATGTGCAGCGCCTCGGTCTCTATGCCGAGGATTCCTGGCATGTGACGTCAGGTCTGACGATCAATTATGGATTACGCTACGACACGACGTTCGGACTCTTCATCGCCTCGGGCCGCACGCAAGCCTTCAACCCCGCGCGGAGCACCGGCTTGGTGAACGGAATTCCCCACGACTACCGCAAGGCATTTGCGCCGCGGCTCGGCGTGGCCAAGACGCTTGGGGCATCGCAGAAAACGGTGATCCGTGCCGGCGTCGGGCTGTACTACAACGATCTCGCGCAGAATGGCTGGGTCACGGCGTTTCAGTCCGTCAATGCTGGCAGCTTCGAGAATGGCCCGGTGGCCCCCTCATTGATCGATCCGAATTACCGCACGCCGTACGCACTGCACGCGACCGCGGGAATTCAGCACGCGCTCAACGCCAACTGGATGATCAGCGCGGACTATACGCGCGAAACCGGAATGCATGGCTACCGCAGGTACGATTATCCGGAGGCAGCGGTGTTTCGTTCAGATAATCGCTCCGCTTACGACGGACTTTCACTGCGGGTGCAGGGCAACCTATCGCGCCGTGTCAACATCACCGCGCACTACACGCTTTCCTCGGCAAAGACTTGGGGCTGCGTTCTGGGAGAACTGTTCGACTACGTGAATGGCGTTTGCAATCCAAACGACCCATTTGCGCCGGGTGACTACGGCCCTTCGGGCGAAGATGTGCGGCACCGATTTGTATTTGTCGGCAGGTTCCGGTTACCCGTGGGATTTGAAGTATCCGCGCTGGGGCAGGCGGAAAGTGCGCGGCCGTTTACGATGACCACTCCCGTAGGCACACGCGCGGTGGTCAATGGCGTGGAAACCACGATGGATGAATTTCGCGGCACGCCCTACATGCAATTCGATATGCGGGTGAGCCGGCCGTTCATGATTGGCGAAAGGTGGTCGGTGGTGCCGTTCGTGGAATTTTTCAACCTGTTCAATCGAAATAATCCCGGAGCATTTTTTATCACGAGCCTTGCGGCGCTGCCCACCCCCGTCAACAATCTCGCAAACGCCACAGCGTTCTGCTTGAATGCTTCTTGTACGCAGACACAGCCGATCAAGAGCCTCAATCAATTGCGCTATCCCGCCGGAGCTCTGGGCGATTTCTTCGGTCCAGGTACGACAGTGGGCATCCCCTTCGCGGCGCAACTGGGCATCAAACTGTTTTTCTAAAGTCCACAACGGCGGAAAGATCGGCGGAAATCCTCATGCTTACACGACCGCGCTGGTTGTTGCATCTAGAAGGAGCGGCGATTTTCGGATTGTCGTTGTATTTCTATGGCTCCGGACACTATCGCTGGTGGTTATTTGCCGTGATTCTTCTGGCCCCCGATCTCTTCATGCTGGGTTATCTGTTCAACGCGAAATGGGGATCGGCGGTCTATAACCTGGTGCACACTCTTACCGGACCGCTCGTTCTGCTTGCCGTAGCGCTGATTTTTGCCGCGCCGGCTTGCACTTCCTACGCGTTGATCTGGCTCGCGCACATCGGAATAGACCGCGCCCTCGGCTACGGCTTGAAATATCCGACCTTCTTCAAGGATACCCACCTGCAACACGTCTGATTCGAGCGGCGACAGGCTTTCGCCCCAGCGGTACAATGAAAGAGTATACCAAGGGCACGAAAGACAATGTTTGAGAACCTGACGGAACGGCTGCAACGAACATTTAAAAACTTGCGCGGGCAGGGCAAGCTCAGCGAAGAGCACCTGGACGCGGCGCTTGTGGAGATTCGCGAAGCATTGCTCGAAGGCGACGTAAACGTTGGTGTCGCCGACGAATTGCTGTCGAACATCCGCAAGAGGGCGCTGGGCAGCGAGGTGATGCTGCAACTGTCGCCGGACCAACAGGTGGTAAAGATCGTTCGCGATGAACTGCTGAATTTGCTGGGCAAACACGCCAAGCCACTGTTCGCGTCGCGGCCACCGTCCGTGTGGATGATTGTTGGACTGCAAGGTTCGGGCAAGACGACCACTACAGGTAAGCTGGCGAAATGGCTTTCGCAGCACGGGCACAGGCCGATCGTGGTTTCGACCGACGTGTATCGCCCCGCGGCGCGAGAACAGTTGAGCCAGGTTGCCAAGTCCATCGGCGTCTCGCTTTGGCCCGGCGCGGGAACGGACAAGCCGCTGGAAATTGTGCGCGGCGCGATCAAAGAAGCGAAGCTCTCCGCGAGCGACGTGATTATCGTGGACACCGCTGGACGTTTGCACATCGACGACGAACTGATGAACGAGCTCTCCACGCTGAAGAAGGAATTGCAGCCAAGCGAAATGCTGTTCATCGCGGACGCCATGATCGGGCAAGACGCGGTGCGCTCCGCGGGCGAGTTTCACAAGCGGCTGGGACTGACGGGCGTGATCCTGACGAAGCTGGACGGAGATGCCAGAGGCGGGGCGGCGCTTTCGATCAGCAAAGTGTCCGGTGCGCCCGTGAAGTTCGTGGGCCTCGGCGAAAAATACGACGCGCTCGAAGGCTTTTATCCGGAGCGAATCGTTTCTCGCATTCTGGGAATGGGCGACATTCTGTCGCTGATCGAACGCGCGGAATCGGCGTTCGACAAGAAGACGGCGATGGAGCTGGAACGCAAGCTCCGCAAGGAAGACTTCACGCTGGAGGATTTTCGCGACCAGTTGCGGCAAATCCGGAAAATGGGGCCGCTCGAGCAATTGGTGGACATGCTGCCGAAGGTTGGGCCGCTGCAAAACCTGCCAAAGGACGCTTCGGTGGACGAAGGCAAACTGAAGCAAGTGGAAGCGATCATCAATTCCATGACGAATGAAGAACGGCGCGATCACAACGTGATCGATGGGAAGCGGCGGAAACGCATCGCCAAGGGCAGCGGCACCACCGTGCAGGACGTAAACCAGGTCATCAAGCAATACATGCAGATGCGCACGATGATGAAGCAATACGGCGCGATGGCCGCTCGCGCCAAGATGAAGGGCCTCGGGAAGTTAGCGGGACTCTAGCAACGGCTACGCGATTGACCTATTTAGACACGTCAATATGGAATGTTCCGGCCGACCCAAGCTGCTGATGCCGAAACAGTTTGGCGGTCGTGCGCCGAGGCCGATGCACAGATCGTCCTCGGCCTAAATGCGCATTTCGGAATGCGCAAGGCATTCTATGGGAAGAAAGCGGACGCGAGTTCTCGCGGTCAGAAATCAAAACTCTAATGTGTACCGGTTGGCAGGAGTATGTCGGCGACTTTCAGGGAAAGCTCGTCGGGGTTTAGGTCGGTGCGGTTACACAGAACTACGATCGCTAGATGATCATCGATGAATCGTTGGATTGTAGTCCGAAAACCCATTGTGCCGCCGTCGTGATAGTTTCGCGCGTGACTCTGATAGGGATCGAGAAACCAACCGAAACCGTACTTGACCGGGGGCGGTTCAGCTGAATTCGGGGCCTGCGGATCGCGCGGCCAGTGTGGTTCGCTGCCGTCGTTAAGCTGCACGGGCGTGAGAGCGGGCCGCATTTCTGATTCGCCGAGCAAGGTGTGTCTTTGCAAGCCCTGGTCCCATTTAGCCAGGTCCGGCACATTGGAATAGATACCGCCGTCGCCGAGTGTGGCCGACGTGGGGCTCTGATCGCTTTCGACCAGCTTGCCATTTTCCCGGGAATGGCCGAACGCGCGATCGCTTACGGTGTTCTTGCCGTCTTGGTAGACAACCGTCTTATTCATTTTAAGCACAGCAAAAATCCGGCGTTGCAAGAATTCGCGATACGGCATTCGCGAAACCTTTGCGACGATGAGTCCCAACACCACGTAACCGGAATTACTGTATTCCCAGCGCGCGCCCGGAGCGAACCGTCCCACTGGTTGAGCTTTGAGGAGCGCGAGGACCTCGTCATCCTGAATCTGATGCTCGGGGCTCCACTTCGGGCCGCCATTCTTCTCTTGTTTTTCCATCAACTCCGAGTAATCCGGCAAACCGGAAGTATGATTGAGAAGATTCCGAATGGTGATGTCCCTTCCGTACCGGGGAAAATCGGAGAAGAAATCGGTGAGATGATCGTCGTAGTGAAGCTTGCCGTCGTGGACGAGCAGCATAATGGCCATAGCGGTGAATTGCTTGGTGACACTCGCCAGACGAAAGTTGGTCTGCAGATCGATTAGCGCCGGCGACCCCAATTTGCGAACCCCGTAGCCCTTTTCGAACAGAATCTTCCCGTTCCGTTCCACGAGCACGGCAAGCCCGGGTTCTCCTGGCTCAACGAGGGGAGTGAAAATATCCTTCATCTTGGCCTGTTGTGTATCGTCAGACGGCGGCGCGCCGGCCATCAAAATGGCGCCGACGGCGGCGAGGAGAAGAAGGACGACTCCAACCGACTTGACCGTTCGCATGGTTCCTCCGGGCCCAGAAAGCATAGCATTCACAAGGTCCGTTTATCTGGGCGTAACACATCTGAGATACTTGTCTACGCTCGTCTGGGATGACTTATGGCTCGCACGGCGCTTGAAGATCACCGGCTTTACTTGAACCGCCACCTGCAGTGGATGGCGTTTAACCAGCGCGTGCTCGAAGAGGCGCGCGACACCCGCAATCCCCTCCTAGAACGCGTGAAGTTTCTGGCGATTACCGCCAACAATCTTGACGAATTTGTGGAAATTCGCGTGTCCAGCTTCCTGCAGAAGATCGAGCACGGCTCACAACAGACCGGTCCCGATGGTTTGACGACCGAGGAGGAACTGGCGCGGGTCTCGGAGGCCATGCACCATCTAGTGACAGCACAGTACAAGTGCTGGAATGACGAGTTGTTGCCGGCGCTCGCGAAGCATCAGATTCGCCTGCTGGCCGTCGATCAGTTGAACACCAAGGCGGCGCAGACGGCCAAAGAGTTCTACAATCGCCGCGTTTACCCGATGTTGACGCCGGTCACTGTCGATCCGACGCATCCCTTCCCTCACGTGCTGAATAAAGCGTTGTGCATTGCATTCCTGCTGCGAAAGCGCAAAGGGTCCGGAGAAAAGCCGCTTTTCGGCGTGGTGACTGTGCCACGGGCGCTGCCGAGGCTTCTCCGGGTACCCACGGGGAACGGAGGAATTCATTTCGCATTCTTGCAGGACATTATTTCCCAATATGCCGCGAAGCTATACCGCGGCTACGAAATTCTGGCGTCGGCGGCGTTTCGCGTGACTCGGAATAGCAATCTGTACCTGGAAGAGGAGGAAGCGCGGACGCTTCTCGAGGCCATTGACTCTCAGGTGGCGCAGCGTCGCAAAGGCCAGGCGGTGCGGCTGGAAATTGAAGTCGGAGCGCATCCGGAGATCGTTTCGCACCTGGTATCGACATTCGAACTGGACGAGTCGTTGGTTTTCCGTGTGGCCGGTCCGGTGAATCTGCAGCGGCTCTTCCACTTGTATGAGGAAGTTCCGCGGCCGGACCTGAAATATTCTAATTTCACGCCGCGGCAGGTACACATCGGGCACGACGCGGACTCCATGTTTGAAGTTCTACGGCGGCAGGACGTACTTCTGCACCATCCCTACGACGCGTATGATCCGGTCGTCCAATTTTTGCAGACCGCGGCTCACGATCCGCGCGTCCTTTCAATGAAACAGACGCTGTACCGAACAAACACGGACTCTCCCGTGGTGCAGGCGCTGCTCGAGGCGGCGGGAAAAAAAGAAGTGACGGTTGTCGTCGAGTTGAAGGCCAGCTTCGACGAAACGTCCAACATCAAGTGGGCGCGTAGCCTGGAGGACGCCGGCGTGCAGGTATTTCACGGCTTGGCGAACCTGAAAACGCACGCAAAGCTGGCGCTCATGCTGCGCCAGGATCCGGATGGAAAGCTCCGTCGTTACGCGCACCTCGGCACGGGGAATTACAATCCGTCAACCGCGCGGTTTTACAGTGATTTCAGTTTATTTACATCGGACCCGGCCATCACTTCTGCCGCGCATGACGTGTTCAATTTCCTGACCGCCTATGCCGAAAAAGCGCATTACCGGCCGCTGCTGCTTGCGCCAAAGGACATGGCCAAGTCGGTCATCGCTTTGATCGACCGGGAGGCGCGGAACGCCCGGCGCGGCAAGCCGGCAAGAATTATTGCGAAATGCAACGCCGTGGTCGATCCACCGGTGATCCGCGCTCTCTACCGGGCGTCGCAAGCGGGTGTGGAGATCGACTTGATCGTACGCGGACAATGCACGCTGGTGCCCGGACTGCGCGGGATCAGCAGCCGTATTCGCGTGCGGAGCATCGTGGGGCGATTCCTCGAGCACAGCCGCATTTATTATTTTGAGAACGGCGGTTCGTCCGAGGTGCTCCTGGGTAGCGCCGACTGGATGCCGAGAAACTTGTACGAGCGCGTTGAAGTGCTCTACCCATTGAAAGATGTGCAGTTGCGCGAACGGATCTGCAAGCAGATCCTGCCGGCGTACTTGGCCGATAACAAAAAAGCCCGGGTGCTCGGATCGAACGGCCAGTACACGCCCTATCGTCGGCAACAGGGCAACAAAGGATTTTCGGTCCAGGAACATTTGATGAAGCTGGCTGGCGGATTTGTCAACGGCTCCGGAGTTCCTCACGACCCGCATCCCAGGGTCGCCTATAGTGAAGCCCAGCCAGGGAACGTCCCCGTCGAACCCACGCATACCTTGGATCTGGAAGTACAGGACTCTTCAAATGCAACAGTATGATCTGGTGGTGATTGGGTCTGGACCCGGCGGGCAACGGGCGGCAATCCAGGCGGCAAAAGCGAAAAAACGCGTCGCGGTGGTGGAAAAGCAGACGATGGTCGGGGGTGTGTGCATCAACACCGGCACCATCCCGAGCAAAACCATGCGCGAGGCGGTACTGCATCTCTCCGGCTTCTATCACCAGGCCTTCTACGGCTCCAACTACCACGTCAAAGAAAACATCACGATGAGCGATCTCAATTTCCGGGTCACACGGGTGATTGAGAACGAGGCCGCCGTCCTTCAGGATCAGTTGAAGCGTAATGGTGTCGACCTGTACCACGGAACCGGCTCATTTACGGACCCTCACCACATTCGTGTGGAGAACACCACCGGCTTCAACGAACTGGAAGCGGAATTTGTAGTGATCGCGACCGGTACCAAGCCCGCCGTCAATCCGAAGGTAGCCATCAACGGGCGCAATATCGTCAACAGCGATCAGATCCTCGGCATTCCAACGGTGCCAAAAACCCTAATCGTCGTCGGCGGAGGAGTAATCGGTGTCGAGTACGCTTGCATGTTCACGACGCTTGGCGTGCGCGTGATTATCGTGGAGAAACGACCGCGGCTGCTGGAATTCGCCGATGCCGAGGTGGTAGAGGCGCTCAGCTACCATATGCGCGACCGCCGCGCGACTATGCGTTTGACCGAAGAAGTGGAAAGCGTCGAAGAGACGCCGGACGGCAAGGTCGCGGCGAATCTGGTCAGCAAGAAGCGGATTTTGGGAGACGCGCTCTTGTACGCCGTCGGGCGCCAAGGAAACATCGATCGGTTGAATTTGAAGGCTGCGGGTGTGGAAGCGGATGACCGTTACCGGATCAAAGTCGACAAGGATTATCGAACTTCACAGCAACACATCTTCGCGGTTGGAGACGTCATCGGATTTCCAAGTCTGGCGTCGGTTTCGATGGAGCAGGGGCGGATTGCAGCGGCGCGGGCATTTGGGCTCCAGGCGGAATCCGATCCGGCGGGATATCCGTATGGTATTTACACCATCCCGCAGATTTCGTTCATCGGAAAGACGGAAGAGCAATTGACGGAGGAAGATGTCCCGTACGAAGTTGGTGTGGCCTATTACCGGGAAATCGCGCGCGGTCAAATTTCCGGACACACCGAGGGACGTCTCAAGCTGCTGTTCCACCGGGAAACTCTGGAGTTGCTCGGTGTGCACATTTTTGGGGAGGATGCCGCGGAACTTTTGCACATTGGACAAGCGGTGCTGCTGTTGAAGGGCAAGATCACTTATTTCATCCACACGGTCTTCAACTACCCAACGCTGGCGGAATGCTACAAAGCGGCCGCCTTTAACGGTTTTAATCGCTTGACCTGAACCGCAACTCACGCACCGTGCCCGTTGGCTTGCGGCTTCTCCGCCACGAACAGGCCGTAGACAAAATTGCCGGAAGCGATAGCAGCCCGGACGGCTTGAAAGGCTTTGAGGTAGGTGATGAATTCCGCTCCGAGTTTGGCGGCCAGAGTCCAGAACGCTTTGTCCTTGATGATGTCCAAGCCAATGTCCCAGCTTTTCGCGCAATTCGGCGTGAGTACCTGGCGATGCGTGATGCGAAGACCGCTTGCCGTCAGGAAATCCGCGTATTCGTTCATTTCGCGAAGTTCCACAAACATGCCCTTGTCGATGGGGTCGATGAACTTCTTTCTTTTCGCGGGGCTTAGATTTTCCCCGCGGAACCAGTCGGTCAGGGCGAAGGTCCCTCCAGGCTTCAGGAGTTTTGCTGCCGAGGAAAAGAATTTCGCGGTGTCCTGATAGTGAGAGATGGATTCGACCGACCAGAGTATGTCGAAAGGTTCCGAGAATTGCAGGGCTTCCGCGTCCATGAGGAGAAACGTTGCGCAAAGGTTCTGTTTCTTGGCGTCGCCATTGGCCATTTCCACCTGGACCGGAGAAATGGTTATTCCTGTCGCGGAAACGCCGTATTGCCTGGCCAGATAGAGACTGGTTCCTCCAAACCCGCAACCAATATCCAGGACCCGAGAGCCCGGCGTAATATTGGCCAGGCGCGCGAGATGCTCGATAAGTTGAATCTGCGCCGTTTCCTTGGATTCATCCCCGCGGATCCAGTAGCCATGGTGGATATGCTCGCCCCAGAGCGAACGGTAAAACGGGCTGATCAGGTCATAGTGCTCGATGATTTTTGGTTTTTCGTTCGTTCGGGCCATGGTCCAAGGGTCGATCTTCTTCAGATTGCGCGCGCAGATGCTCCAGCGGCCCATATTCTACTCTGCGATTACCTGCCGTCCAAGCGCTTGAGGAGTGTTTGCCGGGGGAACGGAGTCACGCTAGAATGAAAGGCATACTTTAGGAGGATGCACCTTAGTGTTGACCATTCGTTTAGCAAGAATTGGCAAGAAGAAAAAGCCGTACTACCGCGTGGTAGTCATTGAAAGAACGAGAGCGCGCGACGGACGTGTACGCGAAGCGGTGGGAACCTATGATCCCCTGAAGAAACCCGCGGAGATCAAGCTGGATTCCGAGCGCATCAAGTATTGGCTCGGCGTCGGGGCACAGCCGAGCGATACGGTTCGCAGTTTCATCAAGCAACAAAAAATCGCATAAAACGTTCAAACGCTCAGGTTCTCGCTCGCAGGTTTTTCCAGGTCAGGTCCCAGTGGCGGAGGTACATAGCGCGCTCTCTGATGGAGCGGGGCGCGCGGTAGTACGACAACCTGAACGCACGCGGGGGCCCTATGAAAGAACTCGTGGAGGAGATTGCTCGAGCGCTGGTGGATCATCCCGAAGGAGTGCAAGTGAAAGCGGTGGAAGGTTCGCAAGTCACGGTGCTGGAATTGCGAGTCCATCCCGAGGACTTGGGGAAAGTGATTGGGCGCCAGGGGCGTACGGCGAAAGCGATCCGCACGCTGCTCGGAGCAGCGGGGATGAAACTGCGCAAACGTTTCACGCTCGAGATTCTGGAAGATTGAACCACTCGCGCGACCAAGAGCGGAGTTGGTTGCTGGTGGCCCGTATCCTACGGTCACGGGGTAATAAGGGCGAGGTCGTGGCGGAGCTGTTGACGGATTTCCCCGCCCGGTTTTCCACTTTAAAGCGAATCTATCTGCAGAAAGGCGACGGAGAGCCTCGGACCGTTGCGCTCGAGAATTTTTGGCTGGACCGGAACCATCCGGGAATGGGCGTGTTTCATTTTGCGGACTGCGCGTCGATCTCCGAAGCAGAAGCTCTGCGCGGGTATGACCTGCTGTTGCCCTTCGAAGAGCGAGTGGCGTTGCCGGCTGGCCAGTATTTCGTGACGGATTTGATTGGCTGCACGGTGTTTGAAGCAGCGGCTGAGGCTAGCAAGCTTTCTTCGCCGGCTTGCGCGATGGAAGACGCTCCTCGGCTTTTGGGCACTGTGCGCGATGTTTATTTACCGGGCGAAAGCGTTGCGGGAACTCCGCTGCTGCAAGTGGAAACGGCAAAGGGCGAGCTGCTTTTGCCCTTGGCTGCCGATATTTGCATGCGCGTTGACGTGGCGGAGCGCAGGATCGATGTTAGGCTGCCCGAAGGGTTGAACGAGCTGAATGCACCGAAGTAGTCGGCGCGCTCGCGAGAGCTCAAGTTTGTTTCACTGCAAACGATGCGATTCGATCTGATTACGATCTTCCCGGAGTTTTTTGCCGGTCCGCTGGACCACGGCATCATTCGGCGCGCGAAGGAAGCGGGTATTGCGCAAATTCACGTGCAGGATTTGCGCGAATTTACGAAGGACCGGCACCGTACAGTGGACGACCGCCCTTTTGGCGGCGGCGAAGGTATGGTGCTGAAGCCGGAGCCGCTGTTTGAGGCGGTGGAAAAGTTGCTCGGGCATGAAGTCGGCGATGCGCACGCGAAAGTCGTGCCTGAACCAACCACTGCGGTCTTGCTGATGTCGGCAGCAGGGCGGCTGCTTACGCAGGAGACGGTGCGGCGACATGCGAAGCTCAAGCGGCTCATTCTCATTTGTGGGCGCTATGAAGGTGTCGATGAGCGCGTAGCCGAGCATTTGGCCACGGAAGAGATTTGTGTCGGCGACTACGTTTTAAGCGGCGGAGAGCTGCCGGCGGCAATCGTGGTGGACGCGGTCACAAGGCTATTGCCCGGGGCACTTGGGAACGAGGCTTCCTCTCAGAACGAATCCTTTCAGGAGTATGAAGGACCGAGCCGGGCAACGAAGCCGGCGAAAGGCGTCTTGCTGGATTTTCCGCACTACACACGGCCGGCGGAGTATCGCGGCTGGCAAGTACCCGAGGTTCTTATTGGCGGCAATCACGCCGAGGTTGCGAAGTGGCGCCGCGAAAAAGCCTTGGAAAAAACACGACGCAATCGGCCGGAATTGCTGGAAAATGCGAAGCAATGAAACAGAGATTCATGCGGCGCCTGCTTCGCCGAATCGGCCTGTTCCTTGCAGGACTCGGAATTTTTGCCGTAGGTCTTGGCCCGCTTATTCGAGCCAAATCGTCGCCCGGGGATGTTCGCGGTCTTACCTTTGCACCGATCGGCATCATCGTGGGAGTCCTCGCAATGACCGCGGCCATTTTCAGGAAGGATGGACCGGTCGAGGACGCACGATCGCCCAAAGACAGGAGAAAGCAACGACGGTAAGTGCTTGATCCCCCTATGCAAGGCAGCGAAAAATGTTATAATTGAAATTTGCCTTAGAAGTGCTGGCCCCGCCTGAGTGGGTCTGCAGGGAATACAGAAAATGAATCCGGTAATCCGTAAGTTGCATGAAGCGCAGTTGCGCAAAGACCTCCCCGAATTTCGGCCCGGCGACACCGTTCGGGTAAACGTTCGCCTTCTGGAAGGCGAAGGGGAGAAGGTGAAGGAACGCATCCAGGCGTTTGAGGGAGTGGTGATTTCGAAGAAGGGCCGCGCCAGCAGCGCCACATTCACCGTGCGGCGCGTCAGCTTCGGCACCGGCGTGGAGCGTATTTTCCCGCTGCACTCGCCTTCGATCTCTTCGATCGATATAGTCGGCAAGGGCAGCGTGCGCCGGTCGCGCCTGTATTACCTGCGCAACTTGAAAGGCAAAGCTGCCCGCATCAAGCGCGCCGCTCGCGAAGAGGCGGAAACGACTCCAGCCACAACGACGGCGAACGCATAAGAACACGTCGAAGAAGCGCCCGCCTCGGAAGGCGGCCGCTAGAAAACCTTCGCCCCATCCAATCCAAAAAATCACGTCCACAGGTTCATTCTGAGGAGCGCGCCTCGCGCAACGAAGGCTCTCAACCGAGACTTCACATCGCTTTCCACAACGGGCGTTAGCCAGGACCGGCAGCTATGCCTGTCCAATATTCTTGGCAACCCCGGCGGAAGGAATGGCATAAAATCGGCTCGCCCTGACGAAGGAGGCTCATGCTTGAAAACTGGAGGAGGACTGTGTGGCGGAGTTCGAAAATCATGTCCTTCCTGATACTTGCTATGAGCTTAGAGCGACTCGACGCCCAAGAAAGCAATGTGGCGAAGACGCCGCCAATGGGTTGGAACAGTTGGGACGCTTACGGAGAGAGCGTCAAGGAAAGCGATATTCGCGCGACCGCGGAGTGGATGGCGAAAAACCTGAAGGCTTACGGCTGGGAATACGTGGTGGTGGACTCCGGCTGGTACGTGACGAATCACTCGGCGGGTTTTAACGCGAACAACGCGGAGTTCAGCCTGGACGCCTACGGGCGATACACGCCCGCGGAAAATACCATTCCTTCCGCCGCGAATGGCGCGGGATTCCGGCCGCTGGCGGATTACGTTCACAGCTTGGGTCTTAAATTCGGACTGCACATTCTTCGAGGCATTCCGAAAGTGGCGGTCGAGAAAAATCTCCCAGTGCAAAGGTCAGAGTTCCGTGCTTCGGACGCCGCAAACAGTTCCGACACGTGTTCGTGGAATCCATTCAACTACGGCCTGGACACGACGAAACCGGCGGCGCAGGCCTATTACGATTCGCTGGCGCGCCAGTTCGCCGAATGGCACGTCGATTACGTGAAAATCGATTGCATTTCGAGCCGCCCTTACAAAGGTGAAGAAATCCGGCTGATAAGCCAGGCGCTGCGACAGAGCGGCCGGCCCATGGTGCTGAGTCTCTCTCCGGGACCTGCGCCGCTCGAACAAGCGGAGGCGATGGCCAAGTACGCGCAGATGTGGCGCATTTCGGACGACGAGTGGGACGTGTGGCAAGGCAAAGGCGACGAGTTCCCGCAAGGCGTAAACAATCAGATCGAACGTGCGGCAAGGTGGGCTGCCTATTCCCGGCCCGGAAACTGGCCGGATGCGGACATGCTTGCGATTGGACGGTTGGAGCCCGCGCCGGGATGGGGTGAGTCGCGCGCGTCACGCCTGACGAAGGACGAACAACGAACGTTGCTGACGCTCTGGGCGATTTTCCGTTCGCCACTCATCATGGGAGGAAACCTCTTGCTGTGTGACGATTGGACGAAATCGTTGCTGACGAACGCGGAAGTAATCGCCGTCGATCAGCATTCGAAGGGCAATCACGCTGTGGAGACAACGCCTAATTCCGCCGTGTGGATGGCTCGACCGGAAACGGGCGCGGGCTACTACGTCGCGATATTTAATCGTAGCGATGCGCCGCAGACGCTCCATCGCGCCTGGAAACAACTCGAGCTCGTGGAGTCCGAGTATGTGCTGCGCGATCTCTGGAAGCAGCAGGACGTGGGGCGCGTAAAGTCGATCGATGTGACCTTGCCCGCGCACGCGTCGATTCTCTACAGCCTTACGCCCGCTCGCTGAGTGCCTGAGCAAGCAGCGAGCTAGACCGCCCGTACCACTGACGACGACGGCTGCTATGCGTGGCATATTTGGCAAAGCCGGCGCATTTATTTGCGCTGTGGGACTCGCAACACCGCCTGTATTGACTGCTCCCGACGAGCCGAGATCTCGGGTTCGAAGATGAGTCCTGAATGGCAAGAATGCGTGTTTAAGACTCCGCCGGTTGTGGCTGCTTCGAATACCTGGTCCATGTATCTCATCCAATAGCCGCTGATCCCAACCCACAAGAAAAAATAGAACTGGAACGTGTTGACCGGCCATGGCGGCGCGTCCTCCGCGTGGTACACTGCGGCGGAACACCTACTCCATGAGCCGACTCTGCTCTTCCCGTTTCGAGCGAGCGGCGCGAAAGCTCGGCTGGACGCGCATCGCGGGTCTCGATGAAGCCGGGCGCGGCGCGCTGTTCGGTCCCGTCGTCGCCGCTGCCGTAGTTCTAAATCCGAAACGAAGAATCGTCGGGCTGGACGATTCAAAAAAGCTGACTGCAGATCGCCGGGGCGAATTGGCGTTGCGCATCCGCGAGCACGCCTTAGCATGGGCTGTCGCGGAAATCGATGCGCAGCGAATCGACGCCTGGAACATCTACCAAGCAAGCCGGCAAGCCATGGATGCCGCGCTGCAGCAACTTTCCATTCAACCGGACTACCTGCTGATCGACGCCATGAAATTGGACGTCATGATCGAGCAGAAATCGCTCATCAAGGGTGATCGAAAGAGCGTCTCCATCGCCGCCGCTTCCATCTTGGCAAAAACACATCGAGATGCGCGAATGGAAGAGTGGAATGTGGTCTACCCGCATTATGGCCTTGCGCAGCATAAGGGATACGGCACGCCGGAGCATCTTGAGGCATTGCGCATCCACGGGCCCACGCCACTGCATCGGCATTCCTTTATGCCAGTCCGCGACGCCGGCTGTTGGGCGGCAGGTGCGGTACAAGTAGCGCTGCCGCTCGATGAAGTCTGGCCGCAGGATGAGGTAGACAACTAAGAAAGTATCCGAAATGCTTAACGCCGTGGGCCAAGCCGGCTTCGCCCTCTCTTCGCCCAAACGTAGCGTATCTGCCACGGGGATAACTGCCTGCTCACACTCACCCGCTGTTCGATTGACGGCCCCAACACTGGGGCGTAGCGTGAAAAAGTAGGAGCGCAGGACTCTCAGCGCCTGCACTGCGTCCAGGAGAAAGTCGCGACGGCTTAAGTGGAGAGCTGTCGTCTATTAGCGCATGGCCTATAACAAAAGCAAGTTTGTCGAAGCCGCACAAAAACTGCTGAACCAGGGGAAGGTCGCCCAGGCCATCGCCGAATACCAGCAGATCCTGAAGTACGAGCCGCGAGATCAGGTCACCCTGATGACCATCGGCGAGCTGTACATTCGCCAGGGCGAAACCATCCAGGCCATCGATTATTTCGAACGCCTCGCGCAACTGTTCGTCAGCGACGGATTTCTGACCAAGGCCATTGCCGTTTACAAACGAATTGCGAAACTCGCGCCGGAGGAAATCCGGCCGCTAGAAAAGCTCGCAGACCTCTATGTGCAACAGGGAGTAATGAGCGAGGCGCGGCCGCTGTTTCTGCAGCTGGCGGAATTGCACCTGAAGAACAACCGGCAGCCGGAAGCGGTGACGCTGCTGAAGAAACTGCTGTCCGCGGAGCCGGACAACCTGCGCATCCAGGTCCGGCTGGCGGATTTGTACCAAGCCATGGGCCAACCCGGAGAAGCATTGGAGACCTATGTCTCTGCGGCGCAGCGGGCCCTCGCTCGCGGCGATCACGCGGAATGCGAGAAGCTAGCGGATAAGGCGCTGCACATCGATCCGAAGCAGTTGGACGCTTTGATCGTAAAAGCCCGGGCCTATTCGACGATGGGCAACGTAACCCAGGCAGCGGCGATTCTTGAACGCGTGCCGGATCTCGAAAAGGGCGGCGAACCGGCGGAATTGCTTCTGGATCTCTATCTAAAGAACGCGAAATGGGACGAAGCAACAGCCTTGGCTCTGCGGATTTTTTCGTCGGATGAAAAAAACTTCAGCGCAACGCAGAAGGCCACGGAAGTCTTGATGGAATCGGGACAAGCCGAGCGGGCCATGAGCCTGCTCTCGCGTATTCGCATCCCGATGACCGACGCCGGCGAACACGAAAACGTAACTCATCTTCTGAATGAATTATCGGCCAGACTGCCGGGAAGGCTGGAGCCGCTGGAATGGCTGGTGGATACCTACGGAAGAACCAGCGATTCCTTCCGCATGCCCGATGCGCTCGCGCACTTGGGCGACGCCTTGGTGTCATTGGGGAAGTTGGAACGTGCCAAGGACACCTTCCAGCAACTGGTGGATCGCGAACCAGAGAGCGACGCAGCCAAGCGCAAACTGAACGATGTTCTGAAGAAGCTGGGCCAAACCGATGCAGAGACGGCTCCGGCGGACATTGTAGTGGTGACCGAGGATTTGCAAACCGAACTACCGAAAGCGCCGGCGCCGAAAGTTCGGCCGGGTTTGGAAGAGCCAGCGGCGTCCATTGCGGCAGAGACGCCGTCTTCGGCAGCGCCCGCCGAGCCGGAACTGGACGAAGAAACGCAAAAATTCATCGCCCAATCGCTCACCGACGTCGACCTGTTCGCCAGCTACGGGTTGACACAAAAAGCCATCGGCTTGTTGGAAGCGATTCTGCGGCGCGCCCCGACACACACTCCCACGCTCGAAAAATTGTTGGACTTCGTGCTGGGTGCGGGCGACGACCGCCGCACGGCGGAACTTGCGGCGCAACTCGAGCATATTCACGCCAGCCGCGGCGATGTACGAAGCGGAGAGCGGTTCGGCGAGCTGCGCAGGCGCTTCCAGCGCGCGGCCGGCTTGACGGACGAAGAAATTGGAGCCGCGGTGGCAGCGGCAATGCCACAACCCGTCGAAACCGAGCCGGTCGAAGAGCCTTCCATGCTGGATGCAGCGGTTGCGGCCGCAGACGTTCAAGCAGCGCCGGGAGGGGCTTCCGCGCAGACAGTAGAAGTGCCGGGAATTCTTGCCGAGGCGCAAGTTCCGGAAATCGAAATCGTAGAACCAACGGACGCGGATTCTAAGGCTGCAGTCGCTCCGGAAGAAGTCGACCTCTCGGCGGAATGGGCTTCCCTGCTGGAAGAGACAAAAGAGCCCGCGCCGGCACCGGTGGCCGCGGCTCCGAAGCTTCCAGCTTCGCCCGCGCCTCCCGTCGCCGAGGAGTTCGAGATCCCGGAGGAGGAAGGAAAGTCCGAGAATTTGACTGCGGAAGCTGCCGCAGTGGAACCGCCTGTTGTTACCCATGGCGAAGCCGGCGGCGAGGAATTCCAGGTTCCCGTAGAGCCTGCGCCGGACGATGGGGAAATTCCCGCTACAGAGCAACCCGCGGATCATCCGGTCCACGCCGAACAACCCGTGCACGCGGAAGAGGAAATCGGCCAGCACCCCGAAGCGCTTTTGCCGGAAGCAGAGTTGACGGGATTGCCCGTTCCCGACCATGCGGAGGTTGCCGCGGAAGGTGAAGACTCGGCGTTGGAAGAACCACAAGCCGCGTTGCCGGAAGAGCCGCCAGCACAACCGGAACTGGAATTGGACCAGGAATTCGAGCTCGTGCTGGAGCCGGAGGAAGTGGCCGCGCCCTACGAGATGCTTTCGGAGGTGCCCCTAGCCAAAGCGCCAGAGTCCGCGGAAATCACGGCGCCGCCGGAAGAGAAAATCGCAAATTCGGCTCCGGCTCAGAAGTTCACTTCGGACCAATTTCTTTCCGAACTCGCCAAGGAAATCGACGAATTGGGGCTGGATGAACTCACTCCGACCATGTCCAAGCCGGACGCCGAGCATGAGGCGGTGGAACCGGCAAAGGAGCGCATCGGGGCTAGCACCGAAACCGGTCCACTGAAGGAAGTGTTCGACGAATTCCGCGCAGAACTCGGCGAAATGGGCGCGGAGGATGAAGACTTGGAGACCCATTACAACCTGGGAATCGCCTTCCGGGAAATGGGCCTCCTTGAAGAAGCCATCGGCGAATTCCAGAAAGTAGCAAAAGCCAACGATCGCGGAAAAGCTTTCCGCTACGCGATGCAGTGCAGCACGCTGCTGGGGCTCGCGTTCATGGAGAAGGGCCAGCCGGATATCGCCGCGATCTGGTACGAGCGAGCTCTGAGTACCCCGGGCCTCGATTCGGAAAGTAAACTCGCCTTACGGTATGATTTGGGAGTGGCGCAAGAGTCGGCCGGCGATCTGGAAGCGGCACTCAAGAGTTTCTCTCAGGTCTACGCGGTCAACATCGACTATCGCGACGTTGCGGATCGGATTGCCTCGCTCCAAAAACCAGCGCGCTGACCATTTGCCCACGGTCAACCAGGCTAGACCCAGGGGATAATGAACCGGATTTTGCGCGCATTGACGGTAGTGTTGTTGTTTGAGATGGGCGCGCTGCTATTGTACCTTCCGTGGTCCGCGTTCTGGGAACAAAACTACTTTCTGAGCCATTTTCCGCGGTTGATGCCGATTATTCTGCATCCCTCCCTGCGCGGAATGGTCAGCGGCATCGGCATATTGGATATTTGCGTGGCTTTTGGAATGTTCACCTCGCGCCCGGCGCCCGCCCGTGTCTCGCCTCCCTCAAACTCGTAGTATGAAACTGTATTACGTGACGGACCGCAAGGCGCTGTCCACGACTGCAGGCGAACAGAACCGGCTGCTCCTTGAAAAAATGGAAGGCGCCGCGCGTGCGGGCGCTGATTGGATCCAAATTCGGGAGAAAGATCTCCCGGGGCGGGAGCTTGCCGCTTTGGTGGAAGAGGCGCTGCGCCGGATTCCTCGCTCCTGCCGGATTCTGGTGAACGATCGTTTGGATGTGGCTGTCGCCGTTCGCGCGGGCGGCGTGCATTTGGGAGAATCGAGCGTGCCGGTTGCGGAAGCAAGGCGAATTGTAAGAGACCAGCCTGCCGGAGCGGACTTTCTGGTTGGCGTCTCCGTGCACTCGCTCGAATCAGCGCAGGCGGCGGAGCAGTCGGGAGCGGACTACGTGATTTTCGGGCCGGTGTTTGAAACTCCTTCGAAGACCGCGTTCGGACAGCCGCAGGGGTTAGACGGGCTGGCAAGAGTATCTGAGAGTATCTCGATCCCGGTGTTAGCGATAGGCGGAATTACGGCGCAAAGGGCTCGCGAGTGTGTTTTGGCGCGCGCATCGGGAATCGCGGCAATACGCCTATTCCAGGACGCGGAAAATCTCGAGCAACTTCTAAAAGAACTGCGAGCCTGATTCTTCTACGCGTTCATAAGTCGGCGAAGCAGGCGAATCTGGCCGGCGTGATAGACGTCATGAAAGGCGATGCCGTAAAGCATCGGCAGATGTTTCATGGCGGCTGGCGATTTCAGAATCTTCTGGACGGCTTGAACAAGAGCGCGATGCTCGTTCTCCAGAATGGCGCGATCGGCTCGCCACCCCGCTTCCGTAGCTTTTCCCTTCTCCGGACGCGCGAAGAAATTGCTTCCCTTTAAAATAAACGAACCTTGTTTGCCGCCCTCGAGCCGACGGCGAACCGCGTACTTCCAGTACGCGGCATGAAGCGTCTCCTCCCAGATGTTGTGCCGAGCCGGCGCAGGACGCCACGCGGCTTCTTTGGCGGTGACGCCTTTCAAGGCGTGCTTGAGATTCGGCCCGTGCCAGGTTTTCTTCTGAAATGCTTCGTCAAGAAGAGCCAGGATGATGGCTTCGTCATTCATGAAAAGCCTCGGAAGGTCTGTGTGACATTCTACATCGGATGCCGGGGGGCGAGCCTACCTGTGGTGATGGACGAGTTTGCGAGCCATCCCGCTTTGAGCGCCATCGCTTCCACGCTCGCGGTGAGACGGCAGAGGACGGCGTTTGCGCCGGAATCATGTCGCGCCAGAGTTGTAGCTGAGCATGGTCTTCGATTGCGCGCGCTAGCCGGAAACGCTCGACTCCCGGCATAGTTCCCGCAGATAGATCGAAGAATGTTGTACATCACGCGAGCGCGGCAGACTACGGACGGAAAATGGGCAAGGCCGAGCGCATCAAGGTCAATTGCTGCATGAACGATCTGGCGTTGGGCAAGAATATCCGATGCTTCGCCGAGGACGGCTGTCTTGCCGGCTCCGATCGTGCCCGTAATGATCAGCACGGATTCCGCAAGCTCTTCGAGCTTCCCATGCTTTGAGGAAGGGGGAACAGCCACACGAACCACAGCCCTACCTGCGGCCGCGATATTCCCGAGTCCTGCAACTTTTCTTCTGTTTGCGAACGAATGCTTTCAATTCGCGGACTGCGCCGAACCTATAGCTTCATTCAGAATCATCGCCAGGCGCGTTCCAGCTTGCGCAATGCGCTCTTCAACAACGGGACCCGCGGCGTCCTGGTAATTCTGACCGGCAAAGAAATGCAAGTGCAGCATTCGTTCGCCGATGTGATTGGCGTCGGCGCAGCTATGGACCGGAGCCGCCGTTTCAACGGGAACGGCAGGAACGAGCGCTCCATACACAATTGATTCTGCATAGTCATAACTTTCCCAGGCCCAATCGTCCACATGGACTCCCGCGGCTTGCCATTTGGGAATGTCGGCAGAAAAAACCAAAGTGAGATATTCCGCGTACTCCGGCGGCTCGGCGCCTTCCATATCGCGCTCGAGGATGGCGGTATCCCAAAGAGCGTGAAGATTCGGCGTAAAGGACTCATGGTGTTCCTGCGGTCGGCGGCGGAAATAACGCACCGGAACGCAGTTGCCGCCTTCGTCGTTGTTGGTGACAGCGTGAAGAGGCATATGCAGATCGCCGACAAAATGGATGATGTAGCGCAGCGCATCGGCTCGCTTGTGCGGGTCGGCGCCGTTGTGCTTTAGAATCGCGAGTTGATCCGCGATGGCCTGCGTAACGCAGCCGTCGCTGCCGCAGAACTGCGCCAGCGCACCGCGAGAAGCACCCCGCGGGATGTCGATGTAGTGCCATGGCCCATTTTTAGCACTACTGCGCACATCGTCGGCCCAGGTGGCGGCGTCCGCCATCAAGTCGCGCGTGGCATTGCCGCAGTAGCGTTTGACCTGAGGATCAATGGGATTTTCCGAGAGCAGTTTTTCGACCAACTGGCGTGCCTCTGGCGTGAGCTGTTTGTCGGCAATCAACGCGACCGTCTGATGGCCTTTGCATCCCCAGGCCCGCACGGACTGGCATCCCAAGGTGAAGGCCAACAGCAAAACGGTGAGTCGAGCGCAAGTGAAGCACGTTGACTTCATGTGTAGCTCCAGAATGGTTGGTCAAAGAAGCAGCAGTCAATACCAAAAGCGCAGAGCTGAATGCTTAGGCACTGAGCCAGCGCGCCACCGGCTTCCACGACTCAGTGTGGTCGCAGATAACGCGTAGAGCGGCGGTGATGGGTATGCCCAGGATCAGGCCCATGCCGCCCCAAACCCAGCCCCAGAAGAGCAAAGAGATTGTAATCGCCACGGCGTTCAGTTGCACCTGACGGCCGACAAGTTGAGGAGCGATAAGGTTTTGCGCCACGATGTGAATACTGGTGAGCACAACCGCGATGATGCCGAAGTGACTGACCGCTTTCCACTTCAATACCGCAAGGAAGAAACCTGGTATCCATGCCAGAATCGCGCCGATATACGGGACCATGTTGAATAGACCGGAGGCGATTCCGGCAAGGACCGGGTAGTCGAAACCCAGAGCCAGAAAGAAAATGCTGCTGCAGGCGATTACAACCAACGTGACGACCGACATGCCGATGAGATAATCCCGGAGAACATTGCGTAAGTCGTCGAGGGTTTCTTTAACTTGCGTTCGCCGCGAAATGGGAAAAAGCTGCAACGTGGCATGCCACGCTTCGCGCTTTCCCGCGAGCATGAAGAAGACGAGGAACGGGACGAAGGTGCCCTCCAAAACCAGGGCATAGAGCGAACCGATGCCGCGAAGAAACAGGTTGTGCACCGTGCCGGAATCAGAAGATGCGGTAGGGGCCTTGCCACCGTTCGGAGCGGTCAGATCATTCACGCTGCCCTCAATTCCGTTTATCTTGCCCTGCACTTCGCCGGTGGCTTCGCGGAGAATGTCGCGATATTTTGGCCAGTTGGCGGCGAAGTCCGAGCTGCGCACCCACAAGCCGTAGCCCACGGCACCAATTACGGCGATCAGGAGCAAAACCATAATCAGCGAGCCGATGGTTCGTGGAACGCGGACCCGTTCCAAAAGTTCCACTGCTGGATCGAGGAAGTAGGCGAGCAAAACGGAAAGCAACAGCGTGATGACGACGCCGGCAGCGTAGTAAAAAAACAGAAGGACTACGGCCCCCGCCAGTATGCGCAAACTGGTCGAGGTGGAAGAAATACGCAACGCGGCCGGCGGCGTTTCCGTGATGGCCAAGCGACACCCCTCTGACCGACCACGGTAGCACAATCAAGGCTGACGCGGGACAGAGCGTCTCGATCGTCATGCAGGGTTAATAAAGAGCCGTGACTGAACGAGTGGTAACCCGAAATGAACCACCGCAGAACCACACGCGCGGGAGCGCCGGAGGCCTATGTTAGACTGCCTCGGGGACACGCTCGCCCGTTCAGATCATGACTAAAGAACTTTTCGGTACCGACGGAATCCGCGGAATCCCCGGCTCTCCTCCACTCGACGACGCCACTTTGTACGCCGTGGGACGCGGGTTAGGAGAGTTCCTGAATCGCGAGCACGGCTCGGCTCACGTTCTGATCGGCACGGACACGCGAGAATCGGGACCCCATATCGCCGCGTTATTGGCGGCGGGGCTGCGTAAAGCAAATGCAACCGCGGAATTTGCCGGGGTCATCACTACCCCCGGCGTCGCCTGTCTGGTGCGGCAAAACGACTATCAGGCCGGGGTGGTGATTTCTGCTTCGCACAATCCCTATCACGACAATGGAGTGAAACTTTTCTCGCATGAAGGAATGAAGTTTCCGGACGCGGAAGAAGAACGGATCGAAGCCGACATTTTCCGGCTGAGGAGCCAGGCCGTCCCCGTGGAGCGTCCTGCACTCCTCGCGAATCATGCCCTGCACGTCGAATATCTGGAATTTCTAAAAAGGCATGTTTTGGAGGGCGCAAAGCTTTCGGGCTATCGCATGGTTCTGGACTGCGCGAATGGGGCGGCCAACCAATTGGGGCCGGAATTGTTCCGTTCGTTGGGCGCCGATGTCGTGGCCATGGGAGTGAAGCCCGACGGGCGGAACATCAACGCGGGGTGCGGCTCGTTGTACTTGGAAGGCCTGCAGGACCGCGTCAAGCGGGAAGGAGCGCAACTCGGGGTTGCGTTCGATGGAGACGCCGATCGCGCCATGTTTGTGACCAGCGATGGAAAAATTGTGAACGGCGACGGTGTCTTGTTGGCTGCGGCGCGCTATTTGAAATCCAAGAACGCCTTGAAAGAGCAGCGCGTAGTGGCAACCTCCATGTCCAACCTGGGGCTGGAGCGCGCGCTGGCCCGGGATGGGATTTCGCTGGCCCGCGCGGCTGTCGGTGACCGCTACGTCCTCGAAGAGATGCTCAAGTCGGGCAATAACCTTGGAGGCGAGCAATCGGGCCATATCATTTTTCTGGACGACAGCCCGGCTGGCGACGGCCTGCTTACGGCGGTTAAGATCGCCTCGCTGGCTTCGATGAACGGGCCACTGGAAAGGCTAGTCGAAGGACTGAAGGACTACCCACAGGTGATCCTGAACGTGAAGGTGAGATCCAAACCCCCGCTGGAGTCGCTGCCGGAGGTGGCCAAGACGCTGGCGGCAGCACAATCGGCTCTGGGTGACAATGGCCGTGTGGTCTTGCGTTATTCGGGAACCGAGCCTTTAGCACGCGTGATGGTCGAAGCGGAACATCAGGTGGATGTGGATCGTTATTCGAAATCAATCGCGGAGGCTTTGCGCGGCGCGATTGGTGTGTAACGGGCAAAAACAAGAATAACGTTTTTGTGACTGCCGCACGCGGAACTCCGAGAACTTGAAATTTCCAAAGACTGTAGGAATCCTGCAGGAGTCTGTGGGATTTTGTAGATTCGTACTATCGAATTTTCCGAGTCGATTTTTTGATCGTTCCTTAAACCCATTGTTATCAGTAACAATGTCGCCCGGAAGTGGTCGGACGTGCGCTTGGCAAGCGGCTTGCATTCTCTCACTACAATTCATGACTTTGGCTTCCCGGGGTGGCCGGAACTCAACCTCGACTGAGTTACCGGTTATTGGGGGGTCAGATCAATATAGGGGGCTTGCACCGGCCCCCTTTTTTTATTTCTCCCGCCTGTGGTTCCCGCCTTGTCCGAGACGAGTTCGTTTAAGAGTTCCGTAAGATAGTCGAAAAGATCCGGCCACCTCGGAAGCTCGTCGCTACACGATCTTCTGCAAAAAAGTGAGCGGCCGGTGGGGGTTCCGGCCGCTCTGGCGTGGGGGATGGAGGGACTACACTCGGAAGATCAATCCTTTTCTTCAGGGGTGGTCGGTCGTTCTACTGCGCTCGCCAGCAGCAGAACAACACACAGGAGCAAGATCGCTACGATCATTCCGCCACTCCGGAAGCCGAACCGAACTCCCGACTACGTTAGTGATTGTGCCGGAGGCCAGCGATCCGGTCACTAGGCTGAAAGGTTCAATTGAGGGAGTACCCGCCTCTGGCACTTCCGTACCTGTACGTTGCCGCCGATCGCTGGCCACTCGCTACGTGCCTACGATATCCTTCTAGGACCATGCATGATTTGAACTATTTCCGGGACCATCTGGACGAATTTGCCGATATGGCGAAAAGGCGCAACACCACGCTGGACCTCGACGGCTTTCGGGTGCTCGATAAAGAGCGCCGGGAGTTGATCCGCGTAAACGAAGAAAGAAAAGCGCAGCGCAATAAAGGCAGCGACGAAATTGCGCGCCTGAAGAAAGCCAAGGAGAATGCGGACGCGCTGTTGGGGGAAATGAAGCAGGTCTCCGAAAAAATCAAGCAGGTCGATGAGCGCATCAACGAACTGGATGCGAAACAGCGTGAATTTCTGCTGACGATTCCCAATATCCCGCACGCGAGTGTTCCCTACGGCAAGGGCGCGGAAGGAAACCAGGAAGTACGGCGGTGGGGAAGCGCCCCAAAATTTGATTTTCAGCCCAAGCCACACTGGGAAGTGGCCGAAAAGGCTGGAATTCTCGACCTGGAAGCCGCGGCGCGGATCACTGGCGCGCGCTTCGCCGTGTATAAAGGCTGGGGTGCGCGTCTGGAGCGGGCGCTGGCCAATTTCTTTCTGGACGTGCACACCCGCGAACACGGCTATACGGAAATATTGCCGCCGTTCCTGGTGAATACCGCGTCGTTGACGGCTGCGGGGCAATTGCCAAAGTTCGCTGCGGATCTGTTCAAGCTGCAGGATACGGATTTCTGGCTGACACCTACGTCGGAGGTAGAGCTGCACAATCTCTACCGCGATACGACTCTCAACGAGGAGCAGCTCCCCACCCGCCTAACCGCTTGGACGGCTTGTTTTCGATCCGAAGCGGGCGCCGCGGGAAAAGACACGCGCGGGATCTTGCGACAACACCAGTTTCAAAAGGTGGAACTCTTCAAATTCACGCATCCGGCGAAAAGCTACGAGGAGCACGAAGCGCTGGTGCGCAACGCGGAAGCCATCCTCGAAAAACTGGGTCTGCACTACCGTACCGTGCTGCTTTGTACTGGCGATATGGGCTTTGCTTCAGCGAAGACCTACGATCTGGAGGTTTGGCTGCCCTCAAGCAATGAATTTCGCGAGATCTCTTCGTGTTCGAACTGCGAAGCCTTTCAGTCGCGGCGCGCCGGTATTCGCTTCAAGCCAAAGGCCGGAGCGAAGAGCGAGTTTCCTCACACGCTCAACGGTTCGGGCTTGGCGGTTGGTCGCACCTGGATTGCCATCGTTGAGAATTACCAGCAAGCGGACGGATCGATTCTCATCCCGGAACTGCTGAGACCTTACATGGGAATTGACCGAATACCGGCAGGAACTGAGCTCCCAGGGTATGGAACCCCGTCTGCCCCTTAAGTCTCTTATAGTCTTATAGTTATATGCCAAGACTGGTGCTTTGCCCAGCCCCAGCCGGGACCGATACGCCGCGCAACCCCTTGAATTTACTGCTTTTCGTTTGACTCCCCAGTACGCCGTTTATACACTCGGCTCAACGCTGCCAGCCCGCTCGAAAAGGGCATCGGAGAAGCCGGCCGCGGAAGAGATCCAAGAATGACATTTATTGTTCGAATGCTGAAGTATCTGTTCTGGCTGATAGTTGTCTCCTGGGGTGTGGCCATTCTGCAAAAACTCGTCGGTAAAATGGCCAGCGGGGGCACTCGACCGGAGTCTCCTCTGGACGTGCCAAGCAACGCGGCGAATCAGAAACTGGTGCGCGATCCCGTGTGCGGCATGCACGTGGCCGAAGGTCTCGCCCTGGCGCTGAAACAAGACGGAGAAATCCTGCACTTCTGCTCCGCCGAATGCCGGGACAAATATCTGAACGGAACACTGAAGATTTCCGCCAGCGCGTAACCTAGCTGGCGTACACGTCAAACGCACGTAGCAGGTACGTCGATTCAAGGCAAACGAAAGGACCGAAGCGAATGGCCACGGTCGCAAAACCAGCAGTTCCCAGCCGCACGGTGAATGCACCTCCGATAGTGCCGCGCATCGCTCCGCGAGAGGAATTAAATCCATTTCGCATCGCGCAGATTCAGTTCGATATTGCCGCGGAGGTCCTGAAACTGGATCCCGGCCTGCGCCAGGTCCTGCGCACTCCAAAGCGCATACTCGAGGTCTCGCTACCCACGAAGATGGACAACGGTCAAGTGAAAGTCCTGACCGGCTTTCGCGTACAGCACAACATTGCCAGGGGACCGGGTAAAGGCGGCATTCGCTTTCACCCTGGTGTCACGCTTGATGAAGTGAAAGCGCTAGCCGCCTGGATGACGTGGAAGACGGCGGTCGTCAATGTGCCATTCGGCGGCGCGAAGGGCGGAGTGATCTGCGACCCGAAGCGCATGTCGAAGGGCGAGTTGGAGCGCCTCACGCGGCGTTTCGCCAGCGAGATTCTGCCGCTGATCGGTCCCGACCAGGACATTCCGGCACCGGATGTTTATACCGATGCGCAGACGATGGCCTGGATCATGGACACATACTCGATGATGAGGGGCCACACTGTGCCGGGGGTGGTAACCGGGAAGCCGATGTCCATCGGCGGGTCGTTGGGAAGGCTCGAAGCGACCGCGCAAGGACTCGTTTACGTCGTGGAAGAAGCCTGCAGGATGAAAAAAATTTCCGTGCGAGGCGCCACGGTAGCGATTCAGGGCTTTGGGAATGCCGGAGCAACCGCCGCGCGGTTACTGGCCGACAAGAAAGCGAAAATTATCGCGTTGAGCGACACCCGCGGCGGGGTAACAAACTCCCGGGGCATCGATCCGATCAAGGCTATCCGCTACAAGGAGCGCTCCGGCACCGTCGTCGGCATGCCCGGCGCCTCGCGGATATCGAACGATGACTTGCTGGCGATGAAATGCGACATCCTGATTCCAGCAGCGCTCGAAAACGTGATTACTTTGCAAAACGCGGAGTCGGTAAAGGCCCGCATCGTGGCAGAGGCGGCCAACGGACCAACAACTCCTCACGCGGACGAAATCTTGGCGCGGCGTGGAATCACCGTGTTACCGGACATCCTGGCGAATGCCGGCGGCGTCACGGTGAGCTACTTCGAATGGGTGCAGAACCAGGAAGGGTTGATTTGGGATTCCGACGAAGTGAACGTACGGCTGCAAAAAATCATGATTCGCTCTTTTCACGACATGGTGGAAGCGATGCGCAAACATCATGTACCTCCACGCGCTGCCGCGATGACCGTAGGGGTCGGCCGAGTCGCCGAAGCGACGCTGGTTCGCGGCCTATTCCCGTGATGAGCGAGGGCTTCTAAACCGCGCTCGGATCCGAAAATCCTGCTGTTCATCGAAAGCACTCGCCTTAAGAGCAGAAATGCTGTCCGCCTGTCCGAAAATGTTCTTGCAGAGAAAATTTGATGCGCGTACATTCGCAAGTGCCGGGCGTTTTCCGGTGCGAACGAGAAAAATTCGCACTGGCGAGCGTGTCCGGCTATTTTCTTCACGGAACGAGGCGAAAGACAGACCAACATGAGCCATCTTCACGCACAGGGAATTTCTGTGCCTCCGATTTTGCTGACGATCGCGGGCTTCGATCCAAGTTGCGGAGCGGGTATTGCGGCAGATTTGAAGACTTTTGCGGCGCACGGCTGCTACGGAGTTGCCGCGATTACATCGGTGACGGTGCAAAACACGCAGACGGTCGAAGCGGTGCATAACACACCCAGCGCGGAACTACGCGAGCAGCTGGAAGTGCTGGTGAAAGACGGAGACATCGCGGCGGTAAAGATCGGAATGCTGGGAAACCGCGGAAATGCCGTGGTGGTGGCAGAGTTTCTAGACGCTCACACGTTTGCCCATGTGGTGCACGACCCGGTGATGAAATCGTCCAGCGACTCCGAACTGCTGGATGCTGGGGGAGTGAAGTATGTGGCGACGGAGCTGCTAAAGCGTTCGAGCGTGATTACTCCTAACATCGCTGAAGCGGAAATCCTGACGGGAATCAATATCAAGGACGTCGCAGACATGGAAGCCGCGGCCCGCAAGCTGGTGGAAATGGGTGCCAAGGCCGTGATCGTCAAGGGCGGACACATGGAGAAGGCCATCGATGTGGTTTTCGACGGAACAGAAATGCACCAACTGAGCGGCGACAAGGTAAAGCTCGAAAACACCCACGGCACGGGATGCACGTTTGCCTCGGCACTGACGGCGCAACTGGCAGCCGGACGAGGGCTTGTCGAAGCGGCGACGCTGGCAAAAGCCTACGTAATGAAAGCGATCGAAAAAGCGTACCCGGTGGGAAAGGGGCGCCTCCCGCTCGATCATTTCTACCGGATGAAGATCGAACCGTTGGCGCGCGGCACGCACGAAGTTCCGCAACATGGCTTGCATCCGGCCGCGGAGCCGGCGGCGCACTAAAACGCAAGCGTGCCGCAAAAAGCCGCCGCACTTTTACCGACACGAGTTCATCTTTCGAGAAATCCCGGGGTTGCCGGCCGTATTGCGCTTTCGAAGGGAAACTCCCTTGTCTAACAGCCATGCTGTTTCAACGCGCGCGGCGAGCCACTTTTCTCTCTTTCAGGCGCTGCGCCCGTTTCAGTGGTCGGAAGTGCCCAGGAATCTGCTCGCCGGCGTTACGCTCGCGGCGATGAACATTCCACAATCGCTCGGCTACACCAAAATCGCGGGCACCCCGGTCGTCACCGGCTTGTACACCTTACTGCTTCCACTGATCGCGTTCGCAACGTTTGGGTCTTCACGCTATCTGGTGGTCGCCGCCGACTCCGCGACCGCCGCCATTCTTGCAGGCAGCCTCGCCGGTATGGCGCCAATCGCGAGCGATCGGTACGTGGAGCTAGCGGGTGTAGTCGCGCTCTTGACTGGCATTTTGCTTCTGCTTGCTCGGCTGCTGAAGCTCGGCTTTCTTGCGAATTTCCTTTCGCGAACGGTTCTCGTCGGCTTTCTGACCGGCGTGGGTTTTCAGGTCGGCATCGCGGTTCTGGGTGAAATGCTGGATGTTGACGTACACAGCCGGCGAACTCCCGTCCAATTTCTGGAAGTCCTGCGTTCCCTGCCGCGAGTTTCCGGTCTGACTTTGGGCATTTCGCTCGCGGTCGTCGCGGCTATTTTCGTTTTGAGCCACTTCGTTCCCAAATTGCCGGGACCGCTTTTTGTAGTCGCTGGCGCAATCGCAGCTAGCGGGTACCTCCATCTTGGAGAACACGGCGTGAAATTGATCGGTCCGGTGCCCGGCGGACTGCCGCATTTGGGCTTGCCCGACGTGACTTGGAAAGATGCGGAGCTGCTTGTTCCCGTGGCGTTTTCCTGCTTTGTGATGATCGTCGCGCAGAGCGCCGCAACATCGCGCGCCTATGCGACTCGGCACCATCAAGTAGACGACGAAAACTCCGACCTGGTTGGCCTCGCTACGGCCAATGTCTCGGCCGCTTTGAGCGGCACATTCGTTGTGAACGGAAGTCCGACGCAGACTGGCATGGTGGAAAGCTCCGGCGGCACCAACCAGATGGCGCATCTGGCCACCGCCGCGGTCGTTGCCCTGGTCCTACTGTTTCTCACCCGACCTTTGCAGTTTCTCCCCCAGTGTGTTCTCGGCGCGGTGGTCTTCACGATCGCTGTTCGGTTGATCGACCTGCGGGCCTTAGCCGCGATCCGTCGCGAAAGTCCCGGAGAGTTCACTTTGGCCGCAGTCACAGCCCTTTTCGTGGTTTTCGTCGGCGTGGAACAAGGTATCGTGCTGGCGATGATGCTGTCGTTGTTTCGCGTGGTGCGGCATAGCTATCATCCCCACACCGCCGTGCTCCAAAAAAACCCCAACGGCCTTTGGATTCTGAATCCCGTGACTCCCGGCGCGACCACGGAACCGGGTCTGCTGGTGTACCGCTTCGGCGCACCGCTTTTCTATGCCAACGCAAATTATTTTTCGGTGGAAGTACGGATGCTCGCCGAGTCCGCCAAGACACCGCTGCATTGGCTGGTGGTCGATGCGGGAGCCATCACCAATGTGGATTTTACCGCGGCGCGAGTCGTGTGTGAGGTGGTGCAGGATCTTCTGACTCGCGGCACCGGAGTCGTTTTTGCGCACGTGCAATCGGACTTGAAGCCGGATCTTGACCGTCACCAACTCACGAAAGCCATTGGCCCGGCGCGGATCTTTGACACACTCCATGAAGCCATGGCTGCAATTCGAAACGAGCGGCCCGCCTGATGCCATTGGTGCTTCCGGCGACCCCGAGTGTTATAGTCTTGGTTTAGAAACTAGTGAGGAGCACAACAGGCAACCTTGGGTGAAGAAAGACCGGGTCTGGAGGGGACCTCCGAGCTGAGCAGGTCAGGCAAGGAGGGCAGCATTGCAAAAAATCTTTCGTTGTAAGAAGTGCAAGCGGGGCATGCGCGTCGTTGGATCCACCGGACTCGGGAAGGACATCGAGCGAAGTGCAATTTGCCCGTACTGCAAAAGCAAGAATAAAGTGAGTTGGCCGCGAGGCGATCCGTTTCGGGTACAAAGAATCGCCACAAAGTAGAGGTGCACTGGCCCAGCTTACCAACCTCCTCCGCCTCCTCCACCAGCACCTCCTCCCGAACCTCCCCCAGCGGAACCACGTGCTGTGGTCGACGACGAAATTGCGGACGTGAATGAACTGCCAAAGGAAGAACCAGAGTAGAACGAAGGGACATAGGCGGTCGTGGACCCGCCTGTGGCCGTAGCGGCTCCCGCAAGGATCCCGGAGAATTTCTCTGCCCCCTACTCCACATCCAATTATCTGCGGAAATGGAAAAGCTGACGGGAATCCATTCCAAGGAAAGCTTCGGTAACACAGGTTGTGGTTGTCCAATGCGCGGCAAAGGAGTAGAGTTCCTTCCATTCAGTGCGGAGGACTTCTATGAACCCACCTCATTTGCGTTGGCGAGGGTTGATTTTCGCCGCCGTGGTGTGTCTGACTTGCCAACTCTCAGCGCTTGCCGCGGACGAACAGACGCTAACTAAGGAACAGATTAAGCAGTTCCTTCGCACCGCAAAAGTGGTGGACAGTCGGCAGTCCAACAAAGGCATCACCGGCACCTGGCGGCTCACGCTTTCCGACGGCACCGTCACCCACGACGCCTCTTTCCAACCGATTGATCAACACAAAGCCGAGATGAAGTTTGCCAGCGGCACCGAGCTGAACTTCGTGGATTCTTACAAGTACAACATCGCGGCTTATGCGTTGGCTGAGTTGATTGGCATGGATGACATGCTCCCGGTGTATGTCGAACGCACATGGAAAGGCAATCCAGGCTCGCTGAGTTGGTGGTTGCCGGTAAAGATGGATGAGGCGGAGCGGCACAAGCAGAAATTAACGGCGCCGGATCCGGACGGCTGGAACAATCAGATGTACAAGATTCGGGTCTTCGATCAATTGGTTTCCGATTCCGATCCTAATCTTACCAACGTGCTGATTGGTGAGAATTGGAAAATTTGGAGGATTGATTTCACCCGTGCATTTCGGACCAACACCAATTTGAAAGAACCTGACCAGAACTTGGTGCGCTGCGACCGGCAGTTGTTGGAGAGACTTAAGGCGCTGGATGGGAACACGCTGGCAGAAAAAACGAAGCACTATCTCAGTAAAGATGAAGTGAAGGCGGTGATGGTGCGGCGGGACAAGATTGTGGCGTTTTACCAGAAACTGATCGCGGAGAAAGGTGAAAGCGTAGTGCTGTACTGAAACCTGCGGCGACTCAAGGACACGCACAACGAAATTGGGCGAGTGCCTCTTCTGGGAATCAGGTTCTGGCCGGGCAATCAGTTCGAAGGATGAAGCGGAGAGAAAGGAGCCGAATTTTGAAAGTGGCTTGCTCTTTTCGGTTCCTAGGCCTAATGTTCGTTCTACATATCACGTCTTTCCGGTGATCCGGTAAAAAAGGAGAAAAACATGCTGAAGAAGCAAATCATCCTGCTGTTGGGGTTGGTACTGACCCTCCCGCTGGCGATGGCAGTGAGCGCGCAAGAGGCTCCTGCCAAGGCGAAGGAGGCTCGCTGGGAAGGTAATATTGTACGAAGCAGTAAGGATAATTCTACCCTAACGGTTCGTAAGGTGGGGGCAATGGGAGCCAACGATGAGAGGACCGTTCAGTACGACAGCTCGACGAAATGGGTCAGCCAGTATCACGGCGACACCAAGGTCAATGACATTGACGCTAGCCAGGTTAAAGACGGAGATCGCGTGATTTGCACGGGCACTTGGGACAAACCCGGCGTACTCCACGCAACTCTAATCTCTTTGCGGCTCTCCCACTCCCCTAAATAATCGAGTTTGGTCTTATACAGCAAGTTGCTCCACCCCGATTCCTCGTAGGCACCGAAGTTCACTCAGTAGCCAGATCGCGGAGCCATCCTTCGGTGGCTCCGCGATTCTCTTACGTGGCGGTGGTGGTTGCGTTTGCGGGCTGCGATGTGTACATTCCGGCTTGCGACTCTGGCAGCCTATGATGCACCGCAATTGAGGATGCCTTGCGGAGAGCAATATTTTCGCACCATTCCGAACGGATTTCGTTATAGGAGTCAGGAAGATGGTCCGCCGCCCTCCGGTCTCTGTTTCTCCCCACCGCACTTATATTTCCATCCTTCTCATCCTCGTGTGTGCGGGATTCGCGTGGGGGCGACCGAAGAAGGCTCCAGCGGCGCCGCCGGACACCGTGGTCGCCATCGGGGATGTTCACGGTGACTTTGACGACTTCGTCGCGATTCTTCAGCACACTGGTCTTATAGACAAGCAGAACCATTGGACAGGCGGTAAAACGACCTTCGTCCAGGTCGGGGACCTCCTGGATCGCGGACCCAAACCGCGCGAGGTCATGGACCTGATGATGACACTCGAGAAGGAAGCGAAACAAGCGGGGGGCCGGGTAATAAGCCTGCTCGGCAACCACGAGATGATGAACATCATTGGCGACCTTCGTTACGTCACTCCCGTGAACTATGCCAGTTTTGCCGACGGCAATTCCGAGAAGAGGCAGAAAGCTGCGTATGACGAGTATATGAAATGGAGGGACAGTCACGCATCGTTACTAACCGAGCTTCCCCAGCCTATGGAGTTGACCGAAGCAGAGTGGATGGCACGTCATCCGGCAGGTTTCATTGAGCAGCGCGAGGCGTTTGGTCCTAAGGGAGAATACGGTGTGTGGCTGCGGGGACATGCCGCCGTGGCCGAAATTGAAGGAATCATCTTTCTGCACGGGGGGATTCATCCTGAACTGGCCAAGACGAAAATTGATGCGATGAATAGCCGGATCCAGGACGAAATCAAGGCGTTTGATGGTTCGAAACAGTATCTGCAGGATGAAAAATTGATTCTCCCGTTTTTTAATTTGCAGGAAATGACCGATGTGCTTCAGGCGGAAGTGATCGCTGAGCGCAAGGCGCGTGTCCCTGCCAACGCTGAGCGCCTGGCGAAGATCCTGGAGTTCTTGAAGTTTCAAGAATGGCTTAGCGTGCGGGTTGACGGCCCGCTGTGGTTTCGCGGTTACGACCAGTGGAGCGAAGAAGAGGGTGCACCACAAGCGACCAAGCTCTTGGAGGCGTACAAGGCGACACACATCGTAGTAGGGCACACGGTGCAGAAGGGCGGTCGCATCCGGCCTCGCTTTGGCAACAAGGTGTTCCTGATTGACACCGGCATGCTCAGCAGCTACTACCCTGGAGGTAGGCCGTCAGCTCTGGAAATCTGCGGCGATGCCAAATTCATCGCAGTGTATCTGGACCAGCAGGTAGTGCTGCTCGATTCCTCTGGGGCTTCACCGCAAAACGGAGAGGCTGGGGAACATCCCGAGTCTAGGGATCGGGCCACGGCCTCAGAAAAGGTAGACGTCTTACCCGGCAATCATATATGTTCCGCAACAACGGTCACACCGCAATAAGACGTAGACGTAAAAGTTACGAAAGTGGGTTCTGCGGATGAAACGGTGGCTTCACCGGATTCTCAACATTGACCCTGAAGACCTGGGGCGCGGCCTGCTCCTGAGTTCGTGTCTATGCCTGATCATCAGTGCCTACGTGATCGGGAAAGTGGCACGCGATGCGCTGTTTCTCGCGCGTTTCCAGGCAGTGCAACTCCCGTATGTGGATATCGCCAGCGGCGTTCTGGTCGGTTTCGTAGTCGCGGGCTATTTACGTTTGAGGTATTTAACCTCTCTGCCTACACTGTTGATCGGTAGCCAGATCTTTTTCGCGGCGAACTGCATGGTGTTCTGGCTACTGGCGCATTTCTATCATCCCGCGTGGCTCTATCCAGTCTTCTACATCTGGGTGGGGACATTCGGAGTGCTGGCCCCGACGCAGGTGTGGACGCTTGCGAACTACATGCTGACTACGCGGGAGGCAAAGCGCGTCTTCGGAATGGTAGGAGGTGGCGCGATCTTAGGTTGGATCTTTGCCGGGTTTGTCTCGAAGTCAGTGGCGGGTAGGTTTGGCACGGAGAGTTTGCTGCTGTGCATGGTGCCGCTTCTGTTGATTTCTGCCGCGCTGATTCATCTAGCGTGGAGGACAGACAGATTCAAGCTCACAGAATCGCGAGAACCGCGGGCGGAGGCATCGGGAGCCGGACAGGGAGACGTTCAGGGCAGCCTGAGGCTGGTCTTCTCCTCGAAGTATCTGCGGGCTCTGGCGGTGATTATCTGGATTTCCTCTTTCGTAACGACGCTTACCGGATGGCAGTTCAAAGCGATTGGCAAGGAGTACTTCGCAAACAAAGACCGTCTGGCCGTTTTCTTCGGTGATTTTTATTTCTACGTTGGAATCCTGTCGTTCGTGTTCCAGCTCCTGCTCACCACTCGGTTCCTGCGGCGCTTTGGAATTGGCACCATGTTATTTGTGCTTCCCCTCACGGTGCTCCTGGGCTCAAGCGGCTTACTGATTTGGGGAACCCTGGCAGCGGTAGTTCTGCTGAAAGGCGGCGATCAGGTGCTGCGCTACTCACTTGATAGGTCCACCGTGGAGTTACTTTACTTGCCGCTGGCGCAACGGGTGAAGTTGCAAGCGAAATGGTTTATCGACACGGTCATTTGGCGGCTGGGAGACGGTTTAGCGGGTGTGGTCGTACTTATATTTGCGACCTATCTGCACTTTGCGCCAAAGCAAATCAGCTATATTGTCCTGCTGGCGATCGTGGGGTGGGTGGCGGCGGCCTTGGTCGGTGGCAGGCAGTACCTTGCCGTTCTTCAGGATTCGCTCAACAAGCATCGACTGAGCGCCGAGCAAGCGTCTGCACTGGCGCTGGACCGCTCCACATCCGAACTGCTGGCAAACAAACTCCATGTCTCCGACCCGAAGGAAATCCTGTATGCCCTCAGCTTCTATGAGGTCGAGCGCGCCAGGACTCCTCATCCGGTCATCCGGGATCTACTTCAGCACTCTTCCGGCGAGGTGCGTCAGAAGGCTCTTGCCATTCTCTCGGCATCCGGAGACACATCCATCTTGCCGCGGGTAGAAATGATGCTCAAGGATCCGGAGATTGCAGTGCGCACGGAAGCGATGCTTTATTTGGTGCATCATGCGCATATCGATCCGCTCCTGCTGCTTCAGGAATTGAGTGAATTTGAAGATTATTGTGTTCGGTCAGCGGTGGCGGCATACCTGGCCCATCCGGGGGAAGCGCAGAACTTGGATACCGCAAAACGAATCTTGGAGGAGATGGTTGGGGAAGAAGGAGAAGCCGGACAAAAAACGCGCCGGGAAGCCGCACGGCTTCTGGGAGAGCTCCCCGACTTTTTCGACCCCTTGCTTTCGCGCTTGCTGCACGATCCCTCGTGCGAGGTAGTGCGGGAAGCGATTCACTCCGTAGGTAAACTTCGAAAAGAAGCTCTGGCTCCGCAATTGTTGAAGCAGTATTGCAAACCGGGGCTTCAGGAACCGGTGACGCAGGCGCTCACGGCATTTGGGGATTCGATCGTGGGAGTTTTGGGTGACCGCCTGGGAGATCCGTGCGCGCCTGCAGAGGAACGCGGAGAGGTTCCAGCGGTCCTGATGGGCATCGGAACGCCCGCCGCCGCACGAGCGTTGCTCGAGAATGTAATGGAAGGCGACACCGCCCTCCGGTTCAAGGTTATCAGTGCGTTGAACAAGCTCCACCGCGACCATCCGGAGATCCCGCTCGACTTTCAGATGTTGGAGACGGTGTTAGCGGGGGAAATCCTCGGCCACTACCGCACCTATCAGATCATGGAGGCCATCTCGGGTCCGGGAAACACCGGCGATGCGGTGGGAGGGTCGCTCGCGGACTCACTTCAGCAGGAATTGGAGAGGATCTTCCGGATACTCGGTCTGTTGTTTCCCCACGTGGATTTTTACACGGTTTACCTTGGGCTGCAATCCAAGGACAAAACCGTGTATGACAATGCTTTGGAGTTCCTGGAAAACGTTTTGAAGCCTTCGTTGCGCGCCACGCTGGTGCCATTGCTGGATGGACGGGTGACGCCGAAAGAACGCGCGCGGCTGGCGAACAAGCTGGTGCGCACGGAGTTAGAGAGCCGGGAGCAGGCGGTCAACGAACTCGTTTCGAGTAACGATCCATGGCTGAAATCATGCGGCGCATATGCGATTGGATCCTTCCGGATGAAATCCATGGCGGGGGAACTGGAGAGCTGCTTAAGCCACCCAGACCCGCTCCTCCGGGAAACCGCGCGCGTTGCAAAACTTCGGCTCGAAGCAGATAACGCGGATTCCTAAATGGGACGCAGCTCTTAAGTTGGGTTCGTGTTCCGGTTCGACGTATTTCACGTCTTAACTTCCCAGCGTCTGAAAAATCCCATGTTGTTTTCACAAACGAAGGTAGATAACTACTCACGGCTAGCGACATCGAATTTACCCAGGATGGCAGCACAGTAGCGAGCTCAGGCGGGCCACGGCGTCCGCAGTGCGATCTACTTCGTGAGGTGCTGAAGCAGCGCATGGGCCAACGCCAATAGCTCAACGGGAAACACGGGCAGGTCGACTAAGTTAAGCTAGTGCTTGTAAACGATTTTTCCGCCAACGATGGTGGCGACGGGGCCGCCTTTGAAGGAGCGTCCATCGAAAGGGGAGTTCCGTGATTTGCTGGCGGATTCTTTGACCTGATAGGTCCAAGGACGATCGATGGAAAAAATTGTGACGTCGGCCGGTTCACCGATGGCGAGTTTGCGATCTTTGCCTAGCACGCGAGCAGGACCCGTAGTGAAGAGTTCGATCATACGCATGAGAGATATGCGGCCTGAGTGGAAGAGTTGTTCCAAGGCCAGGCCGATTGCCGTTTCAAAGCCCAGAATGCCAAAGGGGGCTTTGTCGAACTCCACATCCTTAATGGCGGGCTCGTGAGGCGCGTGGTCCGTGGCGATGGCATCGACGGTGCCGTCGGCGAGACCTTCCAGGAGAGCTTCGCGGTCCTCGCGCGCGGCGAGCGGTGGGTTCATTTTGTAGCGCGAGTCGTAGGTCACGTCTTCATCGATGAGAGTGAAGTGGTGGGGCGTGACCTCACAGGTAACGTGAAGTCCATTTTGCTTTGCTAAGCGTACCTGGGCGAGAGAAGACTTTGCGGAGACGTGCGCAATGTGGAGGCGTGCGCCTGTCAATTCAGCGACCTGGACGTCGCGAGCGACGCAAACTGATTCAGCCGCCGCAGGCATACCGGGAAGGCCCAAACGCGTGGAAGCAATGCCTTCGCGCATGACCGCTCCTGCAGCGAGTGAAACATCCTCGGCATGTTCGATCACCGGAAGGTCCAGCGAGCGGCAGTAATCCATGATCTGGCGAGCGAGTTTCGCGGTGGCGATGGGCTTGCCGTCGTCAGAAACGGCCACGATTCCCGCGTCGCGCATGGCAGCGATGTCCGAGATGTCTTCGCCCTTGCTGCCAATGCTGGCGGCGCCGATGGGCCAGACTCGGACATGGCCAAAGGCTTTAGCGCGATCGACGATGAAGCGCGTTATGGAAGCGTTGTCGTTGACGGGCCGGGTGTTGGGCATACTGCAGATGGCGGTGAAGCCGCCGCGTGCGGCCGCATGCGACCCAGTTTCGATCGTTTCGGAGTTTTCCTGGCCGGGCTCACGTAGGTGCGCGTGCATGTCAATGAAGCCGGGCGCGACGATGAGGCCGGCGGCATCAAAGATTTGCGCGCCATTGGCGCGAGAGATTTTTCCCGCCGGCGCGATTTCGGCAATACGTTCACCGTCGAGGAGAATGTCGCGTGGCGCGTCGGTCTTGGACGCAGGATCGAGGACCCGCCCATTCTTAATCAGTAGCATGAGCAGATTCCTTCGGTGGTGCGGCGGTTTTTCCTTCAAGAGCGGGATGTATACCCTCCGTGGCGCCCACCATGAGGAGATAAAGAATGGCCATGCGCACGGAGACGCCGTTGGTGACTTGCTCGAGAACAGCGGAGCGCGGGCCATCGGCGACGTCGGGAGTGATTTCGGTTCCGCGATTGATCGGCCCGGGATGGAGGATCAGCGCATCGGACTTGGCCAGTTTCATGCGTTCGGCATTGAGCTGGTAAAGAAGGATGTAATCGTTCTGGGAGAGCGACGGCTCATGGAGGCGCTCGGTCTGAACGCGAAGGACGATGATGACGTCGGCACCTTCAAGGGCTTCCTCGACGCGGTAGACGCAGCGAATAAGCGTACCAGGAGGACCGATGTGCTCGAGTTCGCGTGGCACCCACATCGCAGGTCCGCAAAGTGTGAAGCGGCATCCGAACTTGCCGAGAAGATGAATGTTCGAGCGCGCCACGCGGGAATGCGCGATGTCGCCGAGGATGGTGACATTCAAATTGTTGAGGGATCCCTTGCGATCGCGAATGGTGAGGGCATCGAGCAAACCCTGAGAAGGGTGCTCGTGCGTGCCGTCCCCCGCGTTGACCACGGGGATTTCCAAGTGGCGGGCGACAAAATCGGCGGCGCCCGAAGAAGAATGGCGCATTACAAAGCAATCCGGCTTCATCGCATTGAGATTGTTCGCAGTGTCGAGAAGAGTTTCACCTTTCTTGAGGCTGGAAGCTTCAGCCTGAAGATTCATGGTGTCCGCGCCGAGACGCGAGGCGGCGGTGCCGAAACTCAGCCGCGTGCGCGTGGAATTCTCGAAGAAGGCGAGGGCGACGGTTTTACCGCGAAGAGTGGCGAGTTTTTTGAGCGGGTTGCGTTGAATTTCCTGAAAAGGTTTGGATTGTTCGAGAATAAGTGTAATTTCTTCTGCACTGAGGGGTTCGATCGCGAGCAAATCACGAAAGCGGTAGTTCACATTTGTTCTCGTAAGAAGCTGAGGCGCATCTCTGAGCGAGGAGGGGTGCAGCGCCCCTGACCGAACCTCATTTTACGCGGAGAATCGCCGGGACGCAAAAACTTCCGGCAACGCGGAATCAGGCATCGACGCGATCGACGAGGACAACCCGTTCCTCATTGTCGATCTCCTGCATGCGGACTTCGACGATTTCCGTGTCGCTGGTCTGGACCGTGCGTCCAATGTACTGGGCTTCAATGGGCATTTCGCGGTGGCCGCGGTCGATCAGGACGCACAGCGAGACGCGCTTGGGGCGGCCGAGGTCGAATAAACCGTTCATGGCGGCGCGGATGGTGCGGCCGGTGTACAGAACGTCATCGACCAAGACCAAATCCATGCTATCGACTCCGAAGGCGATGTGCGAGGACTGCAACACGGCCTGGGGAGCGACTTTGGAAAGGTCGTCGCGGTAAAGCGTGATGTCGAGCGTTCCCACGGGAACTTCGACTCCGTCGATGCCCCGCATGGCCCGGGCGATGCGCTGGGCGAGAGGAACACCGCGCCGGCGGATTCCGATAAGCGCTAGATTCCGCGTTCCGCCGCTTTTCTCCACGATTTGATGGGCAACTCGCTGCAGGGTCCTATCGATCTCCGCAGCCGACATCAACTGACTTTTTTCGATGATTCGCATATCGGCGTAAATGCTAACACAAGTCGCCAAACGGAAAAGTGGTGCGAATCACGCAGATGGGGCGAGAATTCACGAGGGAGGAATAAAGGCGTGCTAATCTTCGTAAGACAATTGGGAGCAAAGAAGTCATGATCTGCGGGATAGATGGATTGGTTGGCAGGCAGCGAAAGTGGCTGGTAGCAATTGCCGCGATGACATTGACTGCCGCGGGTGCATGGGCGCAGGCATCCAAGGCTAAACCGGCAGCGGCGAAAAGCGCGATACATGGTACACGGCCAAAGCTGGTGGTGATGATTATGGTGGACCAGATGCGCGCGGACTACGTGGACAAATTTCGTGGTCAATGGAGCGGTGGTCTAAAGCGGTTGTTGGAAGAGGGGGCCTGGTTCCGCGCCGCGGCCTATCCCTACGCTGCGACGCAGACTTGCCCGGGACATGCCACGGTTTCGACGGGGGCGTTTCCAACCAGCCACGGAATCGTGGCCAATTCGTGGTGGGACCGTGACGCGCAGAAAATGGTGACCTGCACCAGCGACCCGAACGTGAAGAACACCGCTTATGCGGGTGGCGCGACGAAAGGTGGAGATTCCGCCTGGCGAATGCTGTTGCCGTCGTACGCCGAAGAACTGAAGTTCCAGACCGGCGGCGCGACCCGAGTGGTGACTTTTTCATTGAAAGCGAGAACCGCGATCATCATGGCTGGGCACAAAGCGGATGCCGCCACCTGGTTTGACACGAGCACCGGCGCCTGGGTCACTTCTGCGCCTTATCGAACCATGCCGTTTGTTGAAGATTATGTGAAGCAGCATCCCGTGACAGAGGATTACGGCAAAACCTGGTCGCTCTCGTTGTCGCAGGGGCAATATTGGTACGACGAAAAGGCCCTGGGTGCCGGGACCGTAGCCGGCTGGGACGCGACTTTTCCATTCCCGCTCGGCGGCAAAGAAGGAGCCGCCTCTGCCGACGAAACTTTCTATCAGCAGTGGACTACCAGCCCGTTCGCAGATACCTACCTCACGAAGCTCGCGGAAACGGCCGTCGATTCGCTCGGCCTGGGAAAAAGCGGCGGGACCGACTATCTCGGCGTCAGCTATTCCTCGACAGACTATGTTGGCCATACCTTCGGCCCGCGTAGCTGGGAAATCCAGGACATTCTGCTTCGCTTGGACAAGGATTTGGGCGAACTGTTCGCGCACCTGGATCAAAAAGTGGGCCGTGGAAACTATGTGGTGGCCTTAACCGCGGATCATGGTGTCGCGCCGATTCCAGCGGACATGAAGAAGTCTGGCTTCGACGCCGGCGTTCTTAGCTTGCCTGATCTGCAAGCGCGATTGGAGAAGGCACTCGAGCCGTTTAACTTTGCCAAGCCCGCAATTGCACGCGTTGCGGGGAACGACATTTACTTCTCGCAATCCATTTATGGGCAGCTGCGCCATGATCCCGCGGCGACGAAAGCCTTGCTGGATGCGGCGCTCTCGACCCCGGGCGTGGCCGAAGTTTTTCGCGCCGAAGAGCTCGGCAGCGGAGTCAAAACTGCTTCGTCTGCCCGGACTGCCGCGGAACTCAGCTTTCTTGCAGCGAGAAGTGGCGATCTGTATGTCCTTCAGCAACCTTACTGGCTGACGGATGGATCGGCCTCGGGAACGAAGAGTTATACGGGCACGGGACACGGCACGCCTTATTTCTACGACCAGCGAGTGCCAATTCTTCTGATGGGCTACGGCATTCAGCGCGGGGAATACTTCGAAGCCGCTACACCTGCCGACATCGCCCCCACATTGGGAGCGTTGACCGGAGTAACGCTCGCCGTCCATGACGGCCGAGTTCTGAGCGAAGCCCTCCAGAAACGAGTCTCGAAGTAGGGTCGCGTTCGTCGGGATGCTCCGAGGCCAAGCTTCGTGGTATCCTCCCTGCCCACCGTGACTACCACCAGCAGCATCGACCTGAGCGTCCAGGTTGGCACCCTGCGCCTTCAGAATCCCGTAATCACAGCCAGCGGAACTTTTGGCTACGGGGTTGAGTTTGCCCATCTCATCAACCTGAATCGGCTCGGCGGCTTTGTCACTAAAGGGATTTCGAAGGAGCCGATCGAGGGCGCTCCTGCGCCACGGCTGCACGAAACCGCTTCCGGAATGCTCAATGCCGTCGGTTTGCAGAACATCGGAGTGGAAGCGTTCCTCAGAGATAAGCTACCACTGTTGCTAAAATACAACACCCACCTGATCGTGAACGTCTTCGGCTACTGTTTGGATGAGTATGTGGACGTCATTCGCCGACTAGAGCAGGCCAAGGGCATCGCTGCCTACGAACTGAATATCTCTTGCCCGAATGTAAAAAAGGGAGGGATGCAGTTTGGAAGTGACCCCACATTGGTAGCTGAGGTAGTTGGTTCGGCCCGAAAAGCGGCGGCGCACAGGCCGCTCTGGGTGAAGCTCAGCCCGCTGGTTACCGATGTTGCGCTAATCGCCCGTGCTGCCGAGGAAGCGGGAGCGGACGCTCTCACCGTGGCAAATACGTATCCTGCTATGGCTGTTGACTTTAGTACTGGAAAGTCCTTCTTGGGCAGCGTGACGGGCGGACTGTCTGGCCCAGCCATCAAGCCCATCACGTTACGCTTGGTTTGGGAAACCCGGAAAGCGGTTAAGGTCCCGGTCATTGGCCTTGGCGGAATAGAAAAGGTGGAAGACGTGCTCGAATATATGGCTGTGGGCGCGTCGGCGGTACAGGTGGGAACGGCCAGCTTCTCTGACCCGAAGGTCAGTGAGGCTATTGTGCATGAACTTCCGAAGGCCTTGGAGCGAACTAACACATTTACTTTCAATGAGATGAGAAAGAAGTTTGCGGCAGAAAACGGTTGACATAATGCGGTAATAATGCTATAGTTTTTGGTAGTTCGTTGCAAAAAGAACACACTATGCGAAGACCACTCTTCATGATTTGGGCCGCGATTCGCTGGGTACCGCTGATGTTCCTGATTGCTCCGGGCATCGAAGCACCCTTGGTGGCGCACCTGAGCACTCCGGTGAAGCCCATCAAGAGCTGGGTTGGCAACGCCAGCTGGTATGGCCCCGAGTTCAATGGGAAGGTGACTGCCAATGGCGAGCGGTTCAACTCCGAAAGCCTAACGGCTGCCCACCCGACGCTACCCTTTGGTTCTTGGGTGCGCATCGTCAACCTGAGCAATGGCAAATTCGAAGTAGCGCGCATCAATGACCGCGGACCCTACCAAGAAGGACGCGAAATTGATGTATCCTATCGCGTAGCCCGGAAGATAGGTCTGATCGCTTCGGGAGTGAGTCAGGTTCGGCTGGAACTGTTGCAGGTACCGCCGAAGCACACCCGAACGGGGTCCGATCCGAACTAAACCGTTTCGGGCACGTCCCGAAACCTTGAGCTTCGACGCCCATCCACGCAGCAGTCTGATTGTAGCCCTCGACTTTGATTCTCTTAGTTCAGCTCGAAAGTTCGCCAAGCAAGTGGCGGATCTTGTTGGCATGTTCAAGATCGGCAGCCAGCTCTTTACTACGGCTGGTCCCGAGGCGGTGCGCCAGGTGGCGCAACTCGGCACAGGTATTTTCCTCGATCTGAAATTCCACGACATACCGAACACCGTGGCGGGAGCTGTGCTTGCCTCAGCAGCGATGCCCGGGGTGCAACTGGTTAACGTACATGCTCTCGGTGGAACCGCAATGATGCGCGCGGCCGCGCAGGCCGCAAGCGCAGGCGTGCCAATGGGCGCGGATCGCACACGATTGCTGGCGGTCACTATCCTGACCAGCATGGATCAAAAAGCAATCCGCGAAGTGGGTATCGGCGGTGCGCCGAAATCGCGCGTCGTTAAACTAGCGAAACTAGCACAGAAGGCCGGCGTCGACGGAGTTGTTGCGTCGGTGCAGGAAGCAAAAGCAATTCGCAAAGCCTGCGGACGGGAATTTCTGATCGCCACACCCGGCGTGCGGCCGAAAGATAACGGTGTCGGCGCGAAGAAGGACGACCAAGCGCGCACCGCGACCCCTCGCGAAGCGATAAAAGCGGGTGCGGATTTCATAATCGTGGGCCGGCCGATTCTCGCGGCTGCCGATCCCCGTGCGGCGGCTCAGCAAGTCGTGGATGAGATTGCCGCGGCGAAGGGCTGATGCAGCAACCGAGGCCGACACGAAGGTCCTCATTCAAAGCATCATCCCGAAGACAGCAGGGCATTCATTCTGATCCGAATGGCAAAAAGCATCATCGTCGGAACCGCAGGACACATCGATCATGGTAAGTCCACGTTGATCGAAGCGTTGACGGGAACGCATCCCGACCGTCTCGAAGAAGAAAAACGGCGCGGAATCACGATCGACCTGGGCTTCGCTTTCCTAGAGGAAGGCGGCGTGCACTTTGGGTTTGTGGATGTGCCGGGGCACGAGCACTTCGTGAAGAACATGCTTGCCGGCACCTCAGGGATCGACCTTGTGCTGCTGGTGATCGCCGCCGACGAAGCGATAAAACCGCAAACGCGTGAACACTTCGACATTTGCCGCTTGCTGGGCGTGAAGCGCGGAGTCATCGCCCTGACGAAGTCGGACCTTGTAGAGCGCGACACCGCGGAATTGGTGCGGTTGGAACTGGAAGAATTCGTGAAAGGGTCGTTTCTTGAGACCGCACCAATCCTTGCCGTGAGCGCGAAAATGGGATCAGGACTGGCGCAATTGAAAAATGCGCTTGTCGAAGAGGCGCGAAAAATCACCGAGAAGCGGGCGGAACGTTATTTTCGGCTACCGATCGATCGGTCCTTTGCGGTGAAAGGTTTTGGCACAGTGGTTACCGGGACACTGATTTCCGGAGAAGTCGCTGCCGGGGACGAAGTGCAGCTTTTGCCCGAAAAGAAATTGCTGCGGGTGCGGGGAGTGCAGACGGGCGGACAAACCGTGGAGCGTGCCCAAGCCGGACAGCGGACCGCGGTGAATCTTTCTGGGATTGAGCATGGCACGATCGAGCGGGGAATGGTCCTGGCTGCGCCGGGACGGTTCGCAAAAACGCGCCGAATCGATGCCCGAATGGAATTGCTGCCAAGCGCGCCGCCGCTCAAGCACCGCGCACGCGTGCATTTTCACGTCGGAACAGCCGAAAGTACCGCCGAAATCCTGCTCCAAGAGAAAACCGTCCTGCCTTCAGGCCAGGCCGCATTCGTGCAATTGCGTTTGGCGGACGACGTGGTCGTCGCGCGCGGCGACCGCTTCATCGCCCGGCAATTTTCACCGGTGGTCACCATTGGGGGCGGCCAAGTGCTCGACCCTCTGGCACGACGGCCGACGCGAAAAGACACTGGACGCACACGATTTTTGGAGGCCCTGGAACGCCCTTCAAACGAAGAGATCCTCCGCGCAATGGTAGAGCGCGACATTCGTGGACTCGGCATCGAAGAAATCATCGCTCGAACCGGTTGGATGGAGGAGGAAGTGAACGCCGCGGCTAAAAACCTGACTAAGGCGGGAGCGCTTCGCAGTGTGAGCCAGGAGCCGCTGCGCTTGTTGGCGGAGCCCCAGTTTCAAGACCTTACGAAAAGGCTTCTCCTTCGTGTGGAAACCTTTCACAAGGAAAATCCGCTGCTGCCGGGCATTTCGCGCGAGGAATTACGCGCGGCGGCCGGCCGGCGTGTGAAAATTGAAACATTTCGCGCGGCGCTCGAAGAATTGGCCAAGCAAGACAAAGTTGCCTTGCAGGGTGAACTGGTCAAGAAGCCCGGAGCAGAGATTACTCTCACACCCGAAGAGGCGCGCGCCAAGGAACAGATCGAACAGGCTTTCGCCAAAGCAGGCTTGGCCGTGCCTTCGGTGAAGGAAGTTCTGGCGCAACTGGCAATCGAAAGCCGTCACGCGGAAAAGATTCTGCAGATTCTACTGCGGGAAAAAGTGCTCGTACGCGTTTCGCCCGAGCTTGTCTTCCACAACAACGCGTTAAGCCGACTCCTCGAACTTCTCCAAAACTACAAGAAATCCAAAGGCCCGCGCATCGGCGTAGCGGTGTTCAAAGAGCTGACCGGCATCACTCGCAAATATGCCATTCCCCTTCTCGAATACCTGGACCGGCAGCGCTTGACGCGGCGTATGGGCGATGAGCGTGTTATCCTGTAGGAGACTGTTCTAAACGATCCCGGCGCAAAATGAATGGAAGTAGTCGGTGGTTCCGGCAGCCGGTTAAGATCGGAGCGGAGATCGATCATGGGTGAATTCAGCATATTTCACTGGCTCATCGTATTGGCCGTCGTGCTGATTTTCTTTGGCGGCCGGCGAATCCCGGAAGTGATGAAGGGATTAGGCGAGGGCATACGCAGTTTCAAGGACGGGATGTCCGGCGGCGCGGCCACAGCCACGGCGCCATCTCAACCTGCGCCGGCATCCGCGCCTAGCGGAGTTACCGGAAAATCCGGACGCGGCCAGGCTGTGATCAGTTGGAATGCAAGCTCCGGCGCGAGCAGCTACAACGTGAAACGGTCCGGCTCGAGCGGTGGTCCTTACGCGCTGATTGCCTCGACCGGCGCGACCTCCTACTCGGACGAAGGTCTGGGAAACGCAACCTACTACTACGTCGTCACCTCCATCGGCTCGTTCGGAGAAAGCACGAATTCGGCGGAAGTCAGCGTCACACCGTCCTGAACCGCGGCGATTCCGAAGCGTTTTTCGCTCCACAAATCGACCCATAAATAGGCCAGTATCCGGGCCGATAACGGTAACCTGCCTGCATACAACCACAACTGCTCTTCTGACCAGTAGAGGTCCTGCAACTTTTTGCGTAAACGTGGGTAATACCAAGTACCCGGGGCAATCGCCGAGAAAACAAAGTCGAGAAAGCAAAAGGAGATCAGGTCATGAACTTCAATTTTTCGAGGTGGATGGTGTTGCCCGCAGCGGTGCTTCTGCTGGGTACGGTGGCGCTGGCGCAGGATTCGTCATCGACGCCGACTTCGGGCGCCCCGGCCACAGGAACCCCCAAGCCAGGTGAAGTCGCGCAACGCAAGGACAATCAGCAGGACCGCATCGCCAATGGCGTGAAAAGCGGCCAGCTGACCGCCGGTGAAACCGCGAACTTGGAAACAAAAGAAGCCGCCATCAACGGCGAGACACGAGCGGACCGCGCCGCGAACGGCGGAAAGCTGACGGCAGCCGAGAAGCAGCAGGTCAACCAGCAGCAGAACCATCTTTCCAAGCAGATTTACAACGACAAGCACAACGCAAACGCCGCGCACTATGGAAATAACGAAGTCGGCCAGCGTCGCGAGAATCAGCAGGATCGTATCGCTCAAGGTATCAAGAGCGGCCAACTCACTGCCGGTGAGACCTCCAAGCTCGAAAACCAGCAGAAGGGCATCAACCAGCAAGTGAAGGCTGACCGCTCGGCGAATGGCGGCAAGTTGACCGCTGGCGAAAAAGCACAGGTCAATCACGAACAGAACGGCGCATCACGGAACATCTACAACAAGAAGCACAACGCCAAGACACAAGGACAGAAGTAAGCGAGTCGGTGGCAGGGGAGAACGGGCGACCGTCCCGCTATGCCGATTACTCCGATTCCTGCTCGTCGGACCAGCCGAGTTTCTGAAGGTGGTCGACGAGGAGCGCCAAAGGCAGCCCGACAACGTTGAAGTAGCAACCTTCGATCCGCGGAATATACCGTCCGGCATATCCCTGAATGGCATAGGCGCCGGCTTTGTCGTAAGGCTCATCGGTTGCGAGGTAACGCGACAGTTCGTCGGGCGAGAGCGGAGAAAAAGTGACCCGCGTCGTTTCAACAAACTGCCGCCGCTCCATTTCCGGCAAGCGAATCAAGCAGACCCCGGTGACTACCGAGTGTGTTCGCCCGGAGAAGAGTTCGAGCATGTGGCGCGCGTCGTCGGTCGACCGGGGCTTTCCGAGAATTTGGCCGTCGAGAACGACAACCGTATCCGCGGCGATCAAAATTGCGGGACCGACGGCGCGCGCAGCCACCAATTCCGCCTTCAGATCCGCAAGCCGCTGAACCATCTGCTGCGGCGTCTCTTCGGGATACGGCGTTTCATCAATGGCGGAAGAAAGCACGGAAAAAGAAATGCCCGCGTCGCGCAGAATCTGCGCGCGCCGAGGCGATGCAGATGCCAGAATCAGCTTCATAAAGTTGCGCTCGCGGCCAGAATACTACAGCGCCGTCGCAGTGACAGCTGCGCTTTAAAGCAGAGCGTGGAGCACGTCGAGCGTGCAGGGAAGAACTTCAAAGCGAACGGGCGCGGCGAAACGAACTCACTGCGAAAAAGACAAATACCAGCGCAACAGCAACAGAAACAGCGATGAGCCAGTAGGCAACGTCGCGCGTCCAAGCGCGGAAAGCGGAATTCAACCAGCCTAACGCCAGAATCGCGAACATCGCGCCGACTGTTTCGTGGAAAATTTGCTTCAATACCCGCCAAAGCCGCTTGAATCCGCGCTGCTTTGGAGAGCGAGGAGCGATACTTGCCGCCGTCGACATACTTGAATCTTAACGCAGAAACGGCAAGGTTTGCGGGGGCCATGCACCCGTCCGATGGGACAGGAGCGGGAAAAAGCCCTGTATGCATTGAGGACAACCGCTGGCAAAAGGGTAGCTTGTATCAAATTTGGTGTAGGCCTAAAATTGGTTAGTGGTACTGGGGGAACCGGCCTTGCAACTCGACGATCACCTCAAGAACCTTCTGCGCGAGCTTGGGCATGCCATCAACGATACCGTATCGGAATCGGAACGTATCACCGGAGCAATCGCCGGTGTGCGTGCGCATGGCTATGACATCGTGCTGAAACTGGACGCGACCATCGGGCTCGCTCGTCGCGACGGCAGCGAAATGCCCAAGATGACTACCCAGGACCGGCGCTTCCTCGAGTCTCTTCGCATCCAGGTGGATCAAGAGTCCATGGACCAGGACACGGACAAGCGGCAGCCTTCGCGGCTGGCCATGACGCCGCAGGACGTGCGTTTTCTGAAATCCCTTCGAATCGCAACGGACGATATCGAATGAAAAAGATTTTCACGATCGCGTTGGTTTCTGGGGGCATGATGCTGCTCGGCAGCTTGTGCGCTTCCCGCGCCGCGGCCCAGGACCCCATGCTGACGCCCATCATCGTCAGCGAAGTGGCTCCGATGATTGTAGACGAAGCCGCGCCGATTATTGTGAAGCTGGCCCCGAAGCCTAAACAGACCGGTCTGCAAAAATACGAAGGCTACATCGTCCACGCGAACATCGCACAGGTGACGGTGAGAGCCAAAGGCAACGACCTCGGTATCCAGACGTTTCCCCTCAACCCGGACGTCGCCGCCAAAATGCAGAAGATCGTCGACAACGGCGGGTATCAATACGGCGACAAGATCACCGTGTACTACGACCCGACATCGCGAACGGCGATGAAGATCAAAGGGAAACCGTCTCGGCCCCTGTAAATCCGAGGGGAGTCATGTTGCGCCTTCCCGCTGTTGCCGGGCAGTTCTATCCGGGCGATCCCAAAGAACTTTCCGCTCTGGTAGAGAAATACACAAAAGAAGAAGAGCCTCGGCAAAAAGTAAAAGTGCGCGCGTGCCTGGTGCCACATGCCGGCTATATGTATTCGGGCGCTATCGCCGGTGCGGTTTTCGCCCGAATCGCAATACCGAAGAAAATCCTGATCCTGGGCGTCCGGCATTATCCTCGAGGAGAATCGTTAGCAATACTGTCGGAAGGCGCCTGGCGAACGCCGTTGGGTGACGCTCCCGTCGAAACGCCTTTGGCGGCGCGTCTGCTGAAGCAATGCCCCGCGTTGCGCGAGGACAGCGTGGCCCATAGCCGGGAACACTCGCTCGAAGTGGAACTGCCCTTCTTGCAGGTTCTCTCCCCCGGGTTTTCGTTTGTACCGGTTGCCGTCGGCACGTTGCGTTATGAAGAGCTGCGAGAGGCCGGCGAAGGCATCGCGCGGGCGCTCGAAGAAGCGGGAGAAGAAATTCTGGTGGTTACCTCGTCCGACATGAATCACTACGAAGACGACGACACCACGCGGCAGAAAGACGAAAAGGCGATCGAGCGCATGTTGAACCTGGACGCCAAGGACCTTTACGACGTTTGCCGGGCAGAGCGCATCTCCATGTGCGGCTTGGGACCCGCTGTCACGATGCTTACAGCCATGAACCGCCTGGGCGCGAAAAAAGCGGAACTCCTGCGCTATGCCACCTCCGGCGATGTCAACGGAAACAGGAAGGAAGTCGTCGGCTACGCCGGGATGACCGTCGACTAAAGAACCTGTAGCTCAGGCCTTAGGCCTGAGGGTTTTTCTTGTTTTTTCCTAAACGGATGAACCTCGGTCGCGCTGCCAAAAGCCTCACCCCTGGAAAGCGTCACGTCTCAATGATGTCCACCGCCTCCGGAATGGCCGGCAGGTCCCGATGAAGTGCTGTGCGAGGAGTTCGATGGAGCCACAGAGTTAGATGAACCGCCCGACGAATTGTCCCAGATTGCGCCGCCTCCGGAAGAGTGCGACGAGCCGCTGGAAGGCGGGTTCGGAGGAGTAATGTGTGGACGCGCGGGCATGGTATCGCCGTGCGCGACCGCAGGTGGGCTCGGCGTGCGCTGGGTAACACCTGCGACAGCGGCATTTCTCGCAGTTCCTGCCGCCGAGGTCCCTGACGTCACTTTCGTTTCATCCGCGGTTTCCTTAGCTCCATTTCCGCCATTCACAAAGCGGTGCTGCTCAGGATCGTAGACGATTGAGGAATCGCGGCTCAATGTAACTGGCCGGCCAGCGAGAATCGTGCGGGATACGCGCGTCGGTTGAGTCGTCACCGGCAACGTAGCGGCCGTCAAAGTATTGTGCGGCGGATTCTTGATCGTCGACCAATTCTCCCCAGCCGCGGGCAACGTCGTTGCACCGATCTTGTTTCCTTCGGCAGCGAATACGCCGTGGGCCAGATTGATCGGCGTCTTGCCATGCGCGTCGGCCGGATGCAAGGGAACTAGTCCAGTCGCGGTTCCCGAACGCACCCAGACCGCAGTGATCGGGTGATAGAGGAACGGTCCGCCGTATCCGAAGCCGCCATATCCAAATCCCGTCGGCGTCCAGAGCCATCCGTATGCCGGACTGAAAATCCAACCGCCAAAATGGTAAGGCAACCAGCCCCACGGAGCGGAACCGATGAAATTCCAACCGAAAGACGGATCCGAATACCAGCTGCCAAAAGCGAAAGGATTCCAACCCAAACCGGCACCGTAGGGCTGCCAGCCGTATCCATAACCTGCAACATTGTAGAACGAACCGTAGTTGTAAAGATCGGCGAACCCGGAAGTGTAGTCCGGGGAATTCACATACTGGCTCGAATATGCGGTCGCCGTAGCAACGGCATCAACGCGACCGGAAACCCATTTGTCAAAGTCGTCGTATTCGGGGGCGCGGCTGATTGTCGGTGCGGTGCCGGCGTTAATATTGATGGAATAAGATTGGCCTTTCTCGAGCGATTTGGACACTTTGTTGCGCAGCACGTTGACTTGTCCGAGCTCCACGGCCACGTTGCTGCCATCATCAAAATTATCCAGCCGGAAGCGCGTCCGCCCATTGGCCTCCACGCTGAAATCGCCGCCCGTCACGCTGAAATAATCCCCTTTCCCGGGGTGCACGTAGAAAATGGCGCTTCCTTGACGCAGAACCAGGCGGGTGATGAGCGCGCCGTCGTCGAGCGATAAGTCGTAAAATTCGACGAGCGTATTGGCGCTCATAAAAGCCATCGCGCCGTTCTCAAATTCAACTTCCGCGCGGCTGTTGGCATCGGTAGCAAGCGCGTAACCCTGGCGCAGAGGAAGATTCAGGGGTGCCGCTTCCCAAACCGCCTTCGGGTCTTCTATCGAGTCCTTGTGAAACTCCCGCGCAAAGCGCACATCGCCCTGCACCAGGCTCAGCCGGACAATGCGCGCATGGCTCGAATCAGCCGCCGCTAACGATGGCGAAAGCAGGCACAGGAAAGCGAGAGAGATCGAAAGCGACAGCAGGGAGAATCTTTTCATGGGGTACCTCGAGGGGCGCGGACCCTGTCCAGTTAGACGATAGCGCAACTCTGCGGGTTGCGCTAAACAAAAATAGGGTTTGCGACTGTGATTGGTGAAAGCCGCGTACGGACAAGTCCGGTACAAAGCCGGAACCAGGAACCACCGGTCGCCACCGTGGAAGCCGCACCAGTCCCATGAAAATAGACGGTTTAACGGATAGCGTCCGCCTCATGGACCGAAATGTTATATCCTTCGCACTTTCACGGAGAAGGGCTAATGAGCGCGAAACCCACCTGCAAATACATTCCCTGGAAAAACGTCGAACACGAAAAGTTGAACGACCTGATTGGCCGCGAGATGGTCGTGGGCGACAACCTGATGCTGGCGCGCGTATTCATGAAGAAAGGCGCGCACGTGCCAGAGCACCATCATCACAACGAGCAACTCACCTACATCCTCGAAGGCGCGCTCAAGTTCGCGATCGATGGCAAGGAAATTGTTGTTCGCGCGGGCGAAGTGCTGTGCATTCCCTGCAACATGGTACACGAGGCTTGGGCCCTCGAAGATACTCTGGACCTCGACATCTTCCATCCGCCCCGCGAAGACTGGCTCAACAAGTCCGACGACTACCTTCGCCTCGACGTTCCTCGAAAATAGCCGTCGAGTCCATAATCGTCAATCGTTCTAGTGGCTGCGGCTGGGATCGTCGTCCGGATTCACGTAGTTGACTTGCAGTGGTGCTTCCCCGTGGATTTGCACCACGACCTCTCCACTGGCCATCGCATAGTGATGCATCTCGGGATCCATGTACGCGAAACTTCCGGCCGGGAAACTGCCCGTCTTGCTTTCGTCGAAATGGTCGCCCATCCCAACCTTGAACGTCCCTGAAACGACGGTGACATTTTCGCGCTTGGGATGCCAGTGCGGTGCGATGCGGTATCCGGCGGGCATCTTTAGGCGCACGGTGTAGTCTCCGGTGGTCGCGCCGGGGTTGCCCTCGAGCACCGCGAGCTGTGCCCCCGGAGACACGAACGACGGCGCCGGACCGTAGGGAATCGTATCAGGAGTGAAGACGTTTTTCTCGTGGGAATCGCTCCGAGCGCCGACCGCGCACACCAAACCGATCCCGCACAAACATGCCGCCAGACCAACCATAAAATTTCGTTTCATTGCTCAGCCTCCGTAAAGGAATTCATCGGCGAGCATGTTCCTGCAATCCAATTGCGATTTCAATCGAGCCCGAATACTCTTTGCCTATCTTTTGTATATCTTCCTTAGCCACTCAATCTTAGGCGTATAATGCCGGCACAGAAGTAACATGCCGCTTGGAAAACGAACGCCCGCTGCCTTTGAACTGGACCTAGGCCGTTACGAACTTCGCCGCGATGGCCGCCGCGTGAAGATCGAAAAGAAGCCAATGGAGCTGCTGATTTTTCTGGCTGGCCGCAGAGAGCAACTGGTCTCGCGCGAAGAGATTGTCAAAAAGCTTTGGCGTTCCGATCTCTTTATAGACACTGAGCCTAACATCAACAACATCGTGCGAAAAATCCGCACGGCTCTGGGCGACAGTTCGGACACGCCACGCTTCCTCGAGACCGTTGTCGGAAAAGGCTATCGCTTCGTGGGGCCACTTCGCGTGATCGCTGCACGCTATCAACAGTCCGATTTTGAACAGAACCCCTTAAGCGGAACCGGCCGAGGGGACTCCTCGCATACCAGTCTACGCCCGTCCCTTGCTGTCGTGCCGCTGCTGCTTCTCGGAAAGATCTCGGACGACCAGGGGGTAAGCCTTGGGTTTGCTGACGCATTACTCTCGCGTCTTGCAAATCTGGAAGGCGTGGACGTTTTGCCGACCTCAGCAGTGTTGAACTTGCCTGGAAACATGACAGCTCTGGAAGTTGCTTCGCGTCTCGGTGTCCGCTTCGTCGTCCACGGCGCGATCCAGCAGTCGAAGGGCCAATGGCGGCTATCCCTGGAACTGTTTGACGCCGGTTCGCACAGCGCGTGCTTCACCCGGCGATGCGATCTCGATCTGCAGCGTCTCTCCGATCTTGAAGACGACCTGGCTCGCCAAATCGCAGGCGCCCTGAAGAGGCCTTTGCGTTTACCCGCGCCTCAACGCCGTGCGCGCTACAGCCAGGACCTTCTCGCGTATGCGGAATTCATGCGCGGCTACCGGCTCAGCTCCTCCGGCGATTCCGCAATGCTGGACGAAGCGGCGAAGTGCCTGAGTGTCTCCGTCACGCGCGACCCGAATTTCGCCCTGGCTCACGCGATCCTTTCGTATGTTTGCGCGACGCGTCACTATGAGTTCGATCCAGCCAGCGTCTGGCAAGAAAAAGCGGAGTTTCACTGCCGTCGCGCTCTGGAGCTGGATCCGGATCTGGCGGAAGGGCATGTGGCCAAGGCTTTCCTGCTCTGGGGACCATCAAAAAACTTTCAACATCTGGAGGCGATCGCTGAACTTCGGCATGCACTCGCCCTTCAAAACAATTTACTTCACGCCTACAACCGCCTGGGCACAATTTTGGCTCATATCGGCCTGCTCGATCACGCTCGTGAAATGTACCAGAAGGGCAGTGTGTTCCATCCGCAAAAGGCCGTCAGCCACAGCATCGTTCAGGTTTATATCTGGAATGGTCAGTACGATCTGGCGCACGAAGAGATTCAAGCGTGGCGTGCCGAAAGTCCTGGCAACAAATATCCCGTCTATTTCGCTCCCTTGCTGGCCATCATGACGAATGACTGGAAAGACGCAGAAGTCCTGCTCGACGAAGCGGTGCGGCTCCTGCCCGAAGAACCCATGATCCTCAGCCTGAAAGGTCTCTTTTACGCTTTGACGGGGAAAGCAGAGCAGGCGCTCGAATACGTGGCCAAGGCCTGCGCAAGCCCAAAATCCTTCGGGCATGCCCACCATACCTACTATCAAGTTGCCTGTGTCCACGCCGTTCTAGGGCGCTCCACGGTCGCGTTTGAATGGCTGGAGCGCAGCGTAAGCACTGGATTTGCCTGCTGGCCGTTTTTTGTGAAAGATCCCTGTCTCCAGAATCTTTGTGCGCTACCTGAGTTCGAAGTCCTCGTCAGTTGTTTGCAGGCAAAATATCCCGACCATGTCGGGCTGCTTTAGGTTCTCCCGCGATTGCGTTTACCAGATCTTGCAGGACTGTTCGCGCACCATGGTGTCGCCCTTCTTGCAGCCGAAGGCCTTGGCAAACGCTTCTATGTTCGACAACGGCCCGTTGCCGCGGAATCGCGCCAGCGGATGAGGATCGGTGTTGGTTTGCAGCCGCGCCGCTTCCGCGCGCTGATTCGCGCCCCACACCTGAGCCCAGCCGAGAAAGAAGCGCTGCTCCGGCGTAAAGCCGTCGATATCCTTCGGACGGTTTCCCTGGATGGACTTTTCGTATGCCGCAAAGGCGATGGTCAATCCGCCAAGATCGCCGATGCTTTCGCCGAGCACCAGCTTACCGTTCTGATGCAGTCCCGGCTCGACTTCGTAGCCGTTGAATTGATTCACCACGCAGTCGCCGCGCTCGGTGAAATTCTTGCGGTCTTCCGGCGTCCACCATTCGTGCAAATTCCCGCTGCCGTCAAACTTCGACCCCTGATCGTCGAAGCCGTGGCTGATTTCGTGGCCGATCACTGCGCCAATTCCTCCATAGTTCACGGCGTCATCGGCGTTCGGATTGTAAAAGGGCGGTTGCAGGATGCCGGCGGGAAAAACAATCTCGTTCATGCTCGAATTGTAGTAAGCATTCACGGTGGGCGGTGTCATTCCCCACTCCCCGCGATCGACGGGCTTGCCGATTTTCGCGAGCTGCCGCGCATACTCAAATTCAAAACTGCGCCGCACATTGGCGTCATACGAAGTGCGGTCAACTGTTAGCTTCGAATAGTCGCGCCACTTATCCGGATAGCCGATTTTCACAGTGAAGGCTTCGAGCTTGGCGAGCGCTTCTTTCTTTGTCTCTGGTCCCATCCACGAAAGAGTGGGAATATCCTCGCGCAGCGCGGCAATCAGATTGTTGACCATCTCCTTTGCGCGCGCCTTGGCGGCCGGGGGAAAGTATTTTTCGACGTAAACCTGACCAAGCGCCTCACCAAGATTGCGATCCGTAGCCTGCACGCAACGCTTCCAGCGCGGGAGCATTTCCTTGGTCCCAGAAAGCTTCCTGTCGTAGAAATCGAAATTCTCTTCCACAAACTTGTCGGGAAGCTGCGGCGCCGCCGCGTGAATCGCGTGCCAGCGCAGATAAGTCTTCCAGTCGGGCAGAGGCACGCTGGAGAGTTCCTGACTCACTTGCTTGAAAAATTCCGGCTGGCGGATGTTGATTTGCTCGACCGGCGGGGCGCTAACGTCACGCAAATAGGTTTCCCAAGACCAGTCCGGCGTCAGAGTTTTGATCTCCGCAAGCGGCATAAGGTGGTAATTCTTCTCCGGGTCGCGCAATTCCACGCGCGAGCGTGAAGCGTTGGCCAGCGCCGTCTCGATCGTTACGACTGTCTTCGCTTCGGCGGCTGCCCTGTCCGGCGCGTCGCCTGCAAGGGTGAATATCTTCGCCACATGTTGTTCGTAATCTGTTCGCAGTTGCTTGGATTTTTCGTCGTCGCGGAAATAATAGTCACGGTCCGGCATACCCAAGCCACCTTGTCCGGCCTGCGCGATCACACGAGTACTGTCCTTGATGTCCTGCCCGGAGCTGAAACGGAAAAGCACGTTGGCGCCCTGTTGCTGCAACTTGGCAACCGCGGCATCCAGTGACGCGCGGTCGTGAATCGCCTCAATCGTGCTCAACTCACCGTCGATCGGTTTCAATCCCGCGGCTTCAATCGCCGCTGTGTCCATGCAACTGGCATAAAAATCGCCGATTTTCTGTTCGTTCGAACCGGCCGGAGCATTCGCCGTGCCAGCGGCGGCATCAAGGATCGTCCGCATCGCGGTGAGATTATTGTCGCGAAGCTGCGTGAACGTACCCCAATTCGAATATTCCGCGGGGATGGGATTGGCCTTCATCCAACTGCCCATGGCGAACTCATAAAAGTTGTCGCAGGGCTTGCAGGTTCGATCGAGATTGCTTGTGGAGAATCCCCACGACGTGTCTCCGGCAGCCTTTGCGGGCAGATGCGATAAAAGAAGAAGCGCACCGGCGAAACCGGAGAGCGCGAAAAAACCTGCGAGCAAGTGAAGATTCTTCTGGTTCACGATTCACCCCTTGTCGAAACCGGCAGGAGATAGAGCGGAGCACGAGTACCGACCAGCGGGGAGTTTAGCAGAAGAAGCAAGCCTACGCAGCTTGCTGTAGTGTCCTAATTTTAAATTTAACGATGCCTTGCGAAGGGTGGAAAGTGGGAGTGAGTTAGTTGCCTTTTCAATCGGTCAAAGGTTATACGCCAGCGGATGCTTGGGCTCGTAAAGCATGATGTCGTCCGCGCCAGGTACGGCCATCACCGCCACGAGTCCGTACCCGTGATCCTGAACTTCGCCGCGGAACTCCGCTCCTTTGCCCTTCAGTTCAGCGACCGTCTGTGAGATGTCGTCGCACATCAGGGAGATCAGATGGTGCCGCGGCGATTCGTACGTCTTGCCATCGTAGACGCTGTGGGTCGGGTGCACGCCCATCTCACTCCGCCCGGTCTTGAAGATCAGCCAACCCGCGCCTCCGCCCATTGCATCCTCGACGTAGGGCCAGCCGAGGACGTCGCGAAGGAATGCGCGCGTTGCGGGGGCATCGTCGGAATAAATCAGCGTGTGGATGCTGGTGATCATCGGACTGAACTACTGAAATCGCCCAAAATTCTACTATTTCGGTCTATTGCCAATCAAGAAGCCGTTCATCGCACTGGAGATCGAAATTAGGACACTACCCAGCTTGCAGCTTTGGTGCCCAGTTGTCGGAGGTTCAGCTCGCCCCGAGCTTCGAAGAGCTCCGACATTGGACCGGCAACAAAGCGGGTGCGCAGCGCAAGCATCTACTTCGCAGGGGCGGTGGGAGGCAAATAATCTTTCTGGTATTTCGTCAAATCTACTTTTTGCCAGGTGCCCTGAATGATGGCTTCGCGGATTTCGGCCGGTGTCTTGCCCTTGTGCGTCTGTTCGTAGGAGTAAAACGCTTCCTTCTGGCAAATGTCGCAGCCGGAGCCGTGGCGGCCAACAAAGCAGTCGAGCAGGCTACCGTGGCCGTTGCTGCGGTCACAGTGACAGAAGCAGGGTTGCTGATACAGGACCTTCTCGACACGCCCCGCAACCACATAGGCGTTAAACACCAGCTTGTCGCTGTAAATGGAAGGTTCCATGGTCGGAGGCAAGTCTTCCGTGGGTGGCTCTCGATGGAAAGCGGGCAAAGGTTCAGAAGACGCGCTCGGCACCTGCGGCGCCGCGAATTGCGGCACTACCACCAGCGCCAAACCCAATCCGGCGACTGTGAACCCGGCGACAAATTTGTTCGACATTCTCATTCCATCCTCTTTCCACCACGATTTCCGGACCTCTTCAATCTACGGCGAATCCGGCTGGAATTCCACTCGCGTGCCGCATGAATCAGGAGCATCTGGCTGCCGCCTCAGGCACTCTGTGCTTCCGCCGGCCTAGGTCCGTTCCACGCTTTTAGCACGGCGGGGTCCACGCGCCCGAGCGTGACATCGGCTCCATCCGCATCGGGCTCTGTCCAGCGCCAAACTGCCGCGCCACAAAGTCCCGCGTTGTGGCAAGAGTCCAGTGCTGCGGTCAGCGAATAGTTCGGCTGTGACGGGTCGCGCGTCGGAAGTTCGCCGAGCCAGAGCGGTTTGTCCAGTGGCGGCAGCGCCGTAAATTGGTCCGCAAGGCTCTTGCGTTTCCATTTTTCCGCCGACGGATAGTAGTGCGCCTGATAAAGATCGAGTCCAAGCTCCGTCCAGGCGCGTACCCACAGCAGGCGCGCGGAACCCAGAGTTACCGGGACTTCGCCGTATTCATGTACCGCGCGCGCAATTTCTCCGGCGAATGCCCGAAAGTCCGCAAAATGCATTTTGGCCGCCGGTGCAAAATGAAACTCGCGAATCGCCCATTCCGGTTCGTTGGCAATTTCCCAGGCAAACAGCGCCGGATGCGCACGGAACTCTCGAAAAAGCGGAATTAAGACATTCAGCAGAAATGCCTCTCTTCCACCCGCAAAGTGCAGCGCATGCTCGTGCGCGTAAGGAGGGCGCTTTCCCCTGTGCTCCTGCAGCCAAAGAAAATCAATCAGCGAGAAACACAACTTCAGTCCGTGACGGAGTGCCAGTTCAAGAACCGCTGCTACATCGGCGAACAGAAACTCGTCCGGCTTTCGCGCGACTCCCTTTTCCGCCACGAAGCCACCACGGCCATCGCCAAATAGAAACCAACGTACCAGCGTCGCGCCGGTGTCCTGAATCTGCGCAAAGTCTCGCTCAAGAACTTCTCGCGCATCCGCAAGACGGACTCCCCTGTGTTCTACACCCGCCGCGCGTCCAAAATCCTCGCCATACTTCCGCCAGGGGTAGTTCACGCCCAGGAAAAACGGAGTGTTCAAGCGAGGCGCCATGGAAGTTAGACACCAGTTTCTAGCGCCGGCTTCTAGCCGGCGCCTTTTCTTCGCAGCGGTTGCGCCGCGACGTACTTACGAGCAGCCGCCAGCTCCGGCCGGTCCGCGTTCGCCGGGCAGTTCCGAATGAGCTCACTGTAGAAATCAGCCGCCGCGCTCCGATCCCCAATCGCATCCGCAGCACGCGCCGCCCCATAAAGTGAATTAAATCGATTCGGGAAGTTCCGCAAAGCTTCTCTGTACGCCGCGAGCGCTTCCGCAGGCCGCTGGAGTTCCAGCAACAAATCCGCAAGCATCTCGCGAGCGGGCGTAGCGAAGGGCTCATCGTCCCGAGCATCCTCGCGTTCCGCGGCGGCTCGCAGAATCGACAGAGCCTCGTCCGCCTTGCCCTCGGCGTACGCCAGCCAGCCCGCCGCTTCGCTCGGGTCGATTCCCATGCCCGAAGGCGCCATGCCGCCAGATCCTTGCTGACTTTCTGCCGTCTTTACGATCCGCGCGATCTCCACAAGTTTTTGCACATCATCGCGAGCGGCCTGTATTTCGCCGCTGCGGGCGGCACCGATCGCCCGCGCCCAATACGTGTAGTCCTGCCACACCGGCCGCTCGTTTGGAATTTCGAGCGCCGCAGCTACTTTCCAACGGTGCAATTCGATTGCGTTGCGAGCGGCAAAGCGACTTTGTGCGTCGAGAACATCGGATTCCTGGGCTCGCGGAACATTCTTCAATGCCGGTAGCGAACGTCGCGCTTTTGCCTCCTGCCCGCTCTGCAGGTAACCGTAGTCAAGAAAGTCCATGGCATGAAGCTGATAATCCGCATCGCCTCGGTGTGCCTTCATCGCTTCTTCGGCAGCCGCAGCCGAAGCGACGTTGGACGCGATCATCTCTCTCCACATCCCAAGGCGCCGGAAAATATGCGATGGCATGTGCAACGCATGTGCGGAATCGGGCGCGATCCTGGCATAGACCCGCGCCGCGGCAAGCCCGTCGGGCGCAAGCTCTCGCACATCCGTCGCGTGAATCAGGTAGTGGGCAGCGCCGGGGTTTTCGGGATACTTGGCAAAAATCGGATTGAGAATGGCGATCGCTCGCTTGCGATTGGCAAGATCGTCGACGCCCATCTGCGCCAGCGCGACCAACGACAAGGCGTAAAGCTCTCCGGCTTCGTTGTCCTCGGGCTGATCGCGGTACAGTTTTTCCATCGCCGAAGAGTACGCCTGTGCGCGCGCGATTGGCTTCAGCTCATTCGGCTGATAAAATGCATCGGCCGCTTCGATGTACCCGCGAATCCGCGGATCCTGCACTCCGATCTTCTGCGCCTGCTCGACGTCTTGCCATCCAAGTGCCAAGGTTTGCGGCTGCGGAAAATTCCACAGCGGTTCGTAGAGCGCCATGGCCTTGCCCCAATACGCCAGTGCGCATTCAGAATCAACGTGTGCGGCTGTGGTAAAGGCCTGTTCGGCCTCTTCGTATTGAAAGGAGTGCAGCAGGGCCAAACCCATTTCCATCGTGGGTTGCACCGACTCCGAACAGTGCGTAGGAAAGTTTACTTTGCCGAATTGTTTCCCGTGATGCGGCGGTGCTTGAGGTGAGCCGGCTGCGGCGTGCGCCGGCAACAGAGCAAGCAGGAATGGGACAATCACCGCCAGCGCGCAAACAATTCGTCGCAAGCCGATCTCCTTGCACACGGACCAAGACCTGTACAAAAGCCAAATCGGAAATGTCACTATAGTATGTGATTCACAGGCAGGAGCGACGCCTAGCGAACGATGGCCGGCCGCAATGTCACGGTTTTTGCCGCCGCCGCGCGTTCGGCAAGATGCTTCTCGCGCAGGTTCCGTTGTACCCGGCGGCCCCAGGTTTTCACGAAGGAGTAATTGAGCGCCCCGCCAATCGCTGAGCTTGCCAGCGGCACCAACCGAGCCACCCACTTTTCCGCGCTCTCTTCGCCGAGGCGTACCGCGAGCCGGCTCGCCAGTTTCGGCGCCAGCTTTTCAAACATCTGCTTTTCGGCGAGGTCCTTGCTGAAATCGATTCCTGTCGCGGTTGCCGCCGCCATCCAAAGTTGCGCGCGCCGCTCCGGGCCACTTTCTTCGAACCCGTAGAGCAAGCAAAGTTTCTGTATTAGCCGCAGCGTGATCAAAGTCAGAAAGCCGGTGTCCGGGATCACCGTGATCATTCCACCCAGGCCAAAGCCCGCTCCCTGAGCCATCGCCAGTCGCTGCGCATCGTGGATCAGCCGCTCCGCAATGGCGTCCAGCTTCTCCATCGGCGCATCCTTCATTCGCCCAAAATGAGGCACCCAAAGGCCGTGTTTCTCGGCCAGGTTTCGCCGAAATTCTTCCGGATCAATCTCGACGGAGCGCAGCCCACGCAGCACGCTGAAGCGCAGGAACTTCCCGACGGCCCGCCCGGCAAGCGATTTTGGCACCTTGGCCATGTCTTTAAGCATCCTATGCTCGGTTAGAACCGGTCAAGCCCCGTTCCGTTGCATCCCATCCACGGAGTCTTGACTGCCACGCGACATTGGAACCGGTGTCCTACTTGACGTGGACAAAGTTTTGGGTAAACTGCGTTTTCGCTATGGCGACGATTGCACCAATGCTTCCTGCCGAAGTGATTGCGGATCTCGCATTTCCGCAACGCGAAGCGGCTTTCTTTTACGGTTTGTTCCTGCGTGGGCATTCCCCGGAAGAACTCCGCCGCGACATTGCGGTTCCTCCGGCGGTTCTCGCCAAGTGGCACAAGGACGCGGAGCGCGAACCGCATCTCCGCAACGTCTTCGCGCGCATGGTCGAGTATCGCCGGCACGTTCTGGCAATTTTTGATTCTTTGATCGGTTCCGATAGGCGGCACACCCACCTGCAATAGGCTCCTAGTACTCACAATCTCATCCTGAGCCGCTTCTCTCGCGGTGTTGCTGATTCCGCTTGCGTTAGGAAGGCAACTTCCCCGGTTTCGTTGTCGTCTAACCAGGGTAACCGGGAAGTGTTTTTAAATGAAAGAGATTCGTGAATTGACGCGGCCTTGACGGAGGACTAAAATCATTCCGTTGCAGGGGTGTCCGTAATGCAGACCTTTTTCAGAAAATCCGCGGCGTTCTTAACATCGCTTGTCTTCCTCGCGCTTCCTGTTTCCGCACAACAGGCTCAAGACCAAAGTACTCCGCAAGACATTCCACAGAATCAGAAGCTCACCAAAGAACAGAAGCAAAAAATGAGGAAGACCCTCAAAGAGCTGGACACGCCTTACAAGACGTGGCTCAACGAGGATGTCGTCTACATCATTTCGCCGGATGAGCGCAAAGCCTTCCTCCAACTTGAAACCAACGAGGAGCGCGAGCAATTTATTGAATCTTTCTGGTTGCGCCGCAGCGGCAACCCAGACCTTCCGACCAACGACTTTAAGGAAGAGCACTATCGACGAATTGCTTACGCGAACGAGCACTACGCTTCCGGCATTCCTGGCTGGAAGACGGACCGCGGCCGCATCTACATCATTTGGGGTGCGCCGGATGAAATTGAGTCGCACCCGACAGGCGGCACCTACGATCGCCCTATGGAAGAAGGTGGCGGCTCCACAACTACATATCCGTGGGAAACGTGGCGCTATCGATATCTCGAAGGAATCCAGGAGAACGTAATTCTGGAGTTCGTCGACCCTTCGGGGAGCGGCGAATATCATTTGACTATGGATCCGTCGGAGAAGGACGCGCTGTTGCACGTACCGGGCGCGGGCTTGAGCCTTCTCGAATCCATGGGCTTAGCTTCGAAGACCTGCCGCTTTACACGATCGGACGGCACCAACCTGCCGACTGCATTGGGTGGCACGCCGGCGAGCTTGAATGAATTCACGCGTCTGGAACTCTACGCCAAGGTCCAGCGTCCGCCGGAAGTGAAATATAAGGACCTCGAAGCGATCGTCACTTCGCGCATGGTCCGCGATTCCTTGAAGTTCCAATACCGCACCGATTTCTTAAAGGTCACGAGCGACACCGTGCTGGTTCCTATCTCCGTGCAAATTCCCAACAATCAGCTTTCCTTCAAAGCGAAAGACGGAGTGCATTCCGCCGAACTGAATATCTTTGGCCGCGTGAGCACTCTTACCGATAAAGTTGTGCAGACTTTTGAGGATCCGGTCGTCAAGGATTACCCGGATTCGCTATTCAACAGCGCCGTGAAGCAACAATCGATCTATCAGAAGTCTCTGCCTCTGCGACCCGGTCTATATCGCTTGGATATCGTGGTGAAAGATGTGAACAGCGGTAACGTCGGCGCGATAAACACCCGGCTTGCCGTGCCGCGCTATGACGAAGAAAAACTGGAAGCCAGCACGTTGATTCTTGCCGATCAAATCGAACGTGTCCCCGCTAAGCAGATCGGCACCGGGCAATTCGTGCTCGGTTCCTCCAAAGTTCGTCCGAAGCTGGACGCGAGCTTCAGCAGTTCCGACAAAATGGGAATCTATCTGCAGGTCTACAACCTTAAGCCGGATGACAAAACCCATAAGTCAGACGCATCGTTCGTCTACACCGTCAAAAAAGGCGACCAGCAAATTATGCAGTTTAAGGAAACTTCGGCGGACATGAAGCAGACCGGCGAGCAGGTGACCATCGAGCGTCTTTTGCCCTTGGCTACGTTGACTCCCGGGAAGTATACTCTCGAGGTCAGCGCGACAGACAAATTGGCGCAGGTCACGATTTCACGTACCGCGGATTTTTCGATCAAGCCCCCGGTTGAACAGAAGGCTGCGGCGAACGTTGCGCCAGGGAGGTAACCAGAGTGAAGCACGGTCAGCTCCTGTGCTTCGGTTTTCTATTGGTTACCTTGGGTGTGTGTGCCGACGCTCCGCCGGCCGCGGCGCAGGCCAGCCACAAAACCGCAGTTGGCACAATTTCCGGTATCGTTCGTGATCCCGGCGGAATTCCTCAGCTCGGTGCGAGCGTGGAGATTCTCGCGGAAGCCCCCGGAGTTCTTCTCCCACACCAGTTCCTGACAAACACAGAAGGATTTTTCCGGACGGAGAATTTGGCGCCCGGCTTTTACACCGTTCGCGTGACTCTGGCCGGGTATCTGCCCGCTCTTCAAAAGCACATCCAGATTTCCGCCAATCTCAACACCGTTGTTCGCGTGCAGCTCGAATCCCTGTTTGCCTCTATTGAGCAACTGCGTCGCTCTCCGGCAAACGGTGCAGCCGAGCCGGACGACTGGAAGTGGGTGCTGCGTTCGGCTTCCGGGATGCGCCCGGTCTTGCAATGGCACGAGGAAGACACCGATGATACCTCGGCGATTGTCGCGGACCTCGGCGCGCCGCGGCAAGTCGGCCAGGTTGAGTTTACCGGCGGAGCGCGTCGGCCGGGGTCGGTTTCCAACATTGACGCCGCGCCGGGCACAGCCTTCGCCTACGATCAGCGCCTCGCGCGAGACAATCATTTGGTCTTCGCCGGCCAGGTTACCTACGACGGGGATGCTCCCGCTGGTGGCCTCGCCACCGTCTGGCTGCCTATGGGCCTGCAGCAAGACAGCCCGCGCAGCACCATGGTTCTCCGCGAAGCCAAGATCGGACCCGAAGGCCCAACCTTCCGCGGCGTGCGTATTGATCAAAGCGGCTCCATGAATCTTGGCGATCGGGTTGTTCTCCGCATGGGCGGCGAATACGTCCTGGTGGGTGCAGGCGCTTCGGCCTGGAGCTTGCGTCCAAGGCTTGAATGGGAAACCAAAGTCTCGCCAAACTGGTATATGAACGCCGTCTATGCCGCACTTCCCGCTGCGGTTACGAACGGGGACAACTCCATCGCCTATCTTACGGAGACCAGCCAACCGAGCGTTCTGACTTCCGCTATGGACCAGTTGGACGGATTTCCCGTGCTGCTTTGGCACGACGGCAAAGCGGTTCTCGAAAACGGCCGTCATGAGGAACTCTCAGCTGAACGGAAGCTTGCAGATCACAGTGTTTTCCAGCTTGCGGTCTTTCACGACGACAATAGCCATGTCGCTTTGTTCGGAAAAGGTTCAGGCCTTCCCACGGGGGAATATTTCCAGGACTACTACTCGAACGTCTTTGCGTATGACGGCGGCTCCTCGGTTTCCTGGGGCGCGCGTGCCGCGCTCCGCGAACGAATTTCCGACGATCTTGAAATGACCGCTATCTATGCTTTCTCGGGCGCACTCGTACCGTACGCCTTGGTCGACGGTGGCCTCCGCGACGCTCTTCGCACTGCTTCCCGCGAATCCGCCGCTGTAAAGGTTACCGGCAAGCTTCCCATTACGGGCACAAAACTCACCGCTGGCTATAAGTGGGTCGGGGGGATGGCCCTTTCACGGATCGATCCTTACGGCGAGGGAATCTACGACCTTAGCCCGTACCTCCACATCGGCATTCGGCAACCTCTGCCGTGGCCTACCGTGGGCCACTGGGAGGCCAACGCGGAGTGCGACAATCTGCTGGCCCAGGGGAATGTCTCGTTGAACAGCCGAGACGGACAAGTATTGCTGGTGCCTGCGTTTCGAAGCTTTAGGGGTGGGTTGAGCCTGCAGTTTTAAGCGCTCAAAGTGTTCTCGAAACCTGTATCTCGCCTACCAGAAAATGGAAGTAAGCCTCGCTGGACCTACGGATTTTCCATAAACTATTGATATGCGTGTACTTATTTGTAATCATATCTACTAAAGATTGGAAAAGGACTTGCTCCACCTTTGACACAGGGACTAAGCAGGACCTTAGGCATGAAGGAAAGTCTACGTGTGAGCGTAGGTGCGGTCGTACTGGCGTTGGCAACGCTGGCGGCGGTCATCTTCGCTTGGCTCAACTTCCTTCAGCGCTCTCGTTACGACCTGGTGGACGACGGAGTGGCTTGGACCGACAGCGCCACTGGCATCGAAGCATGGAAGGTGATGCCGAACTCTCCCGCCGCCGCTGCCGGTATCCGTCCCGGCGACCACCTCCTTGCCATTGACGACATAGCGGTTCCCAACGAGAAACATGTCGCGCAGCGGTTGTTTCGCGCCGGTCTTTGGACCCAGTTGCGCTACAAGCTCTCCCGGAACGGCGAGGAATTTGAAGCGCGGCTGATCACCGCCCCCGCCCAAAAGCCCTTGGCGCTTGAAAATTATGAGCGCGTAGTCGGCCTTCTGTATCTCTTTATCGGGCTGTTCATTTTCATTCGAAGATGGAACGCTCCGCGCGCGGTTCATTTTTATGTTTTTTGTCTCGTTTCTTTCATTCTCTATTCCTTCCACTACAGCGGCAAGTTGGACGTTTTCGATCTGGAAGTTTATTGGTCCGGGGTTATCGCGCAAATGCTTGCGCCAACCTTGCTGCTGCACTTTGCTCTGGTCTTTCAGGGCCGGTCGTCAACCGATCGCAAATCCCTCTTGAAAATCGCCGCAATTTACACCATCCCAGCGGCACTGCTGACGGTCCATGTCCTCACTGCTTTCAACGCATTGGGCTTTGTGCCTTCCATCCGCTCTCGCGTGGTGCTCGAGCAGATCGAATACAGCTTCCTCGGCGCCTACTTCCTCGCCGCCGGTCTGGTTTTTTATTTGAGTTATCGCCGTACGCGTTCCGGCGTGCTGCGTCAGCAGTTGAAATGGCTCACCGGGGGAACGCTGGTCGGCAGCCTGCCGTTCACCGTGTTCTATGTGTTGCCGTATTTGGTCGATCCGCAATCGCGCTCCTGGATGCAGTATTCGACGATCAGCCTGGTGCTGATCCCGTTGTGCTTCGGTTACGCCATCATCCGCTACCGGTTGATGGATGTGGACATCATTTTCAAGCGCGGCCTTGCGTATACGGCGGCAACCGCGGCGGTCGCGGCGATCTACTTTGGACTCGTCGCCGTCATCGCGGAAATCTTCCACGCGCAAACCAGCGGCCCGGTTGCGGGCATGATCGCCATCGTGATTGCGGCCTTTTTATTCCAACCTTTCCGGGAAGGGATTCAAGCGCGCTTGGATCGCTTCTTCTATCGCGACCGGCTCAACTACCGCCGCACGCTCATCGAATTCGGGCGAACGCTGACGAACGAAGTCCGGCTGGAGCCCATGCTCGGGTCGGTGATGGACCGCGTCTCTCAAACTTTGTTGGTGGATCGTCTCGCCATCTTTGTTGAAGACCCGCAGCGGTTCGGCGAAATGCGTCTGGCGCGTTCGATGGGCGTTCGTCTCGTTGAACCACTCGATCTGAGCTTCATCGGGCCGTCGCGGCCGGAATTTTTGAGCGGGCCGATCTTTTTCGAATCCCCGCGGAGCGCGCGCGACGTGAGCGATTCCGTACGCCGGACGCTTGAGCAGCTTGAATTGAACTATTTCATTCCTTGTCGCATCCGCGACCACACCGTCGCGGTATTGGGCCTCGGCAAGACGGTGGACGGCGACTATCTTTCCAGCGACGACGTCGAGCTTGTGCAGACCATCGCCGGCTATGTCGCCATCGCCTTGGACAACTCGCAACTCTATACGTCGCTCGAGCGCAAGGCTATCGAAGTCGCGCGCTTGAAAGACTTTAGCGAGAACATTGTGGAATCCTTGAACGTCGGCGTCCTTGCGGTCGATCTCCTTGGTACCGTAGACGCCTGGAACAGCCGCATGGAGCAGCTGATCGGCGTGAGCCCGAGCGACGCGGTGGGCAAGCCTTTCAGCCACATCCTACCGCCGGATCTTGTTCAGGAAATCGAAGCGCGCGGTGACGAGGAGCAGGTCACCGGCATCTACAAACATCGCCTAACGCACCACGGCAGCTCGGTTGTTCTCAATGTTTCTATCACGCCGCTGGTCGGCAAATCCGGTGAAAAAATCGGCCGGCTGCTGCTGTTCGACGATGTAACCCAGCGGGAGCGCATGGAAGAGCAGATGTCTCAGACGGAAAAACTCACGTCCCTTGGCTTGCTGGCGGCAGGCGTGGCGCATGAGGTGAACACTCCTCTTGCGGTAATTTCGAATTACATCCAAATGTTGGCCAAGCAGATGCCTGAGGGCGATCCGCGGCACTCCATCATCGACAAAATCGTGAAGCAGACCTTCCGCGCCAGCGAAATCGTCAACAACCTGCTGAATTTTTCGCGCACCGGTCCCAGTGAACTCGCCGACGTGGACGTGAATCACGTCGTGGAAGAGACCCTGTCGCTGGTGTCCCACCCGCTCAAGACCGCGCAGATTCAAGTGGTCAAGCAACTGGGACAATCATTGCCTGCCGTGCGAGGTTCCGCCAATAAGCTGCAGCAGGTATTTCTCAATCTGTTTTTGAATGCGCGAGACGCCATGCCCACGGGCGGCATGCTCGAAATTCGCACCGCCGCGCATAACGGCGGTGTGGAGATCGAAGTTGTGGATACAGGTAACGGGATTCCGCGCGATCACATCCATAAGATTTTCGATCCGTTTTTCACGACGAAGCCCGGCGGCCGCGGAACAGGGCTTGGCCTCAGCGTGAGCTACGGGATTATTAAGGAACACGCGGGAAAGATCGACGTACGATCGACTCCCGGCCGGGGAACTTCATTCCATGTGGAATTTCCCGCAGTCAGGAAGACCGTGCATGTCTAAAGGCTCGATCCTCGTCGTCGATGACGAATCGGAAATTCGCGAAGGCCTGGAGCTGTTGCTGCAGACCGAGGGTTATCACGTCTCCAGCGCGGAGACCGCAGTCTCCGGACTATCCCGGCTCGAAGAGCGCCCCTTCGACCTGATGTTGTTGGACGTGAGTCTTCCGGATCGTAACGGCATCGAGATGCTTAAGGACGTGCACCGGCAAGATCCCCATCTGCCCGTCGTGCTGATCACCGCCTATGGCTCGATCGAGATGGCCCGCACCGCGTTCAAGAGCGGGGCCATGGATTACATCACCAAGCCGTGGTCCAACGACGAGCTTCTTGCGCAAGTCGCCCAGGCCGTGGAAGCTCGGCGTTTACGCGATGAAAATGTCCAACTCAAGCGCGCCTTAAAACAACGATTCAACTTCCCCAATATTGTGGGCAAGGGCGAAAAAATGTTGGCGCTCCTGGACTTGGTGGCTCAAGTGGCGCCATCACGCTCCACAATTCTTATTAGTGGCGAGAGCGGTACCGGGAAAGAACTGATCGCCAAGGCGATTCATTCCGCCTCGCCGCGCGCCGACAAGGCCTTTGTTCCCGTCAACACGGGATCGATCCCGGTGGATTTGCTCGAATCGCAACTATTCGGCCATGTGAAGGGCGCGTTTACCAGCGCTGTTTCTTCGAAAAAAGGCCTCTTCGAAGTGGCCGACCAGGGAACTATTTTCTTTGATGAGATCGCCACCGTCAGTCCGGAAACCCAGGCGAAGCTCCTTCGCGTGATCCAGGAACGCGAGTTCATGCGCCTCGGGGGCACCGAGCAACTCAAAGTGGACGTTCGCATCGTCGCGGCCTCCAACGTCGACCTTCTTTCTCTCGTCAAGGAAGGGCGCTTCCGCGAGGATCTTTATCATCGTTTGAACGTCATCCACCTCCGGCTTCCTCCTCTTCGCGAACGCCGCGAAGACATACCACTTTTGCTGGCGCATTTCCTCGAGCGCTTCTGCCTGGAAAATACCAAGCCATTGCGCCACTTCACACCCGGCGCCATGAAGCTGCTTATGGATTACGACTGGCCCGGCAACGTGCGCGAACTGGAAAATGTTGTGGAACGCGCCGTGGTGCTTTCCGTCCAGGAACGCGTCGACGTGGATTTGCTCCCGGACTCCATCCGCAGCAAGGAAATCGTTCGCGGCGTCCGCTTGCAAATGTCGGAATTCTTGCCCCCGCTTCCGGGTGAGCCCGGATCGCGCACCGGCGCGGATCACCCGAAACCGAGCCTGTTCCAGATCATGGACGAGGTCGAACGCCGCATCATCGTCGACATGCTGGAACGCTGCGGATGGAACCAGACCGAAGCCGCGGAACGATTCCTGATTCCTCTCTCCACCCTCAATCAGAAAATCAAGCGCTTGGGAATCGACGTGCGCAGGCGAAATCGGGGAGAATAGAGCCGCTCAGGCCCAACAGAACGCATTCCCGTTCCATTTTGAAACTCGACTTGTGTCGGTTCTCTAATTTCATCTTGCATCCCCGTTACGGCCTAGGCACAGTAACGTCACATGATTCTGCGTCTTTCGGATTCCCTCTCACGCGGACTGGTGGTCGCGGCTGCCCTGCTCGTCGCGCTGTGGCTCTGTTTTTTCGGGGTTCGCGCTGCGATTGCCCGCTACTACTCCGAAGGTGAGACCGCTAAGTATCTGCAGACCGCGGTCGGTTTGGAGCCAGACAATCCGGACTATTGGTATTCCCTCGGCCGCTTTCAGCAATACAATCTCGAACAACCAGACGCCGCTAGCGCGTTAAAATCCTACGAAAAAGCGATTGAGCTGAACCCCGTCGCCACTGAAGCGTGGCTGGATCTCGGCACCGCTTACGAGTTGGATGGAAAAACCGACAAAGCGCAGGCGGCCTACGTCGAAGCCAAGAAGAGCTACCCTGCGTCCGCCGATGTCTCTTGGCGCTATGGCAACTTTCTTCTGCGCGAGGGAAATCAGGTCCAAGCTTACGCGGAATTGCGGCGGGCCATCGAAGCGGACCCCAAGCGTGGCGCCGCCGCTTTCTCTCGCGCTTACCGGACCAATCCGAACATCGACGAAATCCTTCGCGATCTTCTACCCCCAAAGCAAAGCGTCTACGTGGACGTAATCTCGGAGGCTTTGAGTGAAAGACAGTTGGCCGTCGCGAAAACCGTCTGGGCAAAACTGCTGACCATCAATCCGCCTCCGCGCCTCGATCTGCGAGAAGTGAATCGGCTTGTCGGCGAGTTGCTCTTTGCAGGTGAATACAACGAGGCCCGCCGCGTGTGGGATCAAGGCACGGCCACCATGAATTTGCCGCCGCTTCTGCAGCCAAAAACCACGGTCGTCTGGGACCCCAGCTTTGAAACCGACGTCAACGGCTCGGCCTTCAGTTGGGGCTATCCATCTATCCTCCAGGGAGCGACCCTTGGACTCGACACGTCGCAGAAACTTTCCGGAAAACAGTCTCTGCGCCTCTCGTTTGACGGCAAGCATGATCCGACTTTGGAGACCCCGTGCACCCAGGCGATCGTCCAGCCTGGCACCACCTATCGCTTTTCCGGTTGGATCAAGACCAATGCCCTGACTTCCGACCAGGGCGTCGGATTCCGTCTTCGCTCCATAGGTCAAGGCGTTCCGATAGTCAGCAGCACGCAGCAGATACTTGGCACAAATCCCTGGACCATTGTCGATCAGGTGTGGACCGCCGGCCCCGATGTTCGACGCATACAGATCTGCGTGGTTCGGGATTCCAGCGTGAATCCAGACGCGCGCATCTCTGGCACCGCTTGGATCGACGACGTGAATCTTCTGCCGCAACCCGCGGAGCACCGCAAGCCATGAAATTCGTTCGCGTCGGCATTTGTTGCTTGCTCGCCTTCGCGGTTTTCGCGTTCGGCGCCACGGAAGAATGGTCACAGGCGGTGCTTGAAATCGGGGCCGCCTTTCTTCTGGTATTTTGGGCCATCGAGCAGTACCGCCGGGAGGCCGAGCAAGTTGTAATCCCTCCGGAATTCCTGCCGCTCTTTGCATTCGCGCTGGTGGTGCTCGTACAATTGGCCTTTCGTTTTACCGCTTCGCGTTACTACACTCGCATCGAGCTGCAGCTCCTGATTGCCTACTTGATCGTGATCTTTCTTATGGCGCAGGCATTTCAACGCCGGGGTCACTGGCGTGGTTTTGTCTGGTTTTTGATGAGCCTCGGATTTTCCGTTTCGATTCTAGGAATTCTGCAAAGCCTCACGTTCAACGGGAAACTCTATTGGTTTCGAGTCTTGCGCTTCGGCGGCCTGCCGTTTGGTCCGTACGCGAATCGCAATCACTTTGCGGGATTCGCGGAAATGATCATCCCCGTGGCGCTGGTTGCCCTGGTCCTTGGAAGGGTGCGCCGCGAACGAATTTTCCTGGTGGCGCTTTTTGCGATTGTTCCGATTGTCGCTCTGGTTCTTTCCGCGTCGCGTGGCGGTATCATCAGCTTCACAATCCAGATGATCATTCTATTCTTGCTGCTTCTGGTCCGCCGCGCTCCCGGTAGGCACGTGATGTTCGGCGGCATCGTGGTGCTTACCGCGGTGCTGGCGGTCTCCTGGATCGGCGTGCAACAAGTTCTGTCTCGATTTGCTGGAATCCAGAATCTAGAAGTTTCCGCAGGTAAGCGCACCGCCATGCAACGCGATACCTTGCGTCTGTTTCTGGATCACCCCATCCTCGGCACCGGTCTCGGAACTCTGCAAACCGTCTATCCCCCTTACGATTCGCTCTATGACGCGAAAGTCGTAAATCACGCCCACAATGACTACCTGGAAGCCCTGGCGGAGACCGGCTTTGTCGGAGGTTTCTGCTGCCTGTGGTTCATCGTCGTACTCTTGCGGAAGGGCCTTGAAGGGATGGCCACGTTGGGGAGTTCCTTTGCCTCCGCTTTAAATCTGTCAGGCCTTGTAGCTTGTTGTGGGATACTCGTTCACAGTCTGGTAGACTTCAACCTTCACATCCCTGCGAACGCCCTGCTATTTTTCGTCTCAGCCCACATGGCAGCAGTCCGTTTCCCTGCCGACCCGCCGGTAGAGAATGGTTAATTGGAGCGCTTGCGGGAGTGAAAACAGTGGTCAGCTGCCAGTGGACAAACTGTATACTGGGATAGGGGGCTATCCGATTTGAGGGGCGTGGTTCGATCTGGGGGCCCACGCTGTTTTGTGGGCTGCGTATGCTTTTTGCTCCTTTTCCACAGGGCACCGTGCAGTTATGCCCAAGATCTTTCAGTCGTCGGTACTCAGCAAGAAACCAACGACCGCATTCGCTCACTTGGTTCGAATGCTGCGAAGACAGGTCCTCATGACTACGCCATCGGCAATGGCGACCTCCTGAATGTCGCTGTTTTCGATGTTCCCGAACTCTCGCGAGACGTTCGCGTCAGCCAATCCGGCACGATTGCCATTCCGCTGGTTCCCACGCGGCTGCAGGTCGCCGGTCTTACCGAATCGCAAGCCGAACAAGTGATTGCGGAAGTATTGCAAGCGAACGGACTGGTCAGCCATCCCGAAGTCGGCGTCATCGTCAAGGAACATAAGAGCAATCCGATCACGATCGTTGGTGCCGTCGCGCATCCCATGGTCTACGAGGCCGATCATCGCGTGACCTTGCTCGAGGTGCTGGCTCAGGCGGGCGGCGTCAGCAACGATGCCGGTGACAACATCATCGTAACTCGCGGCCACGCTCCGAGTTTCATCATGATTCCCAACCCCGAGCCCATTTTGACTCCGGCCCCCGGCGCGGCTGCCTCCACGGAAACCTCCAACTCCGAAGGCCCTGCCGCCGGCTCAGACGATGTAAAACCGGCTGCGAATTCTCCTGCATTTCCGTCTGCGACGGCCTCCGCGCAAGCCACGGCTGCTCCGGCAACGGCCTCGAACGACGCCTCGGGCGCCCCATCCGGAAATATCATTACCGTCAACCTGAACGAGCTCATCGAAAAGGGCGACACCCGCAACAATATTCTCTTGCAGCCGGGTGATATTGTTACCGTCCCTCACGCCGGCATCGTCTATGTGCTCGGTGCCGTCAACCGTCCCGGCGGCTTTGTCGTATCCAACGATCGGACGCAATTGACCACCATGAAGGTACTGGCTCTCGCCGGTGGTTTGAAGAACATCGCAAAGCTGGATCACGCCGTCATCATCCGCAAGGACGATCAGGGGAAACAGACGGAAACCGAAGTCGACCTCAAGAAAGTGCTCGATCAGAAGTCCGAAGATCTGCAAATGCGCGCCAGTGACATCCTCTATATTCCGGATAGTCACACCAAGCAATTCCTGCTTCAAGCTGCGGCGCTAGCCCTGGCCATAGCAGGCGCGGTGGCAATCTACCGGATTGGGTATCAGTAGAGACTGGAAATGATAGGCGATTCCAAAATCGTGCCGCGCGACCCCGGATCGAACGGGCATGTGGAGATTCTGTCCCCCACTGCCTCGCGCATTCCGCCTCTCGAACTGTCTCCGCGCGAGCCGCACCTTTACGATTACCTGCTGATTTTACGCAAACATCAGTGGCTGATGCTTTCGTTTCTGGTGGCGGTTGTCACCATCGTCAGCATCGCCACCTTCCGGATGAAACCGGTATATGTCGCCAGCGCGAAAATTGAGATCGACCGGGAAAACACCAACATTCTTCCTTTCCAGGGCGCGGACTCCTACGACTTGATGATCGATCTCGATAACTACATCGAAACTCAGTCGCGGGTTCTGACTAGTGAAACCTTGGCGCTTCAGACTATTCGCAATCTCAGTCTCGCGGGCACTCCGGAGTTCTCGGGTAACGGCAGTTCCGAGGCAATTGCTACTGGTTCGCTCGAGAATCAGAAACTGCCGCCCGAAATCGGCGCATTCCTTGCCAACTTGACGGTTCGACGGGTTCCGAACACCCGGCTCATGGAAGTCAGCTTCGAGTCGACGGATCCGCGTATGGCGGCGCTGATCCTGAATGCCCATCTGAAAAACTATATCGAGGAAAATTACAAGAGCCGTTATGAAGCCACCGCGAGCGCTTCCAAATGGCTGCAGGATGAGCTCACGGAACTCAGCGAGAAAGTGCGGAAATCCGAGGATGCACGAATCCAGTACGAACGCAACAACCAGATCTGGGCCGTCGACGACAAGAACAACGTCACCACCGAGCGCCTTGCGGATTTGAACAAGCAATTGACGGATGCGCAGAGCGAAAGCCTCAAGAAGCAGGCCCTTTACGAATTTGCCAAAACCGGCGATGTGGACGCCGTCCCTCAACTTCGCGACAACGGCACCATTCTGGAAATGCAACGGAAGCACGCTGACCTCGCCGTCCAGTACACCGATCTCGTCAATCAATACGGCCCGAATTACCCGAAGGTACAGCGCTTGCAGGCGCAAATGAAGGAAGTGGATGACCAGATGGCCCGCGAGCGTAAAGGCATTCTCGCGCAACTCGAAAGTGAATATCGCGAAGCCAAACAACACGAAGATCTCTTGGTTCATGCGCTGGATCTGCAAAAATCCGAAGTCAACGCCATGTCCGAGAAGATGATTCAGTACAACATCCTCAAGCGCGAAGCCGAAGCCAACAAGGCTCTGTACGACAGCCTGCAGACCAAGCTCAAAGAAGCGCAGATTTCGTCCGGCTTGAAATCCTCGAACATCCGGATTGTCGATCCAGCCATGATTCCTGCCACGCCGTCGCGCCCGGCAAAAACGCGGAATATCGCGCTCGCGTTTCTGGTCGGCTTGGTCGGCGGCATTGGCCTCGCCCTTCTCCGCGAGTATCTCGATAACACGGTGAAGACTCCGGACGATGTGGAAACCTTGACGCGTTTGCCTTCTCTTGCGGTAGTGCCCGCTTTTGGTGAGGGTGCCATTAAAACGAAGCGCAACGGCCTTTTCGGGATGGCCTCTGGCAATGGCCACGACAAGCGCATCGAGCTGGTCGCGCAGCATCTGCCTAAATCGCAAATGTCAGAGGCCTTCCGCGCCTTGCGCACGGCTTTGCTCTTATCGCAACCGGATCATCCGCCGCAAGTGATTTTGGTGACGAGTGCGCTTCCGCGCGAAGGTAAGACAACCGCTGCCGCCAATCTCGCGGTCACTCTCGCGCAATTGGGCGACAAAACCGTCCTAGTGGATGCGGACTTGCGAAAGCCCGGTGTGGGTCGCCTCTTGAATCTCGGTAGTGGAAAGTACGCCGGATTAAGCTCCTATCTCGCGGGCGTCTCGTCGTTGGACCTTGTCACCGTTACTCACCCTTCGATCCCCAATCTCGCCGCCATTCCGACAGGACCGCTTCCGCCGAATCCCGCGGATCTGCTCTCTTCAAACAGATTGTCTGATGCGATTACTGAATTGCGGAAAAGTTTCAAATTTATCGTCATTGACTCGCCGCCGATTATGGCCGCCACCGATGCCGTGATCCTTTCGGTTCAAACCGACGGAGTGCTGCTCGTGGTGCGCAGCGGAGAAACTCCGAAGGAGGCCTTTACCCGCACGCGTGACCTTCTCGTCAGCGTCAAGTGTCATTTGCTCGGAGTCGTTTTGAATGCAGTAGACTCCCACGCCCCCGATTATTACTATTCCTATCGCTATTACCCGTATTCTTATGGTTATGGCCCCCAGGAGTCCATGGAAATGGGCCATGAAGAAGTTCCCGTCCGCACCTCGGTCTCCCCCGCAGACCTGGACGATTCCGACAAACTTTGAGGAGGCTACGTTGCGATACCTGATTACAGGTGGTGCGGGATTCATTGGCTCTCACCTCGCCGAACGTCTGCTTGCCGACAACGAGCGTGTAGTGCTGCTGGACAACCTGTCTACCGGCAGCATGGAAAACATCCGCCATTTAAAAAGGTTCGAGAACCTTCAATATCACCTCGACGGCATAGAAAATAAGCAGCTCTTGGCGGAACTTGTCGATGACGCGGACGTCGTCATCCATTTTGCCGCGGCGGTCGGCGTCAAACTCATCGTGGAGAGCCCTGTCCGCACTATCGAGACCAACGTCAACGGGACGCAATTGATTCTCGAAGCCGCCTGCAAGAAGAAAAAGCTAGTGCTGCTCGCCTCTACGTCCGAAGTCTACGGAAAGAACACGCAAGTCCCGTTTCACGAGGACGCCGACCTGGTCCTCGGTCCCACCACCAAGGGCCGCTGGAGCTATGCGGCGTCCAAAGCGCTCGATGAGTTCCTGGCGCTCTCTTATTGGAAAGAGAAAAAGCAGCCAGTCATTGTCGTGCGCTTCTTCAATACCGTTGGGCCGCGGCAGACCGGCCGCTATGGCATGGTCTTGCCGAATTTCGTGCAACGCGCACTCCGAAACGAACCGATCGAGGTTTACGGCGACGGCAAGCAGTCGCGCTGTTTTTGCGATGTCCGCGACACGGTCGAAGCCGTCCTGAAACTGATTCCTCTGGAGCGTGCCGTGGGAGAAGTCGTCAACATCGGGAATACCGAAGAAATTACCATCGAAGCTTTGGCAGCGAAGGTGAAAGAGAGGACCGAAAGCTCCTCTCCGATTCAATATATTCCCTACGACAAGGCTTATGAGCCGGGCTTTGAGGACATGATGCGGCGCGTCCCCTCCATCGACAAGCTGCATTCCTTTACCGGATTTCGTCCGGCAACCACGCTTCCGGAAATCATCGACCGGGTTTCGGCCTATTACCAGCAAAAAGATGGACTCTTGGCGAACGCCGCCAAAAGCTCAGCGAGTTGAGTCTGCTTTGATTTGAGTTTGCAACCCCAAGATCAACAGCGCCGTTTCGAGCGCGTTTTGCTTGTTCTTTTTCTTCTCACCCTTCCGTTGTCGAATCCTTGGATTCGAGGCGACGGCGTCGGCTATTACGCCTACGTCCGCGCGCCGCTCATCGAACACAGCCTTGATTTCACACACGACTACCAGTTCGCGAATGACAGCTTCCGCGAAGGTCGGGTCGATGAGAATGGACAGATCCGAAGCGAATATCGCACCGCCACCGGTCACCTGGAAAATCATTTCACCGTCGGCCCAGGCATGCTCTGGTCTCCGTTCCTGCTGCTAACCCACGGCGGCGTCCTGCTTGCCCGCTGGCTCGGAGCGGAAGTCCCCGCCGACGGCTTTTCCGCTCCCTATCGCTATGCCATGGCGTTTGGCACCGCGATCTACGGCTTTCTCGGTCTGTGGCTATCATTCCGCCTCGCCCGCAAATATGTCGGACCGGTGTGGTCGTTCGTTGCAACCGTCGCGATCTGGTGGGCCAGTTCGCTTCCGGTTTATCTCTATTTCAATCCATCGTGGTCGCACGCTCACTCCGCCTTTGTTTGCGCCTTGTTCCTCTGGTATTGGGACAAGACCCGTGAGCATCGCACTTTGCCGCAATGGCTGCTTCTCGGTTTGATCGTGGGGCTGATGCTGGATGTGTATTATGCGAACCTCATGGTCCTCAGCGTTCTGGCTGTTGAAGCGATTGGACAATATCTCCGCATCTTCCGTTCCGGTCCTGCATCGCGCTTGTTTCCGCTTTTGACCGGCCATTTCCTGTTCGGCTTGGTAGTTTGCGTTGCAATGCTTCCTACTTTCGTGACTCGCGCCATCGTCTATGGCGGGCCATTTGAATCCGGCTACTACTCGCTGCGCACTTTTCTATGGAGTTCTCCCGCGCTGTGGAGTGTCTTGTTCTCCTCCAATCATGGGCTGCTGGCGTGGACGCCTATCCTGGCTTTTGCGATTATCGGACTGTGTCTGTTCGCGTTTCGCCTGCCCAAGATCGGAGTTCCGTTTCTTGCGGCGTTCGTCGCTCTATATCTCTTTATTTCTTTGTATCCCAACTGGGCGGGAGTTTCCTCCTATGGCAACCGCTTCTTTGTTGCCTTGACACCGCTTTTTATTCTCGGCCTGGCGTACTTCCTGGATAGAGGCGCGGCGCTTTTTTCCCGGCAAAGCACTGCCTTGGCGGTCTGCTCTGTTGTGCTCGCTTGCTTTACGCTCTGGAATCTGGGAATGATCTACCAATGGGGAACGCACATGATTCCCGTGCGTGGCCCGATCTCTTTCCGCGAAGCCGCCTACAATCAGTTTTCGGTTGTCCCTTCCCGGTTGAGTTCGAACCTGCACGCTTATTTTTTCGGCCGCAGCGCTCTGATGAAACAAATCGAGCAAAAAGATCTGGAGCAGTTGAACGAAGGTGCGAAGTCCTCGATTTCGCGATAAAATGAAAAACTTCCCACCCAGGGTACTTATTCATCCGGTATCCTAGACTCCAATGAAAGTTTCTTGGGAAGGAGTAATGATTCGCGTTTTGAGCGACTGCGATCCAGTATGTCATCGGTGACCTCCAATGCAACGGCCGTGGCACCCCTGACAGAGCGCGCCGTCACCTATCCTGTGGTCCGCATCGAGCCTGCTCGTGGCTGGTTCAATCTTCGTCTTAAGGAACTTTGGGACTACCGCGAGCTGCTCTATTTCTTTGTCTGGCGTGACGTCAAGATTCGTTACAAGCAAACAGCCATTGGCGTGCTATGGGTCGTTATCCAGCCTCTTCTCACCATGCTCGTAGCCAACCTCTTTTTTCACAAACTCGCCAAGATTCCCTCACCGGGCCTGCCCTACACCGTCTTTTGTTTTGCTGCTCTTGTGCCCTGGATGTACTTTTCAACCTCGCTCCTGAACGCGACCAACATTGTGGTTGAAAATCAACGCGTTATTACGAAAGTCTTTTTCCCTCGTCTCATTCTTCCGTTTTCTGCGGTGATGTCTGGCCTGGTGGACTTTGCCGTCGCGTTTATCGTCCTACTGATTTTCACGCTGTCCTATGGAATCCGTCCGACGGTCAGCGTGCTCCTGCTGCCCCTTTTTCTTCTGCTCGCTGTCTTAACAGCTCTGGGCGTCGGCCTGTGGCTTTCCGCCCTCAATGCGTTGTATCGAGATGTGCGCTATCTCTTGCCGTTCATCATCCAGTTTTGGACGCTTGCGTCGCCAGTCTACTACTCGAGTTCCATGGTGCCGGAGCGGTACCGCTGGTTGTACGGTCTCAATCCGATGGCTGGCGTCATTGACGGTTTTCGCTGGGCTCTTACCGGAGCTGGCCATCCTCCTAGTGCTGTCTTGATGGCGTCCACTGCGATGGTGTGCTTTATCGTTTTCGGCGGCCTGCTTTTCTTCAATCGTATGGAAGTGAGCATCGCCGACCGGGTATAACAAATTTTCCTATGTCCACAGCCGTGATCACCGCAGAGAATCTCAGTAAGCGCTACCAGCGCGGTATGGCGGCGAGCGGCTTGCTTCGTGACACCTTGGCCCTCGCCGTCAAAGCACCCCATAAACTCTTTCGTCGCGAGCAAAAGGAAAGCTTTTGGGCGCTGAAAGATGTTTCGCTCGCTGTCCAGCACGGAGAAGTGCTAGGTCTGATTGGCCGAAACGGTTCCGGCAAAACCACACTCCTCAAGATCCTTTCCCGCATCACCCGCCCTACGGCTGGCTGGGCGGAAATCCATGGCCACGTCGGAAGCCTTCTCGAAGTCGGCACCGGTTTCCATCCGGAGCTGACCGGACGTGAAAATGCCTACCTCAGTGGTGCCATTCTCGGCATGGGGAAACAGGAGATTACCCGCAAGTTCGACGAAATCGTTGCTTTCGCCGAACTCGAAAAATTTATCGACACGCCTGTAAAGCACTATTCCAGCGGAATGTACGTCCGCTTGGCGTTTGCCGTGGCCGCCCATCTGGAACCCGAAATTCTTCTTATCGACGAAGTCCTGGCCGTCGGCGACATCCGCTTCCAGAAGAAATGTCTGGGCAAAATGGGGGAGGTCGCCCGTGTGGGCCGCACGGTTATTCTCGTGACACATCAACTCAACCAGATTCGGCGTCTTTGTGAGCGTGTTGTATGGCTCGATGCCGGGGAAGTTCGCCAGACGGGTCCTGCCGCAGACGTCGTCAGCGCCTATGAAACACATATGAGCTCCGGTTTTGCTGCGGCGGATAGCAAAGTCTCTAATTCCCGCGCCGAATTCCTGAGATGGTGGGCTTTCGATGAGGAGGGAAATCGCACTCACAACCTACATTCCGATGAAGGCATCCGGTTTCAGTTTCTGCTTCGTGTAAACAAGCCGGTGCTGGGCCTTTATCACGACATCTATTTGTATGATCAGGATCGGCAGCTCCTCTGGGGAAATGCCATTGGAGATGTCACGCTGGAGCCGGGTTTATATCTCTGCGACCACTCCCTCCCCTTCCTCCCTCTGCGGCCTGGTGTTTACACGCTGCGCGCTACTCTGTGGGACGGCGGTGAGATTGTCGCCGACTGGGAAGGAGCCCCGGGATTGCGGCTTTCCACTTTGCCTGTAGCTCACCCGAGATATGAAAAATCCGGCCAGCTCAACATCCCATCAAAATGCGTCATCATCCCGGAAGGGGATTCTCCTTCTCCACCAGGTTAGTGATGCCCGCGGCTCGCAATGCAGCCTACGATTGAGCGAAGATAAGACAATGACATCCAAGCTGGAATTCTCACGCGTAAGACAAATTTCTCGAGACCCTAGAGTAAGCATCATTCGGCAAGGCTTTCGCCGATGACAACTACCCTGGTAACCGGCGGTTGCGGTTTCGTCGGCTCGCACGTCGCTCTCCATCTTCGCGAAAAGGGTCACCGCGTTCTGGTGATGGACAATCTGGTTCGCCGGGGCAGCGAACGAAACATTCCCATCCTTTCCCACCACGGAGCTGCGTTTTTTCATGGTGACGTGCGCAATCCCGAGGACCTCGAGAATCTCCCCGCGGACATTGACCTGATTTGTGACACGAGTGCCCAGCCGTCCGTTGTCACCGGCTATGCGAATCCGCTGTTCGATCTCACTAACAACGGCCTCGGTGCCATTCACATTCTCGAATATGCTCGCCGGCGCAAGATTCCCCTAATCTTCTGGAGTTCCAATCGCGTTTACGGCGCCGATCGCCTGAACGCTCTTCCGCGACGTGAAACGCTCACGCGCTTCGAATACGATCCGGACGCCTGGAATCGCATTCCTATCGAGCAACGCCCCACCGGCTTTCATCCGGTGCATGGTGTTTCCGAAGAATTCTCGATTGACGGTGGCCAGCGCAGCATTTACGGGCTCAGCAAGCTCATCGCCGATGCCGCTTGCCAGGAATACGCGCAGGCGTACGATTTGCCGGTTGTTGTCAATCGCTTCGGCGTTCTCTCCGGTGCGGGCCAATTCGGCCACACCGATCAAGGTTGGGTCGTTTGGTGGGCGATGGCGCACTGGTTCAAACTTCCGCTGACCTATCTAGGCTGGCAGGGCAAACAAGTCCGCGATGTCTTATTTGTTGAGGACATGCTCGCGCTCCTGGATCTCGAGATCAAACAGATCACCCGCTTCCGTGGCGACGTCTTCAACCTCGGCGGTGGCGCAGAAAATTCCGTTTCTCTCTGCGAAGCGACCAAAGCAATGCAGGAAATCTCATCCCGTTCCACTTCCGTGACGCAGTCAGAGCAGTCGCGCAAAGGAGACGTGGTCCTCTACTGGACCGACAACCGCAAAGCCACCCAGCAACTCGGTTGGAAGCCGCTCATCGGCTTACGCTCCGGTTTTACGCACATCTTTGACTGGATTCGCGGAAACGAGGCGGAACTGCGTTCCCGCTACTCGCCATGAGTCACTGCAGTGAACCATCTCGTGAATCGTTTGGTAATCTTCGTTCGGCTTGAGAGAATGAACTAAACCGAAAGTTGAGGATCAGCGCGTGCCATCTGAAACCATTCTTGTCACCGGATCCAGCGGGCTGATTGGCTCCGAAGCTGTCCAACATTTTGACCGCCAGGGCCATAAAGTTCACGGCCTCGACAACAATATGCGCCGTGTGTTCTTCGGTGAACCCGGCGACACTACCTGGAATCTCGAGCGTCTTCGCCGTACGGCCAAGAGTTTCACGCACCACGAAGTGGACATCCGAGACCGCGGTGCTCTCGACTCTCTTTTTCGGTCGCACCGTTTCGATATGATTGTTCACTGTGCCGCTCAGCCCTCTCACGACAAAGCCCGGGATATTCCCATCCTCGATTTTGAGGTAAACGCACTAGGCACGGTGAACCTGCTTGAGGCCACGCGCCAGCACTGCCCCGAAGCTGTTTTTATTTTCTTGAGTACAAATAAAGTCTACGGCGATGCGCCCAACGAAGTGCCTCTTAAGGAGCTGGAAACTCGCTGGGACTATGCCCGGCCGGAGGACTACAACGGCATCACCGAAAATTGCCGCATTGACCGCACGCTGCATTCTCTTTTTGGCGCTTCAAAGGCCGCCGCGGATCTCGTGGCTCAGGAATATGGCCGCTACTTCGGCATGAAGGTTTGTATTTTCCGCGGTGGCTGCCTTACCGGTCCTTCGCACTCCGGCGTCGAGCTCCATGGTTTTCTTTCTTATCTCGTCAAGGTTGCGATTTCCGGTGAAACCTATTCCGTCTTCGGTTATAAAGCTAAGCAGGTGCGCGACAACATTCATAGTCACGATGTGGTCCGTGCCATGGAAGAGTTCGCCGCCAATCCACGGCCCGGCGAGGTCTATAACATGGGCGGCGGCCGAGAGAACAGCATTTCCATGCTCGAATCCATCGAAAAGATCGAGCAAATGTCCGGAAAAAAGCTTAACTGGAAATACATCGACGAGAATCGCAAGGGCGACCACATCTGCTACATCTCGGACCTCTCGAAATTCAAATCCCACTACCCGAACTGGAAGATCACCATCGGCCTCGACGAAATCTTCCGTCAGATCATCGCCGATCACACCCAGCGCCTGCATAGAGCTCGCGCATCTTGAACGCTATTCCCTCCCGTTTTCGACAGACTCTTTAGCGGCTCAAGACCCTGTCGATGCGTACCTGTTTGTGAAACGGCGGCAACAAGGAAAAATACCGGACGGAGCCAAAATCGGTTGGCTCCGTTTTTGGGGATATCTCGTACTCCAGTAGGTATGTCGGAACAATGCTGGGTGTTTGTGACAATCCGGGGCGATAGGCTCCTGCCGGATTGATCACGCGGTGATTGTTTAGATGCCCGCTAATCGACAGCTCGGTCCAAGCATTGTAGTCAAACGCGCCATCAATCGCCGTACGCGCAATTCCCGCGGCTTCCAGTTTTTGCGTTGCCGCTAGACGTGCTCCCGCAAGCGCCCACGTATCCTGCGTGGTGGCGATCGCGTAAAACGCAAACACCGCCAAGAGAGCCCACGCGAAAGGCATCGTTTTCGCCAACATTTCTTGCGTTTGAGCATTATCTCTTTCAAACCATACCAGGAGCACTGTGGCTGCCCACGGCAAAAGAGGCAGGAGATAGCGGTCAAACACGTCAACGTCCACCGATCGGAGCAGAATCGTCAGGAAATAGACGGCACCTACAAGCGTCATCGTCGTCAGCGCGAATGAACTTCCCCTTGGGTTACGAACCGCATCCCACATCCGGCTGCTCAACGCACGTATGTTCGTCAATTCCCCCGCCAAAAGGCAGCATGTGAAGTACACCACCAGCGCAACTATGGCGCGAATGGGACGCGTCAGTACGATGGGTCGCCCCGGCAGCGGTTCCGACCCATAAATTCCTTCCCAATTTAGCGTGTTGGGCACCCAAGGTATGGAGGCGAGCGAGGGATGGACCAATACCGCAACCACTACAGCAAATGCCAGCATCCCAACGAAAATCTTGCGGCCTCGCGTCCCCCGCCAAGTATTCTCCAATGCCCTTCGTGCCAGCGGGAGCGCCGCGGGCAAACACATCCAGACCAGCATCAAGGAAAACCGGGCGAGCATGTTCAATTCCCATCCGGGACGCTTCGCCGCTCGTCCCATCTCTCTCAGCAGCGAAAGTTGGGCTTCGGTATAGGGCTGTTGTTTGAACCACCATATGATGCATGCTACGCCTCCCAGGGTCAGAACCCAGCCCACCATGGAGACAATGGCAAATCGGACATCCCTTCGCCTGGCCCACGCTAGATATGGCAAACCGACAAGCGGCACAAACCACACCACCTGGCGTCCCGTCCCGCCGAGAAATCCGGCTACAACACCTAGTGCGAGCCAGCCATATCCTCCTCGGCCCGTCGATGAATCACCCGCCCGAATCAGAAAATATAAGGATGCGAAATAGAAAAATACACCAGGGACGTCCGTCATGTAGGACACTGCGACGGGCAGAAATAATGGCGAAAGGCTGAAGAGCAGTGTGACGAACACGGACTCATTTGGACGTAACCCTGCTCTGCGTACCAGCAAATAACAGAAGGCCACCGCTCCCAGCGTGTAAGGAATCGTGCTCAGTCGCACCACGGTAAACGAAAATCCAAACAACCAAATGGCCAGGGCTCCCCAGTAGGTATGAAGGATCTGCACTACGGCTTCCCATCCGTTGTAGGTCAGGCGTCCCGTCTCGGCGAGCTTCAAGGCCATGTGCGTGTAGGCGGTATCGTCGCCAAACGGCCAGTTGGCCGTCGGCCAGATGATCAGAATCGCTGCGCTTACCGCCGCCAGGCAAATTCCCAGCTGACGTGCCTCGCTTCTCCCTTGTCGCATTGGGGTGGCAGTCATTTGGTTCCTGAATCTTCTGCAATTTGGCAAGCAGCGCAGGCGGTGCGAGTGACAAGAGATATTTTCCGGGATGCGTCCTGCTCCACCGTTTGCAGTGACCATCCGTCCAGAGTTAAACGGAGCGATAACCAATTTCCCGCGTCCCTTTGTCCCTCATAGACCAGGAATTCTTTGTTTGTGGATGTAAACTCCAAATAAGTGGCGGTTCGAAACGGCAGGTAAGCTGTGAGCAGTTCAATCCCCTTATCTACTGTATCCGCCCGAACCTCATGGTTTTGCGATTGGTCTGATATTGGATAAAAAAACCGATTCCCAGGAAACGGGGAAGCATAGTGACTGAGCCATACCAACGCGAGGCCGTTGGGCACCAGCACAGGCAGTTTCTTATGTCCTGCACTGTCAAAGAACCTCCCTGCCGCTTCACCACTTGATTTCACATCATCGATCTGACTTCGCACAGATCTCCAGAAGTGAAGCTCGTGGACCCCCACGGCGGAAAGCACAAAGGTCCCAAAGAGGCAGACAGTCCTCAATGTTGCTCGAGACAATATGTAACCCAGTCCAATGGACACGCCGATCACCGTCGAGAGAACATACCGCGGTGTCAGCCCCGAATGCGTCAGACTCGCAAATACGTACCCTACGAAGGGCAGCGCGGCGAACGCAAATAGAAGCATCCCTTCTGCCAGATCATAGCTTTTTTGTTCTCTATCAGCAGTCTGAACGGTGCCGGGCCAGACGATGGTTCCGAGTATTCCGGCCAAGACCAGCGCCGCAACTCCTGTGCCATACGGGCCATTGGTCAGCAGCAGTTCGCCATAGGCGCTAGGAATGAGGGAAAACTGGAATTGCGCCCAGAAGTGAGCTCCATAGTACGCCTTGTTAAGCACAAGTAGATTCTCAAAAAAAAGTAGCGGCACAGCCCCAGCTACTAACGCAACCCAAACTGTCCAGCGAATTCTGCGCGTTTTGAAGAACAGAATCGCTTCAGCCAGGCCAAAGGGGAGCATTGCCAGAACGGATAGGTAATGAAGGGACTCCGCTAGCGCCAGACTGACTGCCAGCATCACCGTCCACAAAGGCGAAGGCACGCGTTGGTAGCAAACTAGGGCTAGTGCGACGCACGCTATGACCATGCTGTATGGCCTGGCCTCGACGGCATACAGCTGGAAAATGCTGGTCATCAAGAGGAACAACGCGCACAGCAAGCCCACGGTCTCGCCACTGCGTCTTTTCACATAAATAAACACGCATGTTAATGTGCATGGAAACGCCAGGATGGAAGGCAACCGCAGTGCGATCTCTTTGTTTTGGGCGAAGGACGACGCAAAGTGCTCGATTGCGTAAAACAGAGGGGGCTGGCCATCTAAAGGGAGGCGCAAGGCGGTCAACCTAGCATTCCAACTTCCCAGAGAACTCACCACCAAAGTCAGCAATTCGTCGTACCAAAAAGACTTGCCCGCTGCTGCCGCCACACTTCTGCAGAGGGCGTATAGCACGAGCAACGCCAACAATCCCCAAGTCACTTTTTTATTGATTATCCGGGATGCCTCGATCACAAATGCGCCGCCCGTCCTTGCGGCACGGATGCGCCTTCGGCTTGCGGTCCCGCTGAGTTCGCCGTTTCCGGAGCGTTGGCGACGACGCGCTTGTAATCTCCCCTGCTGAAATACTTTTCCAGCCACACGTACAAGCAAATAAACAGGTACCGGCTTCCCATTTCCTTGATCTTCAGCTTCGCCGTCCCGCTCCGGCGGTTGCGCCACGTGATGGGCACCACCTTCCAGGTATATCCCCGCACAATGGCCTTCAGCGGAATTTCAATCGTCAGATTGAAGTGCGGCGAGAGGAACGGCCGGCATCCATCGATCACCTCGCGCCGGTAAGCCTTGAACGCGTTCGTCGTGTCGTTCAAATGGATGCGAAACAGCATACGCAAGAAAAAATTCGCCAGGCGGTTCGCTTTCAGCTTTAGGTACGGATAATCGATCGTGCCGCCGCCTTTGACGAAGCGGCTCCCGAACACGCAATCGTATCCTTCGTTCAGCACCTTCCAGTACGTCACCACGTCCCGGCAGTCGTCCGATTCGTCCGCCATCATCACTACGACGGCGTCTCCCTTGGACTGGTCCAGTCCGTGGACAATCGCCCGCCCGAACCCGTTCAGCCCCGGGTTGCGCACCGGCACCAGGGTCGGGATCCGCTCCCGCGCCCCTTCCAGCGCTTTCCAGGTTCCGTCCGTGCTCCCGTCGTCCACCACCACAATCTCGTGCGGGACATTCCTCAGCCGTAGCTCCACGTACAGGTGCTCCACGGTCGAGGCGATGCAGCCTTCCTCATCCCTCGCGGGAATGATTACCGACAATAAAGAGAGTGCATCCGTAGCCCTCGCTCCTTCGGCTTCCGGTCGGGGTTCCTTAGCTATCGACTCCAAGGGCATGGCAATCCTTTCGGGAACCTCCAAAAAAGTCTACAGTTTCATCGCCGATTTCGGCTAGTCAAATCTTGACCCTGCGCCTTCCGGGCTGGCTTGCCGGTCCCGCCGCCCTGCCAATCGTGGCTTCGACGCCACGCAAAACGGCCCAGCTAATGCAGCCGTTGCGGCCGAGGTTCCGCCTAGCGTGTCGGCACGAGGGAGTATGATAGATTCCCCGGCATCCACCCGCTCATAAGCACTTGGAGAAGAGATCAAGCTTTATCTTCTTCCGAATGGACAATACAAAATATAGGATTTGGGACATAAGATGACAGGATTGAAGAGATGAAAAAGACCCGGAAAGGAGACGCCTCTGAGCCTCTCGGTGATCCCACACTGGTTGGCGGCTATGATCACTTCTTTTTCGATCAATTGGCTATGGTCGAAGACCGGCACTTCTGGTTCCGTGCACGCAATCGCCTTATTTCCGAGCTCATTAAGAAAGTTTCGTCTGGACTAAAGCCTGGATACCTTGTGCTGGAGGTCGGCTGTGGAACCGGAAATGTACTTAGGGTGCTGCGCCAGGCGTGCCCAGACGGTATTGTAATCGGACTGGAACTCTGGTTCGATGGACTACGACACGCCCAAATGGGATCCGCTGGTTTTCTCGTCCAAGGGGACGTCCGTCACTGCCCTTTCAGCGAACAGTTTGATCTCGTAGGCATGTTCGATGTTCTCGAACACATACAGGAAGAGCGAGAGTCACTTGTTTCGCTTAGGAGGTTGCTTGTGCCTGGCGGCAGGCTCCTGCTGACTGTTCCCGCACATCAGTCTTTATGGAGTTATTTTGACGACGCTGCACACCACTGTCGGCGGTATACGGCGGAAGGAATCTGTAGGAAATTGACCGACGCAGGATTCGAGGTGGAGTTTCAGAGCCAGTTTATGGCATGTATCTTTCCAATCGTCTGGACTTTCCGAAAGATGAGTGGACTCCGGCAGCGGCGAGATTCAGGTAACGTAACGATGCTGGCCAGCAAAGAATTTCGTTTGGTACCTATCGCCAATGGGATTCTGACTGTTTTGTTGAATCTCGAAGCTCGATGGATCGCCCGTGGTCACCAGTTGCCAATGGGGACTTCGTTGGTGGTCATCGCTCGAAGAGCTAAGTAAGGTGGAACGAATCCATGGTGCGTAGATTGGAGCGAAGAGTGCAGATAGCGGCAGCCCGGAATTGAGAAAGAAACGATGAGGAACTTGCAGGAGACCCCAAGCGTCAAAAGTTCGTCTGTCGACGGGCTTTCCGTCGTTATTCCCGTCTATCGGAGCGAATTCATCCTGCCAGAATTGGTCCGACGCTTGGAGAGCGTTCTCAGTAAAATCACGCCAGATTACGAAGTAGTGCTGGTCGATGACAGCAGCCCCGACCACAGTTGGGATGTGATTTACCAGCTAGCGCAGCGATATCCATGGGTCCGCTCCCTCAGCCTAATGCTAAATTACGGCCAGCACAACGCGCTTTTGTGCGGCATCCGCGCGGCGCAGTATGGCGTCATCGTCACAATGGACGACGATCTGCAACACCCTCCCGAAGAGATTCCCGAGTTGCTCGCTGCGCTCGACCAAGGTTACGACGTTGTTTATGGGACGCCAGAGCACGAGCAACACGGCCTTGGGCGCGATTTGGCTTCGATGATAACTAAGCTGGCGCTCCAAAACGTGATGGGCACAGAGATTGCCAGGCAAGTCTGCGCGTTTCGAGCGTTTCGCGCTGCGGTGGCAAAAGCATTTGACCACTATAACGGAGCTTTTGTGTCCATCGATGTGTTGTTAACTTGGGGCACGAATCGGTTTCATGCTACACCTGTCCGACACGAAACTCGTAAGCAAGGAAAGTCTGGATACACCGTTCGAAAGTTAATTACGCACGCGATTAATATGATGACTGGATTCAGCACCTTACCGCTGCAGCTAGCCAGCGTGGTCGGCTTCGCGTTCACATTCCTGGGATTTTGTGTGTTGATCTACGTTTTGGTTCGTTATTTCACACGAGGCGATCCCGTACCTGGTTTTCCTTTTCTAGCGTCCATTATCGCGTTGTTTTCCGGCGCGCAACTGTTCGCTTTGGGCATTATCGGTGAGTACCTCGCCCGCATGCATTTTAGTAGTATGCAGAAGCCTCCTTACGTTGTTCGCGTCGATTCAGGTCTCCAAGGAAGGGACTGCCCGTGACTTTGTCAATTCCATTCAATCGTCCATGCCTCACTGGGAACGAATACAAATACATCGCAAAAGCCATCGCGAATGGCCACGCTTCAGGTGACGGCCCGTTCACGCGAAGGTGTCACGAACTGCTGGAAAGCGAACTGGGTGTTCCCAGAGTATTCTTGACGACCTCGTGCACGGACGCGCTGGAGATGTCCGCACTTTTGTTGAATGTGGCGCCGGGCGACGAGGTTATTCTACCGTCGTTTACTTTTGTGTCGACCGCGAACGCGTTTGTATTACGCGGGGCGAAAATTGTGTTCTCCGATGTCCGCGCGGACACCATGAATATGGACGAGTCACGGCTTGAATGCCTAATCACTCCGCGTACTAAAGTGATCATCCCAGTCCACTATGCAGGCGTTGCGTGCGATATGAACGCCATTTGTGAAATAGCGCAGCGGTACAATGTGCGAATCGTCGAGGACAATGCGCACGGATTATTTGCGCGGTACAAAGGGAAATACACAGGTACTTTCGGCTGTCTGGCCACGCAAAGTTTTCACGAGACCAAGAACATTACATGCGGCGAAGGCGGCGCGCTTCTGGTGAACGATTCAGAATTGATAGAGCGCGCGCTGATTTTGCGCGAGAAGGGCACAAATCGTAATCAGTTCTTTCGCGGGCTCGTGGACAAGTATAGCTGGGTCGACCTGGGATCGAGTTACTTGCCTTCTGACTTGCTTGCTGCGTTTCTGTTCGCCCAGCTGGAAGGACATAAGGACATCCTTAAAAAGCGCCAAAGAATTTGGAAATATTATCGTGACAGCCTAGAGTCATGGGCTAAGGACACAGCCGTAAGGTTGCCCGAGGTGCCTCCGGAGTGCGAGCAGCCGTATCACATGTTCTACTTAATACTGCCGTCGCCTGCATACCGCCAAGCACTTATCGAACACCTGAAGGCTCGTGGCATCCTCAGTGTGTTTCATTACGTGCCGCTGCATTTGTCAGAAATGGGCCGAAGATGTGCGGCGGCAGAGGCACGCTGCCCCGTTACAGAGGATGTCAGCGTTCGCCTCCTGCGTCTTCCGTTTTACAATGACTTGACAGAATCCGACCAGTCAGAAGTCGTTGCGGCCGTTACTTCATTTGTTTGGGGCGCAAAGAAAGCTGCCACAACGTGAAGGCGGCCGAACAGTCGGAGGCACTCGGCACGTACCTCGACTGGGACTCTGATTTTTTTGGCCGCAGAATTGCCCGCGCTGGCCGGAACCGCATAGACCGCGCGACTTTGGCCGCGTTGCTGGAATGGTGCGCTACAAATCGGATTGAATGCCTGTACTTTCTTGCGGATTCCGATGATCCAGAGACTTCCTATCTCGCCGAAACAAACGGCTTCCTGCTGGCTGACATGCGCATGACGTTCGAGCGCAAACTCCAAGGGATCGCGCAGATTCCAGGTGCTGATGTGATACGTTTGGCTCGGGAAGAGGATCTGGCGGCACTGCGTGCGATTGCGAGGACCGGACACCGAGACACTCGTTTCTATTTCGATCGACACTTCGACCGATCCAAATGTGACCTGTTGTATGAGACCTGGATCGAGAAAAGCCTTCGAGGATTTGCCCAGTCGGTGCTTATAGCAGAGGTGAATCGAACACCTGTTGCATACATCACCAGCCATCTGCGAGGTGCGGAGGCGCAGATTGGAATTGCGGGGGTTGACAAGAGACATCAGGGAATGGGGCTGGGATCGATGCTCGTACAGCATTTCCTTTCGCGGGCGGTGAAGGACGGAGCGAAACGCGCGACTGTAATAACGCAAGGGCGTAATGTTCGAGCGCAACGCTTGTACCAGAACAGTGGATTTGTCACCGCCTCCTGTCAGCTCTGGTACCACAGGTGGTTTCCTTAATGGCGTCTACAGAGCACGCACCTAAGCGTGTAGCCCTGCCCGAGACCAAACATTCGGTCTGGACGAACAATTACATAGTCGCGCTGTGGTTTGCATTGCTAACCATACTGGCAAGCACACCTGCCTATTACATGATCTACACAGGGTTTTCGTATTGGGACGACGAGGGCGCTCTCATGGTTACCGTGAAGCAGTACCTCGGCGGCATGAAGCTGTACAATCAGATCTCGGTCCCGTACGGTCCCGTGTATTACTTCTACAACTGGGCTTTACGAACTCTCTCCGCGACACCTGTCACACACGACGTAGTCCGCATGAGTTCACTGTTGCCGTGGCTGCTAACAGCATTGGTGTCTGCGTGGATCGTTTTTCGATTGACTGACTCACTTGCGCTGGCCTCCCTCGCACATTTCCTGGTGTTCTTTGAGCTGTCGAGTTTCTTCCACAACGAGCCTGGGCATCCTCAGGAATTGTGTATCTTGCTGCTCGTCTGCTTAGTGGGAGCTGCAGTAATGGTTTCGATCCCTCAATGGCGCTTGCAAGGCAGCATTTTACTCGGTGCCCTTGCGTCTGCGATAGCATTAATTAAAGTTAACCTCGGAGCTTTTGTATTTCTTGCAACATCGCTGGCAATCTTGGCGCATTCCCGTAAAACCAAGCTATCTCGTCTCGCCTTCAATGCGGTTGCAGCGACGAGCGTGCTCTTCCCCGCCATTCTGATGAAAGCGCATCTAGGTGTTCCAGCAACACGGATGTTTGCCGTTGTTGTCACCGCGTCGACGGCCGCAGTGTTACTTATTGTTTTACGATCACCGCGGACCTGTAACGTCCGCCTTCACGACGTCGTGGCTGTAAGCTTAGCTTTTGTATGCACTTTCATTGTCACAATCTTTATTTTGAAAATCCAAGGCGTTGCTCTAACACGCTTGGTGCATGCGCTGCTACTCGACAGCCTTGGTCCGTACATAATCCACGGGTCGTGGCACGTGCCAATACCGATACCGTTTGGGCGCAGGTGGTATTTCTGGATCATCGGTGGGCTCGTTGCGGCTGATTTTTTCTCCCGAAGCTCTTGGGAACCGCAACGGAAGGAGAACTACATTGCTACTTCAAAAATATTGTTGTTTCTCTTGATGGTGTTCGTTTTGGTTCTCAAAGTCTCCCCGTACGGATTGTTTCCTCCTTTTTTCATCCTTGCGTGTCCGTTCTGTTGGCTAGTCCTGTATCAACATTCCGACGACGACAAGGCAGATCCTTTTCCTCGAACTCTGCTCTGCACGGTTGCGGTTTTGCAAACGCTTTACGCCTATCCTGTTGCCGGAAGTCAATTCGCTTTTGCTCAAGTGTTGCTCATCGTCGTAGTAGTGATTTGTTTTAATGACTCCCTAGTCTGGCTACAAAAAAGGTTCCATACGCTATCGACCTTCATTCGAAGTGCCGCCAGCACTGCGCTGTTGCTTTGCGTGGCAGCATCCTACGTCGCAATTGCGGCCACTGCTCGCAACGAATATTATTCGCTGTCATCCTTGCAGCTCCCTGGTTCGAGCAGAATCCACCTTGCGGAGACGCAGGCCCAGGATTACCGCTGGCTGGTGAGACACCTCAATGATTATTGCGACGTGTTTGTCGGATTGCCAGAGCTTCCCAGCTTACACATATGGACGGGCAAAGACCCGTTAGACGGCATGGACATGGACGACTGGATGATAACTACTTCCAGCGAGCAACAGGGCGCAGCCGTTGCGATACTTGCTGCACACCGCGAGAGTTGTGCTGTGTACAATCCGGATCTAGTCGAGTTCTGGGACCGTCCCCATCGGGACATAAGCGCACTTCCTTTGGTGCGATACCTCCATGATAATTTTAGGGTTTTGGGTTCGACTGGTCAGTTCTCACTCCTTGTCCGGAAAGATCGGAATTTAACCCTATCTTCAACGCAATGAATTTCTGAATTTCCATCCTAAGGAGTTTTACCATTGAACCCCGGGGTACATGCTGGGCATTCTCTGGCCTCTATAGATGTCTTGCCCGGTTACCTTCATGTTCCACACTGTTTGCGCGTTGGCACTTGGCGCTACCTCAAAAATGTCCCCGCCGAGCGCGCTAATGGTCTCGGCCGACTCGCAAAACTCCACATTTCCATTTGCTAGCACTTCACTGTTCCCACCAAAAAACGAGTAAAACGGGGCGGTCATGTGAAAGTTAAAGGTTGCCGTTTTCGCCGTTTCGTCGAGATTAATGATCTGCACGGTGCTGTAGCAACTGGCCGATTGCGCCGTGCACAGCACTTGGCCGGATGGGAAGAATCGGTCATCCCCATTGTCGAAAAGCGCGAGTGAGAACTTACCCGTGGTATTACTACTTACGAATGTAGGACCGTGTTGCGTATAGAACCAGTCCGTGGGGTCCGTCCCTCCCACCAGTGTGAAGTCGCCTTGATAGCCCAGGCGCCACAGGATGTCTCCGCTCCCCTTTCCGTTCTCGTAATCAACCTTAACGAGCCAGTTCTGATGACGGATCGAAATGATCAGATTTCCATCATCCGCTGAATATATGACTGCATTTGTGTGTGTCCAGTCGGGATACAAATAAGGCCGGCGGTTAATATCGAGGTGGTTAAATTCGTTCCAAAGCCAGACCGGCTCATGATTTTGATCGAGGTCGATTAAGACGTCTCCTGTAACAGTTGTCCCGGAAACGTTTTGTTGGGTTGATGCAATCACGATCAAATGTCCATTGGGAAGTGCAACGAAATCGTGATGCGTACCAATGATCGTGATATTACATCCCGTGCACGTAGCGACTGCAAGCTCCTGATTGAGCTGTGCGGAACTCAGCTGCCAGAACACTTTGCCGCTCAAATCCACCTCTTGCAAAAGAGAACTTAGAACCTGTCCCGTTGGGTTTATCACGCCGAAATTGATTAGAAAATGTCCGTTGGACAGCTGCTTAAAAGGATCGGCAGCGGCACCAGCCGCTATCGCATCTCCCGGACTGTATGTCCAGAGGACATTTCCGGCCAAATCCGTGACCGTCACAGTATTCACTGAAGGACTGCCCAAAACTGTGTTCACGAATTCCACGCCGCTTTGCGGCGTCGCACCCGGCGTCGTGGTCGCCGTAATTACCGGCAACTGCGCTGTCGCCACCGCTCCCGTAGTGAACGTCTGGTCCACGTCGTTGTACTGCGATCCATCCGCGAACTGCACCACGCCCCTCATGTGGTACAGCGTGGTCGCTTTCATTCCCGCCACGAACAGGCTCACCGCTCCACCCCCGGTCGGCACCGGCTGCGTCCAGGTCGTCAGCCCATAGGTCGTGTCCGTGCCGAACTGCACGGAGACATTTCCCGGGCCGGCCGGAGCAATCGTAAAGCTCGCGACTTGCACATTGGCCGTCGACGCCACTTGTCCCGGCGCCACCACGTTCACCTTTGCCGCGGCCGTCAGGGTCTTGTTTTTTACGCTGGTTGCCGTCACCGTCACCGTCGCGCTCTGCGCAGGCGCCGTGAAGTTTCCGTTCGCGTCAATCGATCCGGCCGTGGCCGACCACGTAACCCCGGACGAATCGTTGGTGACAATGGGCGTGAACTGCACCGTTTGGCCCGCGCCGATGGCTGCGATTTGCGGACTGATGGCTACGGTTGTTGGCGCGTTGCTGGCACAACCCGTGGCAAAGAGGACTCCGCAAACCACGAACCAGAAGAGCAAAGAGACACACCTGGTGGAGCGATGTAGTTGGATCATTCATCCTTCCGGCCTTCGAAGATTGTTTGTCCGGGCAGCAATTCACCGTTGCGGAAAAGCTGCGCCGCAAGGCTTTGATGCTCGGCTTTTACACTTCCCCGGACAACCCGAGACTTCTTTTCACCAGATCATGGACTCCCCACGATCCACAATCGGTCCGTACAGCGCGTCAGCCTCAAGGCATTTTAGCGGTACAGGCGACTCGGAATTTTCCCTTGTTGCGCGCACTATTCTATAATCGAGTCTCAGCGCATTCCAACATGTTAAAAGGAACTAATTTTTTAACTTGGGCAATCCGGTATCGGTAGTGAACGAATGCCAAAAGTCTTCCTCAGCGTACTGATTGACACATACAACCACGAGCGCTTCATCGAAGAGGCAGTTTTGAGTGTTCTCGGGCAAGACTTTCCTGCGAGTGACCGCGAAATTCTTGTAGTTGACGATGGTTCCACGGACCGCACCCCAGAAATTCTTGCTAAATTCTTACCCGACATTCGCATCCTTCGCAAACCCAATGGCGGACAGGCTTCCGCTTTCAATTACGCGATCCCAGAATGCCGCGGCGAGATCATTTCCATGCTGGATGGAGATGATTGGTGGGCCAAGGACAAGTTGCGGAGCATCGCTCCGATTTTTGAGTCGCAACCGGACATCGGTGCCGTGGGCCATGGGTACTTCATGGTGGATGTCGACGGCAAGCTGCAGAGCACGGTGGTCCCGAAGCAGACTCGGCGACTTCACGCGCGCACGGCAGAAGACGCGGCTCTTTTCGCCCGGCACGGGGGATTCTTCGGAACCAGCAAAGTGGCGTATCGGAAGAAAATTCTGGACAGGATCCTTCCGATTCCCGAAAGAGTCATTATTGAAGCCGATGAGTGGATGTTCACTCTCGTGCCCTGCCTCACCGATGTTCTAGCGCTTGATCTGCCCCTCTTCTACTACCGTCTCCACGGCGGCAACATGTTCTTGCTGAGCGCACCTGCGGACGGCAACCTTAAGCGTCTGTACGGCTCGCTCGCGTGTCTTACACAGAATCTCCCTCCAAAGATGCGTGAGCTCGGTATTCCCGTCGCGATCGACGAATCGCTACTTGCTCATCTTCGTCTGCAGACCGAGCAATTGCGTATTCAACTTGAGGGGGGATCCCGCTGGGAAGTTCTGCGGCTCCAACGCGCCACGAATCGGTTCTTCGTTGCCAAGTCGCCCCTTTTTTTCCGGGTCTTCAAGCAAATCGCTCTTTTACTTGCCTTGGCGCTCCCCGCAAAGCAATTCTTGCGCTTAAAGTCGTGGTATGGCGCAAGTCGGCTACGTCGTATGCGCAAGTGGATCGGCGAGCCTGTTCATGTGAGCGATGTCATTGAGCGGCCATTCCAGCAACAGTGACACCACCCTTCCGCACCTTTTGCAACCGCTGCGCCGACCAGCATTTTCTTGAGGTGAGGAATCTACTCATGGCAGCGCCGCTGTTTGAGTGGTTGTCTAGCTTCTTGTCTGTTAGGTATTTAGGTTTCTCCGTGTATGTTGCAGTTAGAGCGCGGCATTAGTGAAGCTTTCCTTGTCGGCGCGTTCGTCGGCCTTTGGTTTTTGTCTCTTCATGACGTCTTACATGGTTCTTGACGAGTGCAGTGAAGAAAGAACAAGCGCCAGGATCTCTCGTTGGTATCCCAACACGAACTCGCAGTGGTGATTTACGCAACACTTCTCCTTGTGTCGGAGACTGCTCCGGCGCGCGGAGGATTTAATGGGCGAGCCTATGGCAGAGTATTGGGTTGTAACGGGCCACGCCGATGGGATGTGGCATGGCACTTCGAGGAAAACTTGGGTTTCTCTTACGTTACAGGGGGGCGTTATCGTAGAGAACAATGCAAATCGACAACAGTCGTAAACGGCTGAATTTAGGTTGTGGCCTTCTGACTCATCCAAGCTGGACCAATGTGGATGGTTCCTGGAACGCGAGACTTGCGAAGCACCCATTTCTTCGCAAGACCCTTTCCTGGTTCCGCATTCTGCCCGGCGAGAAAGCGAAAGTACCTTGGAGCCGCGATATCTTCATTCACGATGTCCGCAAGCCACTGCCTTTCGCCAGCTTCTCGGCGGATGCTATCTATGCGTCGCACATCCTCGAACATCTCTACAGGGAGCAAGGTGAACAACTAATTCGCGAATCCTTTCGTGTTTTGGTTCCAGGTGGAATCATTCGCATCGTTGTGCCGGACCTCCACGCCATAGTTCACGAATACCTGGGCAATCGTTTTTTCGGCGAACTCTCGTCTTCGGAAGAAAACCTCGCTCCGGGAGACCGGCTCAATCAGCGATTGCTCATGCGTTGGCCATCGCCCTCAAGACGCAATTTCTTGCTACGAATCTATGAAGCCTGGCAGGATTTCCACTCCCACAAATGGATGTACGACGAGCAATCTCTCGCCAGCCTGCTCCGCTCTGTTGGTTTTGTTGACATTGCGCGCAGAAACTACGCCGAGAGCCAGATCACAAATATAACCGATGTCGAAGATCCTTCCCGTATTCTGAATGGTGCTGGCGTCTGCGTCGAAGGCCGCAAACCCCTGGAGTTGGCCGGCAGCTTTGAGCGGCTCTAGACCGTGGCATTGCTCAAAGGATTTCCCGATTGGCGCTTACGAGCTTACCTTTCGTTGCGCTGCATTGTTGTAAAGACTCCGGAGCAGTTTTCGTCGTTGTGACTTATGACTGAAGACAATCGATGCCGAAAGACATAGAAAAGATTCATCGATTGGTCGCTCGCCATGGCATTGATGGATTTCAGGATGGTCAGGTTGCTTCCGAGGAACAATGCGAATTGTGCAAAGCGGCAGGATTTGTTAAGAAGGAACTAGGTCCGGAGGACACCGCGGTCGACTTACACTTCCTATGGAGGAATTCATAGATAGTTAAAACTAACTAAAATCGAAGGGCCTTCGTGACGGTAGTGAAGGGTTGTGAACGTTTTGGGCCTTTGGCATGGCCAGGTGACGATCACTGAGTGCCAGGGGTAAGGTTATCGGTCTAGCGCTGCGGCGGAGACGGCAAGCCGGTCTTGAATCTAGGCGAAAACAATCGGCAGATTTCTCCTCAGGTTTCGGGCAAACTTTGGGCTGGCGAAGTGCACCGTTGCTTCGCGCATGTCTCGACATCCCGCACTCTTCTTGTCTTTACGGGGCGTTCCCTATTTCCGCAGGGATGGGATAATCTTGTTCCGAAGGCCTTTTCGCCAAAGGCGAATCTGTCTTCGCGAGCCCACGGCGAGTCGCGTGACCGCGGTTTGATCCGCTGATGAAGATCCTGATTGCCGTCGGTGTTCGGAGAGCTCGCGAAGCTGGTGCTGCAGGGGTCGCATTCAATCACGCTGAAGAGCTCCAAAAACTGGGCCATCAAGTCGAGACGTGGTTCCTCGACGACCTCCTCCAACGCGCGAGATGGCCTGCGCGATTCGAACAACTGGAATTTGCGTTTGCTGTTTCTCGTTGTATTCGCGGAAACCCGAGACGCTTCGATGTCGTCAATCTTCATGCTCCTTGCGGCTGTGTCTATGGCTTTTCGCGCAAGCTATTTTCTTCACCCGGCCTTCCTCCCTATGTGTTCACCATGCAAGGTAGTGAGGAACGATATACCCTGGCCATGCGTTTGGAACATCGTAAAGGGCGCGCTTCCAATTTCTCCTTTAAGAATCGCGTCTGGCATCGCCTTTATCACCAGACCATGTACGACTTGTCCATCTCGACAGCAGATTTCGGCGCCGTCGCCGATCGCGAGGGTTGGATCATGTCCGAACTCAAATACAATCACCCACCGGGGCGCATCTGGTACGTGCCCAATGGAGCGAGTCCCGACTTTATCCAGCCGCGTTCCTTTACGGAGTCTCCCCCAGACCGGCTGCTCTACGTGGGCACGTGGCTTGACCGCAAGGGAATTTATTATCTAGTGGACACCTTCACCGAACTAGCCGCGCACTTGCCTCACGTGACGCTCACCGTGGCGGGCTGTGTCAGTTCCGAAGAGCACGTCAAAGCTGACTTCCCGGTAAATCTTCGCTCTCGTGTTAACGTCTTACCTTTTTTGAGCCGCGACGCTATGGCTGACCTTTATGCATCGCACGATATCTTTGTATTCCCCTCTTTGGTCGAAGGGATGCCACTCACTCTTTTGGAGGCCATGGCATCGGCCATGCCAGTTGTTACCACGAGCTCAAGCGGTATGGCCGATATCGTCGAGAACGATTTCAACGGCCTTCTCGTGCCGGCTGCGGATTCCTCCGCTCTCTCTGCGGCCATTCATCGGTTATACGAAGATCTGGGTCTGCGCAAGAAATTAGGTGTAGCAGCTCAGGAAACCGTTCGGCGCTATACCTGGCAAACTATTGCTAGACAGTTGGAACACCTTTTAAAACTAGCCGTTCGGGGCCGCGAGCCCGGTGTATTGTCCTAACTCACGTTTTGGGCACAGGCAGAGTTGTAAGATAGTATGAAGCCCTTCGGCGCCGAGGCCCGATCCGTTTCCATGAAATCGCGAATCACGTTCGCTCAAGTCCCGCCGCCTGTTGCCCAAACAGTCTCTCCATTCGCCCGCATCCTCCGACATCCCTTTTTCGCTTGGGCTGGACTTCGCTTCCCAATTGCGCAGCACACACTTGCCGAACACGAAGCCCTTATGCGCTATTCGTGCGGAGCTAGATGTGCCGTGGAGATTGGCGTAGCGGAAGGCGCCTCCGCCGCCGGCCTGCGCGAAGCCATGTCTCCGGACGGAGCGCTATACTTGGTTGATCCCTTTCACCTATCTCGTGTTCGCGTCCTTAATTTCTTGAAACGCGCGGCCCAGCGGGCCGTGCACTCTGCCGGGAACGGGCGCACTACTTGGATCGAGTCCTTCAGCTATGACGCCGTCCGCGAATGGAACCTGCCTATAGATTTCTTGCTCATTGACGGGGATCACCAGGAACAGGCCGTCGAGCGCGACTGGCAAGACTGGTCTCCTTTTGTTACCCAGGATGGCATCGTAGCTTTTCACGATGCACGCCTTTTCGCGTCCGGCTGGACCTCTCCGGAGTATGGTCCGGTCCGCTTCGTCGATCGGTTCTTCCGCCAAGGTTCTCCCTCCCCTTGGTCCATCATTGACGAGGTCGATTCACTCGTTTTTGTCTCCCGCAGGAAGTCCTCCTAGCATGATCACTCTCGGCCTGAACTATTCGCAAATGCACGATTCCTCCGCTTGCCTCGTCCGCGATGGCGAGCTTCTCTTCGCGGTCGCCGAAGAACGCATCAGCCGCCTCAAACACGACGCGCGTTTCCCTGCGCTGGCAATTCAAGCCTGTTTCGACTTCGCAAAAATCAAGCCCGATCAGGTCGATGAAGTCTGCGTCGGCTGGCAAACTCCCGGTGCCACGTACCACCACGACCTCAAGCTCTACCTCACGGGCAAATGGCCCATCAGCTATCTGAATATTCTGAATTCCACTCGTCACTTCGCCAGCATGCAGCATCAACACGGCGGCGCAAATCCCTTCACGCGCCAGTTCAGTCCCAGCAAAGCGCGCTTCCGCTTCGTCGATCATCATCTCGCCCACGCCCTCAGCGCCTATTCCTATTCGGGCTTCGACGACTCCGCGATCGTGGTCATGGACGGCCGTGGCGCATGGGAAGCCACCTCCATCTGGCACGGCACCAAGGGCCGCGTTTCTCCCGTCCTCACCATTAATTGGCCGGATTCCCTTGGCCTTTTTTACGCTGCCTTCACCGGCTTTCTCGGTTTCGTCCCCAACTCGGACGAATGGAAAGTCATGGGCCTCGCTCCCTACGGCAAACCCGGCGTAGACCTGAGCATGTTCCTCGATCTTCGCTCCTCTCCCTATAAGGCCAACGTCGATCTGCTGAACGGCACCGGCAGCGATCCCTATTCCGGCTGGCCCAAAGCTCTCGGTGCAGCGCGTGAACCGGAAAGCGACATCAACGATCTTCACAAAGACATCGCCCACGCCGTGCAGGATGCGTGCGAGTCCGCCACGATGAACGTCGTGCGCCTCGCTCTGCAAAAAACCGGCAGCAAAAATCTCTGCCTCGCCGGCGGTGTCGCGCTCAACTCCAAAGCCAACGGCAAGATCGTCGCCTCCGGCATCGTCCAGAATATTTTTGTGCAACCCGCCGCTTCCGACGACGGCGTCGCTCTAGGCGCTGCCCTCGCTCCCTTCCTCGACGGCGGCCAGCGCCTCCCCCTGAAACCGATGCGCCACGCCTATCTCGGCCCATCGTTCGACGACGACGCGATCGCCTCCACGCTCGCCACCTACAAAATCCGCGCCCAGCGTCTTTCCGATCCCGCTGCAACCGCCGCCGAATTTCTCTCCCAGGGAAAAATTCTAGGCTGGTATCAGGGCCGCATGGAGTTCGGCCCTCGTGCACTAGGCAGTCGCTCCATCATTGCCGACCCGCGCGATCCCGAAATGAACGCCAAAGTAAACAACGCCGTAAAATTTCGCGAGTGGTGGCGTCCCTTCGCCCCCTCCTTCAAAAAAGAAGCCGCGCCCGAGTATCTCGAATCCGCCTACGATTCCCCGTTCATGATTCTCACCGCTCAAGTTCGCCCCGAAAAGCGCTCCGTGATTCCCTCCGTCACCCACGTCGACGGCAGCGCCCGCCCGCAAACCGTCGAGCAGCAAATCAACCCGCTCTACTACCGCCTCATCGACGAATTCGGCAAGCGCACCGGCGTCCCGGTCGTCATGAACACTTCCTTTAATCTCCGCGGCGAAGCCATCGTGCACACTCCCACCGACGCCATCCGCACCTTCTTCAGTTCCGGCATGGATGCCCTCGTCCTCGGCGGGTATTTGGTGGAAAAATGACTCACGACCGCCATGCTTCGTTGAATTCCGCCCGATCGCTCGGTAAACTCAACCCCTCGATGCGCGAACCGTTTCGCCATTTCACAGACCAAACCACGCTCGCGGTTCCATGATTTTTAACACGTGGGACTATTACCTGCTTTTTCTTCTGCCCGCTGCTCTGTGGTTTCGCTTGTCGCGTCCGCGGCTCCGTCCGTGGATCATTGTTCTGAGTGGTTGCCTCTTTTTCGTATATTTTTCCTACACACAACTAGGCGGCGCCGTTGGAGCTGCGTGCCTCCTGATTTTTCTTTGGGAATCCTTCGTCAGCCGTTTCTACAAGCCGGCGTCCTGGTTTTGCTGGCTTGGCGTCGTGCAAACAATTCTGTTTCTTGTCGTGTTCAAATACCGCAATTTTCTCTCTGGTCTGATCTGGCCGGTGCCGCAACAAAATCCTCTCTATTGGCGAAGCGCGTTTTTGCCCCTTGGAATTTCGTTCTTCACTTTCGAATTCTTGCATTACGCCTGGGATCGGTATCGCAACAAAACCGAAACGGGCAGCGTTGGCGAGTACATGGCATTCATTTTGTTCTTTCCAACGATGGTCGCTGGGCCCATCAAGCGGTATCAGGATTTCCTTCCCAAGCTTCGCTCCATCCCTGCGGAGTGGGTCGTCGACGTGCAGCGTGGCTTCACTCGTATCCTCGCTGGTTTGGCGAAAAAGTTTGCCATCGCGGATCTCCTCACTGCGTACACCAATCATTTGAATGTCACGGACATTTCCCATGCCCATCGCGCCGCTTTGCTAGTCTGGTTGCTGGCCTACGGCATCAAGATTTACACGGATTTCTCAGCCTATTCCGATATTGCCATCGGCTCCGCGCGTCTTTTTGGCATCAAGATCCCCGAGAATTTTGACTGGCCGTACTGCTACACGAACATCACCGAATTCTGGCGTCATTGGCACATCTCGCTGTCCTCCTGGCTGATGGACTACGTCTATATTCCTCTCGGCGGCTCCCGCGCTCCTATCCCGCGCATCTATATGAATTTGCTGGTTACCATGTTTATCAGCGGACTCTGGCATGGTGCTGGCCTGAACTTCGTCGTTTGGGGTCTCTTGCATGGAGCCATGCTGGCTATCCACCGCTTGTGGCGACATCGTTCCCGGGCGATGCCTTCGGCACAATTTCCCGCGCGGGCATTTTCCTGGCTGCTCACGTTTGTTTCCGTAAATCTCGCCTGGGCTTTTTTCTGTATGGACATTCACACAGCTCTCTATTTTTTCCGTCGTTTGGTTGGGGGGTGAATCGATGTCGTGGTTTACGCGAATTCAAAATATGCTCGAGTATCTCGCAGGCGAAAAAGACGCTCCCCCCGACGGCTTTCCGATCCCTCTCTCCAATTTCTTGTTTTGGGGAATTTGGTGGGGCATTCTGGTGGGGATTGTGTTCATTTTTTCGGGCCAAAGTTCGAAATTCATCTATATCGATTTTTAGTCATGGCCCATTCGTCCTAGGGGAATTCGCAACCAAAGTGTGCGATGCTCACGAAGCGCCAACTCGCTCTCACCGCCGCGATCCTTTTGGTCGGCGTGCTCGCCTTGAACCTGACCGTCGCGTTTCTTGCACGCAATTCACTGCCGCGCCGCACGATGCGGCATGCTCGCGAGTCTCAGTCTGCCAGTGTCCTCGCGCTCGGAAATTCGCTTATGGCGGCCGGTTTCGACAGCGCGGCATTCGATCGGAGTGCTGGCCTTTCCGCGCCTCACAATGCCGTAAACCTCGGCTTGGGTTCCACTTTTCCTGTGGAGCATCTCCTCGTCTTTCGATATGCGTTCTCTCACGGCATGCGCCCGCATCTGCTCATCAATGGCTTCTATGATTTTCAGCTTACCGCCGCTGATCGGTTCGCCATCGGCGACTTGATCGGCAATCACTCCATGCTCTATTACCTGGAGCCCTCATACGCCCGACACTTCTATTCGCTTTCTTCCCATGACTCCTTAGAGTTCGGCACCCTACACTCCTTTCCTATGTTTGCTGAACGCGGGACAATTTGGGCCAAGGTCGAGATTCTCCGACGTAGCATAGCTGAGCAGGGTATGCCCGCGCAGCGCTCCAACCGATTTGGGCGCGCGTCCGATTTTTCTCTGCTTGAATCGGACAACGCCGACGCGTTCCGTCGACAATGTGAAGCTTCTCTCGAATTGCCGCTCTCTCCGCCCGTTCAGGAGCTTTTCCGCCAAGCCCGCGATGCGGGCATTTCCATCGTGGTCGTAGAAATGCCCATGCGCCAAGCCCATCGCACTTTGTTCTACGATACGCCCTCGTGGAATCAGTACGTCGCGCACATACGAAATTTGCTCGTCTCGTTTGGCGCAACCTTTGTCGATGCAAGCAGGTGGGTTGAAAACGATTCACTTTTTGCGGATCCTCTCCATCTTTCCGATGAAGGTGCCGCTCAGTTTAGCCACCGACTCGGCAACTTGCTCGGTCCGGAAGTGGTTCGGTTGTCGGTGAATTCCGCCGCATCCACACCGCCCAGGAGTGCCCGCCCTTGAGTATTTCCTGTATCGCACTTCTCGGTCGCAAAGACGAACCCACCGATGCCGTCGAGGAGTATTGCCTTTATTTAGCTGCTGCTCTCAAGGCCCAAGACATTCAGTTGGAAATGCACCGCGTCCCTTGGGAAATCCACGGCTGGCCGGAATCTCTCAACGCCCTGAAGCTCATGGCCACAAAATGGCGCAACACCTGGGTTCTCGTGCAATACACGGCGTTAGCCTGGTCGGCACGCGGTCTCCCGCAGAAAGTTCTCCGCGCGATGAAAATTCTCAAATCCGCCGGCGCCCGCGTAGGCATTGTCTACCACGATGCGGAACCTTACCTCGGCACCCGCCTGATCGATTCCGTTCGCCGCGTCGCCCAAATCCGTACCATGCGTCGCGCTCTCACTCTTGCCGATCTCGCCATCTTCACCGTTCAGCCTGAAAAATTATCTTGGCTACCCGCCAAACTCCCGCCACAAGTGGCTTTCCTTCCAGTCGGCGCCAACCTTCCCATCGCGGCGGAATTCTTTGCAGTCGATCCGCCGCCTGGCGCTGCCACGATCGGTGTGTTCAGCATCACCGGGGGCGACCCTGGCACACGCGAAACCCAAATCATCCTCTCCGCTGTTCGCCATGCTGCCCAAAAGCTTGGCAACTTGCATCTTTCTGTCTTCGGCCGCCACGCCGAAGTTCGGGAGTCTACTCTCCGCGAAGGCCTTCGCGACACGCTCGTCGAACTTACCGTCGAAGGCATCGTCGATCCCGAAAAGCTTATTCAGAGATTTGCCTCGTGCACGGTGCTTCTCTTCGTCCGCGGCCCCATCTCTTCTCGACGAAGCAGCGCAATCGCCGGAATTGCGTGCGGCCTCCCCGTCATCGCCTTTTCAGGTTCAGAAACTGCTCCGCCGATCACGGATGCAGGCGTAGTCCTTATTCCGCCAGATCGACCCGACCAATTCAACGACGCATTAGTGAAAGTGCTTTCCGACCGCGCCTTCGGCGCGGAACTCGCCGCCCGAAGCCGGGCCGCCTACCAGCAACACTTCTCCTGGCCTGCCATCGCCGCGCGCTTCGCCGCGCTGCTCTCTCGAACGTGAAACTAAGGGCTTACAATATAAGTGACGGGCTATAACGAACAACTTTGGTCCTCACCACTTCCTTGCAATCGCCTCAACGATCTTCCCAAGCGCGTCCAGATCCTCAAGGTCAATCACCTCCGCGGGCGAATGCGCGTACCGCAATGGCCAACCCATCGCCAAGTCCACCGATCCATACCGGGTGAACACCGATCCATCATTCCCTCCGCCGGTCACCCCATACTGCGCTGCAATCTTGCTCTCTTTTGCCAGCGCCACAACTCGGTCCACATATTGCAGCGGAACGGTATTCGAATTGTCCACGGCGCGCACCGCGAATCCCTTCCCTAATTCCGCATCCGCAAACCGTTTTGTCTCGAGAGGCGAATCCGAACTCACAAACGTATCGATCGCAAACACAAAATCCGGCGTGCGGCCTTCCTTCGCCGCCTCCTCCGCAAACGCCGCCGCTCCCTTCAATCCAATTTCCTCCTCCGTCGACCACACAAACGTCACATCGTGACCCGGCAACTCCGGCCCGATCGCCGTCACCGCCGCAATCAAAGCCGCGCAGCCCACGCGATCGTCAAAGCTCCGTGCATTCGCCCGCGTTCCGAGCAGCGGCCGGTATTCCTTCGGAATCGTCACAAAATCTCCCGCGGCAATCCCGAGCTTCTCTGTCTCTGCTTTCGTTCGCGTGCCCACATACACGTGCGCGCTCTCATCCATCGACCTCGACCCGCCCGGCCACTCAAATCCCGGCTTGTCCCATCCCGCTGGCAATTCCAACACTCCTCCGATGGGCTGACCCTTCACATGCACAAGAACAACGTGGCCCAGGAAAAATTGCGGATACCCGCCTCCCACCACATCGACCTGCAACCTCCCGTCATCCTCAATCTTCTTCACCTCGTATCCGATCTCATCCATGTGCGCCACGAACGCAATTCGCGGCGTCTTCTCGTCACTCTTTCCATCACCCATCCTCAACACCAGATTCCCCGCCGCATCCGTCGCCACCCTCTTCCGTGCCCACTCCGGCAACTGGTTTAGCACTACTTTCCGTACTGCCTCTTCATGTCCGCTTATGCCATACGCGGTGGTGAGCGCTTCGATCATGGACGCTTCATGTCCGCTACTTATTCCTCCTCCAGATTCGCTCGTAGGTCTCGGGATTTCCAGATATGCTTCGAGCAGGCGCTCCACTCGATCTGCATCCGAATTTGCAGCCACTTCCGCGGGTGTCACCGGCCAAAGCACCGGCACTCCTAACTCAACAAACTCTTCCGGCAGCGTCGCGCCTTTGCCATAGCCCGCGATTCTCGGCGGCACGGCCGTCACGGTTCGCAGCGGAGTCTGCTCTTTCTCCGCGAGATCTTTCCACCGTTGTGCGAATTTTTCAGCGCCCTCCTTTGCATCCGCTGGGACTCCCAGCACAACGCTGTCGCCAGGCTTCGCCTCGTCCGGCTTCGTATCGCCGGGCGGAGCGGTCGTAACGCGTCCCACGAGCACCATTTCGTCCGCTTGAATCTCGGTCAGCAATCGATTCAGCCCGCGCCCTCCCAACCATTGCTGCGTCGAAAACGCAACCGTTGTTGTTCCGGTCGTTTTACTTTCCTTGGCGCGTTGCAGCAGTCTCAAAAGAATCTCCATGCCACCAGTTCGCTGTTCCGTCCCGGGTCCCCCGCGGCTCGCAACACCCACCGTGATATCCCGCTGCGCCGGCGCAATCGGATCAAGCACATCTACTCCCGCGGCTCGCACCTCCTCCGCGTTCTTTGCCCCAAGATCCACGTATAACTCCTCCACATGATTCATCTTCGGCGGATTCAGGCGTCCTGGCTGCAGGTGCACGCTCAACCCGGCAAACACGCCGGCCACCTGCTTTCCGGTACGCGTCACAACAACCACTGGCTGCGCGAAATTCAGCGCGTCAAACAACGGATTCGGAGCAGCCTGTGGCAGCCGCTGCACCCGCAGGTACCCGTCGGCTGTGATTTCGCTCACCACATATCCGGGCTCGTCGATGGCCGTCACAATCAGTCGGTGCGGCGCACCGCTTCCGATGGTTACATATACATTTCCGATATTGTCGGTTTTGGGTTGCAACTCCTTCAGCGATTCCATTAGCGCTCGGCTTAACGCTTGCTCGTGCCCACTGACAGCGGGGATTTTGCGCAATGCCGTGGTTTCGAAATTCGACTGTGCCCCACCGCTTCTGGCGAAGACAAGAAGAGCGGCTACACAAACTAATGTGCGAAAATTCATAAGCGTCTCCCCGCGATTCGAAGTCTCTCGAACCGGCAGAATCTTATGTCATTTCGAACTCCACGGACACTTCTGCGGCCTGCGCAACGATTTTGTGCAGGTGAAACTAGAGTGGTAATAATTGTGCGATTAGCCTACAGCCGCCCGCGCTAAATCTCCGGGAATCAACACTTCCAACAAATTCGGGGGCTAACGCGTTAGCGTTTCAATCAGCAGTTCCTTCTTTTTTTCCGCCAGTCCATTCATCGCCTTTAGCGAAGCCGTGTATCCTCCGAGCGCCGCCGCGGTCAATCCCGCGAACGCAAAGCTCGGCAGCCACGGATTCCCTGTCCAACGCCCCGCGAGCAGCACCAGCGCGCATACTCCCATCACCACAATCTGTACCCCAAACGCGGTCCACACTGCCACGCCCGAATTCCGTTGCCCCTTCATCTTCCCAATCTCCATCTTTTTCGGAAAATTCAATGAAGACCAGTTGGCGATCGCCAGTTGTCCCAGCACCGCAAAGGCCCCGGCCATAATCGTCGCTACAAACATCGAGGTTCCGGGCCAACCCACCCGCCAGGTCAGTAGCGCCAGGCACAACACCAGCTCAAACGTCACCAGGCCAATCAAAAACAGATTCTTACCCAAAAGCACGTCGCGAAACCGTACCGGCGCCATGAAATACGTCTGAATCCCTTTGCTCTCGAACGCAAACGAGTTGTACGCCGGCGACAACAATATCAGGATCAAATACGCCAGAATTCCCGGAAAAAACATCGTCGGTTTCAGGGAGTGCTGCTTCAACATGGATCCCGGCCCGAACTGCAGCGTAAAGAAAAAGACCATCATCGGCGGTATCACCAAAGTCAGAAACGCGAATCCGTTCCGCGTCAAATAGCGAAACTCTTTCATCACCATGGCCGCCACTTGCGGAGACAACAGCCCAGGGTGTTCCGCCGCGTCGACGCGCTGTCTTACGCGTTTTCTCGCCACCGCTGGAGCGGCGCTCTCGCTAATGACTTCTCCGCCGTACTGCGCCGCGAACCTTTGCCACAAAAACACGCTGGCGGCCACGCTCCAGATCGCCAGCCCGGCGATGGCCAGCGAATATCCACGAAGATTGCTACCAACCGCAGCTTTCACCGCGTTTCCCGCTAATGAGCCGGGCAACCAGCTGAGATACGGAATGATCTGTAGGGCTTTCGGCTCCGCTCCGTGTCCCATTCTTTGCAGCAAAGGGTTTACAAAGTTCAAGGAAACCATGCTCATGATGAACAATCCCAGAAACAATTCCCGCGTCCTGCGCTTCGCAAGAATCTTCTCCAGCCAGGAACCGATCAGCCGCTCGAGGGTAAGATTGATCAACACAAAAAACAGGCTTACCAAAAGCATCGCTGGCACAACGCTCAACTGCGCCGTTGCTGCGCCGGCAATCATGCAGAGGACCCAGCAAATCGAGGAGATGGCCGCAAAATCGGACAAACCATAACCCAGGCCCAGCAGGTAAAAGGCGCGCAGACTCAGCGGAAACCGCAACAGCGTTGCGAACTCAAAATTCGAACCGAAGCCTGCGATAAAAATCGGAAACACTTGCCACCACAGGAAAATTCCCCAGAACAGCAGCGCTAACCAACCCGGACGCCCTTTCGCCAAAAATTCATAACCGCCGGCATAAAAAGCGAACGCCAATCCGATGACGATTGCCCCGCTGAAAAAGCACACCCAGATCATCCCGATCAGGTCCCACACGTTATGCTTTTTTCTCAAGCCGTTCTTCAGGATGCGCCAACGCACTCCGGCTACCAGCCGGACTTGCTCCCATACGCCCGGCAGTTGCACTACGTCAGCCAAGTTAATTCCTCGAGGCGAGCTTGTTCGCCCCCACTCTGGCCGACAATCGAAAGGAAAATCTGCTCCAGCGTTTTCTTCTCGCCTGCTTCGCCCGGGATGCCTGCCCGCAGTTCCTCCAACGAACCCTGCGCCACCAGCCGTCCCTTGTGGATGATGCCCACGTGGCTGCATAGCCGTTCGACAATCTCCAGCACGTGCGATGTCAGGAAAATCGTCACTCCACGTTCCGTCATTCTTCCCAGCAGCGCTTTCAGCGCTCCGGCCGCCAAGGCGTCCACGCCTTCAAACGGTTCGTCCAAAAACAAAATCCGCGGCCCGTGAATCACCGCCGCCGCGAGCGCCAGCTTTTTCTGCATGCCGTGCGAATAATCCGCGATCAGCGTTTTTTCACGGTCCGCCAACTGCATGAATTCCAGCAACTCTTCGGAGCGCTTTTCCGTTGTCGCGCGGTCCAACCCGTACATGAGCCCCACAAATCGCAAATACTCAATTCCCGTCAGCCGCTCGAATAGCCCCATACCTTCCGGCACCACGCCGATCTGCCGCTTCACTTCCACCGGCTGTGCCTGAAAATCCAATCCGAGTAATTCCATTCGCCCGGAAGTCGGCGCCAGCAATCCCGTCAGCATTTTGATGGTCGTCGACTTGCCCGCGCCGTTCGGCCCCAAAAAGCCAAAAAATTGCCCGGCCTGCACGCGCAAATCCACCGCATCGACGGCGATCAAAGCGCCGAACTTGCGCGTCAACTTTTCCGTGGAGATGGCAATGTCATTCATCCGCTCGCCTTTTCGCGCACCCACCCCTGCGCGCCACTCTAACAGTTATTACGCAGGCCACCACCGCAAATTTCAAAGCATTTGCATGAAGAAATTCAGTGTAACTTCGCAGACACCGGTGTGCTTCCGCCTAGCGGCGCGCGCTGAGGCAGCACCGCGAGCACCGCGGGAAGCTCCACACGAAAAACCGCGCCGCCCGTCTGCCCGTTATAGCAGATAATTTTTCCGCCGTGCTCCTGCACAATTCCGTAGCAAATACTCAAACCCAAACCCGTGCCCTTCCCGACCGGCTTCGTCGTGTAAAACGGATCGAACACGCGGTGCGGCTCCTTCAGCCCCGGCCCGTTGTCCGCAAACAGCAGCACCACACTCCCGCGATCCCGCAGCGTGCGGATCGTCAGTTTGCCGTTTTCGGATCCGCCCATGGCGTCCAAAGCATTGCTGATGATGTTGAAAAACACCTGCATCAACTGGTTGTTGTCCCCGCGCACGCCGGGAAGCACGGACTCAAGCTGAAGGTCGATCGCGGCCGCGCCGCCGTGCAGGTCCAGCGCGCGCAATTGCACCGCGTTTGTCACCACCGTATTGATGTCGAGCAGCGTGCGCTCCGCGGGTACTTGCCGCGCGAAACTTAGCAGATTCTGCACCAGGCTTTTCGTTCGCCGCGCCTGCTCGCGAATTTTGACCGCCGTCGCGCGCGTCCGTTCCGGCAAGCTCTCATCGTCAGCCAGTAAATCGGAATAACCCAGAATCGCGGTTAGGGGATTGTTAATCTCGTGCGCCGCGCCGGCCGCCAGTTGTCCCAGCGAAACCAGCTTCTCTGACTGCACCAATTGCGCCTGTAGCCTCTGCAAATTCTCAATTGAGCTTTCCGATCGGGCCAGCAGCCTCGCGCGGTCCGCGTCCGCCAGATGCGTCCGCAGAAAAACCACCAGTGCTAGCGGCAACGCTGCAACCAGCGTAACCGTCAGCCGGAAATCCCGCACCGCCGGGGTGTCCTGCTCAAATCGCAGGGCATAGAGCGCGAACAATGGAAGGCTCAGCACCGCGGCCATCGCAAACCGCGTCGCCCACACGGAATCCCGCGCGATTCGTGCCTCGTCTCCCTCAATCGGTATGTCCAGCTCCTGACGTTTTCGAAATGCGATCGCACCGGCCATGCCATACCAGAAAAATGCCGTCATGATCGGCAGGTCGTACCAGCTGCCGGTGTAGTAGGCATTCCGCGCAATCGCGATGTTCGTGATCAGCGAGTCCACGGTATAGAGCGCCGTCGGCGCGAACAGGTGAAAATATACCGTCCGCCAGGCTCCCTGCGTGCGTAACCAACAAACGGCGAACCCGATGGTGATCAGGAAGTGCTGCAGGTACGTCAGGATGTTGTAGTTCCGGTTGTACACTTCGAGCGTCGGCGTTGCATACATCCAGGGGAGAACCACGTAGACATACAGAAAGGTCCACCACGTTAGCAACAGCCCAAAATCCAGATAGCCCAACCCAAGATGCAGTTCCCCGCGTTTCCGGTGCGGCCGCAGCGCCAGCGCCGCGATCAGTGGAATCCCGCGCAAGTAAAAAATAATGTCGCCCGCAAACAACCCCGGCACATCTTTGTGCAGGTAAACCTCGTAGTAGGTCCACTGAAACTGCCCCACCATCCACATCGTGCAGCTCAGTGCCAGCAGCATCCAGAACAGGTTCCGCCGCCAGTGTGGCGTTCCAGCGTTGATTAGCAATCCTGCGTTTGCTAGCAGCGGGACGAAGCATTGCACCACGTCTCCAAAGGAGGAGAGCTTTGCCCCCGGTCCCAAATGGTAGGCAACGCCTGCGTACAAGGCGAGGAACGCTATCCAGGCTCCAAGGAGCCATGCAGTTTTCCCAAGCTTGGGCATTCCGAGACTTTTCCTTATCTCTAATTCTAGGCGGTTTGCCCCCGTTGCGACCCTTTCTCCGGCGCGGAATAGCCAAAGGATTACCGTCGGCTCCAGTTTTCGCTGTGCTTACCTATGAGCCGCTACCTGCATCTGATTAAGGAGTGCCGGTCTTCACCGATTCCCGTGCGGTTGCCTGCCCGTTCTTCGGCTGGATTCCAGTCGCCGCATTTGTCTGTTCGCTGCTCCTCATGACGCCAATTCCAAATTCCTCGGCAGACGAAATGGACTCATCCTATTCCGTTGGCAACTCGCGTATCGACGTGCACGTCGACCAAGGCCCGCTCCAAGTTTCCAATCAGGATCTGATGCAGTGGGTGCATTGGGCCGCGGATTCCGTTGCGACCTACTATGGCCGCTACCCTGTTCCGAACCTCCGTCTCCGCGTCATTCCTACGACGGGCAGAGGCGTGCGCGGCGGCACCACCTTCGGCGAGAAAGACGGCGGCTTCATTCGCATTCACGTCGGCAGCGAAACGATTATGCGCGGTCTCGAGAACGACTGGATGCTCACCCACGAGATGGTCCACCTCGGCTTCCCGTCCGTGGCCGAAGAGCACCACTGGATGGAGGAGGGTCTCGCGACCTACGTAGAGCCCATTGCGCGAGTCCGCGCCGGGCACCTCAATGTTCACCAGATGTGGTTTGAACTCATGCGCGACCTCCACCAGGGTCTTTCTGAACCGGGCGACAAAGGCTTGGACAACACCCATACCTGGGCACGGACCTACTGGGGAGGCGCGCTCTTCTGTTTTCTTGCGGACGTACAGATTCACCAGCAGACCAACAACCGCAAAGGCCTCGACGATGCACTCCGCGGCATTCTCAACGCCGGCGGAGACATCCGCTACGATTGGCAACTGACCGATGCGTTGCGTATCGGCGACCAAGCGGTTGGCGTTGACGTTCTAATTCCGCTGTATAACAAAATGAAGGACCAGCCCTACGATGTGGATCTGCCATCGATGTGGAAAGATCTAGGCGTCGAACGCACCGGCGACACCGTTCGTTTCCTCGACTCCGCTCCAATGGCAAAAGTCCGCGAAGCCATCGCCTCCGGCGCGATAGCGCAAACACACCCTGAATAAATGGTCAGGAATTCGCGGGTATCGTTGAGCGGCTCGAGACCCTTTCGAGTCTAACGGTTTTCAAGCCGGGTGGTTGCGCTCCGGCTCCGCTCCAAACTAATGATAACAATAGGTGGCGTTCGGCTTCTTCGGGACGGTTTGGACACGAATTTCAGTGTATTGGGATGGATTGGGATAAAGACCGTCAGGTCGTCGGACACAGTGCGTGGGAAAACTCAAAAGCAGGGAAGCAACTATCTGGCTGGAATCTAGGCCAGCCTTACGTTAGTAGGCAAATTCTCAGTCGGCGGTTTGCGAGAAGGGACAATCTGAAGCAGATGAGCGAATTACAAGAGTCGACCGGGCGATAGTCATCTCGACCATTGCGACAGAGCGGCCCGGCTGGAACTACGGCAAAAGTATCGTATTCTTACCTTACCGAAAACAGCGGGCGCTCGAGACGCAGCAGTAATGAATCGAGGGATCCGATGCTCACACGACGGGAATTCCTTGTCGCCGCAGCCTGCACCGTGACTGCAGCGCGTATTCACGCGCAGGGCCAAAGCAAGGTCCGGGTTGCCCTCGCCATTTCCAGCGACGCGACTGGCCCTCATATGCCCGTTGACTTTGTCGGCCTGTCTTATGAGGTGCAGCAACTCTCGGACTCGACTTTCTTTTCGGTACAGAACAGCGGCCTGATTCGCGAGTTCAAAGCACTCTCCTCAACTGGAGTTCTGCGCCTGGGGGGCAACACCAGCGAGTTCGCTTACTGGAAACCTAAGCCTGACTCTCCCGAACCAGAGCATCCTCAAATCCGTGAGGTCACGGGCGAGCCGAAGGCTCGGTACTACGCGGTGACGGTTGAGGCAGTCAGGAATTTGTCGGAGTTCCTCCGAGCCACTGGTTGGACATGCGTGTACGGCGTCGGGATGGGCACCAATACACCGGCACGCGCCGCGGAGGAAGCGGTCTTTGTAGCCGAGACGCTCGGCAACCGGCTGCAGTACTTTCAGATCGGGAACGAGGCGGATCTATTTGACCGGCACCTACGTGATCCGAAGACATGGTCGGTCAAGACGTACCTCGAAGAATGGCTCTCCTTGTCCCGTGCTATCGCAGCTCGGGTGCCCGCAGCAAAGTTCGGGATGCCTGATGTCGCGAGCAACGTATCATGGCTGACTGAGATTGCCGATCAATGGCCTTCCATCCAGGGTCCGCCCCACGTAACGACCCTGACTCATCATTATTACTTTGGCGGGCCGGCGACGAACCCCGAGGTCAACATTCCGAACCTGCTGAAACCTGCGACCATGGAAAAGGTGCAGAACACCGCGAATATCGCAACGGCCGCAGCCAGCAAAATCGGTGCGCGCGTACGCATGACCGAAGGCAACACGTGCTATCGCGGAGGCAAGCCGGGTGTCTCCGACGTCTTTGCTGCTGCGCTTTGGTCGGCCGACTATTCACTGCTGCTGGCCAGCAATGATTATTCCGGCGTCAATCTGCACGGGGGTACGGGCAAATCTGTGGCCAATTCCGTTGGAGGATCTCTGCCCGGCGACGCGCTTCTCGAAGCGAATGGCGAAACTCCCGAACAGATTGCCGCACATCCGCATCCTTTCTATACACCGATTGCGACGTTTGGCTCGGACTATACGTTGGAGCCAGTCGCGTATGGTCTCAAGTTTGCAGGCTCGTTCAGCGGCGGAACACTGTTGCAGACCGAGTTCTCGACGAAGCTGCAGGCTGCAGGAGTCAATGCGACCGCCTATGCCGCGAAGCTGCCCGGCGGCCAGACCTCGGTGATCATTCTGAACAAGGACGCGGCGGTGGACCTTGAGGTGGAACTCGATTTCGGTCGCGGCATGGGCGGCGTGGCGGAAACCGAAACATTACAGGCGCCAGTATTAGAGAGCCGCGAAGCACACATCACAACGTCAACGAAGATAGGTTCGCTCAAGCAGGGCAAGTGTTCCGTCATCATTTCCCGTGCAACCGGATTACGCCTGACGGTGATCTGAGCCGTCTCCGTGGAGTTTGATCCCTACTTCAACGCTTTGCACGTCGTCCACGCACTGGAAGCGGTGACACCGGGAAGCTTCCATTTCATCTGTGGACCTGTTTGAAGTCGAAATAAGCCAGATTCATGTTGCCGTTCGTCAATATGTGTACGGTGAGAACGTTTTTCCCTTTGTTGAGGCGAACCTTGAAAAGTTGCGACGCCAGATTCCAGTGGTGCCACTGACGCCAGGCCAGCGGGTCTGCAGGATCATATGTCGAAGCGATCTCCAGAGGCCCTGTCGCATCCTTTCCATTCACATCGACGGATATTGTTCCGCCACGATTCGATGTGTAAAGGAAATCGGCCGCGTATGTTCCCGCGTGGGTCACATCTACAGTGATGTGGAACCACTCTCCGGGTTCGGTCCAGCCGACATAGAGCAGGTCTGCAGGAGGAACAACCTTGTCGAAGGGGTTGTCGTCGATCGGATCCGGCTTCCGGTTGAACTTCGTGTATGAAGTATCCACTCCCTCGTGGATACGGAATTCGTTGAGGTAGGTCCCATCGGCCGGGTTCAACTCTCCGCTGCCGTGATTCTGTGGATCGCTGTCGTGATACGCGACCCCTTCGCCGCCCAGGTCATAGTAAGCACACAATACTTGTCCCGGTATTTTTTGTGGGCCGCCCTGATAGCGGCTGTCGTGATAAGGCAGGCCTTTATACTGGCTCAAGAATGGTTGGGAAAACGCAATTGTCGGTAGCATCGACGCCGCTACGAAGCATAAGGAAAACGCTCTCCGGCTCATCCTGCCTCCCTGAGTACCGATAACCTATCTGCAGTTGCGCAACTCCGCCAATCAGCGGCAGCGACGGCTCAAGTATGTTCCGCACTTCAGACTGGGAAAAGTTCGATCCCGTGCGCTTTTCCGAGATTGCGCGAGTACTTCTTGTCTGTCCCATTGTTCCAATGTTCGTGTACGCCAAGGCTGCGGCATCGGATGCCGTCGCGTTCAGGATCATAGGAAGTCTTCGAAGGTGGGTCATTCGCCAAGGCAGATTCGCGCAGGTAGTTATCGGCATTCGCGATATCCGGAAGATCAGGCCATTCCGAAGTGAGAAAATCGAAGCCGACGGAATCGATCGCTACGCCGTCAAACGACATAAAAATGCTGTTCGGCCAAGCATCGTTGAATGGCGCCATCTTCCACTTGCGATGAGGCGGACCATCCACGTTGTCGTTTCCATACAGCCCATCAATAATAAAAAGGATGGTTTTCTCGCCGAGGTCTTTATGACCCAAATAATCTGTGAACGCGGAGTAACTCGCCGAACCATCGCGGTTGTGATGGAAACCATCGTGCGCGTTCTTGCGCCAGTCGGTGTTGATACTCGTAGCGCCGAAGAGATTCTTCGCGCAAAGTGTCACCCCTGAACTCACATGCGCTCTCAACACGGCAGCATCAATTAAGTAGGCGGCCTCAACCACTGTGGTATCGAGTCCGGTAGCGTTGTGGCTTTCAACCGAGAAAGGAATTGCGTTGGGTTTGAACTCGGCCTTTACTCGTCCATCTCCTCCGATATGGTCCACGAACGTGACGCCGGGAAATTCATGGTGAATCTTGTCGTAGAGATTGCCCGGGATGAACCGGCTGGAATCGAAGATGGTGATCGACGATTCCGGCACTCGTCCCGCGCCGGTCAACTGTCGGACGAGCGAAAGGATCAAATGGGGCGAGGAGTTCAGGCGTTCGATCGTGCCATGGTCCGTTGTGTTGTTCAGGTTCGCCTTGATCGCAATCTTCTCCCCAGCACTGTATCCGGCTTTGCCGCGGCCATGGGTGCGATTGAAGTATTGAAAGACGGAGTTCCATGCCTGGGCGTCGTTTTTTTGATTTGTAAGACCGCGAATGGACCGCGAAACCATGCGGTCAATTACAGACTGGTCATTGTGGGCATCGGTCCACCACGAACCTGTGCCATCCCAGGTCACAGCCGCAGGATCGTGCGCCCAAGTGACTCGCCCGGGAACGACGCCGCGGGGAACTCCTAATGGGGAAAGCGGCTCGAACAAGGAGGGCCGCAGGTAGCTGGCGACTGCCAGAGCCAGAGCGAATTCTCGGCGCGTCATGTCCATTTTGACTTGCTCCTCTCGCACAAAATCTTACGGTTCCGTGGATCATTTTTCCTGAAAGCGCAGAAACTGCTGCAGCCTCTTCACAGACCAGCACGGTCTTGCGTTGGAGACCGGTAGTTGCAGCGCGGAAACCTTGAACTGCCCAAAGAATTGTACCTGACGACGCAAGTAGAATCCTCAACTAGGATGTTGTTTCGTAAGAGTTCGTTCATCGTCTCATTAGCCCTACTCTTACCGTGTGGCGATGCGCAGCCTCGCCGAGCTGACGAATTAACTTTGCCAATCGCGGCGGCTACCGAACGGTGCGACCGAGGCGCATTCGTACTTCGTAACCGCGTTCATCTCGCGAGGCGCCGTGTCCGGTGGAACCTTTCATGGCCTCCGCTGACAATCGTCATGCCGTGGCCGTAGAGATGCGACCACGCGCTTTTGCTGCCAGCCTCCTCGTACAGTGCGCGCGCCACGTGGCCTTGCAGATCCGCGCCGGCCGTGTTGCGATCAGCGGCATGGGTGACGATCCACAGGCACCTTGGGGCGCAATCAAAGACTTGGGCGTCTGCCGCGAATTCGGTACATTTGGGATCGAAGCGTTTCTAGAACCACGGGCTATTCTCGAGTGACCGCTCTTGTGTGGCCGAACGAATCGAATAGGAGACCAGTTCATGAGCAATCACGCTACTATCTCTCCCAGTGAAGCCGCGGATCGCCTCGCTATCCGGGAGCTCGTCGAGGCCTACGCACACTGCGCCGATCGTCGTGATGCGAAAGCGCAAATGTCTCTTTTTACCGCAGACACCCATTTCGTGGTGTACATGAACGCCAAGGATCCCACGCCCTCACTGGAGCTGCACTCGCGCGAGGCACTCGCTCCAGTCTTCGCGGAGCTGAACAAGTACGACGCCACGACGCACTTTGTCGGCCAGAGCACGATTTTCACGCTGACAGCCGATCGAGCCACCGGGGAAGCCTACTGCCTGGCGCATCACGTCACGCTCGAAGGTGGTAAGCGACGCTTGATGCTCGCCTCGCTCCGATATCTCGACACGTTCGTGAAGAAGGACGGCGCGTGGCTGTTTGCGGAGCGTCGGCTGTACGTCGACTGGTTAGAGGAGCGCGCACTTTCATGACACCGGCTAACCACGATCGCTTCGATGATCGCCTTTGAAGGCAAGTCCTCGAAGGATCGCGCTCAGTTCACGGTCACGGAAACGGCGGTGGTGGCCATGATCGAACCACTGGAACCCGTGACTGTGACGATATAGGTACCCGGCGTGGTGCCTGGATTGGCCGGTGGGGTCGCGGCGTTCTTCCCGCCGCAACCGATCGCTGCGCCGATGAAGATTGCGATCAACAGCAGACCAAGCTGTGTCATCGTTCTCCGCCGCCGGATGGGGAACCCAAACCGCAGCAGCGACGCCATGACAACCGCGGAGCCACCGATCGCAGCGACTCGCGGCGGATCTTGGGTGCGGGCCGCTGGATCGCGGTAAGCAGTGGGCGATGCGGCAGTGGTGCTTATGGTGAGTGTTGCGGTAACCGCCGTATTTCCGGCGATTGCCGGAGGACTAGTAACCGAGCACGTTGGTGCATCGGTTCGTCCCATGAGGCCGCCCGTAACGGCACAGCTCAGGGCCACGCTGCCGGTGAAGCCTCCGCTCGGTCTGATCGTAATGGTCGATGTTCCGCTCGGCCCAGGCGACACGATGGTGACTGCTGTGCTACTCAGCGTGAACCCCGGAGCAGGTGCGGGTACATTGACGTTGAAGCTTGTAGTCGAGCTGACGCTGCCTGCGGAAGCGCCGGTGACACTCACGGTGTAAGAGCCTGGGGTGGTTGTCGGTTGCGTATTCAGGGTGAGCGTCGCGTTCACCTGGGAGCCTGCGACTGAGATCGGTGAGGGAATCGTGCAGGCGAGCGGATTGACCGCGCCGGATGGTCCGCCAGTCACAGCACAATGTAGCGTTACCTGTCCGGTGTAGCCGCCGACGGGCGAAATCGTGATCGTCGAGCTGCCGCTGGCACCCGGCGATGCGATGGTCGCTCCGGAATTGGTCAGGAGATAGTTCTGTGCGCCCACCGAGACTGCGGCGGAGGTGGAAGCCGGGGGCACGCCACCGGCAGGGTACATAGCGGTGATGGTTACGGAGTATTGACCCGTCGAGGTAGTGGCCTGCGTGGTTATGGTATAGGTCAGATTAACCGCCGCTTTTGCGGAAAAGAGATTGACGGACGGTGGCACGGAGCAGGTTGGGGGATTCGCCTGGCTCTGCGGAGCCGAGATTGCGCAGCTCAAGTTCACGGTTCCGGTCAAGCTTAAGCTAGTCACAGAGAAGCTCCCGCTGGCGCTGGTTCCAGGAACTAACATGATGGGATTGCTGGTCAACGAGAAGACTGGCTGTGGGACAAGGATGGTAGCCTCATTTGGATTGGATGCGGAGGGGGCATTACTTGCGTCGCCAGGATAATTGGCCTGGATGATGTTGTAACCAGCGGACAGGTTGGTATCGAGCGTTGCTGTCGAGATTGTAAGATTTCCGAGCAACACGGAACCAAATGTAGCCAGGTCCCAGGAGCCGTTCCCCGTTAAGTCCGCTGCTGCCAACGATTCCGGGAAGGCAGGGACATTGATGCCAGCCGCGAACGTTCCATCGCCGTTGCCCTCAAAAATAGTTACCGTTTCATTTGGATTGTTGGTCCTGCCTGCGACGGCCAGGTCAGCTTTACCGTCGCCGTTGAAATCGCCCACCGCGAGCGCGAAAGCATCCGAGCCCGTCGGGAAAGTGGACGCTGCGGTGAACGTGCCGTCGCCATTGCCCGCCAGGATGGTAACGCTGGCACCAACGGCGGCCAGATCGATTTTGCCGTCGCCATTGAAGTCCGCAGCGACAAGTTGAGATGTGCCAATCTGTGGTGGGTTCGGCGCGGCAGTGAATGTGCCATCGCCATTGCCCAGCAGGATGGTAGTCTGAGAACTGCCTGCCAGGGCCAAGTCGAGCTCGCCGTCGCCATTGAAATCCGCGGCGACAAGTTGAGATGTGCCAATCTGTGGTGGGTTCGGCGCGGCAGTGAATGTGCCATCGCCATTGCCCAGCAGGATGGTAGTCTGAGAACTGCCTGCCAGGGCCAAGTCGAGCTTGCCATCGCCGTTGAAGTCCGCGACCGCAATGGAGATCGTACTAAAGGACAGCGTCTGCCCCGCAGCAAAGGTGCCATCCCCGTTGCCGAGCAATACAGTCAGCTTCCCCGTATCTTCGTCGACAACGACGAGATCGGTGATGCCATCGCCGTTGAAGTCTCCCACGCCAAATGCATTGATCCCATCTCCTGCGTCTAGGTTGGGGACGAGCGGCGCAGCAAAAGTGCCATCGCCATTGCCTAGAGAGATGGCGATGCCTCCGTGAGGGGCGGAGAGGACGTCGGGAATGCCATCGCCATTAAAGTCGGCAATAGCAACAATCGGAATCGCGTCTGCACCGCCGCCAATCGGTTCGGGAATCGGCACATTCAGGAAGCTGGCGCCTCCGCTGACGGGCCCGAGCATCGCCGTTTCCAACTGAGAGTCTCCGTTATCGGAATCGAGAAAGGAGACCGTGCCTGAAGGCGGAATAGCGGCTTTGGTGCCTACGCTCGCCGTCAAAGCATACTTATTCGTCGCGTCCGGCCCAGTAACCGCGGCGACGGTGAACGTGGTCTGCAGCCCTGGCGGCCGCGGGCCCACAGTCAGCCCGACGGCGGCCGAGGAGCTCGCAGCGCCGGCCAAGGTACCGAGGAATACAGCCTTGTAGCTATGGCTTCCAGAGCCGGGACGGAAGCGCAGTATCGCGGTTCCGGCGCTGGTCAATTGCGCTGTGCCCAGCAGATGGATGTCCGTGCAGGAGGCCGCGGCGGCATCGCAGAAGTTCACCTGTCCAAGCGTAAGCGCCGTGGCGCCAACCTGCACCGTAGCGATCAATGTGATCACGGTTCCTCCGTCTACGGAGGACACCGCATTTCCACCCGAGGTTATTGAAAGAGTGGTTGCCGTGGCCGAGGATGCCCTGGCCGACTGGGACCCTCCGCACCAAGCCAGGCAAACGAACGCGATTGCACAACGAAATGAATGGAGCCGGACCGATACGTTCAGCCCGGCAACCGTTCGCAGAGAACGCATGCCGACAATCTCCCGGTTGAAGCAGGTTGTCCTTCACCTTTATTTAACTCAGCCTATGCGGGTTTTATTCCCGCCCGGCATTGGTCCGCTGAGCATTTGTGCATCGTGCTTTGACGATATTCCTGCCTACGCGACCGGCAATGACCTTCTAGGCCGTGGAGATCGTGGACCCCTTCCCATACACTAATCCTTCAAACCAAAGCTTTTCGCTGGCACTCACAAAGCCCAAACATTGGGAACTCTCTCGGACTAGCTATTGAGAGTCATTCCGACATGGGTGGTGCTAGTGAGGAGCATTCTTCGTGGAGCAAATACCGCAGAATCTGTCGATCTTGTGACTTCAACTGCAGCGACGCGCTCCTCGCGGGCCTCGCCTCGTTGAAGTTCATGAAGTAGTTCGCGCAGCCGCGCGCGGGCCTTGTGTAACTGCGACTTCGAACTGCCTACTGAGCATCCCAATATGGCGGCGATTTCGCTGTGTTTATATCCTTGAACGTCGTGCAAGACAAATGATGTACGGCAGCCCGCCGGCAACTGCTCGATGCAACGCGCGAGATTTATTCGGTCGAGCGTTCCCTCCATCAGCAAGTCGGGAGCTCCAGGATCGATGCTCAGCGTGCCGGAATCCTTGCCCGGGTCGGCAGGCCCTTCGATTGAGATCGCAGGCAAAGGCTTCCTGCGAATCCGCATGAGCACGAGGTTCACCACCAGCCTGTGCAGCCAGGTGGAGAAGGCCGATTCACCACGAAAAGTGTGAATCTTCCGGAACAAGAGCAAAAAGGCTTCCTGAGTTAGATCTTCTGCATCGGCCACGTCTCCTACCATACGCAGGCATAGCGCATACACTCGTGGACTATGCAGCCGGTACAAGAATTCAAACATCGCCTTGTCGCCTTGCTGGGCACGAGCGATGGCTTCCGCTTCGATCAGCTTGTCGCTGGCTACCCGAGAGGCCCGCGGCGCAGCCCTCTTCGAGATGCATTCCGTGTTGGGAAGCGCATCCGACTTTAGATTGCGCCGCTTCTCTACGGTTGGCGTTGCCAGGGGTGCAACCACTATTTTTCGGCACCGGGCATTTGCAGTGGCTTGCATAGCTTCCTTCCTAGCGACCCGAAGTATTGACCTTGATGGATGTTTTGTTGTCACTGACCTCCGAAGCAAGCGCGGTCGGTGGCAACGACTTTTGCCGGGCTTCCTTGCGGTCCAGGTAAGTTTGGGTGGGCGTCCAGTAGATAAAGGTCACTCCTAACTCCGGCGCGTCAAAAGTTCGTATGGTATGTTCATTTGCGATGTCAACCAGGTTCAACTGTGCATGGTCTAAAACCCCCTGGTCGTCGACGGTAGCGGCATGGATGATGGCAGTAACCTTCTGCCCCCGTATGTAAAAGGTGTATGGAGCGTTTTTGGATGGCAGAGTGAAAGTGTAGTCGCCGGCTGGCAGCGTGTACCCTCCCCAGTGAGTCTCGACCGGCAGCGTGAATTTGCCTTCGTAGGCATTCTGTGCTTTCCCACTGGTCGCCAGAGCGCCTAATGCGAGAGCAGCCACCCCTAACTTCATAAATATTTTTGAATTCAGAGCCCAACTCATTTCAGATCTCCTTGTGTTTTCAGTTTTTGATTTGCAGACATTTTTTTGGTGTCTTCAATGTGTAAGACCAGGGATGTTTGCGGATAATTCCCTGATTCGGAGACGTTCCGGGAGCGGGAATAAAATTGTGAGGATTTCGGTTACTTAAGATACCGGAGTCTTATCGACTCGCTTCAGAAAGAAGCCGTACCCCTGCCTTCGTCCAGCCGCATTCGGCTTCGTGAAATTCTTTTTCTCGCGCTTGATAATACGTCGAACTCGCGAATCAGTCGTTCGCCGTTCAGGGCAAGAACTTGTATCCTGTGCCGTGTATTGTCAGAAAGTGCTTGGGATGGCTGGGTTCCAATTCCAATTTTTGCCGCAGCCGCAGTATGTGATTGTCGACGGTACGAGTGCACGGATAACAGTGGTATCCCCACACTTCTTTGAGAAGTTCTTCGCGTGAGATCACTCGTCGGGCATTCTCTACGAAATACGACAAAGTTTTAAACTCTTTGTGCGTCAGTGTCACGGGTTGGCCCTTGCGATGGGTTTCCATCGTGGAGGTATTCAGTGTCACCTGTCCAAAAACGAACGTGTCGTCGTCCTTTGGATTTTGAAACCCTGCCGTCGCTGGGTGTAGGGGAATAACCCAGTTGCCGTTAATGCGTGCGGTGACTTGGTCCGGCAACAACGACTTGTTCGCATTGGTCTTCTGTTGAACAGCCGATTTGGCGATCAGCACGAGAACCGGCAGGAAGCCCGACAGCTTAGGGCACTCATCTGGAACTGTGTTTGCTGCGACGGATGCCAAGACCTCATCGAGGAAGAATCCTGAGTTTAAATCGTGTCTAATAGGTGAGATTGCGGTCTTCACGGTTGCGGTCATGAAACTGCCTCCTTACTGTCGAAGTTGACATTTTGTCACCGTTCATAAAGCCCGTCAGAGTCCGGCGAAGGCGGCTTCGCGCGCGCGATAGAGAAGACATCACGGTACCTACGGGCATGCCGGTGATATCCGCGATCTCACTGTAGGACATCGCTTCGAGTTCGCGCAGAATCAGAACTTCACGATAATTTGGTGGCAGGTTCTCTAGCGCCTTGTGCAGCAGTGCGCCGCTGTCCTTCTGGAGCACAGCCTCTTCCGGATCAGCAGCCCCAGAATCAGAACAGAATAGGTTCTCGTCAAATTCAACGGCATTTTGCAGCGGCCGGTTTGTATTCATCCAAGTGCAGCAGGTATTTCGGACAATTTTCATGAGCCATGCACGCGTATGACCACCCCGGAAATTGGGAAAGAACCGGAATGCGCGTAAGTACGCCTCCTGGACTACATCTTCAGCGTCTTGCTTGTTGAGTGTGAGCCAGCGCGCGAGGTTGAAGGCGGCGTCCAAATGGGGCAAGACTGCCTCCTCGAAGCTTAGAAGATGTTCCTGACCGGCCATGAATGCCTCTGCCAGCGGTGTCGCGGTCCCAGTGGTGCCTTGGGGTCTCACTATGGTTCGGACCTGAGATCGATGCAATGGACGGACAGTTCCTTCCCGCTGGAATGGGCGTCCCCGTGCAACAGCCACTTGTTAGAGGACTTACAGTAAATTGTCCCCGGCTCTCGTTCGGCAAACGCTGGCCCGGTGGTACACTGCCCTCAGGCCCGGGCATCTTTCCATGCGGACAGACGATGAACATCGCGGGCGGTTCTGTTTTGGGGTTTTTGAACTGGATCTTCGCGCCGGCGAATTGCGTAAGCGCGGTCTGCGAATACGGCTTCAGGAACAGCCCTTCCAGGTCCTCGCGATGCTAGTCGAACAGCCCGGCGAGGTCATCACCCGCGAACAACTCCAGAAGAAACTCTGGCCCGCAGACACTTTCGTGGATTTCGACCACGGGCTTAACAAAGCGATCAACAAAATCCGTGATGCTCTCAACGATTCCGCCGAAACTCCTCGCTTTGTCGAAACTGTTGCTCGTCGCGGCTACCGTTTCCTTGCGGAGGTCAAAGCTGCCGATTCAGCTCCAGTTCGCGGTCCGGAATTGGCGGCGCAGCCCCTTCCGGTTGCAGAAGCTGCCGATCGACGTGGTCTCGCGAGCAATCTCGCAAAGCCGAAACATCTTTTGCCGTCACTTGCGGGGAAGAGCGCGGCGTTCGTGCTGGTCCTACTGATGGCCTCTCTCGCCGCCTGGAAGGTTCATTCCTGGAGGGGCCCGTCCCCGGTCATTCGCTCCTTGGCTGTCCTTCCGTTGGAGAGCCTCTCGAACGATGCGTCTCAGGATTACTTTGCAGATGGAATGACCGACGAGTTGATATCGGATCTCGGCCAGATCAGTGCGTTGCGAGTCATCTCGCGTACCTCAGTGATGTCTTACAAACACGTGCGGAAGCCGCTGCCCGAGATCGCTCGTGAGCTTGACGTGGACGCCGTGGTGGAAGGCACTGTGCTCCGTTCCGGCGACCGGGTCCGAATCACGGCGCAATTGATCGACGCCTCTACGGACAAGCACTTATGGTCGGAGAGCTACGAGGGCGAATTCCGGGATACCCTAGCGCTACAGAACGAGGTAGCCAGGGCGGTTGCAGATCAAATTCGGGTTAACTTGAATCCACAGGAACAGATTGCGCTGAAGAACGTAAGGGTCGTCGATCCGGCGGCTTACGAATCCTATTTAAAAGGGCGGTACTTCTGGAATAAGCGAACGGCGAATGGATTGAATGTTGCTCTAGCTTATTTCCATCAGGCGATTGACGAGGACCCGAAATACGCCCAGGCCTATTCTGGCTTAGCCGATACTTATGCTTTGTTGGGAGACTGGCAATATGCCGTGATGGCCCCTAAGGAAGCCCTCCCCAAGGCCAAGGCTGCGGCAACCAAAGCTCTCGAATTGGACAACACGCTCGGCGAAGCTCACAACTCACTCGCATTTGTCTTGGATGGCTTCGACTGGGATTTGGACTCCGGCGGGAAGGAATTCCGGCGGGCCATTCAATTGAACCCGGGTTACGCAACCGCTCACCATTGGTATGCATGGCATTTGGCGCTTTTGGATAGATATGACGAAGCTCTGGTGGAAATGAGGAAAGCCGAAAACCTGGATCCGCTATCTCTTGTCATCAACGCTGATTTGGCGGAGCTTCTTATCCTTGCGCATTCTTATGACGAATCGATACAACAGAGCCGCAAGACAATCGAAATGGATCCTAATTTTGCTCTCGCTCATAATCAACTTGCGCAGGCGTACCTCCAAAAACGCATGACCGATGAAGCAATCACAGAACTCCGTAAAGCGGTCCAGCTTTCTGGGGGTAGTCCGACGTGCATTGCTAATCTTGCGCGTGCCTACGCCGCATCCGGCAAGCCGAGCGAAGCGGCAAAGCTATTGAGCGATCTCATGAAGCGCTCAAGTCCTAATTATTCGTACGCTTCAGAGATTGCGATGATCTATGCATCACTCGGGGACACAAATCGAGCCATGAATTGGCTCGAGAAAGGCTACGATGAGCGATTTAACCCCGGTGTGCTGCTTAGACCGGGCTTCGATCCTCTCCGTTCCGACCCGCGCTTTGAGGACCTTGCGCACCGAGTTGGGCTTAATCAGTAATACGAACGCATGGATTTGATGTTCAAGATGGCAAGTTGGACGGGACGCGCTTCAACTCGCCATCGCCAGTCGGAACCAACGTGGTCGTTCTATCTCGCAAAACAGCGCACAGCCATTGCATAGGCCAAGGCATCACTTGGCCTTGAACCACAGCAACTCGTTGCCCAAAGTGATGAGTGGTTCTCCGGACGGCATCTGTTCGATGGAATGTGCTCCGCGCGGCTCGGGAACATCGATATGCCCCAATAGCTTGCCTGTGTTGCGATCGAGCTTCAGCACCCACGCAGACGAACCCGGTGGCTGATTGAACGGTCCGGTACCGGCCCACAACACTCCGCCGACAAGCTTGAGCGAATGGATTCGTCCAAGATGAGGAATTTCGCCGAGGAAGTGGCCGTCGAGATCGAACTTTTCAATTCGGCCGTTTTCCCGGTCGGCCACATACACTGCCCCTTTCTCGTCGATCTGGATCGCATGTGGCAGCCGAAACTCGCCGGGACCCGCGCCGGACTTCCCCCACTGCTTCTCCCTCTTACCGTCGGGAGTGTATTCCAGAACTCTAGCGTTACCGTATCCATCCGTGATGAAAATGTGTCCGTTGGGTGCAAAAGCGACGTCAGTGGTTCCATTGAACGAACTGCCGTTTTCCGGCTGCTCACCGACCGTAATCGTCATGAGCTTTTCGCCAAGTGGAGAATACTTGATGACCGTGGAAGAACCGGCATCGACGGTACATACCTTGCCCGTAGGATCAATGCGGATGCTATGCGGGATCTTGTAGTCCCCCTTGCCCCACGAGCGTAAGATCTTCGCCTCGCGGTCTAGAACGAGGACCGGATCCGCTTTCTCTCCACGTTGTATTTCGTAGATCCTTCCTTTGCCGTCAACGGCTACCCAGGAAACGGCTCCAGATTCCCATCCGATGGCGGGCGGCTTGGCTGCGAAATGCACGCCGTTGAAGGGAAGCGTCGGAGTTGCTTCAATCCGCACGCGAAGGTCGGCCGCGGCTTTTGCCAGGGCTTCCTTGTCCGCTTGCCCCGCGTCCTGAACGAGAAGTGGAAGGCAAATAAAGCAGGCGAGGACGCTCAAAGATATTTCTTTTTCTATCACTCTCGAAAAAAAGTTCCGCATAGAAGAATCCATGCCAGCGCCATTGTAGTCGAGAATCGAAGTCGAACAGCGATCCCAGCTGCCCCTCTTTGCGCGACCGCGATTGATCCTGCGCTAGCCCAGCGGACAAGCGGGCTTCAGTTTGAGGATCTTGAGCTCAAGGATGAGAAGTTGGACGTGGACGCTTGAACGCAACTCCCAAAGTCTTTGACCAGGCTTAGAACCTGAAACGATGGATTTGCCGATCCGTCGATGAAGATTGATTTCCCTTAAGTTCTATTCCACGGGACACCATGATCATTTCGGCGCACTAAATCATTCGACCCCGGCGGTCCATGCGTCGCGCTCGTGCCCTATGGCTCGACAACGATTTGGCCTTTCATCCCTTTGTGTCCGAGGCCGCAGGTGTGGCAACACTTAAACGTATACGTTCCTGGTGTTTGAGGAAGGAACTCGATCACGGTCGTTTCTCCCTTCTTTAGCTCCCAACATACTTGTTCGGAAGTGAAGACTAGGCCGCTTTTGTCGCGGAATGAGGCGCCGTCCGGGGCAGTGCCAATCTTGAAACCATGGTCGTGGTCGATCGCGGTTATCTTGAGTTCAACTTTGGTTCCGACCTTCACGTGAACTGGAGAGGTTGAGTATTCGTATTTCTTCGCCGTAATTTCAACGACCTGCACATCTTGACTTTTGGCACCAACCGACACTGGCAGCGAGAAAAATGTAATGAGTGCCAGCAGGGCCGCTGAAACAAAGAATGAGAAACACTTCGTAATCTTTTTCATGAATCCTCTATGTGGCGCGAACAATTGGCTTTCGATATTTGGGCTGCAAATTCTATTTCCGTAACTTCAACATCCAACGACTCCACGTTGACCCTGCAACTGCGAAAACTGGCCTAGGATGGGTGAGCGGATTCCGGAAGCATCGGCCTCGGCTGCACAAGGCTGATTGATTCCGGCACTGAGCTGCCCATCCTAGTTAGTCAGTTGCCATTTGGCCTGCCTGTCGCGTGATAGGCGCGGCGATGGCGCTCACGGTTATGCTTCGCTTTTTTTAAAACTCGCGGCGCGCCTCATCCGCTTCCTCCGCCAGACGCATAAGCACATCCACGATGCCGGTGTTCTTCTTTGTTACCGGGTCGAGGAAGAGTCCATCTTCAGCAAAACTGACGACGGAGGCTACTGCGCCCCCCTGCTGCGTGGAGGTCGGACGAATGATCGCGACCGGGCCTAGCTTTGGGTTCAGGAACACGGTCGGTTCGGGCATGATCAGGTTGGTCTGGAACATGTCTGCAACGTTCGGGCCGGAAGCTCCATTGTTTGGGTCGACAGCGGCGTTCAGGTTTGGAAACGTAAGGTCGCCGTCAGTGATGTTGGTGGCGTTGCCGGCCTTGTCGTGCCAAGTCTGGAAGTGCATGATCTCGCTGCCGCCGATGCTGAGCAGAATGCGCAAAACCTCCAGATTGGTTACCTTTTGAGCCAGCGCCGGGTACAGACTGCTGCCGCCTTGTTCGATGAACGCAAAGTGGAATCCTGCGGTATTTGCGATTGCCTGCAGATGGTTGGAAATGTTGCCGCTGCCATCCAGGACGAGATCGCCATCGTTTAAGGGAATGGCCGGATGCTGTCCCTTGGCCAGGTCCGGGACGGCGTTCTCAAACGTACCTCCGAGGTCGGGGTTGGTTGTCGCGCTGCGGTACCTCGTCCACCAGGTCGTGTCCACAGTCAATTGCTTCAGGTTGGTAAGGCGCCCTTTTTGCGGAACTCCTGTGACTTGACTCGGAGGCAGAGTGGCAAAGTGGCTGAGGTCGATCGTCTTTGCGCCTTTCGAGGCCAGGTAGTTGTTGAGAAACCTATGGTGACTGATCTCGTCGTCGGTGTTGTCGGCGATGTACTGGGGCATATCGCCGTCGAGCACGAGGAGTCCCGTGATGTAGGCTGGAGCGAGTCCAGTAGTGATTTTCTGACCGTTGAGTTCGAGATCGATCGGAGACTTGCCTTGATTGGTTGCTCCGCCGAGTTCGGCATACTGAATCCACAGATCGGCCTCGACTTGCTCCAGAGCACTCAGGAACGTCAGAATTGCGATGTCTCCCTTTGTGATTGGTACGTTGTCGTCGTCATCTCTGCCGAAGGCTGTCGAGGTACCCGTCAACAACGCCGCGCCGATCGTTGCGGTTCCTGCAGCCACCATCCCCTTCTTTAAAAACGACCTGCGATTATTGGCCCCGCCGAACACACTTCCATTTTTTTCCATTGCTATCTTCCTTTCGAGAATCGAGTTGCGAACCATTTGAATTGCATGTATTGGTCAGAGAACCTGGGCTAGTCCCGCCTTCAGGATTGAAACAATCGAACCTCGAATGTTCTCTCGATCGACAGGACTGAGGCTTCGCTGGCAGGCCGGCTCCATGACGGGAATCGCCTAAACCATGAGCATCAAAATCAGGATCCCCTGCCGGTAGTAACTACACTTCCGAGCGCTTTATTCCGGTAGGATCAGAGAAAAACGCAGCGGAATATTTTTTGCGTTTCTTCTAGACAAACCCGTTCAGAAAAGAAGGGCACGACAATCGGATTTGCCGTGCTCGGTGAAAAGGTGTCTAGCTACAACGAATTAAGGAACGTGAACAACTCCTGCTTCTCTTGTTCAGTGAGTTCTCGGAAGTGCCGGGACACGTGCTCCGCCTCGCCTCTGTGCCGTTCAATGGCGTTTTCTAGCGTCAAGGATAGGAGATCATGCATGTAACGGGGTCTCATGCGAAGGCCCCAAAGCGCAGCCGTCCGTAATTTGTCCGCAGTATCCTGCGGGGGATTTTGAACGATACCGTCACCCGTTCCCACGTCATGCAGCAAGAAGTCGCCGTATGGATGAATGATTTTATCGCCCAGGGCGTCCGGTACGGTGAAAGCTCCGCCATCTATGACTGTCCCCGCAGGAGCGGTAGTGATGTTTTCGACGTGGCATGTATTGCAACCGATCTTTTCGAATAGCGCCTGCCCGGCCTTTCCATCCGCACTTGCGGCGAGCACGCCGTCGCGGGGCGGTACCTTTGTGCCGCGGACAAACTGAGCAAAGTGGTCGATATCGGCAAGGCCTAGATTGTCCGGAACATCTTCCGGATCGGGCGTGACCTTGCCGACCGTAGTAGTGTCTTTTGGTCGCAAGCGATTGGTAACACCCATCTCGTTCAAATAGGCGTCACCGATAAACGAAAGCAAGCTGCTGTGCTGGTCTTTCCAGCCGAAGCGCCCGATACGTGTCTGTCCCGGAGCTTCCAGAACAGGAACTTGAATGGCCTCGCCGTGAATCTTTCCATCGCTGACTTCAGCTTGATGCTCCGCGATTGCGAGCAAGGTGCTGTCATTGATGGCCTCGACAAATCCGTCACCCAGAGTGTTGAGTGCCGCCCGAAGCGTGCGAATGGGCTCGGTGGTGGGGATATGTTCCTGCGCCTGCGGAATCACGGCCCGGTCGTTAATGATCGAGCGGCCAGTGATCATGTTTGCGCCATCATTAATCAGTACGGTGGGATTCACGAAATTGCCGTTTGCGTCGTTATGGCCTACGCGCAGTTCCGTAAATTGGCTTGCACCACCACTCACGGGGTTTTGATGGCATTCGGCGCATGCTCTGCCGTTGAATACCGGACCAAGCCCGCTGTTCACGTCGTGGATCCGCTCGTAGTTTTGCTGATCGAGAGCAAAGGTGTCTCCGGGAGGTTCCACGATCCCATTGCTTACGCTCTTCGATCCCGGATTCTCGGCTAGCGTGGGAGTCTCGAAGCCGGCAGGCGCTTCGGTCGCGGATTGCTGTGCAACTCCAGTGAATCCTATGGCCAGCACTCCGGATAACAGGACAAAGACTGAAATGCATCTACGTGTCATTGTGTTGCCCGCCAATCCACAATGGATTGGTTGATTTCGCGTCTTCGCGGAAACGAAGACGCTCTCCTTTTTGTTCATTGCCATCTCCCTTTCAAGAATCGAGTTCAACGAAGAAAGGTATCCTCGCGAAAGGTAAGACCTGGCATGGCAGCGCCTTATTCCCAAATATTTGTAAAAAGTCTGTAACAGCGCTTTTGGGGGAATTTCACAGCTGGCCTGAGCTCAGGCTAGCAACCGGAAATATCCAATTGTCTATCGAAGAGCGTTCCGGTGGATGACACCGAGTGGCCGCCCAAGCGCCATGGTATCCAAGCCAGAGAAAGCAACCGGGCGTTCAAAGGCCTCGTGACTACTCAGTGAAAAGCCGCTGAAGCTGCTCGAGGGCTGAAGGCACGGCGTCGGAGACGGCGCAGAAGTCCATGCCTCCCGCGCGCCACTCGATCCATTGATAGCCCCGTTGTGACCCGGAACGCGGAGAGGCGTCTTTTTTGTCGGTGGGCCACATGAAAACGTTCACGAAATGCTTCCGGCGGGCATAGACCAGAGCAGCGACAGTACGGCCGTGAACGATGTCAATCCGACCACCCTGCAACGGAAACCCCTGATCGCCGAAATCCCTTACTGGAGGAGAAAAGTCAAGTTTGCCATCGAACCACGGCTTGACCGTGTGTTGATCGGTAGAGACGACATCGGTGAGATGTCCGGGTTGGAGCGACCTCAAATGCGCATCGAGAATCTCGGCGGCAAACACACTCTCATAATTGTCGCTTCGGTTAGAGGAAACGACTTGCCAACTCGTGTAAGCAATTAGAATCAGAGTCGCGGCTATAGCCAGCCAGCTCCAGACACCACGAGCGGGCAAAACAGCGAGGGGACGCGCGGAACCGATATCGGCAAGAAGTTTCCTGCGAAACGCGGGCGGAGCTTTTTCATAGAGCCGCGCAATGTTGATGGATGAGCGCAAGGACTCGAGAGCGGCGAGCGCGTTAATACAATCGGAGCACCGCTTCAGGTGACGTTCGAAGTCGGAGGCATCGATAGCATCAAGTTCGTCATCGAAGTAGACGTGAAGAGCAATGCCGGCGCGGTCACAGCTCACGGTTAGCCTCCTTGCAGGATGGGTTAAGTGTCAGCTGAAGCTGCTGGCGGGCACGTGAAAGCGTGGACATGACCGTTCCAATGGGAATCGAGATAATGGTTGCAATCTCCTTGTAAGAACACCCTCCCAGCTCGCGGAGGACGATCACTTCCCGATAGCGGGGCGACAAAGACTCAAGAGCGTGGGTAAGGCGCGCGCGATTGTCACCTGCGATGGCAAGCGCTTCGGGTGTTGTGCTCGGGGGCCCATGCAACTCTTCGTCGAACTCGGTCATGTCTTTCACGCGGCGGTTCTTCTCCAGATGGGTATAGCAGGTGTTCCGCACGATCTGCAGTAGCCATGCCCGCACATCTCCGCCCTGAAAACTGTGGAAGAAACGATATGAGCGTAGCATCGCTTCCTGCGCGACGTCTTCGGCATCCGCGCCGCTGCGCAGAAGCCAGCGGGCGAGATTATAGGCCGCATCAAGATGTGGTAAGACGAGCATCTCGAAGCGCTCCCGATCCTGCGAGTCCTGCACGTCCGACCCCTCCCTAGACAGAATTGCTCGCTTAGAGAGAGACCATCCCGGCGACGGTTTTATTCCCGTCATTTCTCTTTTCTTGACGATTGAGAAAGAGCTCTCATCGGGGCTTTGACGGGAATAAAGAGCGATGACCAGCGGTCTATACGGATGGAACACGTCCAACGAGGCACGGCAACATTCGATTCTTTGGGTCCCGTGCCGCTCGTCCCACAGAAATGCACTCGGACAAAAAACAAGAGTGAGCGGAGGGCGATGCTTTGAGCGATGGTTTTCTCGGAACAGCGGCTCCTGCTTACGCCGACTTGACCTTACTCCTCGAGCTTGCGATGGGAGTGGTGCTGCTCATTGGGGCCCTACTCGCGCGCCTCGGACGCTTTCGGCAACACGCGTGGTGTCAGTCCGTGATCGTGCTCCTCAACATTGTGTTGATCGTAGTCACGATGATTCCTTCGTTTCATCTCCATGTAAGTCCAAAGATACCCATCAGGCTTGGGAAGGCGTACTACGCGTTGGCGACTGCGCACGCCGCCCTGGGAGGCGCAGCCGAAATCGGCGGGTTGTACATCTTGCTGGCTGCGGGCACGAGCGTTTTGCCGGAGAAATTCCGAATCACCAACTACAAGGTCTGGATGCGAAGCGTACTTTTGCTCTGGTGGCTCGTGCTGCTGTCGGGAGTGGCTACCTACCTACGTTGGTACGTTCCGCATCTCTTCCGGAAATGAAATCATGGACTCATGACAACGCAAGATTTTCTGTCGTAACCAAGGAATAAATTTCCGGAGATTTGGTTTACGTAGAGGGACGTGAAGTACCTCAAATAAAATCAGTGAGATTCGCGCGAAGGAGATGTCCAAAGAATCGCCAGGGATACCATGGCGTTCTGGTTTCACATCAAGGAACAGGGAGCTTTTACCGCTTTTGAGCGCTTGTTTAAGGAACGCGGCCTGCCCCAACCCATCCGTTCCGACAACGGCGTGCCTTTCGCCTCTCCCAATGGTCTGTTCAACTTAAGCAGACTCGCCGTTTGGTGGCTGCGGCTCGGCATCACTATCGAACGCATCCAACTTGGCCATCCGCAACAGAACGGCCGCCATGAACGCATGCATCGAACCTTAAAAATCGAAGCTACGCGGCTAGCCGGTTCCAACTTTCTTCAGCAACAAGCCAAGTTCGACGCTTTCGTTCGCGAGTTTAACTACGAGCGTCCGCATGAAGCTCTCGCTATGATCTAAGTCTTACCGTTGGAGGCCCTTTCGAATCTGTAATTCCGCGCGCGCCAATACTTCACAATATTCCGTGAAAATGGCTTTCGAGATCTATAGTCGCGCCGGTTTGGTGATCGCGATCAGGAGGACAGTGCGTTGCAGTCCGTCGGGCTTAAGTGCCGCAGACACGACAATGTTCGTGTCGACGACGAGTCGAAGGGAAATCATCCGCGCTTTGTTTTCTTGTCACGCATAGCCCTTCCATGAGAAGGCCGGTGCGTGTCAAACCTTTTCTTTCGTTTTTTCTTTCTTCTTGATTTCTTCTTTTTCCAAATTGTTCCCGTTGAGCCAAGCCGCCTCTGTCGCCACCCTTCCATCCGCACT
>Ga0210394_10000156_pt1 | contig 163240 bp, 143 predicted proteins | sample IncBWC12MmetaG_FD_160121 | JGI IMG/M metagenome (GOLD analysis project Ga0210394, IMG submission 160121) | Forest soil microbial communities from Barre Woods Harvard Forest LTER site, Petersham, Massachusetts, United States - Inc-BW-C-12-M | ecosystem: Environmental > Terrestrial > Soil >... | reverse complement strand
CGTCAGGTGATTGCGGTGCATTTGCAAGGACATGGAAACACCGCCGACATCGATCGTCCTTACCGCTTTGAAGCACTGGCCGATGATGTAGCCGCGCTGGTCGCATACATGAAGCTGGGGAAAATTGACTTGGTCGGCTATTCATTCGGTGGAGGCGTCGCATTGCAAACTGCCATACGACATCCCGAAGTCGTCGATCACCTGGTGGTGATTTCCTCTGTCATGGCCCTAACCGGATTCTATCCGGAAGGGCTTGCCACGTTCGCACAGATGAGCAAGAACGCACCGATGCTTGCAGACAGCGTCAAAAAGTCACCACTTGCGACGATGTACCCGAAGACGAACTGGGAAACGTCGTTCAAAAAGATGGGCGAACTGGCCAGCACGCCATTTGACTGGTCAGCGCAGGTCAAGGCTCTCAAGTTACCGACACTTTTGGTCTTTGCCGATGCAGATGCCGTTCGCGCCGAGCATATCGTTGAATTCTACAAGGCTCTCGGTGGCGCACAACGGGACGCCGGACTAGACGGATCGATGAGGTCGATGGCGCAGTTGGCTATCCTTCCCGGCACGACTCACTACGACATCATTGCTAGCCCGTCGTTGGCGGTCGTAATCGGTGAGTTCCTGAAGCGATAGCCCGATTCGGCGCGCGGGCAACGCCGCCCACTAGTTTATCGGCTCATTCCAACTGCGTTGGCAATCGACGTAACTTGTTCGGCGTCCAAGACAGCAGTTTTGGACGTTTCGACGGCGAGTTGGTCCTAGCTGCGCCGCGTTATCGGTAAACAGCATCGCATCCTGACTGGCGCGGGATACGGCTACATATCGAAGGGACCACTGCATTGGTTTAGCTTGATTTGCATTACAATCTTTCCGGACCAATTATGACCGCCGACAGCGGCTCCTCCGCGCACGCAGACGAACACTCCCTGACGAATCCGAAATATCGACCTGATATCGATGGTTTACGAGGGATCGCTGTCCTTGCCGTGATTGGGTTTCACGCATTTCCGCGATTCTTCCAGGGCGGTTTTGTTGGCGTCGACATTTTCTTTGTGATTTCCGGGTTCCTGATCAGCAGCATCCTTTTCCGAAATTTTGAAAAAAACAGTTTTAGTTATGCCGAATTTTATGCGCGCCGAATTAAACGAATCTTCCCCGCGCTGATCTTGGTTCTGGCGCCATGTTTGATTTTTGGATGGCTGATTTTGCCTTCGGAATTTCGGCAACTCGGAAAACACGTTGCCGCTGGCGCGGGCTTCGTATCCAACTTCGCTTTCTGGCGGGAAGCTGGGTATTTCGACGAGAGTGCCGAAACTAAACCGCTCCTTCATCTCTGGTCGCTCGGAATTGAGGAACAGTTCTACATCTTCTGGCCTTTGCTGTTAGGAATATGCTGGCGTCGCAAGTTGAATTTTCTCACGATTACTCTTCTTATTGCATTCGCATCCTTCGCCACAAACCTGTTCTTGGTTCAGGCCAACCCCGTTGCAGCGTTTTACTCCCCGCTTTCTCGCTTTTGGGAATTGATGATTGGCGGGCTACTGGCATACCTGACGATACATCGATCACAAAAGCTGCCGAAGCAGTCAGCATGGGTATCGCTCTCTGGTTTCCTGCTTGTTGTCACTTCAATTGCCCTCGTAGACAGCGAAAAGCCCTTTCCCGGATGGTGGGGCTTGCTTCCCACAATAGGCACCTTTCTCATAATTTCCGCTGGCCCCAGCAACTGGGTAAACCGCAGAGTCCTGAACAGTCGTATTTTGGTCGCAATCGGATTAATCAGCTATCCGCTCTATTTATGGCACTGGCCAATCCTATACGCAGCCAGGCGCCTGGTTTTATTTCGGCTGGATGAAACTAAGGCCACCTTGGCAATTCTCGCGAGCATTGCCCTGAGCGTTCTTTTGAGTTGGCTGACGTATCGCATTGTCGAAGTGCCCATTCGCTTCGGAAGTCTAAAGAACAGGGCGACCCGTCCGTTAGTTCTAGCCATGGCACTCTTACTTGCAGCTGGGGTCGTTACCTATGACTCACATGGTTTTGGTTTCCGATATCCCCGAGAAGTCATGGGGATTCTCGATTACGATTTCGAGAGTGCCACCAAGGCCAGCTACAGAGAAGGAGCGTGCTTTCTAAGGCCGGAACAAGGGCCTTCGCAATTTGCAGGCTGCACTTCTCCTGCAAGCCCGCAGATTTCGAAGTCAGTCCTTTTATGGGGAGATTCGCACGCCGCACATTTATATCCCGGTTTTGTTCATGCGCTCGGCCCTCAGACTCAGTTGACCCAGCTCACTGCTTCCGGTTGCCCTCCGATTCTTGGGATTAAGTTGAAAGGGCGCAGGCATTGCCGGGGAATTAACGATTTTGTATTGGATTATGTCAGCAAGGCCCACCCTGATTACGTCATTCTCGCCGGCAGATGGTCACTGTCTGACTGGACTTTGATCGGAGGAACTGTGGCTCAGCTAAAGAAGCTCCAGATTAGCCACATTTATCTGGTTGGCCCGGTTCCCGCATGGGGATCAGGCCTTCCCAGTGCCCTGTTCAAGTACGCACGGAATCATCGAGATGAGCCGGCCCTGCCCGACAGAATGACATTCAGACTTGGCGCAGACGAAGCTAACATCGACAAGGCCATGGCAGATTTTGCACGAAGTGCCGGGATTGCCTATCTTTCTCCTTACAAAATCCTTTGTAATGTCGATGGCTGCTTAACTAGAGTAGGTAACACTCCTGACGCGATTGTTGCCTGGGATTCTACGCACTTGACGAATGCAGGATCGCGTTACGTAGTCTCCCGTTTCGATAGCGGTTTGATGCCCTGAAACACGCGCAAAGTAAGACGGCACTCCAATTGGAACGGCGCGGGCGTTTGGTGTGTCTTGGAACAACCCACTACATTTAACCCACTGAATCCTTGGCGCTACTTTTCTATTTCCTCAACTGGATGAATCTCCCACCAATGCGTGCCGACTTTGGCGTCGTACCGGGTGATTCCCTTTACGGTGATGGGCCTCCCGACTTGCGGCACCTCGCAAGGCAGCTTGCGTATGCACTTGGCCACAATGCAACGCGTACGGTCCATGCCCTCTATTTTGGGGTTTTCGCAAATGCGAATGTCCGTGTCGCCGTCAGTTCCTTTTGCCACCTGCGTGACGAACCCGCCGACCGCGGCATGCGCAGACATTTTTTCGGACCAGCGATTGGCATCCTCAGCAATCAACTCCGTGATGGTCATTTCCGCGTACGCAATTTTGCCGGATTGTTCCGCCGGCTTGGGCGTGGGGTTTGTGGACTTTGCGGAGGAGTTAGAACTCTTCTTGGAAACTGGCTTGGGCTGTACTTCCTGACCAGCCGACAGCACGGGAACAGCGAGCAACGCGCAGGGCAGGATCCAAAGGTGTTTTATCATTTTGAACCTCGCGAACGGCTTTGTGGGGAAATCCCTGCCCCTATCATAAATGTTGAGTCCGGCAGGACTACGAATTCCGGCGAGGATTGACCCGAAATAGTACCCGGGCCTGAGGACAGGTGTGACTGAGTTGGCAGGCTGTACCTCATAGGCAAAATCGGCTGCCATGCGGCGCATGTCTCCTTTTGGACAGTACTCAAAATAGGCGTACGGGGATAATTGCGGATATGCCTGTCGAAACCCCGGCCGACGATCGCACCCTTCACTGGGCAAAAAATGAGCGGGCAGAAAGAAGGTAGGGCAATGCGTCCTTTCGTCGTGATTCGTTCGTTGCTTTTCGCAGTAATGTTGATGGCTCTTTCAGCTGCTGCATTCGCTCAAGTAGGTATTTCCGTCTCTTTTGGTCCTCCCGCGCTCCCCGTTTATGAGCAACCCGACTGCCCCGGGGATGGCTACATCTGGACGCCCGGTTATTGGGCTTGGGATGGTGACGACTATTACTGGGTGCCCGGCACCTGGGTCGAAGCTCCCGAAGTCGGCTATCTTTGGACCCCCGGATACTGGGGTTGGGGCGACAACGCATTCTTCTTCCACGAAGGGTATTGGGGCCCGCATGTTGGATATTATGGCGGGATCGATTACGGATTCGGCTACGGTGGTCGCGGCTACGAAGGCGGCCGCTGGGAAAACAATCATTTTTATTACAACACCTCGGTCAATCGCATAAATAGAACCGACATCCGCAACACCTACAACACCAGGGTCGAATACAATTCGGGAAACCGCGTCAGCTACAATGGCGGCCGCGGTGGCATCAACGAGCGGCCGTCGGCACAAGAACAAAACTACGACCGGGAACGCCACACCGGCCCGGTCGCCGCACAAAACCAGCACATGCAACAAGCTCGTTCCAACCCGGAGTTGCGCGCCTCCAAGAATCAAGGTAGGCCTCCGATCGCAGCCACGTCCAGGCCCGGAGACTTTAGGGGCAGCGCCGTACCTGCCAGGGAAGCCGGCGCTCCCTACAAAGCACCTGATCGGTCCGCGGCTGCAAATGAAGCTCGTCCAGCAAACAACAACGCGGCGCGTACCAACGCCAACATGCATGCCAACGAAGTTCAGTCTCACAGGTACACTGCTCCGACCGTCGGAAATCCTGCAACCGACCAGAGATATCAACAACAACAGGACAAGCTGGCCGCCAAACAAAATCAGGAACACCAGAGGCTGCAGCAACAGCAGGAAAAACAACACCAGCAAGCAGCCGCGAGAAACACCAGTGAACCTCAAAGGCAGCAGATGGAGCAGCGCCACGCGCAGCAAACTCAGCAACTGGAGCAAAAGCACACTACACAGCAGCAGCAAGTGCAGGCGCGTCAACAGCCGCACCAGAGTGCACCGCCTGAGCAGAAGGGCCATCCTCAAGGAGGAAAGCCTTAGGCGAATGATAGCTGCCGGATAGACGCATTATTTCCCCGCCCTTTCTCCCCTCTGGACTTCCTCGCGTCCATGCGGCAGACTCTCTCCTACCCTGATCGGTCACCCGCCGGGCCGCTCCGCGCCCACAGCCCGACGCACAAGAAAAAGGAGGCCTGCATGTTTCGTCCTCGCGTTCTATTCGCTCTCGTCCTCTGTGTTTTCGTCTCCACATTCACCGCTTCACAGGAAATGCACCCGGTCGCACGCACCACGCCCGCCTTCGACCAGCTCAAGACCCTCGTCGGCCACTGGGAAGGCGCCACCTCGGACGGCAAGAAAGGGGAAGTCTCCTACGAACTCATTTCTGGCGGCACAGTCCTCATGGAACGCCTGCATCCCGGCAACGAACCGGACATGATCACTATGTACACGCTCGAAGGCGATCGCATCCTCGTCACCCACTATTGCTCGGCTGGCAATCAGCCCACCATGCAGACGGCTCCATCCCCCGCCGCCAACGGCAAGCTTGAATTCCACTTCCTCCGCCTCGCCGGCGCCAAGTCTCCCGACGAAGGTCGCATGGTTTCGCTCACCGTCACCATGCCCGACAAAAACCACCTCAATCAGGTGTGGACCTTCGACGACCACGGCAAAACCATGACCGAAAACCTGACCTTCACCCGCAAATCCTGAGCCCAAACACTCCGCAAGCCTTTGTAGCGGCCGCCTTCCGAGGCGGGCGCCTTTAGACCCAAGGCACACGGGCCCAAAAACGGGCCACGACAACCGCCAACTCGACTATTTCCCTCTAATTATCTTGTGACAATTCCCCTATACTCTCTATCGAATAGCCTGGGAGGTTCCGACCATGTCCAAGTCCCGATTCGTCCTTGCCCTCGGCGTGGCGCTGCTGCTTGGCTCGTCCGCGGCCCTGTTTCTCCACTCCAAATCTGTTTCCGCTCGCGCCATTGACCGCGCCGAATCCAAGCGTAGCTTCTCCTTCACATATCAGGTCCACGTTCCCGCCAATGCCGACGCAAAATCAAACCGTCTCTGGATCCCACTCCCGCAAAACGACGCCTTTCAATCCGTCTCCAACCTGAAAATCGAAAGCTCCGTCGCGCACACCGAAGGCCGCGATCCCGAATACCAGAATTCCTTCGCCGTCTTTACTCCCACCGCCGGGCAAGCCGCCGCAGGCTACGACGTCACTCTCCTCTTCAACGCCACCCGCCGCGAGCACGCCGTCAACGTCCTTTCCCCCGCCTTGCAAAACACCTCCGCGGTGTACCCCTCCAACGATCCCCTCATGAAGCGTTATCTTGAACCCGATAAGCTCGTTCCTCTCAACGGCACTATCGCCGAACTGTCCAAGCAGCAGACCGCTGGTGACACCACGCCCCTCCAGAAAGCCCGCCACATTTACGATTATGTCGTCGCCACCATGCGCTACGACAAGACCGGCGAAGGCTGGGGCCGCGGCGACGCCGTCTGGGCCTGCACTTCCAAGCACGGCAACTGCACCGATTTCCATTCGCTATTTATCGGCATGATGCGCTCGGCAGGAATTCCCGCGCGCTTTGAAATTGGCTTCCCGCTTCCCGAAGGTAAAACCGAAGGCGATATTCCCGGCTACCACTGTTGGGCCGAATTTTATTTGAACGGCATCGGCTGGATTCCCGTCGACGCCAGCGAAGCCTGGAAAAATCCCGCCAAGCGCGACTACTTCTTCGGCGCCCACGACGACAATCGCGTCTTCTTCACTTACGGCCGCGACCTCGTCCTCTCTCCCGACCAAAAAGGTCCCGCGCTCAATTATTTCATCTACCCCTACGCTGAATCCGACGGCCAACCCGTGAAAGGCCTGACGACCCACTTCGCTTTCCGCGATCTCGCTCCCACTGACGTAGCGAAACAATAGAACTTGACGGTGGGCTCTGACGATCAAACGCCACCAAATTTCCGCGTCCCTCTTCTCCGTGCCCTCTTCTCTGTGTGAACTCTTCTCTTAGATACCACCGCTGGCCAGCTTCCTCGCCGCCAACCCCAACATCAACCTCGATATCCCCGTCATCAACAAATTCACTCCCACCAGCGTCCCGATCGCCCACACCGAACTCGACGGCCAGTGAAACCAGATCAGTCCGCCCAGCAGCAGCGTCACTACCCCGTTAATCAACAACCACGGCGCTCCGTGCACGCTCTTCAATCGGAAGTACGCCACGATCTCCAGCACCCCCTCCGCCAGGATCACTCCCGTAAGGAGCAGCGTCAGCGTGCTCACTCCCATGATCGTATGCGTCAGGAAATACAACCCGCCGATCAGGTACACAATCCCCACCACCACCTGCAAAAGCACATGCTTCGCCCCGCCGCCTTTGAATGCCGCGAAAAAGTGCGCCACCGCTCCAATCACCAGCAGCCATCCCACCAGCAGCGTCACACCCAGCCCGGCCGCGAACGGCTCCGCAATCGCGAAAAGCCCCAGCAAAATAAACAGCACCGCAACCGCGATAAACCACCCCGACGCCTTCTTCACCAGCGCTCCCGGACTGTGCAATCCTTGCGTCGCATTCGATGTCGCCATCACACACCTCTTCTCTGATTTTTTCCTTTTACAGGAGCCCTGTGCCCAGCATCCGGCCCCGTCAAATCGCTAAGTGGCGGATTCGCGCTGATTCTACCTCTTCGCTACTCCGCCCTGCGCTAAAATCTTTTCATGCTTAAATCGCTGAGCTCACCGGCGGATTTTCCCGTCATCGAAACCCCGCGCCTCCGTCTCCGCCACCATCGCCTCGAGGATTTCCCCGCTTGCCGCGCCATGTGGGCCGACCCCGCCGTAACCCAATTCGTCGGCGGCCGCCCGCTCACCGAAGAAGAAGCTTGGGTCAAATTTCTCCGCAACGCCGGACACTGGCCGCTCCTCGGTTTCGGTTTCTGGATCCTCGAAGAAAAATCCACCGCCGCGTTTGCCGGGGAAATCGGCCTCGCCTATTTCCATCGAGAACTCATTCCGCCCGTCGAAAATCTTCGCGAAGCCGGCTGGATTCTTGCTCCCGCCATGCACGGCAAAGGCTACGCCACCGAAGCTGTCGCCGCCGTTCTCGCTTGGGGCGACGCCCATTTTTCCGATCCCCGCACCATCTGCCTCATTCACCCCGATAACGCCGCCTCCATCCGCGTAGCCCGGAAATGCGGCTTCCGCGAATGGCAGCGCGCCACCTACCGCGGCGAGCCCACCATCCTCTTCGAACGCAATCACACAATCTAAAATCTATTGAGTGCGGGAGCGAAGCTCCCGCTTTTACGGTGCAAGCAACGCCTGCCAAATCAACATCAAGCGCCGGCTCAAAAGCGGCAGCGAGGCTGCCGCACTCCAAATAGACTCGCCGCGTGCACACTCCCTCCGTAATCACTCCGCCACTCCAACCGGCACAATCCATCTCTCGCATGAGTCGGGAAGCGTAAACTGGGAGACATCGTGCTCGAGCAAAAAATTAATGAATTCTTTGGCGATGCCGAATCTACCGGCTTTGGAACAGGTTGGTGGAGTGGGATATTGTCGGCCTTTTTTGGATTTCTCGCGTTCGGCGGCGTTCTCTGCCTGCATTTCCCCCAGTTCCTGACCTCTGCGGAATTCCGTCCGCTTTACTCGCTGCACGCGATCCGCCTCTTGATCCAGTTCCTCATCGTGGCGGCAGTTGCGTTTGGAGCGATCTCTTCTCTGCTGCGCAAGAAAAAGACTCTGGCGTTAACGGGAATGCTGCTTGCGATCGCTGCAACGGCTTGGGGCGGATCGAGCGTAAAAGTGAATGGCAGTCAGCTCAATGGCATAACCATCGGCATGGACTGGTTTTTGCTTGATTTGTTGTTGATGGCGCTCATCTACGTGCCACTCGAAAGAATCTGGCCACAGTATCCAGAACAAGGAACATTCAGAAAAGATTGGTTCCAGGATGTGGTTTACTTCATGTCCACCCATCTGCCGATTCAAATTTTATCGTTTCTGGTTTTATTGCCCGCTACCCAGGCCACCAAATATCTGGGTGTTCCGGTGCTTCAGGAATTTATCGCTCGAATGCCTTGGCTCTTGCAATTTTTCCTGGCCGTCGTGGTTGCGGACGTTGCTGAATATTTTATTCATCTGGCTCTGCATAAAGTGCCTTTTCTATGGCGTTTTCATTCCATTCACCATTCTTCGAAGGCGCTGGACTGGATCGCGGGCTCTCGCTCCCACTTTGTGGACGACACGCTTGTGCGCGGATTTATCCTTGTCCCTATGATGCTTGGATTTTCGCAATCCATCATCCTGGCGTATTTGATCTTTGTCACCCTTCACGCCACCTGGACTCACTGCAATTTCCGTCCCAACGCCAAATGGCTCGAAAAGTTTTTGGTTATGCCCAGATTTCATCATTGGCACCATACGTCGCAAAAAGAGGCCATCGATAAGAACTTTGCGATTCATTTTCCATGGATTGATAAACTTTTCGGGACTTACTACTTTCCTGAGGAATGGCCGGCCCAATACGGTCTATCCGGCGAAGAAATTTCGCCTACCTTTTTGGGGCAGACCATCGAGCCATTTACAAGAAAGAAAAGAACGCCTTAAAAACCGAGCGCGTCTAGTGCAACGTCTTTGGGTATCTCTGCGCCCGTTCTCGTTGCCTTCACCAGGCCCAGATACTTCATCACTTTCACCGTTATAAATCCAAAGTCATATTCGGATTTGTCGTGGCTTAGTCGCAACAGACCCTCATAGTGGTGATGATTATTTTGGAGGCACGCGCTGAAGGTCGCCGTTACCGGCAGCCACTCGCCGATATTCATGGCGTTGTCGTCGTCATCGTGATACCGCCGGTATCCGAATTCCCGGGTGTGGGTCCAATAGTTTTGGATCATATTTACCCACAGTGAAAAAATTCGTATTCCAATCCACATCACCAGCGCACACTTCAGATCTCCAACCAGTTTCCATAACAGATAAAAACTAAGGGCTTGGGCAAGGATTGCGAAAACCGGATTCGCAACCACCCGGAAAGTCCAGGACTTCAAAATTCTGTCGCCCGCCAAATTGTCTTTGCATTGATACGGCATTAGGCAGAGATATAGAGTTCGCCAAAAACCATCCTCCGAAAGTTTATTGGGGTCCCCGGGATGGTCGGAATGTTTATGATGCAAGCGATGGCGATTCACCCAGGCGATTGGATCTACATAGATCGCAAAGGTGTTGTTCACCACCGTGACGGCTTTCATGAACCATTCCTTATAGTCGAGCGAACGGTGAGCGATTCCCAGATGAAGCACGTCGGCCAGATACAACCCGCCCATGAACCAGCAAAAGACAAAATAAGCTCCGCCAATCAACATTCCAATCCACGGTCCCAAATGAGTTGGGGCGGAGTACATACAAGCCAGCATGTAGACGAGAATAATCAAATACCCGGTGACGTTGTATATTTTCACGTTGACTCCCGTGGGGTAATTCAAACAGAAGTTGGAGCCTCTTTCAAATAACAAGTTAATATCCACAAGCGGGTGCCCCACCCTCGGGTTGGGAGGGTGGGTCTTGGGTTTCTCCTTCCACTTCTCATTCCGGGACGATATCAATCCCCACAAGCCCCGGCTCCTCCATCACGTAGAATGCCCAACTGCTCCACGGCCAATCCTTCGGGTGTTTCACCAATCCCCGCGTCAAGGGATTGCGGTGCATATACTCGAGCTTCTCTCGTTTCTTCCGGTTTGTGTATACATTGAAGTCATAAAACCGCGCCTGCCAGAACGATCGGATGTGTTCCACCGGTTCCGGAAGGGCAAGTTGAGGTTGTCCCACGAAGGTTTCCCGGTGGTTCTTTCGCAGCTTTTTAGAGACCCGCTGTTTCAACATTTGCAGCACCGTCGAAGGGCTGCTTTTCCTCGGTTCGCTGATTAACAGATGCACGTGTTCTGGCATGACCACATACCCCACAAGAAGAAATTCATACTCGGCGCGCACCCGCGCAAGCTCTCGCACGAACACATCGCGCGCCCGCACTGTTTTCAAAAGCGGGAGCCGCCGGTAGCAACTGAACGTAATAAAATGAAGATGGCGCTGGCCATAGATGCGTTTTAGCCCAACAGGCATCGCGAACCCCAAGCGAGGAAATCCACCCCAAGACCCACCCTCCCAACCCGAGGGTGGGGCACCCGCGCTTCGATTGTAGTTTACTCCAGAGTGAATTATCAGCGTGGTTCTCCGACCGACGATGGGCGCACCAAAACCAAGAAATAGAATTGCGTCCGGGCCACCCGCCCAGGCGAAGAGAGATGGGCAAGCCCATCCCCTACAAAGGAAAGGGGGGAAAGGCTCACCTACCACCGACCGCCTGCCAGCTGTCACCGCTCAGCTCGCTTCACCGGCCACTTTTTTCATTCACCTGCCATTCACAATCCTGTTACCGCCCCTTCACCCATCCTTCTCCCTCTCTTGTCACAATCATCCCCAGTCAGGGGACCAACTCTTACACCATGCCTATCGCTATCCGAATGCCTACGGTACACTTCTACCGATGCGATCCGCCCGGCGAGATCCGCTCATGAAACGCGTACTGATCATTGAAGACGATCGCGACATTGTCGAACTCGTCCGCTACAACCTTGCCAACGAAGGGTTTCAGGTCAGCTCCGCGTCTGATGGCGCCACCGGCCTCTCCACTCTGAAAAAAACGCCGCCCGATCTTCTTCTTCTCGATCTGATGCTTCCTAAAATGTCCGGCCTGGACATCTGCCGCGAAATCCGCAAGGACGAATCCCTCAACCGCCTTCCCGTCCTCATGCTCACCGCGCGCGGCGACGAAGCCGACCGCGTCGTCGGCCTCGAAATGGGGGCCGATGATTACGTCACCAAGCCGTTCAGCCCCCGCGAGCTCATCGCCCGCGTGAAAGCGCTGCTTCGCCGCGCCGAACCGCCCGTCGATTCCCCGCGCGTGATCGAGATCGGACGCCTCGCGATCGACCCGGCTTCCTATCGCGTCAGCCACTCGGGCAAGCCCGTGCCGCTGAGCACCCTCGAATTTCGCCTGCTCTACTATCTGGCCTCGCGCCCCAACCGCGTATTCACGCGCGACCAGCTCCTCGACGCCGTCTGGGGCACGGACCGCTTCGTCACGCCCCGCAGCGTGGACGTGTACGTCCGCCGCCTCCGCGAAAAAATTGAATCCGATCCGGAAAATCCCCTGCACCTGAAAACGGTCCGCGGCGCAGGCTATCTGTTCGAGACACGTGCGGCGTAAATTTTTTTGGAAACTCGCGCTCACCTTCCTGGCGCTCTTATCGGGCGCCCTGCTGGCCGTGAACTTTCTCGCCGAGCGCGCCCTCCGCGCCAGCTACGAAAATGATGCGTACCGCGAACTCCAATCGCTCGTTCGCCTTATCCGCGTTCACCCGCTTCCGGTAACTTTCTTCCCGCCGCAAACTCCCGACGAAATTTCCGTGCTCCACGGCTGGGTTTCCAACGCCGCCAAGAGCGGCGCTCGCGTAACCATCATCGCGTCCGATGGCCGCGTCCTCGCCGACTCCGAATCCGAAACCGGCACCATGGAAAACCACGCCGGCCGCGAGGAAGTGCGCGATGCCTTGCAAACGGGCGAAGGCCGCTCCATCCGCGAAAGCGTCTCCGTGAAACGCCCGCTCATCTATTACGCTGTCCGCGAAACCCTCCCGGATGGCACACCGGTCATCCTTCGCTTGGCGTTGCCGATGGAAGGAATCGACGAATCCCTCGCCCAATTCCGGGCCAGCTTGCTGCTCTGGTCGCTGCTGATCTTTCTGATCGCCGCCGCGGTTGCCATGCTGATGTCGCGTACTTATGCGGATCGCGTTGAACGCTTGCGCGAATTCTCGCTGCGTGTCGCTGAAGGCGATTTCCGGCCGCTTCCCGCCGACGGCACCGGCGACACTCTGGAAGCTCTCGGCTCATCGCTGAATCAAACCGCGGCGCGACTCGATCGCACCATCCGCACGCTGACCGAAGAACGCAACCTGTCTTCGGCCATTCTCGGCTCGATGGTCGAGGGCGTTGCGGTCGTCAACGCCGCCGAGCGCCTGGTGTTCACGAATCCCGGCTTCGCATCCATTCTCGGTCTCGACGTTCCTCCCGTTCCTGGAAGTTCGTTGCTCGAAGTTGTCCGCCAGACGGAACTCATCGGAGCCGTGCGCCGCGTCCTCGAGGGCGAGCCTCGCGTGGAGGCGGAAATTTCCACCGGCACGCTGCGCCAGCATTTCTTTGCCGCAACGGTGGCCTCCGTTCGCGCAGGCGATACCTCCGGCGCCGTGATCGTACTCCATGACATCACCGAACTCCGCAAACTCGAACGCATCCGGCGGGATTTCGTTGCCAATGTCTCCCACGAATTCCGCACTCCGCTGACCGCGATTCAAGGATTTGCCGAGACGCTGATTGCCGGGGCGCTCGACGACCCGCAGAACCGCGGCCGCTTCCTCAACATCATTCTCGAGCACGCGCGGCGACTGGCGCGCCTCACCGAAGATTTGCTGAAACTTTCGCAGATGGATGCGGATCGCCTGGAAATCGAAATCCGTCCCGTCAAGGTTTCGCAACTCGTTGAATCCTGCTACGAAACGGCGCGGCATCGGGCCGCCGAAAAAGAACTCACTCTAACTCTCGCGCCCGGCCTTTCGCAGAACTTGCCCGATGTTGCGGGCGACGCCCGCAGATTGCAGGAAGTTCTGCAAAACCTGCTCGACAACGCCATCCAGTACACGCTGCCCGGCGGCAAAATCGTCCTCAGCGCCGAGTTGAAGAATGAGGGCGTGGTCTTCACTGTCGCGGATACTGGCATTGGCATTCCGACCGCCGACCAGCCGCGCATCTTCGAGCGCTTCTACCGCGTGGACGCGGCCCGCTCCCGGGAAGCCGGCGGCACCGGTCTCGGCCTGGCCATCGCCAAGCACCTCGTCGAAGTGCATGGCGGCCACGTGTGGGTCGAAAGCGAAGTCGGTGCCGGTTCCCGCTTTCATTTTTCGATCCCGCTCTTCGATCCGGAGCGCACCATGGCTCGCTCCGCTTCCTCAGTTGCCGGCGGCCGCGCAGGCCGTCCAAATCCCTCCGCAAACTCCTGACGCCCAGTTTTCGACCTATTCACTCCATTGTCATATCGCCGTAATGTTTTCAATGCATGCTACTTACAGCGTGCAAAAGTGTGCCGCCCAAATTTTGCCGCGGAGGTTTTGAATGACCCCTGCAGCTGGTTTGACCGAAGCGGTTCTCTACGACACGCTCGTCAACTACCTGATTTCCATGGCGCGCGTCGTCGAAAGCGCCATGAATCGCGCGCTCGACGCCATCATCGCCTTCGATAATCCGCGCACTTCCGCTCTTCCCGGCGAAGTCTTTCTCCTCGAGCCGCGCATCAACGAGATGGAACTCATGATCGACGAACACGCCATCCGCTTGCTGCGCCGCGGCTCGTTCACCGACGACGAAATGCGCCTTGTCGTTGCCGCGCTGAAGATCACCAACGATCTGGAACGCATCGGCGACATCGCCGTGAATCTCGCGGAGCGCGTCATCTCTCTGCGCGAAATGCCCGACGCGAAGCCGCCCGAAGAACTGGGGCCGATGGCCGAAGCGGTGCGCGCGATGGTCAGCCGCAGCTTGGGTGCGCTGATCTTCCGCAACGCGGAAATGGCCGCGCAGGTTCTGGAAAGCGACGACGTTGTAGATCAATACCGCGACCGCATCTTCGAGAATCTGCTGCAGCGCATGACGCAGGACGTCGCGCTGGTCACTCCCGGAATGCAGTTCGTGCTGGCCACGCGCCACTTGGAGCGCATCGCGGATCACGCCACGAATATCGCCGAAGACATCATCTTCTGGGTGCGAGGCCTCGATGTGCGCCACGGACGCGGATTGACGGTGCGCCCGGAATCGGAAATGACCACGATGGGCCTGAGTTCCGAGGTCACCGAGAATTCACAGGGCTTTCATTCGGATGTGACCCCGAACTGCGAAACTCAGCGCGTTTGAACTTCACTCAATGTCCTACCTCGGGGACCGGCGCACCCCTGGCACCGGTCCCCACCTCCTCCCCTTGAAGACAGAAAGCACATTGCCGCAGGCATCCCCTTGACCCCAAGGAAGACTCCAATTACTGTTATTGGGTAGGCTATGGAAGGAAAACCGCAACTGAAGGACAGGAGACAAGCGCACCCCTGGCACATTGGGTTTTGTGTGTTCCTTGCGGTTTTGATCCTCTACAACCCGTTCATGGCCATTTACTGTTCGCATGGCGCTTTTTCTGTTCATACACCGCAGCGAAATCGCGCGACTGTGGGAGCTTCGGAATTACAGCATTTCGGTCCAGTCCAGGAAGAGATTCAGCAAGCGGACATAAACTTTGAAGAGAATCGCGAAGAAGTCGCGGTGCCTGCAGAAAATTACGTGGCCCTAGGGTTCGAGCGAGAAGAAATAATACCGCAACCCGATTTTGCATTGACGGTCTGGTCGCGCCCCCCGCCTTCGCTGTAAGCCACAAAAAAACCTCCGACTCTGATAGAAAGGGGTCGGCAGATCCCGGTATTTCCCAATTTCACGGTTTTCAGGTTCCGCGTGTCGAACTTGCGCAAGGCTAATATTCGCTCATTGAGCATCATCGAGAATCGCTGACAAGGACAAGCAATGTCAAAAAAGAACAAGTTGGTGATCGCGGGCCTCGTTTTCCTGGGGCTGATCGCTTTGTGGGCCGGATGGCGCCACGGAAAGACGGAAGCAGACGGCGCGGATCCCGCGGGGGAAGGCCACGGAGAAATCGTGGCCGCGGTGGTCAAGGTCTCGCGCGGCAAATTGGGCGCGCCCCTGACACTGGCCGGCGCGTTCAAGCCATTCCAGGACGTGGACGTCCACGCCAAGATTGCTGGATACATCAAAACGATCTCCGTGGACGTGGGTTCCCGGGTCAGTGCAGGCCAGACACTGGCGATTCTGGAAGTGCCCGAACTGGCTGCGCAGCTCGCGGGCGCCGATGCAGCTGTGCGGCGGTCGCGGCAGGAAATCAGCCGCGCGCAGGGAGACGTGGAGCGGGCCAAGTCGGCCCACGTGGCGGTCCACGCGATGTATAAGCGATTACAGCAAGCCGCCGAGCAGAAAGCCGGGTTGGTGGCTCAACAGGAAGTGGACAACGCGCAGGCGAAGGATCTCGAGGGGGAAGCGCAGGTGTCCAGTGCGGAAGCGGCGTTGAATGCCGCGCAGCAGGCGCTGGAAGTGGCCGAAGCAAACGCCAAGCAATATTCGGCGCTGTCGCAGTACACGCGGATCGTGGCGCCATTCGCTGGAGTGGTGACGGTTCGGTATGCCGATACCGGCTCGTTGATCGCCGCCGGCACAGCGTCCAGCACGCAGTCAACGCCGGTTGTGCGCATCGCGGAAATTTCCGTTTTGCGATTGGTCCTGCCGATTCCGGAATCGATCGCAGGAGAAATCCGCCTGAATGACCCGGTGAAAGTGCACGTGCAGGCGCTGAACGCGGACTATGTGGGAAAGGTGTCGCGCTTTGCGGATTCGCTCGATCCACAGACGCGGACGATGGAAACCGAAATCGATTTTCAAAACGCGGATGGCCGGTTGCTTCCCGGCATGTATGTGCAAGCAATTGTGGCGCCTCCCAACAATCGGGACATTTTGACGGTGCCGCTGGAAGCAGTGGAATTGGGCGCCGACGCAAGCGAAGGAAGCGTCCTGGTGGTGAACGCAAAGAACATTCTGGAAGAACGAAAAGTGCAGTTGGGATTGCAAGGAAGCATGCGGGTTGAGGTGCGCGGCGGATTGACGGAAGGGGAGCGAGTGGTAGTCGGAAGCCGGAATGAGTTCCGGGCCGGGATGAAAGTGGCGCCCAAGGAAATCGATCCCAGCCGGCCAGGCGAGGCGGAGGCGAAGTAATGCCCAAGTTTGCCCTGGCCTATCCGTATTTCATCATCATGCTGTGCCTGGTCGTTGCTGTGGTTGGCGTGACCACCGTCGTTCGCATGCCCGTAGACCTTTTCCCACAGATCAATATTCCCGTCGTGGTCGTGGCGACTTTTTATGCGGGCATGCCTCCGCAGCAGATTGAAGCGGACATAACCGATACATTTGAACGATTTTTCACGCTGGGCAGCAACATTGATCACATCGAATCGCGTTCGCTGACCGGTGTCAGTCTAATCAAGATTTATTTCAAGCCGGGCACGGACGCCAACGCAGCCCTGAGCAACATCGGCAACCTGGCGATGGCCGACCTACGCCGGTTGCCGCCGGGGACGCTTCCCCCGGTGGTCTTGAAATTCGACGCCTCCAGTTTGCCGGTCTGCCTGATTACTCTGGAAGGCAAGGGGCTAAACGAAACGCAATTGAAGGACCTGGCGCAATTCCAGGTGAGAAATCAGGTTGCCAACGTACAAGGCGCATCCGTGCCGCAGCCTTTTGGCGGAACATACCGGCAGATTCAGGTGTTCGTGGATCCCGTAAAGCTCGAAGCCCATCAACTGAGCCTTATGGATGTGGTGGAGGCGGTCAACAATTCCAACCTGATCCTGCCGGCCGGCGACGTGCGCATCGGCAACCGGGATTACAACATTTATGCAAACAGCCAGGTGCCGACGCCCGACGACGTCAACAAAATTCCGCTGAAAAGCGTGGGCCTGGGATCCGTGCTGGTGGCGGATGTCGGGAAAGCTCAGGATGCCGGCGCTATTCAGACGAATATCGTGCGCATCGACGGGCAGCGATCGGTGTACATCCCGGTGCTGAAACAGGGCGGAGATAGCAACACCATCGCGATCGTGAACGGAATCAAAGAAGCCACCAAACATCTGGTGGACATTCCGGACGTCCTGAAAACGGCGGTAGTGTTCGACCAGTCCGTTTTCGTAAAGACTGCGGTCAAGAATCTATTGAAAGAGGGCGGCATCGGGCTGGTCCTCACCGGGCTGATGATTCTGCTGTTTCTGGGGAGCCCGCGCGCGACCTTTGCGGTGTTGCTCTCAATCCCGCTTTCCGCGCTGACGTGCTTTTTGGTGATGAACGGGATGGGCGGATCCATCAACACGATGTTGCTGGGCGGATTGGCGCTGGCATTCTCACGTTTGATTGACGATTCGGTCGTAGTGCTGGAAAACATCTTCCGGTTCATGGAAAACGGGGCTGCGCCGCGCGAAGCGGCGGAAAAGGGCGGAATGGAAGTGGCGCTAGCGGTGCTGGCCGCGACGTCCACTACGTCCATCGTGTTCTTCCCGGTCACTTTTTTCTACGGAGTCAGCCGATATCTGTTTATCGATCTGGCGCTCGGCGTAGTTCTGTCGATTTTTGCGTCGTATATCTTCGCGATGACCGTGGTGCCGCTGTACTGCGCAACTTTTATCCGATTGGAAGGGCATGGCAATGGAGAGAGCCATGAGAGCCCGAAAGGTCTGCTGGCCCGGGTTGTGCACCGGTTTAACGAGCTTTTTCAAAAGCTGCTTGCCTTTTACGAGAAGAAAGTGAGCCAGGCGCTGGTGAATCCCGGTCGTACTGCCTGGATCATTCTTGGGGGCATCGTTCTGCTAATCGCGGGGGTATTCCCTTTTGTTGGCCGGGCCTACTTTCCGCGTACGGATCCGGGCCAATTCGTGATTGATCTGAAAATGCCAACGGGAACACGGTTGGAAGTGTCCGACAAGTACGTGGCCAACGTGGAACAAGAAATCCGCGCGGTGATCCCGCCGCGCGACCTGGACATGATTGTGTCCAACATCGGCATCACACCAGACCTTTCGGCAATCTACACCAGCAACTCCGCCATGCATACCGCGTTCGTGCAGGTCAGCCTGAAAGAAGAGCACGAGGTGGGCAGTTACGAATACATGGAGCGCGTGCGGCGCAAGCTGGCCAATGATTTGCCGCAGGTAAGCGCGTACTTCCAGGCCGGCGGTCTGGTGGATTCCGTGGTGAACCAGGGATTGCCGGCGCCGCTGGACATCCAGGTGAGCGACAACGACATCGGAGAAGCTTACGGAATCGCGCAGAAGATGGCTCTAACGCTAAAGGGCTCGAAGAACGTGAGCGACGTGCTGATCCCTCAGGATATCAATTACCCCGGCCTGGAACTCAACATTGACCGCGAACAGGCCAGCCTGCTTGGGCTGACCCCCAAGGAAGTGGTGGACAACGTGATTACCGCGCTGACCTCCAATGGAGTGATCGCCCCAAGCTACTGGATTGATCCGAAAACTGGGAACAACTACATGCTCACGGTGCAGTACTCGAATGAAAAAGTGGGTTCGATGACCATGTCCGATTTCCGCAATATCCCGTTGCGAGCGAACACCTCCAAGTCTTACACCCCTTTGCAATCGGTGGCCAGGATCGAACCGTTGAATACGCCAACCGAAGTGGATCACTACCAACTGCGGCGGGTGATCGATGTTTATGTGATGCCGGCAACGGAGGACTTGAGCAAGGTAAACGCCGAGGTCAATAAATTGGTGGGCGGTTTGAAACTTCCGAAGAATGCCCGCGTAAGAGTCCAAGGGGCGGTGGTGGGGATGAATGAATCCTTCTTCCGGTTTGCCGTCGGTCTGATGCTTTCGGTAATCCTGGTTTATTTGATCCTAATGGCGCAGTTCCGGTCGTTCATTGATCCATTCATTATTCTGACCGCAATTCCACCGGGCCTGACCGGAGTGGTACTTATCCTGTTTCTGACGCACACGACGTTGAACATCATGTCGCTGATGGGCGTGATCATGATGACCGGAATCGTGGTGTCCAACAGCATCCTGATCGTGGAGTTTTCCGGCATTTTGCATGAACGTGGAATGGGCCTGCAACAGGCGGTGGTGGAGGCCTGCAAAGTGAGGTTGCGGCCGATTCTGATGACTTCGCTGGCGACGTTGCTGGGGCTGATCCCGATGGCGTTGGGCGTCGAAGCGGGAAGCGAACAGTACGCACCGCTGGCCCGCGCGGTAATTGGCGGCTTGGGAGTCTCCGTGGTCGTGACGGTCTTTCTTGTGCCCGCCGTATACCTGGTGATTCATGGCAGAAAGACCGCGGCGACGGCGGAGGTGGTGTCGTGAAGGCGGTTAAGCGTTTGGCGCTGATGTTCGCTTTGCTGGTTACGTGCGGGGTGGCGCAGGAGCGACCCGACGCTCCGAAAGGGACCACCACCGCAGGTTCCGACGAAAAGTTGCTCACGATTCAGGAAGCCGAAGCCATCGGCGTGCGCAACAACCCTCAGATTACCGTGGGGAAATTACGCGCGTTGCAGGCGCGGGAATTTGTGCGCGAGGCGCGGTCAGCACTGATGCCGGAAGTGAACCTGAGCGTAACCGGCGTGGATTCCAATCCGGGTTCCAGAATCGCGGCGGGATTTCTGACGAATCCGACTCTCTATCCGAGAGCCGCCGCAGGAGCAACGGTCAATCAACTGATCACCGACTTTGGCCGGACCACGAACCTCGTGTCCAGCTCTCAGTTCCATGCCAAAGCGGAAGACCAGAATGCTCTCGCGACGCAACAGGACATTATTCTTGCGGTGGATGAGGCGTTCTATAACACGCTGGAGACGCACGCGTTGTTGCAGGTGGCGGAGGACACGGTGAAAACGCGGCAGACGCTGGTGGACCAGGTGCAAGCGCTGACCGACGCGAAACTTCGCTCGGACCTGGATTTGAGCTTCAGCAAGGTGGACCTGGCGCGCGCGAAGCTCCTGCTGCTGGAATCAAATAATAATTACGAAGCCTCCCTATCCACCCTTTCCGCAATTCTCGGGTACCCCGACCGGCAGAATTTCAGAGCGGCGGAGCCGGATCAGCAGGCATCGGCGCCGCCCCTGCTGGATGCCACCCAACTGATTCAGAAAGCCATGCAATTGAGGCCGGAAATCCAGGCCATGCAGAATGAAGTGACCGCCGCGGAAAAATTCGGCCGCTCGGAACACGATCTCTGGTGGCCGACCGTGAATGCGACAGGAGTAGTGGGGCAAGCCCCTGTGCGCGACGACCATATTCCAAGCTGGTACGGCGGTGTGGGTGTGAACATCAACATCCCCGTGTTCAACGGTTTCCTTTTCAATGCCCGCGCCAAGAGCGCCGACCTCGAAACCGAAGTGAAGCGCAAGAAGCTGCAGGATCTGGAGGACAACCTCGCCCGCGATGTCCGCAACAGTTGGCTGGATACGCAAAAGGCGTATGCGCGGCTGTCGGTGACGCAGCAACTTTTGGAGCAGGCGAACCTGGCATTGGAATTGGCAGAGGCCCGCTACAAATTAGGTTTGAGCTCGATCGTTGAATTCAGTCAGGCGGAACTCCAGAAGACCGACGCAGATTTGCAGGATACTGACGCGAAGTATCAGTACCGGCTGACACAGATCTTGCTGGCGTATCAGATGGGCGAAAGGCGCTGAGCAAGTCAAGTTTTCGCCGCAAAATTTGGACCGAAGAGTTCGCGGCCCTCTCGCCGATCGCTGCCAACAAAGCTTGCCCTCGAAATATTTTCTTGCATAGCCGATTATCTCCCTTGTCCATCCAATCTCCGAAGTTGTGTGCCTCTTTGACCCAAATGGATAGGCTGTAACAAATCGTAAGATACTGTAATTAAATAGGATAGCTAGTAAACCGAAGCGATTGTTACAGACTATTTATATTGGATTGATATAGCCGTAAGAGTGCCCACATAACTTCCCTAGCGGGGTGGTACGTATTTCCCGGGTTCGTGATCGAAATCTGCTGCAAAAAAGAGAGAGGCAATGAGAAAACTCGCATCGCTCGCACTATCGCTGTTCCTGCTGACCGGAACAGCCTTCGCTGATTCACCGAAAGACTCACCGAAAGATTCGCCGAAGGACGCAACGAAAGAAGCGGCAACGTCCGCAAAACCTGCGGCGGCAAATGCTGCAACCAAGACCAACGCGGAGCTCGCGGCGCAGATGGAAGAGTTGCGCCAGGCGCTGCAGGCGCAGCAGGAACAACTTCAAATGCTGAAGGAAGAACTCTCGAAGCGCGACCGCCAGATCGAAGAAGCACGGGAAGCGGCGGCCAGCGCGAACTCCCGGGCGACCGTTGCGACAGTGAAGGCCACAGAGGCTGTTAACTCGACCGCAGAGGTGAGGGCCAGCACCGCAGCGCTGAACGCCGCGGTTTCGAATATGAGCGGATCGCAGGAAAAGAATGCGGACGAACCTGTGGCGATTCACTACAAGGGGATCACGATTACGCCAGGCGGATTCGTCGCGGCAGAAACGGTGACTCGAACCCGGGCCGAGAGTGCCAGCATCAATACCGATTTTAAGGGCATACCCTTCACCGGGAACGCGCTCTCCAAGGTCAACGAGACCGACTTGACTGGCCGGCAGAGCCGCCTCAGCCTGCTTGCGGAAGGCAAAATCAACGCGGTGAAAATCTCGGGTTACTACGAGGCTGACTTCCTGGGCACCGGCGTGACCTCCAACAACCGGCAGAGCAACAGCTATGTTTTTCGCCAGCGCCAGCTTTTCGCTCAGGCGGCAACGGATAGTGGGTGGATCGTAACTGGTGGTCAGATGTGGACGATGGCCACGGAAAACAGAGTTGGAATCCTGAACCGTCAAGAATGGCTTCCCATGGTGGTCGATCCACAGTACAACGTGGGTTTCACCTGGGCGCGGCAGTACGGCTTCCGAGTGGTGAAGGACTTCGGTGGCAAATTCTCCCTGGGTCTTTCGGTGGAGGGACCGCAGGCGACAGTCGGCGGACGAGGCTTCTCAACGGTCAGCACCACAACGGTTGGAACTGCCAGCGTCGTCACTACCAGCAATACTTTCATCAATGCTCCCGGTGATGGCGCCGGCCTGCAGAATTTTGTGGACACAGCCGGCAACACCGTGAACAAATCGCCCGATTTCGTCTTCAAGGCGACGACGGACGGAAAGCTTGGGCATTATGAACTATTCGGAATCCTGAGTCCGTTCCGGAACCGCGTTTATCCCTGCGGAGTGGTTGGGACGACGACGGCCGATACCGTCCCCGGCACCGCAGTTCTTCCTTGCTCCGTCAATGGTTCGACCGCGCCCAGTGCAGTCGGGGCATTCAACAGCACCAACGTAGGCGGCGGGCTGGGCGCCAGTGCGCACTGGACTCTGCTTGCAAAGAAGGTTGAGCTCGGTGTCAAGGCGGTTGGGGGCGACGGCGTAGGCCGCTACGGTTCGGCGCAGTTAGCCGACCTGACCTTCCGTCCGGACGGCACGGCTTCTCTCATCCGCACGGGGCACGGCCTCGCCAGGCTCGAGTGGCATCCTACTCCGAAGCTGGATATTTACGCGTACTACGGTCTGGAGTACGCCTGGCGCGCCGCCTATACCGGGTACGACAGCATCACGGTCACGAAGACACCAGCGATTCCCGCGACTGCCACAACACCGGCGGTTCCAGCTACAACCACCACCAAGATCTCGACGACGGGCATTGGCGGATACGGCTCGCCATTTGCAAATAACAGCGGCTGCAGCACAGAAGGTATACCGGGTGTGACCACTCTGGGCGGCGGCACCAGCGCAAACCAATTGACACCGGGCACCGGGAGCTGCGCAGGCGACGTTCGCTTAGTTTCACAATTCACACTCGGGTTCTGGCACAAACTCTACCAAGGGCCGAAGGGCGGCTTGCGCTGGGGTTTGCAGTACTCCTATCTCTACAAGGACGGCTGGTCGGGGAACAATACTGCTCCGACGGCCGCGATACAACCTGCAGGAGTTGGACCGAAGGCCGTGGACAATATGATCTGGACTTCGTTCCGCTACTACATCCCCTAAGCCGTTCTGCTTGGGGAAGTGACCTAACCCCGGATCGTGGCCAATTGTGGCCCGATCCGGGGTTTTTATTTTGACTCCGGCGCAACGTGTGGGCGCTTGCCCTCGTCAAATAAAGTGAGGCCTCGGCCGCATGCTGCAAGCGAGTCATTCGCATCGAACGAGACGCACCGGGCTTACTTTTTTCCTGATTCAGTTTGCCTGCCTTAGTTTGCTCTCTGCACAAGACCGCAATGGGATGGAGCCGATCGGTACTTCCTCTCTCCTCCTGGTCTCGTCCATCCCACCCGAACTCGCGGCGCAGAGGACGAGTGCTTCGAAGGTGGAAGTTCCGCCAGGGACGATTCTGCCAGTGCTCCTTGGTACGACGATTTCTGCCGGGAAAGCCAAGCCCGGCAAAATCATTCAGGGACAAATTGCGCAGGACGTTCCCTTGCCGAGTGGTTCGAAGATTCCGAAAGGCAGTAAAGTCGAAGGGCATGTGGTCGAGAACATACCTGCTGAGAATGGGATGGGCGCGAAGATCTCCATCCGGTTTGATACGCTGCGGTTCCGAAACGAAACCCTTGCCATCACCACAAATCTTCGTGCCATCGCGGGTTTTATGGCGGTGTTGGACGCCGGAATTCCGAATCAAGCCGTTGGTGAGGGCGACGTCTCGAACTGGATGACCACCACGCAAATTGGAGGAGACTCCGTCTTCGGAATTGGTGGACCTGTTACCAGCGCTCATAACGCAACGGAAGTGGTTGGAAAATCGCCCATGAGTGGCGGGGTGCTTGTGGAATTGCAGCCAAACGCCAGCGCGAACTGCCGGGGCCCGCTGGCTGGCAACAGCAATCCTCAAGCGCTGTGGGTTTTTTCCTCAGACGCTTGCGGAACGTATGGGTTATCGAAGGTCAGCATTGTTCATGCGGGCCGGACGGTTCCAATCGGGAACGTCATTTTGGAGATACGGGGGCGGAATGGAAAGATACAGAGTGGTGCGGGTTTGCTTCTCCGCGTGATCGCCTAACGGCCGGCATGGTCGGATTCCGGATGCCAGGATTGCGAGGTCATTTGGCTGCAACTGTAACCATATGAAATAGCTGTACTTAGAGCATCTTGCGTCCTTGTGCGCACCTCATTTTTAACAGACTCTACCCCGATTGTAACAATCCTGTAACGAGCGAAGGTCAGACTCAACTGTTAGCGGACCAATCTCGGACCAGCAGGAGAGCAATCTCATGAATCGATTTGCCGGACTTGCAATAGGTGTGCTTGCGCTGTGCGCGATCGTGCTCGCGGACAATGCATTGTTGATCAACGGAGCGGGTGCGACGTTTCCGTATCCCATCTATTCGAAATGGTTTGATGTCTACCACACGAATAATCCCAACTTTCAATTTAATTACCAATCGGTGGGTTCGGGCGCGGGCATCAAACAGGTAACCGAAGGAACGGTGGATTTTGGCGCGACCGACGGCCCGATGAACGACGACCAGCTCAAGGCCTTTCAGGATAAACACAACGGCGTAGGAATTTTGCATTTTCCGACGGTGTTGGGCGCCGACGTGCCGACGTACAACATCCCGGGAGTGAGTGGCGCGCTGAATTTCACGCCGGAAGCGTTGGCAGGTATTTTTCTCGGGAAGGTGACGAAGTGGAACGATCCCGCCATCGCTGGCCCTAACAAGGGTATAAACCTACCGGCAGAGGAGATCATCGTGGTGCATCGCTCGGATGGCAGCGGCACAACCTACATCTGGACGGATTACCTCTCCAAGATTAGTGACGAATGGAAAACCAAAGTTGGCAAGGGGACTTCCGTTAATTGGCCGAAGGGCATAGGCGGCAAGGGAAATGAAGGCGTCATGGGCAGCGTTAAAACCACGCCGAACGCGATCGGCTACGTCGAGCTGATCTATGCGGTGCAAAATAACATTCCTTATGGATCCGTTAAAAACTCTTCGGGAAATTTCGTGAAGGCGGATTTGGCGAGCGTGACCGCGGCGGCCTCGGGAGCGGCTAAAGAGATGCCGGATGATTTCCGTGTCAGCATCACCAATGCGCCCGGCAAGACCGCCTATCCCATCTCGAGCTTCACGTGGCTGCTGATTCCGCAAAAGTTTCAAGACGGCGGAAAACGCGATGCGATCAAGGGATTCCTGAAGTGGATGCTGAGCGACGGCCAGAATTCGGTGGAAGCGCTTTCGTATGCGAAGCTGCCGAAGGAAGTGGTCGAAAAAGAGAAGAAGGCCATCAACAGCATTCAGTAGCACGGCCGGAGAGACGTGGCAACAACCACTACAGCCTTGAAAGGCGCGGGCCCGGTGCAGGGCTCGCGTTCCTTTTTTTTGAAACTGCGCGATGGGGATGAAATCGCGCGGCTGATTACCCTGATATTTGCGACGACGGTGGTGCTGATCACGGCGGCACTGGTATGGGAACTGTGGGTGAATTCGGCGCTGCCGCGACAGAAGTTCGGATTTCACTTTTTTGTGACGTCGGTCTGGGACCCGATCATGGAACAGTACGGCGCGCTGCCGTTCATTTACGGCACCATGGTCACTTCGGCGGTCGCGCTTGTAATTGCGGTGCCGCTCGGAATCGGAGCGGCCATCTTTCTGGCGGAATTGGCGCCTCCGCGCGTCTCGGACACCTTGCAATTTTTTATTGATTTGCTGGCCGCGGTGCCGAGCGTGATTTACGGGTTGTTAGGCGTTTTTATCATTGTGCCGGTGATGCGAACCGTGATTTATCCCGCGCTGAACAAGCCGTTTGGATATTTGCCGATTTTCAAAGGGCCGTCCTATGGGGTCGGCTTCATGACCGCCGGTATAGTGCTGGCGATCATGGTGATCCCCTACATTATTTCCGTTTCGCGCGAAGTCCTGCTCTCCGTACCGCGCGACCAGCGGGAAGCCGCTCTGGCATTGGGTTCCACGCGATGGGAATCCACGTGGAAAGTGGTCGTTCCCTTCGCAAAGACGGGCATCATGGGTTCGATTTTTCTGGCGCTGGCGCGCGCGCTCGGTGAAACCATGGCGGTAACGATGGTCATCGGCAACACGCCGAAGATTGCGGCTTCACTCTTTGCGCCAGGCTATTCGATCGCGGCGGTGATCGCCAACGAATTTACGGAAGCTACCGGAGATTTGTACCTGCAGTCGCTGATCGCGCTGGGACTCGTACTTTTCCTGCTTACATTCATCCTCAACGGGCTGGCCCGCCTTCTGATTGTCGTCACGACGCAAAAGGGCAGCGAGGTGGGCGGATGAGCAGCGGGAGACTTCGCTGGCGAAAATTTGTCAGCAACTTCATGCTGGCGATGACCGGAGTCTGCGCTTTTGTATCCGTTCTGGTGCTCTTTTTCATCCTGGGCTACCTGGTTTTTAACGGCGGCACTTCCATCAACTGGGATTTCTTCACCAAGCTCCCAAAGCCCGTAGGAGAGTCGGGCGGCGGCATGGCCAACGCGATTGTGGGCAGCGGCAAGATACTGCTGCTGGCGTCGCTTATGGGCGTGCCCATCGGGTTCCTTGGCGGCATTTACCTGGCAGAATTCACCGGGAAGGGCATGGCGTCGGTCGTGCGGTATGCCGCCGATCTGTTGAATGGGGTGCCGTCCATCGTGATCGGTATTTTCGCGTACAGCCTGGTGGTGTTGCCGTTCAAACATTTCTCGGCGTACGCGGGTGCTTTCGCGCTGGGCATCATGATGATCCCGATTACGCTGCGGAGCACGGAAGAATTCCTGAAAAGCGTGCCACGGATGCTGCGGGAAGGCGCCATGGCGCTGGGCGCCAGCAAGTGGAAGACGATCGCGAGCGTGATTGTACCGGCGGCGTACCGCGGCATCCTGACCGCGATTCTCTTGGCACTGGCGCGCGTGGCGGGAGAGACGGCGCCGCTGCTGTTTACTGCGTTTGGGAATCGATTTGAGAGCCACGGATGGTCGCAGCCGACAGCCACGCTTCCGGTGATGATTTACACGTACGCGGTTTCGCCCTACGATGACTGGCATCGGCAGGCATGGGCGGCAGGGTTGGTGTTGCTCGGGCTGGTATTGATCATCAATATTCTGGCGCGCACGATATTGTCCCGCGGATTCGCGGTCCCGAGGTCTTAAATGCAAGCGTCTGCAAAGCCGGAGTTTTCCGTGAATATCGTGACCAATTTGACCACACCCACGAGCCGCGAGACGGCCGCGGCGCTGCCCTTGCGGATGACCATTTCGAAGGTGAATTTTTTCTACGGCCCGAAACAGATTCTGTTCGACATCAGCATGGGGATTGCGGATAAAAAGGTGACCGCGCTCATCGGGCCTTCGGGATGCGGGAAATCCACGCTGCTGCGAACCCTGAACCGCATGCACGAAACGGTCAATACTTCGCGATTGGAAGGCGAAATCCTGCTGGACGGCCAGAATATTCTTGCGCAGGACGTAACCGCACTACGCCGGCGGATCGGCATGGTGTTTCAGCGGCCGAATCCCTTCCCGAAATCGATTTTTGACAATGTGGCCTATGGCCTGCGGATCAACGGGTATAAAGGTTCCCTGGCCGATACGGTGGAGAAAAGCCTGCGGCACGCGGCATTGTGGGACGAGGTGAAGGATCACCTTCACAAATCGGCGTATGAACTCTCCGGCGGGCAACAGCAGCGGCTCTGCATCGCGCGGGCTCTGGCGGTCGAACCGGAAGTGCTGCTGATGGACGAGCCATGCTCGGCGCTGGACCCGATCAGCACGGCCAAAATCGAAGAGCTGATGGTGGAATTAAAAAACCTGACCACGATCGTGATTGTGACGCACAACATGCAGCAGGCGGCGCGCGTCAGTGATTTCACGGCATTCCTGCTGATGGGGCAGATCATCGAGTTCAGTCCGACGCCGCACCTGTTCACCACGCCCAGCGATCCACGGACGGAAGCGTATATCACGGGGCGTTTCGGATGAGTTGCAGAAGTTTTTTGCGCTTCGCCGGCGCGCGGCAGTGAGTAGACTGGAAACGGGAAGGGTTTCATGGAACGCCACTTCGAAAAAGATCTGAATGAACTGAAAGAGAGGCTGCTCTGGATGGGCAGCCTCGCAGAGCGCTCGGTGCACCAGTCGGTGCACGCGGTGCTGGAATCGGACGAACAACTGGCGAAGCGGGTTCTGGACGAAGAGGATGCAATCAACGAGCTGCAACTGGAAGTGGACGATCGCGTTGTGCAGTTGCTGGCGCTGCATCAGTTGATGGCCGTGGACCTGCGGCTGGTGCTGGCGGTTTCGCGCATCAACAATGATCTGGAGCGTATCGGCGACCAGGCCGTCAACATCGCGCAAGGAGCGCTGCGCATCCTGCGGCATCCCCGGGTGAAGCCGTACGTGGATTTGCCGCGGATGTCCGAACTGGTGGAAGAGCAGGTGCGCAATTCGCTGAACGCCGTGGTGCGCCGCGACGTCGAGCTGGCGCAAAAAGTGATGTCCACCGACGACCAGGTGGATCATTACCGCGACCAGATTTTCCGGGAACTCCTGACCTACATGATGGGCGATTCCAGCGTGGTGTTCCCGGCGTTTGAGCTGATCCTGGTGGCCAAGAACCTGGAGCGCATCGGCGATCACGCCACGAACATCGCGGAAGATGTGATCTACATCGTGCAGGGGCAGGATATCCGCCACCCGTCGGTAGACCGCCGCTAGGCGTTCAGCGGTTTTCGCGCCGCCAGCAAGCCCGCGGCAAGCAACAGACTGAACAACGAAAGAGCATTTCCCGCCGTCTGATCCATGGTGCGCACAAAACGAACGTGTATTTCGGACTCGCCGGCTTCAATCGGCACCAGCATCTGGTCCAGGTCGTCCGGCTTTTCGGGTGTGACGGTTTTGCCGTTTACCGTTACTTGCCAGGCCGGATAGTTTAGCAAGCGCAGCGCCACGCGAGCCGGCGCAGAACACTCCACGAGAAGTTTGTGATTGTCCGTTCGCCAGATTTTGACCTGGATTTTGGCGTTGGGCGGCTTTCCATGGGCATTTTGGGAAGACTCCGGGAAAATTGCGGCGAGGGGAGCGTGCTTTGGAAGATCCAAGTGATCGTCGCCGAGGGGGTCGTATTCATCCACCCCTTCAAAGCCTGTGCCGCTCGTGGTGGCAGCCAATTGTGTAGACATTTCATCAGGGTCCCACCACGTGTTTTGCGTCAGGAAATAACCCAGCGGGAAAGAAAGGATGGCCACGAGAACGAACCAGAGCCAGCCGCGGCGGCGCTCGATGGTGGCGGCGAGAAAGCAGCAACAAACCACGGCGACGATGGACATCCAGCGCCAGGGAAATTGTACGAAGCGCATCTTTGGCAGAAGGTCCCATAGCAGCGCGGTCATCCGGAGCATCATGAGCGTGGCGGCCGATCCGAGAAGGAGAAGGGCGACCCAGAGGGACTTGGAGGCGCTCGAACGGCCGGTGTCGTTGGCGAAGCGGCTCGAGAAAAGAGCGGTTAGCGCCGCCAGCAGAATGAGCGCGAGGGCGCAGAGGGAAGAAATCCAGTTGAACCAGGTATGCTCCACGTCGCCAATTCGGGTGAAAAGGAAATTCTCGGCGGGGAGCAGGCCGCTGGACAGTGCCTGACCGATGTTGACCCAGCGCTGCTCATAGGCAGCGGGGATAAGGTAGTAAGCCGCGAGCCCAAAGCCCAGCGCAAGGCCGCCGATGCCGCGCAGCGCGATTCTCCACGAGCGTTGGGCAAGCGTTGCCCATGCGAAGATTAACGCCATGGAGTAGCTGGCAAGGACGCCGGCGGGTGCATTGCAGAGCCATACGGTGGCGAAAGGGAGCGCGAATAAAGGGATAGCGGACAGGCTGGACTTTTCCTGGAGCAGGCCGGCGAGGCGCAATGCTGCCAACAGAAGGAGCGGAAAAATGGCGCAGGCGAGCTGCTCGGCAAAGTCGCTGCGAACGTAGCTGACGAGCAGGGCATACGGATTCACCGCATAAAAGGCGGCGCCCAGATAGGCCGGGATGTTTCCAGTCAGTCTGCGCAGCAAAAAAAAGGCGGACAGACCGGCCAGCGTTTGCGTCAGGAGAATGAAGGCCGCGGGCACCCACGAAATCGGCAAGATGAGGCTGAGGGCCGCGCCGAGGTTCCACGAGAGCGGAGGATAGAAGATGAAGCGCGGTTCGCCAAAACCGAAATTGGTCCACGCGGTCCACCGCGGGAAGAGGACGCCCTGCTTCCACTGGTAGGCGACGTCGAGCCAGGACGCGACGTGGAACTCGAAATCGTGGCCGGAAGCGCTGCCGAGCCAGAAGAATGGGAGCAGCAACGCAAGTGAAGCAAGAAGAGACACGCCCAGTGCAATAAGCCATGAGGGCAAACGAGCTTGCGATTGTGGAATTGCCGCTGGCGACGGTTCGTTCATCAGGGAGTCAAAGAATTGTAACCGTTTTTGAAAAATTTCCGTGAATTGCGTTCATTTGCATGCTTCCCGGAATCAATCTGAGCGATAATAAACGCGATTATGAGCACGACAACAGCAGGCGTTGAACCTATCATTGCGGCGAGCAAGCTGGAAAAATTCTATCCCCAGCCGGACGGCAGCCGCATCCAGGTAATTTCGCCGACGGACATCGCGATTTATCCCGGTCAGATTATTGCATTGCTGGGCCCTTCGGGTTGCGGGAAGTCCACCATGCTGCGGATGCTGACGGGTCTTTCGCCGACGTCGGGTGGCACGGTTTTCTGGCACGGGCAACCGGTGCGCGACGAATCGCCGAATGTGTCCATCGTGTTCCAGAGCTTCGCGCTGTTTCCGTGGCTTACGGTTCTCGAAAACGTGGAAGCCCCGCTGGAGGCGCGCGGAGTGCCGGATGTGGAGCGCCACAAACGGGCGCTGCGGATTATTGACTCGGTGGGACTCGACGGATTTGAATCGGCGTATCCGAAAGAATTGTCCGGTGGGATGAAGCAGCGGGTCGGTGTTGCGCGCGCTCTCGTGGTTGAGCCGGAAGTGCTGTTCATGGACGAGCCGTTCTCCGCGCTGGATGTGCTGACGGCGGAAACGCTGCGCGGCGAGTTGATGGAATTGTGGCTGGGCAAGAAAATCCCGACGCGCGCGATTTTTATCGTGACGCACAACATTGAAGAGGCGGTGATCCTGGCGGACCGCATCATCGTGCTGGGCAGAAATCCCGCGCACATCCACGCCGAATTCAACGTGAATATGCCGTATCCCCGGGATCGCAAGGATGTGCGTTTCACTGAGCTGGTTGACCTGATTTATAAGGCGCTGACGCAGCAGGAACACCCGGAGAGTCCGCTGGCGGAACAGCACCGGGCAGCTGCGGCGGCCCGGGGGAAAGAGATTGTGATGTTACCGCATACCCGGCCGGGCGGGATGGCCGGACTGCTGGAAATTCTGGAAGATCACAACGGCCGGGCGGACTTGCACGTGCTTGCGGCGGAGCTGAGCCTGGAAGTGGACGCTCTGCTTCCGACGGTGGATACGGCGGTGCTTCTTGGCTTGTTGAAGCTGGAAGAAGGCGACGCCATCCTCACCGCCGAAGGCAAGGCCTTTGCGCACGCGGACATTCAGGAACGCAAAGCAATTTTTCGAAAATCCGTGCTGGCAAATGTTCCGCTGTTGCGGCAGATGCAGCAGGCGCTGAAATCGAAAACGAACCGCACGCTGCCCGCGGAATTCTTCCAGGACCTGCTGGACGAACATTTCAGCGAAGACGAAGCCCGTCGGCAGCTGGAGACGGCCATCCAGTGGGGCCGCTACGCCGAGCTTTTCGATTACGACGCGGCGAGCGGGAAGCTGACGCTCACCGAGACCTGATCCTCCCGTGCCCTCTTCAGCCCCTCTCAACCAGCACCAGACCCCGCTGCCGCCTACGGCCGCGCGGCCCGGGGGTTCGCGCTGGGCGTATGCGTTTCTGATCGACATTGCCGTCTTCATTTCCGTTTTTGCGGTGATTTACGGAGTGTATTCGATCGGCAGGTCGTGGCTCGGGCCGGTGCGCGCCGAGTCGGAAATTTCGCAGGACCCGCGCAGTTTGCCGCTGTATGCGCTTTATTCGTTGGTGCGCATCCTGGTGGCGTATGCGCTCAGCCTGGTGTTTGCGCTGGCGTACGGATACATCGCGGCGAAATCGCGGCGCGCGGAAATCATCCTGATCCCGCTGCTGGACATACTGCAATCCATTCCCGTGCTGAGTTTCTTGCCAGGCGTGATGCTGGCGATGGTGGCTCTATTTCCCAGCCGGCAGTTGGGAGTCGAACTCGGCTCCATCATTCTGATTTTCACCGGGCAGGTGTGGAACATCGCTTTCAGCTTTTATTCCTCGCTGAAGACTATTCCGCGCGACCTGCGGGAAGCCGCGATCATTTACCGGTTCAGTGCCTGGCAGCGCTTCCTGGAGCTGGACCTTCCGTTTTCCACGATCGGGCTGGTTTGGAATTCCATGATGTCTGTGGCGGGCGGATGGTTTTTCCTGATGGCGTGCGAGATGTTCGTGCTGGGCGACAAGGATTTCCGGTTGCCGGGGCTTGGATCGTATTTGCAGACCGCGGCAGGGCACGGGAACACGAGCGCGATGTTGTGGGGGCTGGGGGCGATGGTCGCGGTGATCGTGCTGATGGACCAGTTCATCTGGCGGCCCGTGATCACGTGGGCGGACAAATTTAAATTTGAACAGGTGGAAAGCGCGGCCGCCGCACAGAACTCGCTCCTGAATTTCATTCGCCGGGAGTCATTTTTGATCCGGTTTTACCGGAGGATTCTGCATCCGGTGGTGGAATGGCTGACGTTGCGATTTGCGAGTGGCGCGAAGCGCGCCACGGCAAAGATGAGGACTCATCCGGGCACGAAGCCGCGCGGTTGGTATGGGTGGATATTTGCGGGGTTGGCCGGGCTCGCGCTGATTTATGGAGTATCACGTGCGGTGGCCGAACTATCGCATCTTCACCGCGAGGATTATTTCGAGCTGTTTCGCAGCGCAGGTTTGACGTTTTTGCGGGTGAATCTGGCGCTGATTCTGGGGGCGCTGTGGACCGTGCCGGTCGGTGTGGCTATTGGGTTCAGCCCGCGGTTTGCACGACTGATGCAGCCGCTGGTGCAGCTTGCCGCGTCCATCCCGGCGACGGCACTGTTTCCGGTAATTCTGCTTTTCCTCATCCGCATGCGGGGCGGCGTGGAGATTGCCGCGATGGCGCTGATGCTGCTGGGAACGCAGTGGTACATCCTTTTCAATGTGATTGCCGGAGCGATGGCCATTCCAACGGACCTGAAAGAGGCCGCGAACATTTTTAAGTTTGGCTCGCTGGACCGCTGGAGATATTTAATCCTGCCGGGAATTTTCCCGTACCTGGTTACGGGGATGGTGACGGCATCCGGCGGGGCGTGGAATGCCAGCATCGTGGCGGAATATTTTCACTTTCAAGGGAGAATCGTGAAGGCGCCGGGCCTGGGAAGCACGATCAGCAGCGCCAGCGACGCGGGGCGATTTGATTTGCTGCTGGCTTCGACGCTGATCATGGCGGTGATCGTGGTGCTGATTAACCGGCTGGTGTGGCGGAAGCTCTACCGCCTGGCATCCACGCGGTTCAAGCTGGAAACGTAGCGTTCAGGCCTTCCGAAGTTCTCTGCTCAGATAGATGATCTGGCCGACATGATGATACAAATGGCTCGCGCAGCGAAGAATGAGTGTGATGCGATTTTTTGAGTCGGGTTCTCGCTCGGCAGAGTAAGGCGTCGTCCAGTCCGCTTCGGTTTGTTTTTCGATGGTGGCAATCACCATCGCAATTGTTTCATCAAATTTACGCAAAACCTCGGCCTTGGGCAGTTTTCGCGGCTCCGAAAATTCCAGATCCCGGTTGCGGACGTAGCCGGTGCCAGCGATTCGCGCTCCGACGTAATAGCTGAGATTTCCCGTTAAATGAAGAATGAGATGCCCGACGCTGTTGCCGTGAGAGAAGGGGTTGTACCAGAACTGTTCTTCGGAAAGCGGGTCCACCCACTCATGAAGCTCCGTCGCACGGTGGCGATATTCACTGGCAAAGGCGGCGCCAATACTTTCGGAAAGTTCGTTCAAATTGTTTCCTCCCGAAATCAGTGCGTGGCGCCCGCGTTATCGTTGCGGAAAATCACACCTTCTTTCATGACGAAGAAAACTCTTTCCACCTGGCGAATGTTTTGTGTCGGATCGCCCGGGACAGCGACGATATCCGCAAGCTTGCCGGCTTCGAGCGTACCGATTTTATCGGCAAGTCCCAGAAGTTCCGCGTCCGAGGATGTGCCTGCTTTCAAGGCATCCACGGGCTTCATGCCCAGGTCCACCATCTGGTGAAATTCTTCGGCGTTGCGGCCGTGGGGATACACGCCCGCGTCGGTTCCCAATCCAATTTTCACACCTTTGGCCAGCGCGCGTTGAAAGGTGATATGGATTGCGGCGATCGCAGCGCGGGCCTTGGCTTCGATGGCGGGTGGCATGTAAACACCGCGATCGAATTTTTCCTGAATGCCCTGGATGGCCATGAGTGTGGGGACCAAGTAGGTGCCGCGTTGCTTCATCATGTCCAGCGCTTCGTCGTCAAGAAAGCTGCCGTGTTCGATGGAATCGATGCCCGCGCGGATGGCGCGCTTGGCCGCTTCCGCGCCGTGGGCGTGCGCAGCGGTTTTTCTTCGCAGCGCATGAGCCTCATCCACGATCGCGTTCAACTCTTCCTGCGTGAGCTGCGGCGTATCCACATCGTCAGTGGGAGAGAGAACGCCGCCGGAAGCGCAGACCTTAATCATGTCAGCGCCGTATTTATGGTCGAGACGAACGGCATACCGAGCCTGGTCTGGGCCGTTGATGACCCCGTCGAGCGGGCTTGATTCGTGGCCAAAGATGCCCTCGCGGTATCCGTCCTCGTGGTCGCAGTGCCCGCCGGTGGCGCCGAGGGCGTGCACGGTGACGAGCATGCGCGGACCGGGAACGTCGCCGCTGCGGATGCCGTTGCGAAGGCCAACGTCGAGATAGTCGCTGGAGCCGACGTCGCGCACGGTGGTGAAGCCGGCCATCAGGGTCACGCGGGCGTTGACGCTGGCGTCGAGCGCGCGTTCAGCGATGGTTTTCTGCAGCGAGTCGAGTCGCTGCTGCTTGTAATCGTCGGAGTAGGGGAATGTGAGGTGGGTGTGGGCATCAATGAAACCGGGGAGAAGCGTAGCATCGCCAAAATCAATGACCTGCGCATCGGCGGGAATTTTAGCGGAGGCGCCGACGCCGATAATTTTGCTCCCGGTTACAACAATCAAGCCTGGTGTAACGACGGCGTTGCTTTTACCATCGAAGAGTCTAGCTGCCCTCAGAACGTAGGTTTTGGGGGCAGGTTTTTGTTCCTGTCCGAATCCAGGCGCCCACAAAATCAGGCTGCAGAAAAGACTGCACAGCACTTTGCAACGCATGTAAGACTCCTTTGGCCGTCGTGGTGCGATAAAAGAGCAGACTTTACCTTGCCTGCGATAAATGTCAACAGTCAGCGTTTTTGGCGTTTCGCCCGGGGATTTGCGCTTGTCAAAGCGCAGATACGAAGGAGAAGAACCGAGTGGCAGATATTCCCCAGATTCGCATTCGAACCGTAAATGATGCGCCGATTCGAGAGAGCGGCGAATTTGTCCTGTACTGGATGATCGCCACCCGCCGGCTGCATTTCAATTTCGCGCTCGATCGCGCTTTGGAACAGTGTGCTGCGCTGCGAAAGCCACTGGTGATTTTTGAGGCGCTGCGCATAGGCTATCCCTGGGCAAGCGACCGGTTGCATCGTTTTGTGATCGACGGGATGGCCGATAACGCGCGAAAGTGCGAGGCCCACGGGATTCGCTATTACCCGTACGTTGAACCAGTGGCAGGTGCCGGCCAAGGACTGTTGCTGGCCCTGGCGCGATTCGCCTGCGCGGTGGTCACCGACGAGTTTCCGTGTTTTTTTCTGCCGCGCATGGTCGCGAGCGCGGGGAAGCGCCTGCCTGTGAAACTGGAAGCTGTGGATTCGAATGGATTGCTGCCCATTTATGCTTGCGAACACGCGGCGGCCCGGGCGTTTGATTTCCGGCGGTACTTACAGAAGGAACTTCCCAAACATCTCTCGGAATTTCCCCGCGCGGATCCGCTCGGCAAAAATAAATTGCCCATGGCGCCGGCCTTGCGCGGCGAAGTCCTCAAACAATGGCCCTCCGCAAGTGAAGCCTTGCTTTCTGGCGACCCTGCCCAATTGAAATCGCATGCGATTGACCATGCGGTGCTGCCAGCGACGTTGCGTGGCGGCCATGCGCGAAGGCAACTATTGGAATTCCTTGAACGAAAGCTTGAGTTGTACGGCGGAAAACGGAATCAGCCGGAACTCAATGTGGGGAGCGGCCTTTCTCCCTTTCTGCATTTCGGACATATCGGCGTGCACGAAGTGTTCTCCGAGCTGGCGCGCCGTGAAAAATGGAAGCCGGAGAAAGTCTCCCTGCGCGTGAATGGCAGCCGCGAGGGCTGGTGGAACATGAGCGCGAACGCGGAAAGTTTTCTTGACGAGATCATTACGTGGAGGGAAGCGGGTTACAACTTCTGTTCGCATCGCGCGGACCACGACAAGTATGATTCGCTTCCGGACTGGGCGAAGAAAACATTGGGCGAACATGCCAATGACGAGCGCGAGCACCTGTATTCATTGCAGGAGTTCGAGGCGGGCCGGACGCACGATCCGCTGTGGAATGCGGCGCAGATGCAACTGGTGCGTGAGGGGATCATTCACAATTATCTGCGGATGCTGTGGGGCAAGAAGATCCTGCAATGGACGCGCTCACCGGAGGAGGCCGCGAGGATCATGGTTCATCTCAACAACAAGTACGCACTGGACGGGCGCGATCCAAATTCCTACAGCGGGATTTTCTGGGTTCTGGGCCGCTATGACCGGCCCTGGGCGCCGGTTCGCCCGGTGTTTGGCTCGATTCGCTACATGAGCTCCGAAAATACAGCGCGCAAGATTTCGGTGAAGACTTACATCAGGAAATACGCGCCGGATTGGCTGGCGCAGAAAAAGTTGGAGTTCTAAAGCGGCTTTTCGCGTGCGCCAGTATACCGCGCTGGGGGCACACCCACAATTTTATGCCGGAGAGCGAAACGTCCAGCTGGCTGGAAGACCGCGTGGAGTGTGAGTTGCCGCTCGGCTGGCTTGGGAAATTAAACGGGGGCGGATAAACGCGGCGAAGCCTGGAACGGTTGTTTGCATGACGGCACGAAATGACGTCCGACGAATTGGCGGCGAGAGCAGCAAAGAGGCCGCGGTTAAGTCCCCGGAAAGGAATTTGCCAACACACTCTTGCATGGGGAAGGGGCCGGCTCCCGTTTCTTTAAGCCGGGCTTGCGCAAAATCCGCTGAATGACGGAGGATATGGCATTGGCCCGGTGGTAGCGGGACCTCTCTTCTATTCGTTCGAAGAAAGAAAAATGTCACCCAGCCCGGACGTGTTCATCGTTGGCGCCGGCTTAGCCGGTTTGTGCTGCGCGCGCGAATTGCAGGCAAAAGGAGTCGGCTTCCAGATTCTTGAGGCGTCCGACGGAATCGGCGGCCGTGTACGCACGGACGAAGTGGATGGATTTCTCCTCGATCGCGGCTTTCAAGTTCTGCTGACCGCGTATCCTGAAGCAAAACGTAGCCTCGACTATCCGCGCCTTGAACTGAAGTCATTTTTGCCCGGGGTGCTTTCCTGGTACGCGGGCCACCTGAACAAACTGGTTGATCCCTGGCGGATGCCCGGAGCCTGGAAGGAAGCATTCCAATCGGAATTCGGCACGCTGGCCGACAAGTTGCGCATCGCGCGATTGCGAAGCCGCCTGCGGCGCAGTTCGATCGCAGACATTTTTCGCCGCCCGGAGCGCAGCACGAAGGAGGCGCTAGCCGCCGAAGGTTTTTCGAATGAGATGATTCACCACTTCTTTCGGCCATTTCTAGGGGGAATTCTCCTTGACGGCGAACTGAAATCCTCGAGCCGCATGTTCGAATTCGTCTTGAAGATGATGTCGGAAGGAGACACCTCGCTTCCCGCGCGGGGGATGGGGGCGATTCCCGCGCAGCTAGCGGGAAAATTTCCAAGCGACGCCGTGCGATTGAACACGCGCGTGGAAGCGTTGCACGAGAACGACCTGGCTCTGGCGGGTGGGGAAACGCTCCGAGCACGCGCAACCGTGATTGCCGCCGAAGGTCCATCGGCCGCGCATCTTGTGGGGGAAGTGGAACCGGCCTCGCGCAGCGTGACCTGCTTTTACTTTGCGGCCGAAGAAGCGCCGGTCGCGGAACCGATTCTAGTTTTGAATGGCGACGGCGCGGGCCCAATCAACAATTTTGCCGTGGTCTCGCGCGTCGCTCCAACGTATGCGCCGGCCGGCAAGCACCTGGTCTCGGTTTCGGTTTTGGGGATACACCAATTGACGGACGCGCAGTTGGGCGGGTTCATCATCGCGCAGATGAAAAACCTGTTCGGCAAAGTGGCCAGTGGCTGGCAACTGCTCCGGAGTTATCGCATCACGCACGCGCAGCCGCAGCAATATCCCGGCGCGCTGGAACCGCCGCAACGCCCGGTGCGGATCCGGCCCGGCGTTTATACGTGCGGAGACCATCGCGACAACGCCTCGATCAATGGCGCAATGGCCAGTGGCCGGAGAGCGGCGGAGGCTGTGCTTTCCGACCTGCAAAGATAAGGAAGCGCGGAGGAAGCAAAATCCACGTGGAAGCGCAAGTGTCCTTTATGTTTTGTGCGGGTCCCGTGGAGCGCAACACTTGCGCATTCTTATGAAATCACCTGCCCGGCGTGCCATGCTCCGCTGGAGCTTTCGAGATTCACGCGAATTTTTGGAGCGTTCGGCGGGATTGCGGGGGCGTTCGTTGCGCTCCATCTTGGTCAGGAAATTTTCCACAGTTGGTTCTGGGCGATGCCAATCGTGGTGGCGATTCTCGGATTCGGATTCGCTTCAGCGCTGTGTGTGCTGATCGCGGGCGATCTGGTGGTGCGGCCGAAGCCCGCAGCCGCGAGTTTTCCACACCCGGCGAAGTAACAGTCCATCGGTACTATTGACCCTCTTGTGACCCCCCGAGCAGACTCGAATTAATGGCGTCGTACGCTCAGTTTTTGGGCCGCAAGGTCACCGTGCAATATCGCGTGGGCGATGTACTTTTGCCCGCCTCCGGTACATTCGCGGCGGATTCCGGGCGCTCCATCTTCCTGGAACAGCACGTCGAGCAGCGCGGCAAGCGGAGTTACTTCCGCTGGGAAATCCCCTACCAATACATTCATAGAATCGAAGAGGCCGGGGAAATTCAGGAGCCTCCCGAGACGCCCAAGATCGTTCCTCCCGAGCCAGGGATCTCCCAAGCCTCCGCGGCGAGCGCCGGAACAAGCTTGTCTCCTTCGGCGGCTTCCCTGCTATCCCTGCCACAACGCCCGAAAACCGTCTGACTTCACTCCGGGGTAATCGCGCCCTCCGGCGAATCGGCTACAATTTAACTGCATACTTTGCACGTCGTTCGGACTCCAACGGAGAGTTGGTGTCAGGAGGAATTCTGTGAGCACCGCATCCCCTTCCCGAAAGATTGGTTTCATCGGACTCGGCCTGATGGGGCGGCCGATGAGCCTGAACCTGCTCAAGGCAGGCCATTCCGTCACGGTGTGGAACCGCACGGCATCGCGCGCGTCGGAGTTGGTAGCCGCGGGAGCGAAGCTGGCGAAGACGCCGCGCGAAGCAGCCGCGGCCGCCGATATTCTTTTTACGATCGTGAGCGATCCCCCGGCGCTCGAAGAAATCCTCTGGGGGCATGAAGGAAAAGAGGATGGAGCGCTGGCCGGACTGCGTGCCGGGAGCGTTTACGTTGATTCCAGCACGATTTCGCCGGTGATGGCCCGGCGGATTTCCGCGGCGTGCAGCGAACGCAACGTGCGGTTCCTGGACGCGCCGGTGACGGGAGGCGATTGGGGGGCGCGCGAGGGGAACCTGGTGTTCATGATTGGCGGTGATGCCGAGGCGCTGCGGTCAGTCGAACCGGTTCTTGGGGTAATGGGCAAGAAGTGGTTTCACCTGGGGCCGAACGGCGCAGGGCAGACGATCAAGCTGGCGATGAACGGAATTCTGGCGCTGCAGGTAGGAGCGATGGCGGAAGCGCTGGCGGTCGTAAAGCGGGCGGGCCTCGTCGAAGAACAGTTGATCGAGGTGATGCAGTCCAGCATGGCGCGTTCCGGCCTGCTGGATTTGAAGGCGCCGCTGATGGTGAAGGGTGAATATAAGCCGAGTTTTCCATTGCGATTGATGCACAAGGATCTGGGGCTGCTGCTGGACCTGGGCAATCAACTGGGTGTGGCGCTGCCAGCGACAGCCGCGGCGCGCGAAGTATACAGTTACGTAAAGGGCGAAGCAAAAGAAGACCTGGATTACTCCGCCGTGATGCGCTTCTGGAAAAAGTAATTCGTTCTACTTGTATCCCTTGGGCGGGAAGAAGCCGATCGCCAGATCGCGCGAGGTGCGAAGACCCGCGGGAGCTTCGAGAATCGACGGGATGGAATTGACGGCCACCGAAGCGGTGGCGATATCTCCGTGCGAGCCACCCGGGATCACCAGACTGATATTCGGATGCCCTTTCAGTTCGACCGTATCTGCTGGATCCTTTGCCCCGACGTACATCTGAAGTTCCATGTAGATGACTTCTTTTCCATCGGAGAGGCCGCGCGCGATTTGATGAACGCCCGCGGCCTGGCCGGCTTCGACGGTGAGAAATTCAGTCTGCACGCGTTCGGTGGCTACCTTGGGCTCGATGGATTCCGTGATTTCATCGACCCGCAGCCCGAGGCTGTCCGCTACCATGGCAACGGATTCCGGAAGGCCGACGTGCTTGATGGTTCCTTCCTTCACCTTGGCTCGAAATTCTTCCACGCTCAGGCCCGCGCCAATTTTCTTTTGCAGGGGCAAACGGCGCTTCGAGGCGTCCACGATACGGAGCGCCCTGGCGTGTTCGATGCGTTGCGAAACGGCCGCCAGGGTGATGACAAGCTTGTCCATCACAAAGCCTGGGTTCACCCCGGTTCCGACCAGGGCGACGCCGTTGTCTTTGGCGGATTTATCCAGTTGCGTGGCGAGTTCCGGATGAGTGCGGAACGGGTAAGAAAGCTCCTCGCAGGTGGAGACGACGCAGGAGCCGACGTCCATGCAGGCAAGCAGTTGATCCACCACTTTGGGCAGGGAGGAGGAAGTCGTGTGCATGACCACGTCCGCCGATTGTTCCAGCACACCCTTAACGTCGCCGGAAACCTTCACACCCCAGGGCGCATCACTCGCGCCGACTACTTCACCGAGATCTTTCCCGATTTTTGCCGGGTCGTTATCAATGGCGCCGATAATTTCGATGGCTTCTTTTTCCCGCATCAGCTTCAGGATCGAGGCGCCGATCGGCCCGATTCCATACTGGATGGCACGAATTTTCTTTTTCACGGCCGTCTCCGATCCACAGGGCTGAACGCGCGCACGGCGCGGAAAATCCGCGCGAGCGAAACTCTAAGCGTACTGGAAATTGCGAGCCCGTTCAATCATCCGGCAGTGCCGCGCGCCGCGCTGAATTCTTGCCGCTCCGTTGCCAGTGCACGCATAATGGAGCCAGCCCGCGGGCCGGTTGGGGAGGGTATGTCCATGGCAGCACAAAAATTGAGCGACACCGAGATTCAACAGCATCTGCAATCTGCGAAAGGCTGGAGCCTCGCAAATGGCAAACTGCACCGTGCGTTCGAGTGCAAGGATTTTGCGGCCGCGTTCGGCAAAATGACGCAAGTGGCGCTGGTGGCCGAATCCATGAATCACCATCCGGAGTGGTTCAACGTGTGGAACAAGGTGGTGATCGACCTGAATACCCACAGCGTGAAGGGCATCAGCAACCTGGATTTTCAATTGGCGGCCAAAATCAACGAAATTTTTGGCAGCTAGGCTGCCGCTGCTGAATGATCGGCGCCCACCACTCTGAAAATCGCAACCGCGGCCGATTGCTGATTGCGCTGCGCTGGCTGGCGGCGGCAGCGGTAATCGGTGTTTTGCTGCGATTCCTTCCCTTGCATTTGCTCGCTGAAGCGATCCGGCGCGTTCCCATTACAACGTTTCTGGCGATTGTGCTTGGGTATCTCTGCGCTCACGCGGTGGGGATCGCGAAGTGGCGCATGGTGGTGAATGCCGCGGGCGCGCAACTAGATTTCCGCACCAGCGCGCAGTGCTACGCCGGAGGGCTGTTCGGTACGCTTTTCTTGCCGTCGATTATCGGGGGCGACGTGGTTCGCCTGGCCGTGGGCTTGCGGCGCAGCCCGAACCCAGCCGCGGTGCTGGCGGGAAACGCGGCGGACCGCTTCATGGATGTGGCGGCGCAGTGTGGACTTGTCTTGGTTGGGCTACTGCTGCTTCCCGGTGCGTTGCCGGGGTCACTTCGGGGACAAGCGCAGACGGCGTTGATCTATGTTGGCGCAGCGTTTGCGGTACTGCTTCTCTTTGTAGTGCTTCTGTATCGACCACTGCTCGGAGGACGCTCCTTTCATTTCCGGCGGCGTCTGGCACGCTTGCGGCATGCACTGCGCAGTGTTTCTGGAGCGCCGCACGTGCTGTTGGGAGCCTGGCTGATGGGAACCGCCATCCAAACAGCATTTCTGATGCTGACAGCGAGGCTGGCGGAAACGTGCGGATTGGTATTACCTCTGCGTGATTGGTTCTTTGCATGGCCGCTCGCGAAGTTGGCTGCGGTCTTGCCGCTCACACAAGGGGGCATTGGAGTGAGAGAAGCCGCGTTGGTCGGACTGCTGTCCCCTTTTGGAGCAGCGCCGCATCTTGTTCTGGCGGCGGGACTGCTCTGGGAGGCGGTAGTAATTACCGGTGGGCTGGTGGCAGGGTTAGGCGCATTTCTGCTGAGCCGGAGAGAAACTGATACAGCAAAGATGAAGAACAAGGAATATTGAATTTCTCGACTTTGATCTTATTGTCTGCGGAAGCCGTGGTTCGACGGTACCGGCAAGCACAATTCGAGAGATTCTGGAAAGCGGACGCATCAGAGGGATAATTCGGGAGTACCGTCCTTTTTTGATTGACACCCAAAGCTTCCAATGTTAGAAAACCTGAAAGACAAGCCCTCTGGTGGTGAGTCTCTTTCGCGATGGCAGTCGCGAACCGCGAGTGAGATGCAGGCCTGCCTGGCAGGGCAGGCGCTGCTGTTCCCCCCAAAGGGTTTGGAAAGTAACACCACCCCACCCCGGGAGGCGGAGACTCCGTGTTTTCGCCTCCTTTTTATTTTCCGCCGCCGCTTTCCTTATAATTGATGTCTATGCGTGTCAGGACAATCGCCTTCCATGGCTGACCCGACTCCCCCGCTCCTCGAGTTGCGGAACGTTTCCGTGGTGCGGGGAGACAATCTGGCCCTCGACCGGGTTTCGCTGCGGATTGAACAAGGCGAGCACCTGTGCATCCTGGGCCCCAACGGCTGCGGCAAATCCACGCTGATCAAGACGCTGACGCGCGAATGTTACCCGATCGCCCGCGAGGATTCCTCGATCCGGATTCTGGGGCGTAGCCTCTGGAATATTTTCGAATTGCGCTCTCTGCTGGGAATTGTTTCGCCGGATCTGCTGGCTGCGTGCACCTCGGACGCGACGGGGTTGGACGTGGTGCTCTCCGGATTCTTCAGCAGTACACGCATCTTTCCCAATCACCAGCCTCAGGCGGAGCATCGGGAGCGCGCGGAGGCGGCACTGGGGCGGCTGGGCATCGCGCATCTGGCGAAGCGGCCGCTGGCGGAAATGTCTTCGGGCGAGGCCAAGCGCACGCTGATCGCGCGCGCGCTGGTGCATGAGCCGCGGACACTGCTCTTCGACGAACCGGGCAACGCGCTGGACATTGCCGGGCAAGTGGAATTAAGGGACACGATGCGGGAACTAGCAAGGGCTGGGCTGGGCATTCTGCTGGTCACCCACCACGTTTCGGAAATTATTCCGGAGATCGAACGCGTGGTGTTGTTGCAAGGCGGCCGGATTCTCGCGGATGGAACAAAAGAGAAAGTGCTCACCGATGAAACGCTATCGCACCTTTTCGGCATTTCGGTGCGGCTGTTTCGGGAAGACGGTTACTTTTATCTGCACGCTTGAACACGAGAACCGCGGTTACTTCCCTGCGAGATTGTCCGCAATGTCTGCGGCGATCGGGATGCGCACGGTTTCATGCTGGTAGGCCTTGACCATCAGGAAGATCCAGAGCACGAAGCTGATTAGACCAATGAGCGCGAAGATCGCCCAACCCAGAAAGTGGCTCATGAAAAGAAGCCCGATGCGGATTATAGTTAGGCCGCCAAACACCGCGATAGATTGCGCGGCATGAAATTTGACCCACGGGCGCTTGTCAATCAGCAGGAAGATAAGCCCGGTCACCCAACCGAGCGCGTAGCACAACAGCCCGGCAACATTTTCGGCGAGGCCTTCGCTGCTTGCGGCGATTGGCGCCATAACTGGCGCAGCGGCTGCGCTCTGGCTTGCGCCGCACTTGGTGCAGAAATTGGCTGTACCGATGTCCTGACCGCATGATTTGCAGAAAGCCACGGGGAGTACCTCCGCATGAGAACGTTGGCGGGAGCGTAACAAAGGCAAGGTACCAGCGCAATGGAATTTCCATGAACACCCTGGCTGGAAGAAGGCTTGTTTATGCAGGTGGTTTCGGAAAGGGAAAATCTTCCGCTGCGGCGGTCGCGGTGGGAAAAATGCCGATTACCTTGTCCACTTTGGTCAGCTTCAAGCTGGAATCGATCATGCCGTTGCAGCCGGCGAGGCGCAGCATGCCGCCTGCGATCTTCAGCTTGGAGTAACAGCGGACCACCGTGCCGATCGCGGCGCTGTCAATGTGCGTGATGCCCGTGAGATCAAAGATGGCGCGAGTCTGATTGCCGCGGAGAAGATCTTCCACTTCCTGCTCCACGCGGCGGCAATCCGGGCCGGTATGAATGCTTCCGCGCAACGTCAGTACCGCGATGCCGTCTTTCAGCTGCCCTTTGGTGATTTCGAGAATCACGGTGTCGAATCCCTCCGAACGGAAAAATTGAATCTGGCCCGCGAAGCAGCGCCGGACGATTACGCCGAGACCGGCGGTTCGTCCCCTTCATAAGGAAACTGGCGAATCAGGCGCACGCAATCGATCAGGGCATTGAAGACAGTGTTTCCCCAGCCGCAGGGGACGAAGGACGCCGTTTTCTGATTCACAGGCTTGTCCGCTTCGGCGAAGAAGCGCAGGCGCTGCCCCGGAGGCGGCGCGGCAAATTCTTTCACGGTGATGCGGAAGGGAATGTCGCCCCCGGTCTGGCGCTTCATGATGGAAAAATGATGAAGCTGGGCGAGTTGCTCTGCGGGATTTTCCTGGGCAAATTGCCAATCGCTCATCCGTCGATTCCTCTGGTGGGGTAACTCTCCGGCTCGGGAGGCAGTCAGAGTGTGGCGATGTTAGGCCAGCGCTCGGTGTAAGTCAACGCGCACGCGGAAAGGGAGCACCGGCGGATCAGAATCGGCCCGTGACTGCCTGAACCAGCAAAAGCGCACCGATGCACGCCAGGCCGATGTAAAGATACTTGAAGAAGGCTTCCCCTTGAAGCCGGTGATTGATCACTCTGCCCAGGTAGACTCCCAGAAAAGTCACCGGGAGGGAGAGCAGGTAGTAACGAGTCACATTCGAGGTCCACAGTCCGGCCAACCAGTAGCCGCCCATGCCAATGATGCTGGCCGGCAAGAAGTACCCTTGTAAGGTTGCGCGAAAATGCTGAGCGGACCATCTGCGCATGGAGCCGTAGACGACGAGCGGCGGGCCGTTCATTCCGTAGGCGCCGCCAAGTACGCCGGCAAGAAACCCGCAGGTCATGAGCCAACCGCGGCTGTCCTGCTTTAATTCCAGCGGCGCGCGGCCTAGCAACGAATAGATGGAGAACGCGATGATGACGACCGCCAGCGCGGCCTTCACTCCCCGCTGATGGCTGTTCGTCAGGAGCAGAAGTCCCAAGGGAATGCCAAGCAGGCTGGCGAAAACGAGCCAGCTTGCGCTGCGCAGGTGGATTTTCTTCCAATCCTGCACCACGACTATGCCGGCGACGGTGATGGACACAAGCACGGCGAGCGGGGCGGCTACGGGGAGAGGAATCCAGAAGGCGAGCAATGGAACCGCGACCAACGCCTCGCCGAAGCCGAATGCGGACCGGATCACAGTGGCGATAAAGATGACGGATAAGACGTACAGAAGCGTGACGTCGATGGCATTCTCCAGGACCGAGCAAATTTCGATGCGAAAAGACAGGCTGAACAGATTAGCCCGCAGCCCAGCCGCAATGGCCTGTTCCTTGAGAACGCGGGCGTCAGCGTGATCAGGAGTTGGTGGTGGTGGTGAAGGCCAGGGTCAGTAGGGTTTTTTGCTCCAGCTCGTGGGCTTTGGCCGAGCCGGTCGCGGGGCTGGCGCTGGCGGAGCGTTTCACCGAGCGTACGCGCAGATTCTTGGCTTGGGCGATGCGCTCGAGACGGGGCAGAACGTAAAAGAGTGCGCCCATGTTGGCTGGCTCTTCCTGGACCCAGACGATTTCACGGGCGTTGGGGTGCGCATCAATCGCGGCGGCGATTTCCGTTTTCGGCAGGGGGTAAAGCTGGTCGAGGAAAAAGATAGCCGTGTTCGAATCTTTGCGGCGGCGGCGTTCGGCGCGCAGTTCGTGGCCGACCTTTCCGCTGGCGATCAAGATGCTGTGTGCGTCGGTGACTTCGGTATCCGGCACGAGAGTCTGGAAGCGCGGCAGTGAAAAATCTGCGAGCGGTGAAATGGCGTCCGGATGGCGCAGCATGCTTTTTGGCGTGAATACGATCAACGGCTTGCGCCACAGGCGGCGCGCCTGCCGGCGCAGCAGATGAAAATATTGCGCGGCGGTGGAAGGCTGGCAGATGTTCATGTTGCCTTCGGCGGCGAGCTGCATGAAGCGCTCGATGCGCGCGCTGGAGTGTTCCGGGCCCTGGCCTTCATAGCCGTGAGGGAGCAGCAACACCAGTCCGGTCGGGAGCCCCCATTTGTCTTCGCTGGCGCTGAGGAATTGATCGATGATCACCTGCGCGCCGTTCGCGAAATCGCCGAACTGCGCCTCCCAGAGAATCAGCGCTTCGGGATAGTCGCGCGAGAAGCCGTATTCAAAACCGACACAGCCGGCTTCGGAAAGCGAAGAATTGTGGATCTCGCAGAAAGCCTGATCGGGGGCGAGATGGGCGAGCGGCAGATATTCCTGCTCGGTCTGCGTGTCCACCAAAACCGCGTGGCGCTGGTTGAAGGTGCCGCGCTGCGTATCCTGTCCGGTGAGGCGCACTGGATTCCCTTCAAGAACGAGCGAGCCATAAGCGAGCAACTCCGCAAAGCCGTAATCAAGAGCGCGTTTCCCCTGGCCCATCTCGGCGCGCTGCTCCAGCAGTTTCACGATTTTCGCATGCACGTGAAAGCCGGCGGGCGTGCGGACCAGGCCTTCCGTGATTTTGGCCAGAGTTTCGGCGGGCAGGCCGGTGTCCACTTCATACTGCGGGTCGTACTTGCCAAAGTGATAGGGCGTCCAGTAATCGGGCAGCTTGCGCAGATGGGGAATCTTCGTTAGCTCTCCCGCCATGTGCTGCTCTTCTTCATATTCCTTCTTGATGGAATCCGCGAGCGACTCGGCGGCGATGCCGGTTTGTTGGGCGTATATTTTCCAGAGCGGCGGGTGGCTCTTGATGCGTTCATAAAGCCGCGGCTGCGTGATCGTGGGATCGTCCACTTCGCTATGGCCGTGGCGGCGATAGCCGATCAGGTCCACGACCACGTCGGAGTTAAATTCGGCGCGATATTCCGCGGCGAGACGCCCGATGCGCACGACGGCATCCGGATCTTCCGCGTTGACGTGGAAGATGGGGACGCTCTGGCGGCGCGCAATGCTGGAAGCGTAACGCGAAGAATGCTCCTGCGTGGGCCGCGTGGTGAACCCGATCAGGTTGTTGACGACGATGTGGATGCTGCCGCCGACGGTGTACGCGGCGAGGTCGGCGAGGTTCAGCGTTTCTGCCCAGATGCCCTGGCCGGCAAACGCGGCGTCGCCGTGCATGACGATGGTCCAGACCTTGTTGAGCATGGGCTTGGAGCGGTCAAGTTGCGCTGCCTTGGCGCCGTGGCGTGTCAGCTTGGCGCGCGCGCGGCCCATGGCTACTGGATCCACGGCTTCCAGGTGGCTCGGATTCGAAACCAGGTGAATGTTGATCTTTTTGCTGGCAGAGGTTGTGTACACACCCGTGGCGCCAACGTGGTATTTCACGTCGCCCGCGCCGAGCACGCTGCGCGGATCGACGTCTTCGAAGCCGGCGACCACATCGTGCGGCGTCTTGCACGCGATGTGCGTCATCACGTTCAGGCGGCCGCGGTGGCTCATGGCCACGATGGAATCGCTGCCGCCAAAATCGCCTGCCGCATCGAGAATGGAATCAAGAAGCGGGATTAGCGAGGTGTTGCCCTCAAGAGAGAAGCGCTTGCTGCCGAGGTAGCGGCTCTGCAGAACCTGCTCGAACAAATCGGCGCGAATCAGCCGCTGCAGAATCTTTTCCCGGTTGACCTCAAACTCCGGGCCTTCCATCCGCTCGGCAATCCAGCGGCGGCGTTCAGGTTCCGGCAGGTGCTCGAATTCCACGCCGATGGTGCCGCAATAATAGCGCCGCGCCTCCTCGGCAAATTCACCGGAAAGGTCCTGCAGATCGGGAAATTTCATCGGCGCAAAGAAGCCCAAGGGGTCGAGCGTGGATTCATAAAAGCCCCAGCGGCGGAACAGCGAGAAGATGCGTTCGCGCTCAGCGTGGGTGTTCCCATTCGCAGATGCAGGCTTCCGGGAAGCCTTCGTGGTTTTGTCAGGGACGAGTGTTGTACGGTTGGCCATGGCTCGGTTCTACAGACCTACTATTTTGCCACAAGAGCGCGGCTCAACCGAAATTTGGGTTGCCGTTTAAACACGAGGGAGCACACCGGGTGCCACCTAAGCACCTTTCGCTGCATCAGAATAGGGAGCTCCTGGAAAGCCAGATAGAATCTAGGGGTTACCAGCAGTACTATTCTCGGGTAAAATAAAGCTTCGGGGCCGGGTTCCCACAACGTCGTATTAAGTCTTAGTCGAAATTTTTATCAGGGGAAAGAATGCCTGTACCAATATCCCAAGCGTGGACGGTAGCGAGTTACGTCCTCAAACAAAAGATTCAGGGGCGGAAACAATATCCGCTCGTATTGATGCTGGAGCCGCTTTACAAGTGTAATCTGGCTTGCGCGGGCTGCGGCAAAATCCAGTACCCGGCACACGTTCTGAAGCAGGAGCTGTCGCCCGAGGAATGCTTCAAGGCGGTGGACGAGTGCGGCGCGCCGATGGTGTCCATCCCCGGTGGCGAACCGCTGATGCACTCGCAGATCGAGAAGATCGTTGAAGGCCTGGTGGCCCGCAAGAAGTACATCTATCTCTGCACCAATGCCCTGCTCCTGAAGGAAAAGCTGCACCTCTTCAAGCCCAGCAAGTACCTGACGTTTTCCGTTCACCTGGATGGACAAAAAGTACACCACGACTTCTCCGTCTGCCGCGAAGGCGGATTCGATCTGGCGATTGAGGGAGTCCGCGAAGCGCTGAAGCAAGGCTTCCGTGTGACCACGAACACCACGTTATTCGACGGCGCCGACCCGAACAGCGTGCGCGCCTTCTTCGATGAAATGATGGCGTTGGGCGTGGAAGGCATGATGCTTTCGCCCGGCTATTCCTACGACAAAGCGCCCGACCAGAAGCACTTCCTCGGCCGCGCCAGAACGCGCCGGCTGTTCCGCGCGATCCTCTCCAACCGCAAGCCCACCTGGCGATTTAACCAGTCCATGCTTTTCCTGGAATTCCTGATGGGCAAGCGCGATTTCCGCTGCACGCCCTGGGGCATGCCGACTTATTCCATCTTCGGCTGGCAGAAACCTTGCTACCTGCTGCAGGACGGATACGCCGATACGTTTAATGAATTGATGACCACGACCGAGTGGGACAACTTCGGCACCGAATCGGGAAATCCCAAGTGCGCCAACTGCATGGTTCACAGCGGCTACGAAGCCTCCGGCGTGGATTACACCTTCGGCTCGCTGAAAGGCCTGTTCGCGGCCGCCAAGGCTACTCTCTTCACGAAAAACGAAGACGACGAAGCGTACCGCATGCTGAACGAACCCGTGCGCCCGGTGCATTCCTATAATCCGTTGGTGCAGATCGAATCGCCAAGCAACAATCTCGAGGAGACCCGCGCATGACGGGTCCGAGGCACGCCGACCGTCCGGAGCACACGCTTCACCCGGATCAACTGGAAGTCGCTCCCGGGTTTCAGCACGAAGGGCTGCAAGGCTGGATTCCGGAACTGGCGACCGACGACGATTTGCGCGAAGCGCTGGAGAAGGCGTTCGACTATCGGGGGGACGTAACGATTACACGCAAGGACGGCACCAAACTCGAGGGCTATATCTTCGATCGCGTGACCGGTGCCACTCTCAATAATTCATTCGTGCGTCTTTTGCCAAAGGATTCGAATCAACGTACCAAAATCGCATACGCGGAGATTGCCGCACTGTCATTCAGCGGGCGTGACACGGCCGCCGGCAAAAGCTGGGAAGCCTGGGTGAAGAAGTATTGGGAAAAGAAGAGCACGGGTGAGGGGCAAGCCAGCCTCCAGCCGGAGTCACTGGAAGAGTAGTTCGCACTCGATCAGGCACCTCGCAGGCCATCCCAATAGCCTAAAATACGAAAAATCAGCAACTTACAATAAGGTGTAGGCAGGAGTGTGTCCAAATCCGAGATAGACAGTAAGCCCTTTCCTGTGATAGGCTTACGTATAGCGTTTGTTGCTCTTGTATTACCTTTTGACTCGTTCAGAGGGCTGCGACAACACATCGCAGCCTTTTTTTTGTCGGGCTGGAGGCTGTCTCGGAGCTTGGGAGACCAGACCCCGCGACCAAGAGAGGCAAAGCAATTTCAACATCGAGGTTGTGCAGTGAAGGAACAAGGAACAGTGAAGTGGTTCAATGCTTCGAAGGGCTACGGGTTCATCCAACGCCAGACTGGGGAAGATGTTTTTGTACACTTCTCCGCCATTCAGATGGATGGGTACAAGGCCCTGAATGAAGGCCAGGCGGTGGAATTCGAAGTAAAGAAGGGCCCGAAGGGCCTTCAGGCAGAGAACGTCACAAGCCTCTAGCCTGTAGATTCGGAGAGGTTCCCGAGGGGTCGGGAACCTCTCCTTTTCGAGAAAAGGAACGGATTCCAAAAATAGCGAGTGCGGTCTAAGGAGGAAGTTGTGCAAGTAATGCAGGAAGGGCAAACCATCAAGCACGAGCAGTACGGACTGGGGATCGTCACGGCCTCGGATCCTGAACGCACGGCGATTGATTTCGACGACCACGGACCCAAGCTTTTCGTGACCAGCATCTTTGTGGCTGAACTCATTGGTGAGGCGCCGGCAACCCCGCCCAAGACCAAGCGCCGTCGCAAGGCATCTACCGCCGCAAAAGCCACCAAGAAAGCCGCCGCAGCCGCCTCGAAGTAAGCAGAGTATTCCCGTAGTACAACACCCAGAAGAAGCGCCAGAAATGGCGCACGGGTGTGTCTGAATAATCCGAGCCTGCATTTCTTAAACTGCCCGGAAGCAGGAGACAATCCCTTTATTTTGGAGAATGGCCTAGCGGACGGCGGATTCCGCCTGGTCGAAGGCGTGATAGGAAGAGCGGACCAGCGGGCCGGACTCTACGTGCTTGAAGCCCATTTTTTCGCCGAGCATCTTGTATTCGGCGAATTCGTCGGGATGCACGAACCGGATCACTGGCAGATGTTCCCGCGTGGGCTGGAGATATTGGCCGAGCGTAAGAATGTCTGTGCCTTGGGCCGCCAGATCCTGCATCGTGGCCAGCACTTCTTCTTTTTCTTCGCCGAGCCCCAGCATCATGCCCGTCTTTGTTGGAACATCCGCATGCATTTCTTTGGCGCGGCGAAGCAGTTCGAGAGACCGCTCGTAAAGGGCGCCCTTGCGCACCTGGCGATATAACCGCGGCACGGTCTCCGTGTTGTGGTTCAGAATGTCCGGCTTGACGGCCAAAACGACGTTGAGCGCATTCCAATCCCCGCGAAAATCGGGAATCAACACTTCCACCTTGCAGTCCGGCACCCGCTTGCGAATCTCCTGAATGGTGCGCGCAAAGATGTGCGCGCCGCCATCGGGCTGATCGTCGCGATTCACGCTGGTGACCACGGCATACCGCAGACCCATGGAGGCGACCGCTTCGGCGACTCGAAAGGGCTCTTCCTCATCCGGAGGCCCAACTGGCTTGCCTGAGGGCACGGCGCAAAAGCCGCAAGCCCGCGTACAGATGTCGCCCAGGATCATGAATGTGGCCGTTCCATGCTCCCAGCACTCGCCCATGTTCGGGCAGCGCGCCGATTCGCAAACAGTGTGCAGATCCAGCGTGCGCATGATGCGCTTGAGGTCTTGATAGCGCTCGCCCCCAAAGAATTTGACGCGGAGCCAGTCCGGCCGCGGGTGCGCGTTGGGCGCGGGCAGGTGCGGCGTGGTGCCATTAGAGATGATGTTAAACGGAGAGGCCATGTGGCTGGTCCAGAGCTTATAGTTTACGGGAAAAGTGGCCGGGAACAAACTCCCGGGTAGGCGAAGTCCTATAGGGTCTTCTTCGAGACACGGGCGACCAATTCATCCAATCTCGAAAGCAACAGTTTCAGGATGGGCGACTCATTCGACTTTTTGTAGCCGAAAACCAGATCGATAGTCGGCGTTTCTCCCTTGAGAGGACGACTTGTTACAGACGAAGGGAGAAAGTTCTGCGCGTAAGCAGGTAAGAGCCCTACGCCGCGCGTCGACGCTATCAAGGACATTCCCATGGCGAGGTGGTCCGCCTCATGATCTGGCGTGATGTTGATGCCAGAGCGCTTCAGGTAATTGTCGATGACCGCGCGCAATACAGGAGCCGTATCCGACACGGTCACGAATGTCGCGCCCGCTAAATCGCTCGGACTGATGGCTTTGAGCGCAGCGAGGCGGTGGTCACTCGGCAAGACCACCATCAAGGGCTCCTTCACGAGTAGACGGAACGCCAGGTCTGGGGCTTCATGTTCCCGTCGAAGAAACGCCGCATCAACCTTTCCTTTCGTAAGCGCGTCGGCGAGGCGCGGAGAGTAATTGCTGGAGATCACCACATCCACGTTCGGCAGTTCGTCGCGCAAGACTTGGAGGGCCTCCGGCATCCACGTCAGTTCGTGCCCGGTCAGAAAGCCCATTACAAAGCTTGGCTTCGCGGGGTGGGCGACGCGTCGGGCTGCTTCACCCGCGGCTTCCACCTGGGCCAGCACCAGACGTGCGTGATCCAGAAAGGCTCGGCCCGCGGGAGTCAATTCGATTCCATGAGCGCTGCGCGTCAGCAGTTGGGCGCCGACCTCGACTTCCAGATCCCGGATTTGGCGGCTAAGGGACGGCTGAGATGTATGTAGACTCTCCTGCGCCGCCAGGGTGAGGCTTCCAGCGTCAGCGACCGCAACGAAATAGCGAAGGTGACGTAATTCCATACGCATCTCCATGCCTGCAAGGCATGGCCTCCAACTTAGAAAGTCTACATCACTCTGCAAAAGTTCCGCATCAGACAGGTCGAACAGAGCGTAAGCGGCCAGCAGGAATTCTTGGCCATGCTCAGTATGCAGAGTAGAAAGCTTTAAGAGGCAAGGAGAAAGAAAATGTCCAGGAAACTCGAAGGAAAAATCGCTCTCATTACGGGCGGCTCGCGTGGGATTGGAGCGGCAATCGCTAAGCGTCTGGCCGCGGACGGAGCGAACGTGGCCATCACCTACACGAAAGGTGCAGACGCTGCCGCGTCGGTCGTTAAGGAAATTGTACAGGCTGGCCGAAAGGCGATCGCGATTCAGGCGGACGCCACCGATGCCGCCGCCGTCATTGCCGCGGTCGAGAAGACAGTCGCAACCTTCGGCCGCCTCGATGTACTTGTGAACAATGCCGGCACGGCCATCCCCAAGCCGTTCGAGGAGACCGCGCTGGAAGAGTTGGATCGCGTGATTGCCATTAATGTCCGTGGGGTATTCGTCGCGACGCAGGCCGCGCTGAAGCACATGAAGAGCGGCGGTCGCGTCATCATGATCGGTTCGGCTGTGGGTGAGCGTGTCGCGGCACCCGGGCTTGTGCCATACGCGGGCACGAAGGGAGCCGTCAAGATGTTCACTCAGGCGCTGGCCCGAGAGATCGGGAGCCGCGGCATCACGGTCAATAACGTGCAGCCTGGTCCGATCGACACGGAATTGAATCCCGCCGCGGGCGATTGGGCGGTGCCACAGAAGGCCGCCACGGCATTGGACCGCTACGGACACGTTGATGAGGTCGCTGCGCTGGTAGCGTTTGTTGCCGGTCCGGAGTCCTCGTACATTACCGGCGCGAACCTTACCGTGGATGGCGGAATGAATGCGTGAGCCCAGGCGGCAGCCCACCGGCTTCGCGAAATGCGCATTATCCCCTGATGGCCGGTCAAGGCGAGGTGAATGAAGCCTCAAAACCCGCGGCCACTTCGGATGGTTCAAAAAAAACCGTATCCCTATTGTGCTGTTAAGCATCACATATTCGGTTTAGGAGAAATCGAATGTCCGCGACGAGCGTTCAGTTCACGGTTGCAGCCCATATCATGGCGGCTCTCGGTTTTTTTCGCGGCAAGGAAATCCCTTCGGCAACTCTCGCCGAAAGCGTGAATGCAGACCCCACATTTGTGAGGAAATCTCTCTCGAAACTCGCAAAGGCGGGCCTGATCGTCACAAAGCGCGGTAAGAGCGGCGCAAGCGGACTCAAGCGTTCCCCGGAGCAAATAACGCTTTTGGACATTTATCGCGCCAGCGGGGCACCACCGACCTTCGCGATTCATAGCTATCCGGTGGAGAAGAAATGCCCGATCAGCACAAACATTAAAGGATGCATGTCATCGGTCCTAAAAAAAGCTCAGGAGAGCTTTGAAAACACTCTTGATGGAATAACGCTCGCCGATGTAGTTGGGGAGATTCGCCGGGCAAGGCGGTAACTTTTCTGTGTTTATATGTGCATATTATTATCACATATACGGAAAAGAGAGAACCAAATATGAACAAGCCTAAAGAAAACGGCACGAATGTGATTTTGGGGGCAAGCGGTAACACAGGCACGATCATCGCCAATGTCCTGCTGTCGAAAGGCGAGAAGGTGCGCGTCGTGGGGCGAGACGTAGGGCGGCTGCAGCGCTTTGTGCGCAAAGGCGCGGAGGCTTTCACAGCCGACCTGAGCGATGCGGCTGCGCTCACCAAAGCCTTCGACGATGCCCGCGCGGCATACCTGATGTTGCCACCGCTGAACTCCCGGGAAGAGCAAGAGCGAGAAAGCGATGCGATCGCGAAGGCCGCGAAGGAGTCTGGTCTGCGCTACGCGGTGCACTTGAGCAGCTACGGCGCGCATGTCCCGAAAGGCACCGGGCCAGTCACCGGGCTGCATACTTCAGAGCAAAAACTGAACGCGATCGGTGATTTGAACGTTTTCCACCTGCGAGCTGGGTATTTCATGGAAAACAACATGGCGGCGATCGGCATGATTCGGGGGATGGGACTGTTCGGGCATACGCTGCTACCCGACCTGAAGCTGCCCATGATCGCGACGCGCGACATTGGCGACTACGCCGCGCAACGCATCCTGGACCTGGATTTTTCTGGCAAACAAACGCGCGAACTGCTTGGCGAGCGCGACCTCTCGATGGCGGAAGCTACCGCGCTGATTGGACGCGGCATTGGCAAATCGGATCTGCATTACGAGCAGTTTTCGTACGACCAGTTAGGGCAGGCGTTGGCACAAATGGGCTTTGCTCCAAAGAAAGCCGCGGTGTACATCGAAATGTTCGAGGCTATCAACGCAGGAATCCTCGCTGCGCTGGAGCAGCGTTCGACGGAAAACACCACACCGACTTCGTTTGAAACCTTTGTGCAGGATGTGTTTGTGCCTGCGTATCACACGAAGGCTCCAGCCGCTTAGGCCCCCGAACTCGGAACTTCCCGCATCAGCAACAACGGAGAGAAAATGCCCAAAAAACTTGAAGGCAAGGCCGCCGTTATTACCGGCGGCACAGAAGGGATTGGGTTGGCTACGGCAAAGCTTTTCGTCAAAGAGGGTGCCTATGTCTTCATAACGGGGCGCCGTCAGAAGGAACTCGACGAGGCCGTGAAGGCAATCGGAACCAACGTTTCTGGAGTCCAGGGAGACGTTGCCAACCTCGCCGATCTTGATCGTCTTTACGAAACGGTTACCAAGGTGAAGAGGCGAATCGATATTGTTTTTGCCAACGCCGGTGTTGGCGAATTTGTTCCCTTCGGGGCCGTCACCGAAGAGCATTTCGACAAACTCTTCAACATCAATGTGAGGGGAACCCTGTTCACGGTCCAAAAGGCCTTGCCTCTGCTGAATGACGGTGGCTCGATCATTCTCAACGGCTCTGTCGCGAGCGTTAAGGGCACAGCCTCATTCGGTGTCTACGCCGCGAGTAAAGCTGCCATTCGCTCCTTTGTGAGAACCTGGACTACAGATCTAAAGGACCGTCGTATCCGCTCAAACGTCGTTAGTCCGGGTCCGATCAATACGCCGCTGGTGAGTCGGCAATCTGCAGACGTGATTGGGCGGCTTGTATCCACCATCCCGATGGGCCGCATGGGAGAACCCGAAGAAGTTGCGAAGGTGGCATTGTTTCTGGGGTCGGATGACTCCAGTTTCGTTACAGGTATCGAGCTGTTCGTTGATGGCGGCAGAGCTCAGATCTAAATAACAAAAAAGAAGTGGGATTCCGGAACCCAGGGGTCGGAATTACAGCGGTTGGCGGGAAGAGCGCACGAAGTCGCGCAGCACCGTTACGTTTGGTCCGTACGCGCCGATGCGCCCGGCGTCCACGGGGAGACCCAAGCTCTCGGCCTGATCCAGGTCGACGCCGGCGTCGTCCAATTCCGAAAGGCTGAAACCGGCGGCGGGCAGAACCCGGTTAAACCCGGAAGGATACACGGGCCGCGGTGGGCGATGGCGTTGCCACGGGCGGCGCGCCAGCTCGTAAAATTGTTTCCAATCGCGTTTGTGCCACGTATTCATCGGACGATTCAATTCGCTATCCCCAGTTGGATGCAAAACTCGCGTTAAAGGTTCAGCCACACTCCCTCCGCAGCCACATCAAACTTGCTACGAACACCAGCGCAAGTACCTCTTGGTATATCCCAAGCTGCTGCGAATGAAAGAGTTTCTTGGCCTGTTGTATCAAACACGCCAACCCGCTGATTGTTTCGGCGGCTGAGCGGAGAACAAGCAAGCGCCGAAGAGCGGTGACGCGGGCGGCGATGAATGCGCGCATGCAACCCGTGGCCAATTGGCGGGGATACTACACGGAAGGCCAAGGGTTAGCCAGAACAAATTCGGCGGGGCTGTGAATTTTGCGGACGGAGGCGAGGCTTAAAAGCAAAAGACTTCGGGCGCAAAACCAGTGCACCCGAAGTCAAAGAACGGCTCAAAGACAAATCGGAAAATTACCAGCGGTTGCCGCGGTCACCACGGTCGCCGCGATCACCGCCGCGTCCGCCACCGCCGCCACGTCCGCCGCGATCGCCTCCACGGCCTCCGCCACCGCCACCACCGCCGCCATAACCTCCGCGCCCACCGCCGCCACCCGACCGCTCGGTTTGCGGACGCGCTTCATTCACTACCAGGTTCCGGCCACCGAAATTCTGACCGTTGAGATTGGCGACCGCGCGATCCGCTTCTTCATCATTGGTAATTTCGATGAAGGCAAAACCCCGCGATTGGCCCGTGAACCGATCCCGAATCAAATTGATTGCGGACGGGTTGACCCCTACCTGTCCGAACCACTCCTGCAACTGTTCTTCAGATGCAGAAAACGGGAGATTACCGACGTAAAGCTTCTTCACCTGGGGACTCCTTCTGTCCGGAACCTAACCACGATTGCGGAGCGCACTGAGAGACCGGTGCCGCCAGGAGGGCAAACCGGTGGGCGTGCCGTGCGGGCGGGGGTGTTTCAGTGGTCCCGGAGATACTCTCGAAAATCGTCACCTTTTGCAACCAGAAAACGTGGCGGGACAGGCGGCGCCAAAGGGCGCGTGGGAGTCGCATCGGCACTGAAAAGTGATAGGATGCGCGCAACAGCAGGCCGAGAAAACGAATGACCACGCCCGGCACAATGATGAATTTTCCGTTAACGCTGCCAACCATATTGGAGCGGGCCGGAAGGCTTTTTCCCCGCGTTGAAGTCGTTTCGCGCAGGCCGGACTGCAGCATCACGCGCACCTGTTACGGGGCAATGTACAAGCGTGCACGGCAGCTCGCGGCGGCGCTCAGGAAACTGGGAATGCAGAACGGCGACCGCGTGGCTTCGCTGATGTGGAATCACTCGGGGCACCTCGAGGCGTTCTGGGGCGCGCCTTGCGCGGGTGGCATCCTGCACACGCTCAACCTGCGGCTTCACCCGCACGAAATCGCCGCCATCGTTCACCACGCGAAAGATCGGTTTCTGATTGTGGATGACGTTTTGTTGCCGTTGTACGAGAAATTCGCGGCAGATGTTTCGTTCGAGCGCGTGATCGTGGTGCCGTTCGGCTTCGCGAGCGTTCCCGAGGGATTCCTGAACTACGAAGAACTTCTGGCCGACGAGAGCGGCGATTTTTCGTATCCCGTGATGGACGAAAATCAGGGCGCGTTGATGTGCTTTACGTCGGGAACGACGGGTTGTTCGAAAGGCGTCATCTACTCGCACCGCGCGCTGGTCCTGCATTCGTTCAGCCTGGGACTCCAGGAAGTATTCGGCCTGAGTTGCAAGGACACGATCTTGCCGATGGTGCCGATGTTTCATGCTAATGCCTGGGGCATCCCCATTGGCGCGCCCATGCTGGGAACGAAGCAGGTTTTGCCGGGCCCGCATCTCGACGGAGAAAACCTTTTGAATTTAATGGAGCAGGAAAAGGTGAACAAGGCCTGCGGCGTGCCCACCGTCTGGGCGGGAGTTCTGGCGGAACTCGAAAAGAATCCCGAACGGTGGAAACTCCCTCCGCATATTTTCGGTGCCTGCGGTGGCACCGCGCCTCCTCTCGAAATGATCCGGCGCCTCGACCGGTTTGGAATTGAGATCAAGCATCTGTGGGGGATGACGGAAACGACGCCTGTGGGCACGGGCGGCGCGCTTAAAGCGCACATGCTGGATTGGCCGGCCGAGAAAAAATATGAAATGCGCGCCAAGCAGGGATGGCCGGCTCCGTTTGTGGAAGCACGGATTGTGAAGGAAGGCGTCGTGGCTCCATGGGATGGCGAGACCCCTGGAGAATTGGAGGTGCGCGGGCCGTGGGTTGCGGGGAAGTACTACGATGCGCCGGACCAGGCTAAACGATGGAGCGAGGATGGGTGGTTTCGCACCGGCGACATCGCAATGCTTGACCCCGAGGGATATATCCGGCTGGTTGATCGCGCGAAAGACCTGGTGAAATCCGGCGGCGAATGGATCAGTTCCGTGGATCTGGAAAACACGCTGATGGCGCACCCCGCAGTCAAGGAAGCTTGCGTAGTCGGGTTGCCGCATCCGAAGTGGCAGGAGCGGCCGCTGGCGGCCGTAGTTCTAAGAGATGGAGCCAGCGCCACCGAACACGAGTTGCGGGAATTTTTGGCGAAGTCGTTCGCCAGTTGGCAACTGCCGGACGCATTCGTATTCGTGGAGGCGATTCCGCGAACCAGCGTCGGCAAATTCAAAAAGATCGCTCTTCGCGAACAGTTCGCCGGCTGGCAGTGGAAGACGTAGCCCGCGTGCTGTTGAAGTGGCCCCGACCCGGTCGGGGGCGCTTTTCTGTGGCGATCTTACTACGTCCGATAACTCGCATTAATCCGCACGTATTCCGCCGTGAAGTCGCAGGTCCAATAACTCGCCATCGCGCGGCCTGCGTGCAGATCCATCACAATGTGAACATGCTTTTCCAGCAGGCGATTGCTGGCGACCCGCTCGTTGAAATCGAGCGGCTGGCCCCGGCGCAACACCGGGATTCCCGCCATCTGAATATCCACGAGATCCGGATTGAATTTGACGCCCGAGCGGCCAGCTGCGGCGAAGATGCGGCCCCAGTTGGGGTCGCCGCCTGCGAACGCAGTCTTGACGAGCGGTGACGTGGCGATGGTTTGCGCGATTTGCCGCGCTGCGGCTTCGGTCTTCGCGCCGCGGACGGCAATTTCGATCACGCGTTGCGCCCCTTCGCCATCGGCGACAATTTGCAGGGCCAGCGAGTGGCAAACTTCCTCCAGCGCCTTCGTAAACGCACGATGCGCGCGTGTGTTCGCCTGAATCGTCGGCGCGCCAGACTCACCGTTCGCAAGCACCAGTAGCGTGTCATTTGTGGAAGTGTCACCGTCAATGCTGATGGAGTTGAACGTTCGCTGCGTTACTTCACGGAGAGTTTTTTGCAGCAGCGAAGGCGAGATCGCGGCATCGGTTACGACGAAAGCCAGCGTCGTGGCCATGTTCGGGTGAATCATCCCCGCGCCTTTGGCGCAGCCGACCAGGTGCACGCGCTTTCCGGCCATCTTGAACGATACCGAAGCAGTTTTTGGACGCGTGTCCGTGGTGCAGATGGCCAGCGACAACTCCGCAAAAGAGCGCGCCGAGGGCCGCCGGTTCTGGACGATGCCAGGAAGCGCGCGAAGAAGTTTTTCGATCGGCAGCGGCACGCCGATCACGCCGGTGGAGCAGACAAACAGTTCACGCGGATCGCAGCGCAGGCGGCGCGCGGTTTCTTCCACCGTTTTTACCGAGACGACGTAGCCCGCATCGCCCGTGGCGCAATTCGCGTTGCCGGCGTTCACGATCACTCCGCGCATGCGGCCCTTGGAGGCCAGCAGGTTTGCCCTGGAAACAACCACGGGCGCGGCAACCACTAGATTTTTCGTAAAGACAGCAGCGGCAGAGGCAGGAACGTCACTCGAGAGCAGGGCGAGGTCCAGCGCCCCGGTTTTCTTCAGGCCACACGCGGTGGCCGAAAAGCGGAATCCCAGCGGGAGAGCGGCTTCAGAGAGAGCGAGCTTCATGGAATGAGGATCCGCCAACCGGGAACGACGCTCACGGAAGGGACCTCCGATCCTCCGTGCGATGCGATACGGCTTGTAAAGTAAAAATGCTCGACGTCAGGCTCATGGCTTGTTCTCCAGTTGTTTAAGTTTTAGTTCGAGTTGCGCGATGGCAGCCCGAACCGATCCTTCCGCTGTGCCACCAAGGACAACTTTGGAGGCGATAGCACTTTCAACGGAAGGGCCCTGCAGGAAATCCTTTTCAAAAAGCGGCGAGATTTTACGGACGTCTTCGAGCGCGAGCTGGGTCCACGGTTTACCCTGCTTCTCCGCCTCTCGCAGCACTTTGCCGACGAGATCGTGCGCCTGGCGAAACGGCACGCCTCGATGCACCAGATAGTCGGCTGCGTCGGTCGCAAAGAGCGTGGGGTTGGAAGCCGCAGACTTAAGGCGATCCTCGCGGAACTTCGCAGCCGTCAGTGCACCGAATGCGACCCAGACCATGTCTTCCATCTGGTCGTGCGCGGCAAAAAGCGCTTCTTTGTCTTCCTGCAAGTCGCGCTGGTAGCTGGATGGCAAGCCCTTGAGCGTGGTGAGGAGGCTGAAGAGCGCCGAGGTGATCCGGCCCGTCTTGCCACGCAAAAGCTCCCAGGCATCGGGATTTTTCTTTTGCGGCATTAGACTGCTGCCGGTCGAATACTCATCTGGCAGGATGACGTAAGAAAATTCCTGCGAGGCGAACAGCACAAAGTCTTCCGCAAGACGCGAAAGATGCGTGGCAATGCCCGCCAGAGCAAAAAGATAATCGAGCGCAAAGTCACGGTCGCTGACGGCGTCGAGGCTATTCGCCGTGATACGAGAGAAGCCTAGTTCCTTCGCTAAGGCCGCGCGGTCAATCGGGAAAGAACAGCCCGCCAGTGCTCCTGATCCCATCGGGCACGCGTCTGCGCTCGCAGCGGCGTGTTGCAAACGTGTCAGGTCGCGGGCGAACGCTTCCGCGTGGGCCATCAGGAAATGTGAGAGGAGAATCGGCTGAGCATGCTGCATGTGCGTCATGCCCGCCATGGGGACCTTCAGATTGGCCTTCGCCTGTATCAGAAAGCCATTCAGCAAAGCCAGCAGGCTCTTGCGAATGTCCGAAGCCGCGTCGATGACGAATAGTCGAAAATCAGTGGCGACCAGTTCGTTGCGGCTGCGGCCGGTGTGCAGTTTCCAGCCGAGCGGCCCGAGTTCTTCAACGAGCGCATTCTCGACGAACTGGTGGACATCTTCCGCCGTCGAGGAATCCAGCCAGTTTTTATCGCTTTGCGCTCGCGCGGAAATTTTGTCGAGCGCCGCCAGAGTCTGCCGCACTTCCATTTCCGTGAAAATGCCCACGCCTTGCAGCGCTTTCGCCCAGGCGCGATCCACGGCAATTTCATAAGGAAGCAGCCGGCGATCGAACGCAAACGAACGCTGGAACGCGTCAAACCGCGCGTCCGGCGCGTTCTCGAAGCGCCCTCCCCACAGCCGATCATCTTTGCGTTCAGGTTTCATGTGTTCCGTTTTCCGGGAAAAGCCCAGGAATTTGCCTTGCTTGCCGTTCGCGACTACCTGTTGCTTTTTGCGAAGCGTCAGGACTTGCTGCCTTCGGCTTTCGCTTTCGGTCGCACGGTGACCGGCAAGGCAAAAAGGTTGATGAAACCTTCGGCGTCTTTAGGGTTGTAGCGGCCCATGGTGAAGCTGGCGAGGTCCGCGCGATAAAGAGAATAGGGTGAGAGCCGCTTGGTAACGTTGAGCGTGCCCTTCCACAGCTTCAAACCGACCGAGCCGGTGACGCGCTGCTGCGCCACGTTGAAGAACCCGTCGAGCGCTTCGCGCAGCGGAGAGAACCACAAGCCGTAATAAACAAGCTCCGCGTAGCGCACCGAAAGCGCCTGCTGGAAGTGCGCGGTTTCCCGGTCAACCGTGAGGCGTTCGAGTTCCTGGTGCGCGGTGACCAGCAGAGTCCCGCCTGGAGTTTCGTACGCGCCGCGCGATTTCATGCCCACCAATCGGTTCTCCACCAGATCCGTGCGCCCAATGCCATGCTTCGCCGCGATTTCATTCAGCGTGTTCAGCAGCTCGATCGGACCGAGCTTTGCGCCGTTCACGGAAACCGGCGTGCCGGCTTCGAAGCCGATTTCGACCTCTTCCGCCTTGTCCGGGGCCTTCTCCGGCGAAACGACCCACTGCCACATCGCCTCGTTCGGCGCGTTGGCTGGATCTTCCAGCTCGCCACCTTCGTGGCTCAGGTGCCAGATGTTGCGGTCACGGCTGTAAATGTTCTTCTTGCTCTGCTCCACGGGAACTTTGTGCTTTTCCGCGTAGGCGATGGCGTCTTCGCGCGAATCGATGTCCCACTCGCGCCAGGGAGCGATGATCTGCACATTCGGCGCGATGGCTTTGTACGCCAATTCGAAGCGCACCTGGTCGTTGCCCTTGCCGGTGCAGCCGTGGGAAAGCCCATCCGCACCAAGCTGCAGCGCGAGCTCAGCCTGCCGCTTTGCAATCACCGGCCGCGCCATCGAAGTGCCGAGCAAATAGGTGTGTTCATACACGGCGCCGGCGCGCAACGTCGGCCAAATGTAGTCGCGAACGAACTCCTCTCGCAGGTCCTCGATGTAAGCCGAGGAAGCGCCGGTAGCGATGGCCTTCTTGTGAGCGGCCTCCAGGTCCTCCTGCTGGCCGACATCGCCGATCATGGCGATCACTTCGCAACCATAATTCTCGCGCAGCCAGGGAATGATGATGGAAGTATCCAGGCCGCCGGAATAGGCGAGCACAACTTTTTTTGGTTTTTGGACTTGCGGTTTCACTCTGCTATTTCTCCTTGGTGATAGAACACGATATCAAGACTAAGTAAACAGTGCGTGAAGAATGGCCTTCTGCACGTACATGCGATTTTCCGATTGCTGCAGCACAACGGATGTCGGCCCATCGAGTACTTCGTCGGTGACTTCCTGTCCCCGGTGCGCCGGAAGACAGTGCATGAAGAGGGCGCCCTGCCCGGCCTGCTCCATGAGCTTGCGATTCACCTGGTACGGCTTGAAAACCTGGCGCCGCATCTTTTCTTCCGCTTCAAAACCCATGCTGGTCCACGAATCGGTGTACACCGCCTGCGCACCTTCCACCGCTTCCGCTGGGTTGGTGAAGAGTTCAATCTTCGCGCGCGACTCTTTCGCCACGCGCCTGGCGTCGGCAAGCACATCCTGCGCCGGAGCATAGCTCGCCGGCGTGGCGATGCGGAGATTCACGCCCAGCCGCGCCGCCAGGAAAATCAGCGAATTGCAAACATTGTTGCCATCGCCCACGTAAGCCAGTTTCAGTCCCTTCAGCGAGCCGAATCTTTCTTCCAGCGTGAAAAAATCCGCCAGCGCCTGGCAGGGATGAAATTTATCGGAAAGCGCGTTGATCACCGGGATGGAAATATTCTGTGCCATCTCCTCGAGCACTCGCTGCTCGTAAACACGCGCGACGATGCCCTGCACCCAGCATTGCAAGTTGCGCGCGACGTCCGGAATCGACTCACGTTCGCCGAGCCGGGCCTGCGTGTGGTCGAGAAACACCACATACCCACCCATACTCTGGATGCCGACCTCAAACGTAACGCGCGTGCGGAGCGACGGCTTCTCAAAAATCAGAGCGATGTGCTTGCCGCGCAGGGTGGAAGCGTAACGCGCCGGGCGCGCCTTGATCTCGGCCGTGCGCTGCAGCAGATCGCGGGCATCCGCGGGACTCCACTCCGCCCCGGTAAGCAGGTCCTTGGTTACGGCAACGGGAAGTGTGATCGTCGTAGTCATCGATTTCTCCAATTTCGCCTGGGATTAGACTGCCGCGCTGGCCGAATGCCCAGCGGAAGAAAACTCCCGGAACACCCGTGTTCCAGGAAGTTCGAGAGAGGTGGTTCTTGCGGGAGCCGCTACAAACCGGCCGGGAGCCAACGCCGCCGCCGCAGAATTTCCACCAACGATGTGCACCTCGCGAACCCCCGACTGCAGGGCACGCTTTGCCGCCTCCAGCTTTAGAATCATGCCGCCCGAAACCACGCGCGATTGAATCAGGCGGTCAATCTCTTCGCACGAGATGGCCGAAAGAACTTTTTCGCCGTCCAGCACCCCGGCAACATCTGTGAGATAGATCAGGTGGTCGGCTTCGACGAACTCCGCGCAAGCCGCCGCCATGTGATCGGCATTGATGTTGTACAGCTCATTGTCCACGCCAAGCCCCAGGCACGCCGCGACGGGCAGCAACTTCGCCCGCCAGAGCGATTCGAGAAAACGAACATTGACGCTGGTGAGATACCCCACATAGCCAAGGCCGCCTTCCACATCGTTGTGCACCAGAGGCGAAGCGGAAAAACACGCCGCATCCGCGGCACAGATGCCAAGTGCCGGCTGCCCTTCCGCCGTGATTGCCGCGGAAAGCTGTTTATTCAGCACGCCGGCGAACACCATGACCGCGGCATCGCGAGTCTCCTTGTCCGTGACCCGCAAGCCGCCAACAAACTTGCTCTCTATGCCCAGCCGCTTCAGCGTGGCGGTGAAAATGCGCCCGCCGCCGTGAACCACCAGGATTTCGTGCTTGTGCCGAGCCAGCGCGGCAATCTGCTGGGCCAGCAACCGCACGGTCGCGGCATCTTCCAACAACGCGCCGGCGAATTTCACGACGATCCTCATACGAGTCCCGTCCTTTCCTCGAGTCCCAGCGTCAGATTCAGGTTTTGCACAGCCTGGCCGGCCGCGCCCTTTCCCAGATTGTCGAGGCAGGAAACGACCACGAGCCGCTTCCCATCGGCGTGGAGCGCGAAACCGATATCGCAAAAATTGGTTTTGATGATGTGCTGCACCTCCGGCAGCGTCCCTGCTGGATGAATCCGGATCAAGGAATGGCCGGCATAAAATTTTCGGAAGAGCGCCTCGATGTCCTGCGGCATCTGGGTTTTTGCTAAATGAACGTAAATCGAGGACAGGATGCCGCGTGGAATCGGCAGCAGGTGCGTCGAGAAAATCATCTGCGATTCCTTCAAGCCCGTATGTTCCAGGATCTCCGGTGTGTGCCGGTGGGTGAACAGGTTATAGGCTCGGAAGTTTCCGTCCACTTCCACGAATTGCAAGTCGCGGCGAGGTTCCTTGCCCGCACCGCTCGCGCCTGATTTACAATCGCAAACAACTGTATGTCCGGGGGCCAGCAATCCAGCGTCCTGCAGCGGCCGCAGCGCGAGAATCACGCTGGTGGCATAACAACCGGGATTGGCAATCAGCTTTGCGGTCTTGATCCGCTCGGCATAAAGCTCCGGCAGGCCATACACCGCTTCGCCAAGCCGCGAGGCGTGCGGCGTGGGCAGCTTGTACCAGGAGGAATAGGTGTCGGCGGACGCGAAGCGAAATGCCCCGCTCAGGTCAATCACATGCACTCCGGCATCCAGGAGTTTCGGCGCAAGTTCCGCGGAAACTTCATGCGGCGTGGCCAGAAAAGCCGTTCTGGCGGTGCTGCTCGCGATGGCTTCCACCGACAGCGGCTTTAAAGAAGCCTCGCCCCAACCGCGCAACTGGGGAAACATTTCCGAAAGGCAGCGGGCCCCGTTGGTTTCCCGCACATAAAAGGCTGGCTTGCCGATGCCCGGATGGCGCAGCAACAGCGTCGCCAGCTCAAAACCCGTATAGCCGGTGACACCAACGACCGCAATTTGGCGGGGATCTCTCATTTCACGTGCGCTTCGATCTTCTTTTGCAGAGAGTCCCGCGTCTTGCGGTTGGGCGTAATGATCAGGACCGTGTCGTCCCCCGCGATGGTGCCGGCGATTTCCGGAAATTTCGCGGCATCCACGGCCGCGGCCAGCGGTTGAGCCCCGCTCGGAGGTGTCTTCAGTACCAGCAGATTCTCCGCCGGGCGAATGTCCAGGAGAAATTCGCGCAGCGCCCGCGTCAACGGAGCGACGCTCGCCGATTCGTCCGGCAAAGCGGAGCCCGTTTTATAACCTTCCGTGGTCTTGATGAGCTTCAGCTCCTGGAGGTCGCGCGAAAGTGTCGCTTGCGTGACGCGCAGCCGCTGCTGCGCCAAGCGGCGGCGCAAATCCTCCTGATTGCCGATGCGCTCGCTCGAAACGAGCCGCAGGATCTGTCCGTGCCGGTATGTTTTTGTCGCGCTCATGGTAAATATACAGCCTTCTGTATATTTATACAGTCGCGGGCGGGACGATGTCAAACTTTTTTGATCAATTTTGGCGTGGAGAGATTGCCACGTGCCACGGTTGGCCGCGAGCGGCGAAGCCCGGGAGACAAAACACTGTTCCAACGGGCAGGTCGGCCCCAAAAAGGGCAGCTACTTCATAAGCCGCAGGACCAAGATGACCGCTGGATTTTCCGCTCCAAGAATGTTACCTATCAAAAACCACCCTTTTGGGTACGATGAGCGCCACTTGCCACATCTCGGGTTGCAAACACGACGTCCCCGCCGCCCTGGCGGAGTTGAAGGTCTGTATCCTGCATTTCACCCTTTCGCTGGAAGCGAGCTGCGCCGAGATGCGCCGGGAAACGGCCCTCGGAAACGCCCCGCAGGACAGACAGAAGGACATCATGAAATTCATCACGAGCAACGGCGAATCGCTGGCCCGCGTGGCAACCAGCGGCCTGCACCTTACGGATGACCTGAAAGCCCGGGTTCTGAGCACCTTTTTGACGCTCATGAATCTGCGGGAGAACCTGGACCGGGCCTCCATGCGCACACCAGCCGGCCGCAGCGGCATCTTCCGCTAGCTCAGTTCAAGCACCAATATATTTGGCGTAGAGGGAACGCGCGATCGCGGGGTCTTTTGTGCCCTTGAGGATCGCCCGGCCGTCGCTGAAGATGGTCATCTCGTAAGGGGCCACCTGGAATCGCAACAGAAAGCCATTCTGGCGGACGCCCGGAATGCTGGAAGCAAGCCGCTGTTGCAGGGCCGGCAGATCCAGGCTACGTCCCCGTTCGTGAATTTGCACGGAATCCCGCCCGCACATCGTGATGTGCGGCTGTGCCTGGCCTTCCAGGTACGGGAATTCGCGCAAAGCACAAGCGCGGCAGCGGAGATTTCGCTCGGGCTGAACGGATTGGAAACGGCCCGTCCAGACGTCGCAGGAAAGCAACCGGCCATGCAATTCGCCTTCGTTGCCGGAGAGCAACTTCAACGCCTCGGCTGCCTCGAGCGACGCAATCAGATTCACGATCGGACCGAGAACCCCGACCGTGTCGCAGGTTTCTTCCAGGCCCGGCGCGCCACCGGTTTCGAGCAGACAAGCAAGACAAGCCGTGAGCTGCGGCCGAATCGTAAGGGTCAGGCCATAACTGGCAACCGCCGCGGCGTAAATCCAGGGGGTACCCGATTGGACGGCAAAATCGTTGACCAAGAAACGCGTTTCAAAATTGTCTGTTCCATCCAGAATCAACGGAAATCCAGCAAGCAATTCTTCCGCGTTCCTGGAATTCAGATCCGCCACCACTCCTTCAATTTGAATCTCCGAATTCAGCGAGCGGAGCTTGCGCTCCGCTGCGACAGCTTTGGGAAGCGCTTCCCGTGCATCCGCCTCATCGAAAAGTATCTGCCGCTGCAGGTTGGACGGCTCCACAAAATCCCGATCCAATATCCGAATCCGCCCCACGCCGGCACGGACCAGCAGATTGGCCACCGCCGCGCCGATGGCCCCGCAGCCCACAATCACGGCTCTCGATGCGGCCAGGCGCACCTGTCCTTCCGGCCCTATGCCAGCGAACAACATCTGACGGGAGTACTTCTCGTTAAGCGAAGGAGTCACGTAAAATAGAATCCCAGCACCGCAGGTTCTTTTCCTCTTCATCATAGCGCCAAAGTGACCGGGGGAGGCAACGCGCCTGTGCTACGCTTCGTCTGTGTTATAGAACGCATGAAATGCCGGTGGCACAATGGGTTGCAAGCGATCCTCCTTCTGGGCTTGACACTGGGAGGAGCAAGACTGCACGCCCAAACCACACCGGAATCCCAAGCCACAAAACCAGCGGAAACTAAGAAGTTGACCAGCGTGCGCGTGGTTACCGAAGACGGCAAAGTCCTGCAGGCCCAGTTACAGGCCTTGCCCGTGCAGGTAGGCGAGCCCTTGCGATCCGAGAAGATCGCAGCCAGCATCCGCATGCTTTACCAAACCGGGAATTACGCGGATTTGCGCGCCGCCGTTTACCCCGAAGGCGACGGAGTCCGGTTAGATTTTGTAGCCCGCGAAAATCTCTACTTCAATCAAGTATTGATCAGGGGACTCACGCCGCCGCCCACAGAATCTTCCGCTGTTGCCGCCATGCAACTTGCATTGGGGCAAACCTACCATGAAAAGGATGTGAAGGACGCGGCAGACCGCTTGCGCGATGCCCTGCGGGAAGAAGGCTTGTACCGGGCAAAGATCAGCGTGGAAGAGCGGCCTTACCCGGAAACGCACCAGTTGGATGTGATTATCACGCTGGATCCCGGCCCCCGCGTCCGCACCAAGAAAATCGAATTAATCAACAACACCGAATTCCGGGACGCCGACCTCCTCGCCAGGTTCAAGCTGAAGACCGGCAGCCCTCTGACGATCGCCAAAGTGCAATCGGGCACCGAGCGCATCCGGAAATTCCTGGAAAAAAAAGGCCACCTCAGCGCGCGCGTTTCCGTCCGAAGAGGCGAGTTAGACGCCGCAGCCAACATGATTCCCTTGACACTGGAAGTTTCGGAAGGCCCGCGAGTGCGCGTCGCTCTGGTCGGGGCAAAATTATCGGGCCGTGATCTGAAAAAAATGATTCCCGTCTATCAGGAAGGGTCCGTCGATGCGGACCTCCTGGAAGAGGGCCGCCGGAATATTCGAGAGCGCATGGAGCGGGAAGGATACTTCGACGCGAAGGTGGACTACGCCGTGGCGGCTCGCGACGTGGAAGGCGCAAAATCCGGAAAGAAGACTTCAGAGGAGGTCATTACTTATACGGTACAGCGGGGATCCCGGCACCAGCTTTCGCGCATCGAACTGAATGGGAACCGCTATTTCAGCACCGACCTCCTGAAGGGCCGGCTCACCATCTCCACCGTCAGCCTCTTCACGCGGCAGCGCTTCAGCCGCCGCCTGATGGATGCTGATGCCCTCTCGATGAAGAACCTGTACATTTCGAACGGATTTCTTTCGGCCAAAGTGGAAGGGCAGGTGGAGGAAACAAAGGGCGAAAAGGGCGGAGGCTTGATCGTCCACTTCAACATCGAAGAAGGCAAACAGACGTTGGTCTCCAGTCTGCAAGTGGAAGGCATGCACGCCCTGTCTGAGGAAGTGATTCGCGAGGTCGTGGGAGCATTGCCCGGACAGCCCTTTTCGGACATCAACGTTTCCAGCGATCGCGACAACGTCCTGGCCCTCTATTACAACCAGGGCTTCCCTGATGCAACGTTTACCTACACGGCGGAGCCTGATACTTCCCCCGAAGCCCTGGCCGCCACGGCCAAAGAAAACGCGAATGAGGAAAAATTGACGGGGGAAGCGCGCAAGTATGCAATCGAACGCGCTCAGCCGGTAAAGCTGGTCTACAAGATTGTCGAAGGCCCGCGGATTTCCGTTAAGAGAGTTTTTCTCACCGGCTACAACCACACCCGCCAGCGGGTGATTCGCCGTGAGGTTAAAGTGAAGCCCGGCGCGCCGCTCCGCGAAGGGGAAGTCGTTGAATCCCAGCAGAAGCTGTACAACCTGGGGGTTTTCAATCGCGTCACCATCGAGCCGCAAAACGCCAACGGCAGCGATCCCGAAAAAGACATTGTCGTTCTGGTCGAGGAAGCCAAGCGGTACACCATCGCCTACGGCGGCGGATTCGAAGTGCAGCGCCTGGCCAGCACCACGGATCCCACCGGCGGAGAAATCCAGGCTGCGCCGCGCGGCATCCTGGAAATTTCAAAGCAGAATGTAACCGGCCGCGCCGACACCCTCGCGCTGAAACTTCGGGGCAGCACCATTCAGGGGCGAGCGCTGCTAGCCTACAACGTGCCCAATACCTTCAATGTCTCGAAATTGAGCACCCAGACGAACGCGTACGTTGAAAAAACGCAGGACATCAACACCTTCGGTCAAACGCGTTATGAAGGAAACACTCAGCTCACCTATCAGGTCACTCCCCGCTCGTCTCTGTTGTTCCGTTATGTCTTCCGCAAGGTCACCGTCAGCAACCTGAATATTCCCGCGGAAGAAGTGCCGCTGTTCAACCAGCCAACGCTGGTTTCGGAGTTCGGCACCACGTATGTCCGCGATTACCGCGATAATCCCGCGGACGCCACGAAAGGCTCCTTCAGCACCGTGGATATAAGCGCCGCGGCAACGTCGATCGGTTCCAGCGCCAGCTTCCTTCGCTATTTCGTCCAGAATTCCACGTACACGCCGCTCTCGCGAAACTGGAATTTTGCCCGTTCGCTGCGCATCGGCATTCTGCAGCCATTTGGCGACACTGTTTCCTTGAGCTTTCCAGCTCCGACGGTAGCTCCGCTGCCGCAACTGATCCCGCTGCCGGAAAGGCTGTACGCAGGAGGCGGCACGTCCATCCGAGGGTTTGCGCTCAATCAGGCCGGGCCACGAGACGCGCTGACCGGTTTTCCGGTGGGCGGCCAGGCGCTCGTAATCCTCAACCAGGAAATCCGTTTCCCGCTAAAGTTGCCAATCATAGGCACAAAACTTGGCGGAGCGTTGTTTTATGACGCGGGTAACGTCTACAGCCGCGCCAGCCGCGTAACCCTGCGATGGTCACCGCCGAAACCCGTCTTCGTGGCCGCCATTCCGGGTCAGCCGCCGGGGCCGTTTAACCCCACGCGGTGTGTGGCCAACTGCACGAACGAGCTGAACTATTTCTCGCACACCGTCGGCTTCGGGTTGCGCTACGCCACGCCGGTCGGCCCCATTCGGATTGACCTGGGCTATCAACTTAATCCCGCGCAATTTGTGATCCCATGCCAGAACAGCAGGGTGTTTTGCCAGGAAGGGGCGCACCTGCAGAAGTTTCAGATATTCTTCAACCTGGGCTCAAGCTTCTGATGCACAACTGGATCATACTCGCGGCGATGTTCCTCGGCCTGCTGCCGATGCCGGGGCGCGTCCCGGCGCAGGAAGTGATTGACCGGATTGTCGCGAGAGTCGAAACCGACATCATCTTGCTGAGCGACGTCCGTGAACTCAGCCGCTATCAGGCCTTCCTCGACGGCAAAGCGCAGAGCGACGCGGACATCCTCAACCGCCTGATCGATCAGTGGATCGTCCGTAGTGAAGCCGGCGTGGCCCGATTTCCGCAGCCCTCCGAGGACGACGTGAACCGCAGCATCGAACGCCTGAAGCGCTCTTTTTCTTCGCCCGAGGAATTTCAAACTCGCCAAAAGCAGAGCGGCATCACCGACGACGAAATTCGCCGGTTCGTTCGCGCACAGCTCTACCTCAGCAACTACCTCGACAGCCGCTTCCGCCCGGCAATCCAGATAGACGAAAAAGCCGTGGACGAATTTTACAAATCGCGCCTGGTGCCGCGGGCTGAATCGCGCGGCCAGACTCCGCCGACGCTCGAAAACGCGCGGGATTTCATTCAGGAAGCGCTGGTCCAGCAGGCTATTAACGAACAGGCCGATCGTTGGCTCAAGGAAAGCCGCACGCGCGTGCGGGTTGAGATCATGCTGGACGAGAAGCCCAAATGACGAAGGAATCGCGTCGGAAAAAGATTCTCTGGCTCGAGCACTTCTTTTGGGTGCTCGGCGTCTGGACTCTGCTCGGAGTAGCGATCGTCATTATCGGCTTGGGCAGCGGCCTGTTGAATCCCGTTTTGCGCCACTTTCTGGTGAACCGATTGGAGAACGTAACCGGAAGCCGGGTGGAAGTGCGCACGGTGTCTATCGGTTGGTTTTCCCTAACCGCCAGCGTCAACGGGTTGGTGATTCACGGCAAAGAGCCGGCAGGCACGGAACCTCTCTTTAGCGCGGAACAGGCCAAAATCGGCCTGCGCATCGATTCCTTCTGGGGACGCCGCGTCTCCCTGAATGATTTGGTCCTGGTGCAACCCAAGGTTCACCTGCGCGTGGAGAAAGACGGCAGCAACAATCTTCCGGCTTTCAGAAAAAGCGCCTCCAAAGAGCCCCTGCAGCAAACTCTCCTGGAGTTAAATGTGCGTCATGTCGAGATCAAGGACGGTTGGTTTCTCTACAACAATTTGAGCTCCCTTGTTGGGATGGAGGGCGGCGATTTGCGCCTGAGTGTCACCACCAACGGCACCCCGGAGCATCCGCTCTATCTCGGGACACTCGATTGGGATTCCGTCCAACTCGCGCGGCGGCGCGATGTGCCCATACCCGCGAACCTCTCGGCCAAATTCTCCGCCAGCCGCGATGCCTTTACAGTGGAACAGGCGGTTGTGGATGTGGGACGCTCCCACCTCGATCTGCAGGCCGAAACCAAGAACTTCGAATCTCCCGACTGGAGCTATCACTATCGCGCATGGCTGGACCTCCTCGATATTCGAGAGGCTTTTCGCACGCCGGAGGTGCCGCTGGGCAGAATTGATCTTCGCGGTGAAGGAGCGCTCGCTTCCGGAAGCTTCAAGGGGAAAGGTGAGTTCGCGGCGGACAACATTGTTCTGAGCTTCGAGGATTTTCACTCCGCCAATCTCACCAGCCGCTCCAGCTATCTGCTCGAACCCGATGGAGTGGTGCTTCCGGATTTCGCGGCCTACGGCCTCGGGGGAAGCGTCAAAGGCCGGGTCACCATGAAGTACGACGGCCTGAAATTCCGCTGTGAAACCAAAGTCCAGGGCATCCGCCTCGGCGCGGTCACTCCCGCCATCGACCACGCGGGCTTTCCGATCGACAGCCTCCATTGGGATGCCGTGATTTATGCGGATACGATCGAAACCTGGCACGCCAATTTCCGCGACTTCGATATCTCCGCCCACATGCGCTGGGACGAACCCGACGAAACCATGCCCGGCCACATTCCGGTTACCAGCGAGGCCGTCCTCCGCTATCGCTACACTCCAAACTCGTTGGAACTTAGCCAGTTTGATTTTGACACCCCTACGTCTCGCGGCAGCCTCACCGGAGTTCTGCATCCGAAAAACACGTCCCTCGATGTTCACATGGACATCGGGGCGCTTCGCCCCTGGGACGATTTCATTCACGCACTTTCCGGAGACAAGCCAGGCACGCGTGACGCGAAGATCGTCATTGACGGCGCGCTGCAATGGAACGGAAGGATTATTGGGCCCTCGGATGGGCCGACGTTCCAGGGCCATTTTCACGGTGAGCACGCACGCTACGATAATTTCGCTCTCGACACGCTCGACGGTGAGATGGCCTATTCTCCAAGCGAACTGGTCATCACCCGCGGCCGCGCGCGCCGCGGCACGATGGAAGCCGGCATCGACGGCCAATTGCAATTGACCGACTGGGAGTTCCGACCACAAAATCAATGGGAAAGTGAACTGAATCTTGAAAAAGTTCCTCTTGAATCGTTGGAACAGCTTGCCGGGAAGAAATATCCGGTCCAAGGTTTGCTCACCGGCCAATTCCACGGACGCGGCACTCGCGCCGAACCTTCCTTAACGGGCTTGCTGGACTTGGCGGATGCAACCGTCTACACCGTGCCCTTCAACCGTCTTCGCGGTCAACTGACGGTGCTGCCGGATGAAGTGCGCCTTTCGAACGCCGAGCTGCGCTTTTTCGGTCCCGGAGCGGAAAAAACCGGCGGCGCAGGCATCGTCACGGGCTCGGTGGCCTATCGTTATGCCGATGAGTCGTTGACCGCGGATTTGGTTGGCGCATCGCTGCCGCTGGCAAACTTCGGCCAGATCAAAGCCTCGGGCATCCCCCTCGACGGCCAATTGTCGTTCCGCCTGAAATCCAGCGGCCCGGTCCGCGCGCCGCTTGCCGACGGTTCGTTCCGCGTTGTGAATTTGCAAGTCGGCTCGGAAGTCATCGGCAGTTTTGGCGGCGATCTGCAATCCGATGGAAAACTCGCGCGGCTGAAACTCAGCTCCGACATGAGCGAAGGCGCGATTACCGGCGGAGTTACCCTGGGTCTAGCCGATCCGAATCCGCTGGATGGGAAGGTGTCCATTCGCAACATCAACCTGGACCCCTTTCTTCTTTCGGCCTTGCACTTGCGGAAATTCGGCGCGCATGGCGTTGCGGATGGCGATATCACGTTCCAGGGCGAGTTGCAGCACCCCGAAACCCTGACTCTCGATGGGAATTTTTCCCGGCTGGTGCTTAACTACGGCAGCGTGCAACTTGAAAACCAGGGACCCATCCATCTCACGTCCACAAAAGACAGCTTGAAAATTCTCAGCCTGGCGCTCAAGGGCACGGACACGAACGCGGAGTTGACGGGTTCAGTCCAATTCACCGGACGACGCACGGTGGCCATGAGGCTCAACGGTTCCGTCGACCTCCGCCTCCTCAGCGGCTACGTGACCGACGTGGGCGTGAACGGGCGCGCCGACATCAACACCTCGTTCGAAGGCACTCTCGACCGGCCCCGCATCATCGGCCGCGTAAAGTTGAGCGACGCTTCCGTGCGCTCGGCGGATTTCCCCACGGGCCTGAGCAACGTGAAAGGCGACCTGGTCTTCGATGCCAACCGCCTTTTCTTCAACAACGTTACCGGCGAGGCGGGCGGGGGCCAGATTTCACTTTCGGGCTCAGCCAACTACTCCGAAAAGCCGTTTCGCTACGACGTCACCGCGAAGACGGATCGCATCCGCATCCGTTATCCGGAGGGCATGAGCTGGCTCGTTGGTGGATCGCTGCGGCTTTCAGGCACTCCCGACGGCGGGCTACTCTCGGGAAAAGTTCAGGTTCAGCGCGTAACTCTGAGTGCGGGTATCGAAGCGGTTGGTGCCCTGACCTCGAGCTCCGCTAATAGCAGCACCAGTTCGGATTTTCTGCGCAACCTGCAACTCGATGTGGAAGGCAGCTCCACACCCGACACGCGCCTCGAATGGCCTGGCGCTCATCTCGAGGCCGAATCCAGCCTGCGGGTCCGCGGCACCGCCGAGCATCCGATTCTATTGGGACATATCCACGTCCTCTCGGGCGATCTTTACTTCCACGACAACCGTTACAACGTCACGCGCGGCGATCTGAATTTTGCCAACCCCTTCCGCATGGATCCGGTAATCAACTTCGAAGCCACCACCAACATCCAGCAATACGAGATCACGCTCAATTTCACGGGGCAGGCCAGCAAGATGAGCTTGTCGTATCGCTCCGATCCGCCATTACCCGGAAACGACATCGTCACCCTGCTGGCCCTCGGCCAGACGAGTTCAGAGACCGCGATGCACGGCGGCGTCACCGGGCAGGCTGGCGCGGCCGGCAACAGCGGCGCCACGGCGTTGCTCACGGAAGCGATTTCCAGCCAGTTGGGCGGCCGCGCGGAGCGTTTGTTCGGGATTACCCGGTTCCGCGTGGATCCAGGCCTTGCCGGCTTCGGCACCGCCACCTCCGGACAGAACCTGGGAGCACGCGTGACCGTCGAGCAGCAGGTTACCCGCGATCTGACGGTGACCTATGTTTCCAACGTAAGCTCCTCCCAGCAACAGGTGATCCAGGTGGAGTACAACTTGAACCGCAATATTTCGGTTGTGGGATTACGAGATCAGAACGGCACGTTCGGCGTGGACATCAAGTTCAAGAAACGCTTTCAGTAACAAGCGTCACAAAGAAAATTCGTCGAATTGTTTTACTGGGGATCCTGCTGCTGCGCCGATTGTTGGGTACCATCCGGTTGCCGCGGAAGGCGACCTTGAAACCGCTTGCCCGGTGTGGCGAGCCGGGCATTCTGTCCGACACCAGGATTTTCCTGCTTGGCTTCCTGCAAGGCTTCCCTCGCTGCTTTTCCCGCCGAATTGCGAATCGATTCCTGAATCTCGCGCCCAATCTTCGGCGATTCGCCGGCCACTTTCTGGCCCAGGGGTGAGCCGTAAAACTGCAGCAAGCCTTTAATCTCGTCATCGGTGTAGTGCTTGTCGTAGACGGAGATCAGTTGTTCTGTTACCGCATCCACATCAAATTTCTTTTCGTAGCCTCTGATCACCGTGTTCACGAAGGCCTGCCCCTGCTGGTTGCCGGGCACCGTTTCGAGCAGCTTTTCGCGGTATTGCTCCGCGGCTCGGGTCATCGAGTCCCGCACCTGGTCGCGTGCGCCAACCAGTTCGAGCAGCGAGCGGATGTCGGCTTCCTTCACCGGATCAATCACGCCGGCAGCCAGTTCGCCGCTTTGCGGTCCGGAAGAGGTTTGCGGAGCGGCCTGGACCTCCGCAAACGAGCCACCCTGGATGGCTACAAGAAATGTGCCGATGTAAATCAGAATCAGTGCCAGAACCGCCTTCATAACTTCCTCCACGTCTTTGCCAGGGCTTTCCCAATTGCCCGGAACTCTTGCCGCAAAAAGCAGTCTAAAGAGACGTTTCGTTGCTGACGCCTGCTCTGAAGTCCAGAATTGTGGAGTACGCCACTGACCCTTCGTGCAGGTGGTGGCACACTCGGGAACGCACGAATCGTGTCAGAGTAGAGCTGTGGAATGGGCACAAGGGCTGGCGTTGACGATTCGCAGGATTGCGCAGGTTCAGATGGCCACAATATCCCAAGGCAACGGCTCACAGGGCGGCAGCTTTACGGAAGAACGCCGGATGATGGTGGAAAGCCAGATCCGCAAACGCGGCGTGACCGATGAACGAGTGTTGCTCGCAATGGCCACCGTGCAGCGCCATGAATTTGTGCCGGCCACCTGGCTTAGCAAGGCCTATGCGGACGAGCCGCTTCCGATCGGCTACGGCCAGACGATTTCGCAGCCCTACATTGTGGCCGCGATGGTGGCCTCTCTGGCCCTTACCGGTTCGGAAATCGTTCTCGAAATCGGCACTGGGTGCGGGTATCAGGCTGCGATCGTTTCGCTTCTGGCGAGAGAAGTTCACACCGTCGAACTCCTGCCGGACCTAGCTCAAACGGCGGCTGAACGGCTCCGACGTCTGGGTTATGCCAACGTGCATGTGCACTGCGGCGACGGCACCCTCGGCTGGCCGGAGTCCAGCCCCTACGATGCCATTCTCATTGCTGCCGCCGCGCCCACGGTTCCCGAACCTTTGTTGCAGCAACTCGCCGAAGGCGGCCGGCTGATCGCCCCGGTGGGTGAAGAGGACAAACAGGAATTGCAGCTAATCACGAAGCGCGAAGGCAAGCTCCCGGTGAAGCAGCGCGGCCCGTGCCGGTTTGTGCCGCTGATGGGGGAGCACGGCTGGCGGAAATAGCCATCAACTTTGCATCATAAAGTACTTGACATAGATTCCCTGTTTCCCTATCCTTCCCTCGTGCCTATCCCCCGCTCCAACCCCTCTCCGCTTCCCCGGCCGATTCCCATCGACGCTCGGGCCGCCGATCACCTGCGCTACATCCGCGAAACCATGGAGAGCGCCGCTGAATTCACCGCCGTTCCCGGCTGGGGAGGTGTGGCGATGGGCGCAACGGCCCTTGCCGCCGCTTTTCTCGCTTCGCGCCAGATTTCACCCCGCGCATGGCTCGCCGTGTGGCTGGCGGAAGTGTTCGTCGCCGTAGCCATCGCCGCTCCCGCGGCCGCCACCAAAGCGAGGCGCGCCAACTCTTCTCTTTTCAGCGGACCTGGAAGAAAATTCGCGCTTAGTTTCGCGCCTCCCATCATCGTCGGCGGATTGCTGACGCTGGCCTTATTCCAATTCGGCGCTGTTGCCGTTCTGCCGGGGGTCTGGCTCCTGCTTTATGGCACCGCCATCGTCACTGGCGGCGCGTTCTCCGTCCGCGCCGTGCCCATCATGGGTATGTGCCTGATGGCTCTCGGCGCCGCGGCGCTCTTCGCACCGGCATCCTGGGGCAACCTGTTCATGGCCGCTGGATTTGGAATGGTGCAGATTGCATTTGGTGTCTGGATCGCCTTGCGGTACGGAGGATAAGCGAGTAAGTTTCTCGAACGAAAGGAACTCATGGCCAAGCCGTCCACAGTCCGGCAGGAAAGAGCGCAACGCGAAGAGGGCCCATCTCCCGTCAAAAGTTCCGCGTCGCAACCTGTCTCGGTTCCAATGGACCGGTTGATTCACGAGCGGATTCGCTTGGGCATCGTCAGCGCACTCGCGGTAAATCGCACGTTGACCTTCAACGAGCTCAAGGCGTTGCTGAAAACTACGGACGGCAACCTCAGCGTCCATGCGCGAAAGCTCGAAGAGGCCGACTACATCCTGTGCACGAAATCGTTCGACGGCCGCCTGCCCAAGACCGAATACCGGCTGGCTCCGGCCGGGCGCAAGGCTCTGGAGCGCTACCTGGACCACATGGAGGCCTTGATTCGCGCGACCCGCGAGAAGTGAAAATTTTTTGTCCCGATACTTTGCAAAGCAAAGTACATTACATCAATCGGCGGCGGAGAAAGCTTCATGCTCATGCACAACCCTGTCTTGGAAAATGCAATCCGCCAGCCCCGTCCGACCGTCCCCTCGGCCGCGCCCCAGCTCCATGTCGCGATTATATGCGACGGCAACGGCCGCTGGGCCACTTCCCGCACCCTGCCGCGCTCCGCCGGCCATCGGGCGGGCGCCAAGGCGGCCCGCCGCGTCATTCGCAGCGCCCCGCATCTCGGCATTCACACCCTCACGCTATTCGCCCTCTCCTCCGCCAACTGGAAGCGGCCCGTCGCCGAAGTGGCCGCGATACTTCAAATTCTCCAGGAATATCTTCTGGCCGAAACTTCCCATTGCCTTGATGAAGGCGTCCGCCTGAGCATCATCGGGCGCCGCGACCGCTTGCCCGCCGCTCTGCGCGAAACCATCACCGATTCCGAGGCGCTCACCGCCAACGGCAAGAAGCTCCATTTGCGGTTGGCCATCGACTATTCCGCGCGCCACACGATCTTCCAGGCTGCCAGCAAGTTCTACAAAGTCACCGACCTTTCGAGCGAAGCGTTCAGCAAAATCCTCGCGGAAGTTCAGCGCGGCGGTTCCACCGACGTCGATCTCTTGATTCGCACCGGCGGCGAACAGCGCCTCTCCGATTTTCTCCTATGGGAATGCGCCTTCGCCGAGTTCTGCTTCCTACCCAAACGATGGCCCGATTTCACCCCCAAAGACCTCTGCGACATGGTGAAGGAGTTCGATCGGCGCGAACGAACGCGCGGCGGCCTGCCTCGCGAAGCCGAACTTTGAAGCCAATAATCCGCAGGAAGGCCCGCAGGGCAACCTAAGCTGTCTGTAACAAATTGAAAATAGGCGTATTGCACCGCCCTTTGCGCCACCGTCTCCTGCCAGACCTTTGCCTTCTTCCCATCGTCTATACCTCAGGAGAAAGTCATGGGATCTGTGGGACTTTCGCTGCCCTGGGAGCATAAACTCTCTTCTGTGGCGCGCGATGGGGAGCGGCGAGTGGAACCTCTCGAAGGGAAAACCGAACCCGTTCGGACGAGCGAAGAACTTCCCCAGGACGCGGCCGTGGCGGCGGCCTGCCTCAGCGGAAACCTGCAAGGCTACGAGCGTCTCTACCTGTGGCAAGGCACGCGCATGAGAAATCTCGCGCGCAATCTTCTCGGCTCGCGGGCCGATGCCGAAGACGCCGTGCAGGAAACTTTCCTGAAAATTCAGCGAAGCATCTCCGGTTTTCGCGGGCAATCTTCCTTTGTCACCTGGACGTTTCGTATCCTGGTCAACACCTGCCACGATTTGCGCCGAAGCCGTGTCCGCCGAAAAGACAAGGTAAACGAAGACGTGGACGCGCTGCCGCCGCGCATGGAACTTCGGGCGCCCTGCGCCCATCCATCACTCCGGATGGCCCTCGAACGCGCGCTCGCCCGCCTGACGGCCCACCAGCGCGATGTTTTTCTGCTCTACGAAGTGGAAGGGTTCCGCCACGCGGAAATCGCCGGTATGCTCGAAATCTCCGAAACCGCTTCCAAGAACACGCTCTTCCAGGCCAAGAAAAATCTTCGGACCATGCTGGAACCTCCCCGCAGTTCCGCAACGGGAGGCGCGCAATGAACATCGCCTGCGACGATCGTGACAGAATTTTCCTCGACGGCTCACCCGAAGAATGGGCTGCGCTCGAACAGCACGCCAACGCGTGCGCCGTCTGCGGCGAAGAATTGCGCGCCTGGAACCAGTTGAGCGCTGCAGCCCAAGAAATGCGCGATTACCAGGAAAGCCCGGCGCTTTGGGCGCGCATCGAGAGTTCGCTTTGCGAGCAGCAAGCCGTGCCCGCTCCGCGCAAGAGCTATTGGAGTTCCCTCGATTTCTGGCGCCACAGCTCGACCGCATGGCAATCGGCCCTGGTTGGTGCCCTGGTCGTCGCGCTTGCAATTTCGAGCGGTTATCTGTACACGCACCGGGTTGTCCCAACAGTGGATCACGGAAATACGCTCCTCAAGACCGGCGCACTCGCCGAAGTTGAACGCACGGAACGCGACTACATGGCAGCCATCGACAAACTGGCAGCCGACGCCGGACCGCAATTGGGTACGGACACGCCTTTGATGGCCAGCTATCGCGAAAAATTGCTCGTGCTCGACAGCGCTATCGCCGACCTGCGCCTCCAGGCCGGAGAAAATCCATCCAACGCGCATGTTCGCTACCAGTTGCTGGCGATGTATCAGGAAAAGCAGCAGACGCTGCAGGATGTTCTGGAGATGAAGCGATGAGTTTCTTTCGTTTCGGTATTTCGCTGCGAAAATACGCGCCTGCTCTGCTGATTGCCTTTGCCTTGCCCGTCGCGGCCGCAAACTCGGGGCAAGACGCCGCAACGCGCGAATTTCGGAAAACACTCCCCCTCGCCGCGGGTCAGACGTTGAGCATCGAAAACAAATTTGGGGATATCCGGATTCACGGAGAAAATTCCCACGAAGCGGCAATTTCCGCGACCATCCGCTCGCAGGCGGGGTCGCAGGCGCAATCCGAAAAATTTGCCGAAAGCGTGCGGATTGAAGTGACACAGGATGCGCATGGAATCACGGTTCGCACGGTCGCTCCTTCGGACAACCCGCTGGTGTTCCGCGTAGGCCACAAGAATTCTTACTCGGTTGATTACGACATTGCGATTCCCTCGGACGCCAAGCTCTGGGTGAAGAATGCCTTTGGCAACGTGGAGATTCGCGGCGCCCACGCCTGGAATGACGTCGAAAACAGCCACGGCCAGCTGACGGTTCACGACGTCGGTGCTGGCAAATTGACCAATGCCTTCGGCGCGGTCGAAGCTGAAGGCGTTGCGGGAGATCTGACGGTCGTCAACAGCAACGGCACTGTCACAGTGTCCGCAGTGAAGGGAATTGTGGACATCAAAGACCGCTTCGGCTCCATCACCGCGAGAAATATTCAGGGCGCCGTCACGATTGTCGGAGGGAACGGTCCCGTGGATTTAACCGACGCGGGCAACGCAAAGGTAAATAATTCCTTCGGCCCGGTGAACGCGCGGAATATTCATGGCACGCTCTCCGTAAGCAATAGCAACGGTGCCATCGAGGCGAATACCGTCAGCGGATCGGCAGACCTCAATAGCAGCTTCGGCGCCATCACGTTTGCAAACGTCAGCGGCCATGTGAAATGCACGGCGAACAACGGCCGCGTCGCCGGCGGGCCATCGGGCGAGGATGTTTATGTCCGCAACAGTTTTGGCGAAGTGTCGCTGGAACAGATCAGCGGCGGCGTGGAGGTCGAAGACTCTAACGGCGCGATCAACGTCCACGAAATCAAAGGCAGCGCCACGCTAAACACATCGTTTGGCGCCATCGAAGCCAGCGGCCTGCGAAAGGGCGTCAGAGCAACCACGGGCAACGGACGCATTTCGCTGACCGATATCGGCGGAGACACTTTCGCAAAAACAAGTTTCGGCGCTGTGACCATTCAGCGCGTGAACGGAAACCTGACCATCGAGAATTCAAACGGCCAGGTTACGGCGAGTTCTGTGAAGGGCGACGCCACTGCCCGAACCAGCTTTGCCGCCGTTTCACTGGACGATATTTCGGGGCACATGACGGTGGAGAATCAAAACGGGGCAATCATGCTCACTGCGGCCCGCACCACGCCAGGGTGCAAAAACATTTCGGCGAAGACTTCCTTTTCCGCCATCCAGGTTCGCCTCCCGGAAAACGCGGGTTACACCCTGACGGCCCGGACTTCCTTCGGGCGCATTAACAGTGAACTCCCCATCACTACGGTCGGCCAGGTCGGCGGAGACTCGCTGACCGGAAAAATCGGCAATGGGGGTTGCACCCTTTCCCTGACGAACACCAACGGCAATATCGAAATTCTGAAATTGGCGAAGTAATCTCGAGACTTAGATGCGCAGCATCATCGCGAATTCCGGCGTTCGCGATCCATCGCAAAGGCGCGGTGAAGCACCCGCGTGGCGGTCGACGTCATATGGAATTTTTCTAATTCCTCTTCCGTGGCATACGCAATATCCGTCACGTCGCTCCCCGCACGTGCCTCACCGGCCAGCCGCTCACACAAATAATCCACGATCACATAGTGATACTTGGGGCGAGACCTGTCCTGCGCATGCGGTGCCGCCGGGTCGAGAAAAATGCGGTCGAACGCTTCAATCATGTCCAACACTTGCACTTCGAGGCCGGTTTCCTCCAGCAATTCACGCGCGACGCCTTGCTGCAAAGACTCTCCCAGCTCCAGCGTCCCACCGGGGATCGACCATTGCCCCAGCAGCGGCTCGCTGCCCCGCTTAATCAGCAAGGCACGCCCATCTTCAATCACCACTCCGCCGATGCCCACAACCGGCCGATCCGGGTACTCTCTCGCCATGGCCTGTTATTCTTTCATCGAAGGTGTTGAGTTACACTGAATAGCCGGAGAATGAGCCTCGACAGAAGGCTCACGCGCCGGGTATATAATACGCCGGTTGGTGGGACTTGGGATTTCTTGCCGCGCCGGCTGAAAATCGAATCGGAGGATGGAGACGTGCTCCGTTGCCCTGAATGTTCCGCTGAAATCGATGTGGACGAAGACGAAGTGGAAGAGGGAGAAATCCTGAGCTGCCCGGAGTGCGAGTGCGAACTGGAAGTTTCGCAGACGCACCCTGTGGCGCTGAACCCCATTGCCGATGACATAGACGAAGAAGACGACGAAGAAGATGACGAGGAAGAGGACGCCGAGGACGACGACGAGTTTGATGAAAACGGCGATCTTGGGGAAGACGAGGACGACGAGGATGAAGCGGAGGATGAAGACGAGTAAAGGAATTCTTTGTGTCTCTACGGGCATCCTCGTATTTCCTGGAAACCATCTAACCTGACGTGAACCTTCCACCACGCAATTCTCCGCGCATGCGCTCCCTGATCACAGCACTCTTTTTCGCTTGTCTTGTTTTGCCGCGTCTCGCCGCGGCCCAACAACCTGTCCCGTCGCCCGGGCCACCAACGGGAGCCCCTGCCGCGCCTCCGGTAGCGCCCGCGCAGGAAAGCTCCAGCACCAACACACACAAGAGCAAGATTCCGCCCTTTCTGATTCTCGGGACCGTTTTCAACGAGCACGCCCTTGCGTTCCCAGGTGTCGAGGTAAAAATCCGCCGCAAAGGTGAAAAAAAATTTCGCTATGACACGTACACAAATTCGCGCGGTGAATTTGCCATTCGCGTTCCCGACGGCATCGAATATGAAGTAATCATCCGCGAGAAGAACTATAAGGAACAAGCGCAACTTGTTACGGCAAATATCTCGGATGTACAGAAACGCTTGAGCTTTAAGCTGGAAAGCAGCAAACCAGGGAAGGCAGGAGATCCGAAATGAACTACGCGCGGAACATTGCCGCTGTTTTCAGCCTTCTTTTTCTTTTTGCGTATGCAGGTGCCGCACAAGATTCCAAGAAAGAAACGCAGCTGCGCACGGTCCGCGGGGTCGTCAGCGATAAATCCGAGAACCCCTTGCCCAGCAGCGTGGTGTTCCTGAAAAACCTCAGGACAAACGCGGTTCGCAGCAATTTTGCCGACACCGAGGGGAATTACCGTTTCAGCGGGCTCGACCCGAACGCCGACTATGAAGTTCACGCCGAATTCGAGGGAGCAAAATCCCCCGTGAAAAACGTGTCCTCGCTGGATAGCCGCAAGGAAATGGTGATCAACCTGAAAATCGACCGGAAGAAAAGCTGAAAAGGGAATCCAAGGGCGAACCAACCAAGACAGTAAGTGCCTTTATTTGAGCGACATTTGCCTTCACGAAACACATTGCGACTCTCGCTAGCAATTGCCAGAGTGCCTTCTGTTACCATGAACAGGATCGTGTTTCGTGATCCGCGCGCCGTTAAGTTGTAAACAGAGTCTTGAACAATTCTCTGTCCGGCCTTGGGGGGCTCGGACAAAGGGATTGCAGGTCCGAGGGTTTCGCCGCCGCGAGCTCTGCACCTCTCGCGCAGCGGCCGTGGAAATGGGGAAGGCAAAAAATCGGAATCGAGTCGTCGGGGATTGCGAGGAGAAGGTACTCCGCCACCTGAAGCAGCTGCCCCGAATAACTGAAAGAAAGGTTTTCCAAGTCTTTGCATGAGCCGCAACACTAAGCCAGCCCTATCTCTGTTTTTGCGACTCGCCGGCGCCGTCACGCTTTTGCTCCTGGTCACAATTTCCTCGGCATTTGCGCAAGACGCCGCTTCGAAGAATACCGGCGCTCAAGCCAGCTCCATCCGCGGCACCATCTCCACGATGCAGGATAACGTCCTTTCCGGTGTTGCCGGCATCTCGGTGAAACTCTCCGGCGGTCCGCTTCACGGCACTCCCTTGAACGCCGACACGGACGAGCATGGCGCCTATCAGTTCCTGACTCTTGAACCCGGCACCTACTCCATTTCCATCACCCTGCAGGGGTTCAAAACCATCACCAAGTCGATCGTGCTTGGCCCCAAACAGCAGGTAAGTCAGGATTTTACGCTCGAGCTCGAAGTGGTTGCCGAAAAGGTGGAAGTGAAAGAGACCGCCGCGAACATCGCCACGGAAACCGCCGCTCCTCCCCCGGCCACCGTTACAAACGTGGAGATCACCACCATCCCCACGCCGCAGGAAAAAGTAAAAGACATCCTTCCGTTTACCCCCGGCGTTATTAAGACGCTCGACAGCAAGCTGACCTTCAAGGGTGCCGACGAAAATCAGAGCTTGTTGCTTGTCAATTCCGCGCGCACCACGGATCCGGTCACAGGAAGTTTTGGCGTCCCCATTCCCACGGACGCCGTCGAATCCTTCGCCGTCTACAAAACGCCCTACGATTCCAGCCTGGGCAGTTTTTCCGGCGGATTGACAACCATCGAAACGCGGCCGCCGGACGACCAGTACAGTTTCAAACTGAGAGGGATCGTTCCCTCCGTCCTCGGGAAAAATGGCAGCATGGTGGGAATCGCCGAAGCCATTCCCGGCGTCTCGTTCGATGCGCCGCTCATCCCGCACAAGCTCCTGCTTTCGGAATCCTTCCAGTACGAAATGAAAAAGACCACGGTTGAGGGGCTTCCCTGGCCGTTCGATATCAGCAAGCGTCAGGGATTCAATTCCTTCACGACTCTCGAAGCGATTCTCGCGCCCAACCACGTCCTCACGCTGACGGTGAACGCGTTCCCGCTGCGCCAGCAGCACGTGGACATCAGCGCACTCGTCCCGCTCGGCGCGTCAAATGACCTCGACCAAAGCGGCATCGCCGTCGGCCTCAACGACAAATATCAACTCGGCTCCGGCGCCATTCTTGCAGTGGTAGCACAGTACATGCGCTTTGACAGTAACGCGCATGGCCAGGGTCCCGAAGACATGCTCATCACGCCGCAGGGATACGGCGGAAACTATTTCAATCAGTGGTCGCGCAGGGGCAAGGAGTTTCAGGCCGTTCCTTCCTTCCAATTCCCCAAAGTCCACTGGCACGGGGAACATGAAATCCGTGTTGGCGCCGACATCGACTACCGTTCTTTCTTCGGCACCACGTTGTCTCACCCGATTCAGCTTCTTAACCCCGATAATTCCCTGGCGCAGCAAATTACCTTTGGAGCCGCGCCCTCCCAGTCTCCTTCCGACAGTTCCGTGGCCGAGTTTCTACAGGATCACTGGGTTCTCGACTCCCACTGGAGCGTGGACCTCGGTGCGCGAATTTCCACCGAGACCACCGGCTGGCCCTTCGCGATCGCGCCGCGCGCAGGCGTCGCCTACTCGCCGGGAAAAAGCGGCAAAACCGTGATTCGTGCCGGCTCCGGCATTTTCTACGGCGTGTTGCCGCTCCTTGCCGCCAATTTCGCGGCAAATCCGAGCCGTACCATCACGACGTTTGACACCGCCGGCCTGCCAATCGGCCCGCCCGTCACTTACACCAACGCTTTCGTCGCGAATTTGAATCCGCTCACCGCGCCCGCTTTGCCGGGCAAGCCGAGCACAACGCCGCGGAACGTCACCTGGAACGGCCAGATCGAGCACGAGCTCCATAAAAACCTGCAGTTGCGCGCCGGCTACCTCGACAGCCATGCCACGTACCTTTTCACGGTGAATCCGTTCACCTCGGCAACTGGTGGCCCGTCCTTTGAGGGACTCACCAACACCGGCTCTTCCCACTATCGGGAAATGGAAGTCTCTGGACATTACACCTTGCGGGAACACGATCAGATCAACGTCTCCTACATCTGGAGCCGTGCGCGCGGCGATCTGAACAGCCTTTCGAATATCTATATTCCCTTCGCTGCGCCCGTGATTCGTCCGGACGTCTACGGCATTCTCTCGTCGGACATTCCGAACCGCGTCGTTGGTTGGGGAATTTTCGCTCTGCCCTGGAAGCTGACTTTTAGTCCTCTAGTCGACGTCCACTCCGGCTTCCCCTACTCTCCGATTGATGTTGAGCAGCAGTACGTGGGCACGCCCAACGGAAAGCGTTTCCCGGAATATTTCTCGCTTGACCTTAAGCTCTATCGTCAATTCCGCGTGCCTTTCCTCGGGAACCGCGGTGGCAAAGTCCACCACGTCCGGCTCGGCGTCTACACGCTAAACGTGACCAATCACGGCAACTTCAACGCCGTTTACAACAATGTGGCTTCACCGAATTTCGGCCAGTTTGTCGGTTTCCTGTACCGCCACGAAGGCGCCGTGATCGATTTCGTCGACTAATCCCGCTTCGGGTGGCGCGGTCGCCATACCCGAATCGCCCGCGGCACCACCGCTACCTCCACTGGCGTCATCCCGATGATCTCTCCATCCGCGTGAAACGCGCATGGCCGTTCTGTCTCAATCCGCGCGCTCGTCACACAATGCCTCTGAATCCGATGCGTGCGAATCTCGCCGCTCACCGCCATGCGTGGCAACATTCTGGCAATTTCGAATCCGCTGAGATTTTCGAGCAACACCAAATCGAGCCGCCCGTCCTCCAAGCTTGCCTCCGGCGCCAGCCGCAATCCTCCTCCGTAACTCGGCGTATTCAGAATTCCCAGCACCAAAGCCGTTCCTTGCAGGGAAGTTTGCCCCGCACCTTCCAGCGAAACGCGCACATTGATCCCCCGAAAGTTTCCCAGCGCGCGAATCGCGGAAAGCAGATAGCGGGCTCTTCCCCGCATGGCGCGGTAAACCCCGCTCGCAAACCGAGCTGCCTCCGCATCCAGCCCCAATCCTCCTCCGCCCATGTACAGGCGTTCCACGCCGTCGGCGGTGTGCACACGCGCCTCATCCAGAGCAACGGCTTCCCCCCGCATCAGTATCAACTCCGCGGCTTGAACGGGATCACGCGGCAACCCCAACGCGGATGCGAGATCGTTTCCTCCCCCCGCGGGCAGCACCCCGATCGAGATGTTTGTGTTCCCGGCCACGGCGTTCAACAGCGCCTGGAAAGTGCCATCGCCTCCCAGCGCGAAGATGCGCTCCCTTCCCGCCACAGCCTCTTCCTTTGCGATCTGCGTAAATTCGGCCGAACTTTCTGCGCTGCGAAATTCCGCGCTCCAATGTTTTTCCGAAGCAAACGCCTTCAGCCGAGGCAGGGCATCGCGCCCAAGCCCGCCACCCGCTGTCGGGTTTGCCAGGATTAAGTCCGGAACCTGAGATGAAATAAGGGAAAGAGTGGACACTGATCCGCTATGCTGCCGGAGCCGCCGGAAACTGTCAATTACGTTACCAGAGCAGCTTCAGCGCGAACTGCACCTGCCGCGCCGTTGTGGACGTGCTGGTGATCGCGCCCGCCGTCCCGGACAATCCGGATGGATTTGCCACCGTTGGCGGCGTGAAAACAATGAGATTCGGCGTGTTGAAATTAGCGCGATTCAGCAGATTGAAAATCTCCGCGCGAAATTGCAGATTCAGGCTCTCGCGAATCCGGGTGTTCTTCAGCACCGAAAAATCCCACGTTGCAAGGCCTGGTCCGATATACGAATCTCTGCCAACATTGCCGTAGAACCCGCTGACCGACGGAGGCGCGATGAACGCAGCCGGATTGAACCACTGATTCGGATTGCCGAGGACCACAGACCCAGTGAAATTGGGATTCAAGAAGGGCCGCACGGGATTACGCGTGTCTCCGTTGTTGGACGGGTTGTAGCTGAGCTGCGGTGTGAACGGAAATCCAGATTGAGCCGTTACGATGCTGGATAGCGTCCAGCCGCTCGCCAGCGCGTCGCGCCAGCCTTGCACATCGCGGGCAAAAGCCTGTCCGCGGCCAAACGGCAAGTCATACAGCACATTGACCACGCCAACGTTTCTCGCGTCATACGTCGCGAGTCCTTTATCCGCAGCCAGATTAAACGGATTCGACACCAGCCCCGGCGCGTTGCCTGCCGTTGTCTGGTTCAACGAATCGCCGTCATCCAGCGATTTCGAAAGGGTGTACACCCCGCGCACGGAAAGTCCGTGGCTGAATCGCCGCCGCAGGTCCACCTGCAACGCGCGATACGAGCTGTTGCCTACGGAAAACCACGTCCACGTGTTGGCCAGCGCCGGATTCGCCTTTGGCGTTCCCGCTGGAATGTAAAAGGTCCCAGCCGGAACAGGTGCGCCGGCCAGTGGAGAATTTGGCGCTCCGTTTGGCAAATTAATCGGAAAGCCGAGCGTGGGTCCGTTCGTCGCGGTTACCGGCTTGCTGGCGTCATAGGTGGGATAAACCGCTGGGCACGGCGAAGCGGGACAAATCACCGGCACCGGCTCGTTGGCGTCGATTCCGATCAACTCGTGGTACCCATGTGAACCGACATAACCGATCGTGAGAACTGTGTTCGGTGAAAGTTCCCGATCGACACGGAGCGACCAGGAAATGAGCGTCGGTGTTTTCATGTCCGGCTGAACTCCCCCGGGCACAAGCTTCGCTGTTGCCGGCACTGGGGCAGCAGGGTCCACCGGGAAGGAAGAAACTTTAAAGTTCGCAATGCTGTAGGTCGGATTGAACGGCGCGTTCTGGTCTGCGCGATAGCCCAAAGCATCTTGCAGGTCGTTGTACATGCCGAATCCCGCGCGAAGCACGGTTTTGCGGCCCAACGGGCTCCACGCCACGCCAATGCGCGGCTGCGGCAGGAACGTCGCGTTATTCGTGGTGAAGAGCGAGCCTCCGATCCGCGGATTGGTGGAAATCACTCCATCCGCGAACGTGTAATTCGCAGCCTGGTCGTGGGCTTCATTCCATCCCGTGGAAAACTCATCGCGGAATCCCAGCGAAACGGTCAATCGGGAGTTGACGCGGAAAACATCCTCGGCGTAGAACGCCTCGAACAACGATCTCCAGTACATGTTCGTGGGGGCTGGATCAAACAAGAAAGAAGACGTGGTCCCTTGCAGGAAAGTCGTCAGGCTGGCAAACGTCGCCTGCCCGTACTGGCTGAGAGCGATGATTTCGTTCGACTGAAACCGCTGGAACCATGCGCCGAAACTCAGCTGGTGCCGCCCCTTCGTCATCGTCACACGATCCTCGTACGTGAATAAATTCCGCTTGATATGCAGGTTGCTTCCGTTATTGCTCCCCGCTAGCCCGATCGAAGCCTGTGGATTCGACGCCGCGCTGCCGCCAACCACCACCGCGCCCACAGGCAGTCCTGCGAGGAATCCCGGCACGCCGGCCGCCACGGTGCCCGGAGTGGGTTCCCCGGTAAACAAATAGCCCGCGCGCGAAAATCCGAAGCGAGCGGTATTCAGCAGAGAAGGTGAAAAAATGTGCGTCTCATCCACGCTCAAAACCTGCTCGCGCAGATTGAGAATGTCCGAGCTAAATGGGTTGGCAGGCGTGGCCGTCACATCGCCGCCATCGTCGATGGTAAAAACTCCAGCCAGCGAATCTTTTTGCGAAAAGATGTGATCCACCCGCAAGGTCCCAAAATCCTCCCGTATAGTCTGCAGCGGATTGCTGAAGTACTCCGCAATACCACAAGCCGGAGTGCATGCCTCAGTGGACGACTGCGGCCACAGATTCAGCAGCGGTTGCACGCTTGCCACCGCTGCCGCGCGCGACGCCGCATCCGGCACGAAGGCCACCGATGTCTGATGCAGGTTCTGACGGAAACCTTCGTAATTGCCAAATAAGAATGTCTTGTTTTTCTGAATCGCACCGCCCGAAGAGACCCCAAATTGGTTGCGTTGAAATGGCGGCGCGGATCCCTGATCGAAGAAATTCGCCGAGTCCAGCGCGTTATTCCGCAGGAACTCATATACCGCGCCGTGCCACTGGTTGCCGCCCGATTGGGTCACAATCACGACCTGCCCGCCCGGCCGCTTCCCAAATTCCGCGCTATAGGAATCCCGTTGCACATTAAATTCCCGCACCGCCTCCACGCCCAGCAGCATCCCGCTCGGTCCGCCCGGCGTCATGTTGTTTTCCGCGGCGCCGGTGTACTCTACGCCGTTCAACAGGAAGATATTCTGCTGTGGACGATTGCCGGTGACGCTGAAATTGCTCGCCGTGGTGGAATTCGAAATCCCGGTACCGCCGGTTTTCTGCGAAGTGAAATTAACGATCCCCGGGTTAAGCGGCAGAAGAAGATCGTAACTTCGCCCGTTCAGGGGGAGATCCTTCACTGCTTGCTCGCCTATAAGGCCGCTGATGTCCTGGGTTGTCACGCTGACAATCGGCGCATCGCCCGTGACGTTTACCTCGGACTTGACCGAGCTCACTTGGAGTCTCAGATCGATGTCGGCTTCTTCGCCGACCACCAGCGAGATGCCGGTCTGTACAGCCTCCTGAAAACCGCTCTTCGAGATTCGCACTTCATATCCGCCGACAGGCAAGGCGAGCACCAGGTACCGGCCCGCGTCGTCCGTAGCGGTCGTCCGGACCGCCCCGGTCTCCAGGTTCTTCGTCCTGACGGTCGCCTGCGTTACCGGCGCTCCCGAGGCATCGCTGACAATCCCCCGGATACTCGCGGAGACTTGTGCCTGCGCCGCGGGCAACCAGAGGGTCAGCGCAAGCAGCGCCAGCAACACACAGCGCATAATCATTGCTTCAGATTGACCCGCTGCTCGACGGCCACACATGCGGGATACGGGTCCAAAAACGTGGGATGAATTGATAATCATCGCGCAACCCCCTGGAAGCAGGTAGCGCCCTATCCAGTCCGGCTGGCTTGGGCGGATTAACAATTCAATACAGTCCGTATCGTTATGTCAAACCGACTTAATACGGATAGCCAGTGGGCGAATTTAATCGGTTCCGGCGGGCTAAATCGCTCAACCCGGGCCGCAGGGAACGGGGGATGACTGCAGAAATCAAGTCCCGGCGGGAGTCCTCAACTCAAGCGAAGAGGTGAGTTGGATTGTTTTGTGCAGCGTCCGGTACAGGGGGCAGCGCATCGCGTAAATACCGTGCGCCCGCTCGGCCGTTTCCCGCGCTGTTTCAGGCGCCACCAGATGCATGCTCACGTGAATGCGGCGAATGACAAGCACACCATCTTCCGTCTCCACCTCTCCGGTTACATCCGCCGTCAGCTTTCCGTTGCTGGCATCGATTTGGCGCGCTTCCAGCGCGCCTCCAAAAGTGCCCACCATTCAACCAGCGGTCGCCGAAATGACGTAGTCAATTGTGGAAGAATGCGATTCTTGCAATTTGGCTGGGTCCATTTTGTAGTGCTCGGCGATGGCCCCATGGACACTGTAAATCACCGGTTGAGACTCGCCCGGCAGATATGCGACGCGAAGGGGCCCCTGCCTCCGCTCGATACGCGATTTTGAAACATAGACGACTTCACTCATACGTGTCTCCTCCCAGAACAATCGATTCGATCGAATTCTGAATGGCTGCCTGTTCTGAATAGCCTTCTGTGATCGTTTAGGTCGACGAGGCCTTTGGCATCTTACCAGCATGTGCGTAAGCGGCGCAGATGGCGCCGAGTCCGGCGAGGCGCCATGTTGGAGGCGAAACCGGGACCTTTACTTAGGGTGTGAAGTCGAGCCACCCTCCCCTCCAGATAAATTGAAACCTTTGGACGTGCCGAGACTCCCATTCAGCGGACCGAGTACCTTTGTCGAAACGCTCAAAACCGCCACGAAATCGCAACAAAAGTCATTCTGGGTAAGCCGGGCAGTTGGTTACCCGATGCCCGCGGTGGAGCAAGCGTACGGACGGTGCTTGGCCCGTCATTCTAATCGACAGGAGACTACCGATATGACCAAAACTACCAAGGCTCTGCTGGCTGGGGCGGCGTTCGCGGGGTTGTTCGCCGGGACCGCTCCGGCAACCAAGGCCTCAACTCTGCTCCCCTCGCTGAAGACCTCTTTCAGCGCACTGGGTCAGGACCAGGACAAGAAAGACGACAAGCAGGTCAAGGAAAAGCACGCTTGTAAAGGCCAAAACTCCTGCAAGGGCAAGGGTGGCTGCAAGGCCGGTGACAACGGTTGCAAAGGCAAAAACTCTTGCAAGGGCAAGGGCGGTTGCGCGACCGATGGCTCCAAACCACCCGCGGCGTAATCTGGAACCAACCGCGAGACGATACGAGGGTTGGGAGACATTTCCTGGCCCTCTATCCTTCGGAAAGGAAATAAAAAGATATGCCGGGAAATCGCTTTAATGGTTTTACAGATTATGGGATAGGAATCGGCCTGCGTGCTCCCCACTACGATCATATTCTCTCCCGCAAGCCCGTTGTCGACTGGTTTGAGATTATCTCTGAAAATTTCATGATCGATGGCGGACGCCCGCTGCACATCCTGGAGCAGATTCTCGAGCAGTACAAAGTCGTGCAGCACGGCGTCTCCATGTATTTCGGATCGGCCGAAAAACCCGACCGCGAGCATCTCCGCCGTTTGAAGCAGTTGGTAAAGCTCACGAATACTCCATGGCTCTCCGACCACCTCTGCTGGGGCAGCGTGGATGGAAGATATACCCATGATTTGCTGCCAATGCCATACACGTTTGAAGCGGCCAGGCTCACGGCACAGAAGATTCGGGAGGTCCGGGATTTTCTCGAAATCCCGCTCGCCGTCGAAAACGTCAGCAGTTATGCCGAATATCATGTCTCCGAGATGACCGAATGGGAGTTTCTGAACGAAGTCGTGGAACGCGCCGACTGCGGAATTCTCCTCGACGTAAACAATATCTATGTCTCATCCCGAAACCACAATTTCGATCCTCTGACATACATCAACAGCGTTCCTGCGGATCGCGTGGCGCAGATTCATATCGCCGGCCACTCAAAATTCCAGAAGTACATTTTGGACACTCACGACCATCCGGTGATCGACCCCGTTTGGAAGCTGTATGACAGGGCTATTCAGCGCGCCGGGCACACCGCGACACTTTTGGAATGGGACGATAGCATCCCCTCTTTTCAGGAGGTTCACAGGGAAGCCCTGAAGGCCAACCGCTTCCTCGCGGGTAGGTCGATGGCGGTCGCGGTATGAAACTCCTTACCCTTCAGCGGGCCGTTGCCCGCGCCGTCATGCAACCGCTCACGTCGTCTGAACGTATGCAGCGCAAGGCGCCCGGCGGGGGACGCATGAGCGCGTATGCCGCCCAGTACATCAAGCCGAACGACCGTCTGAGTTCCTTCGAACGTCTCGAGATCTACAATCGGCAATATTGGTTTCGCGTTCTCAGTAGCATGGCCGAAGACTTCCCCGGTTTGCGAGCTATTCTTGGCGGGCGCCGATTCGAGTCCATGTGCAAAGACTATCTTACGGCGCGTCCTTCGCGCTCCTTCACACTTAGAAATCTGGGCGCACAACTGGAGGCCTGGTTGCGCCAGAATCCGGCCTGGATGCGCGATCGGCGCGTGCTTGCTCTCGATATGGTTCGCCTCGAATGGGCGGAGATTGAAGCCTTCGACGGTCAGGCAAAGCCCTCACTTCGCTCCGAGGATCTTGGCGAAGCTGAACTGACGAGTCTCCGGCTGGACATTCAGCCTTATGTGCAACTCCTCGAATTGCATTATCCGGTCGACGACCTGCTCCTGGAAGTGAAACACGGAAATGACACGCCCGATAGGGCGAGCAACGCCGTCCAGGAACGCAGAAAACGCAGCAGGGTTCGCGCCGTCACGAAGCTCGAACCTGCGCAAATCTTTCTTGCAGTTCACCGGCTGGACTTCTCTGTCTATTTCCGCCGCATCGAGCCGGAAGAGTTTACGCTTCTTCGTGCGCTGCGGAGTGGAAAGACGGTCGAGCGCGCCATCGAGTTGGCTTTCCGCAAGAGTCCCATCCCGGTAGCCGACCGCGCGGCTTCTGTTCAACATTCGTTTCAAACTTGGGCGACCCTCGGGTGGTTTTGCCGGCCTGAAACAAACGTGCACGGCAAAGAATTCTTGAAGAAAGAGAATAGGCAGAAATCATGGGCAGACTGATTATGAAAGTCCGGCAGTGGCACACCCAATTCTTCGATTTGGTTTCCTGCCTGCAATCTCCATTCCTCCTGATAGTGCGGCTCTACTGGGGATGGCAACTTGCTCAGAGTGGTTGGGGCAAGCTCCACAATCTCTCCAATGTGGCGGAGTATTTTGGCAGTCTTGGACTGCCCATGCCCGCACAAATGGCCATCTTCATTGCCTGCATCGAGTTTTTCGGCGGCATTTTCTTCGCCCTGGGCTTGGCCTCTAGGATCACGGGCCTGGTTCTCAGCGTGAACCTGACTATGGCTTATCTAGTCGGGGACCGCGAAGCGCTGCTCTCTTTCTTTTCCGATCCGGACAAGTTCACCGCCGCGGCCCCCTTCGCGTTTATGATGGCTGCGTTGATCGTGCTGATTTTTGGCGCAGGCAAGGTCTCTGCGGACACGGCCATCACTTTTTTATTCATTCCCGCGCGGGCGAAGCAAGCGAATGAAGCTGCGGCTTGATTCGAGGTTAGCCCGCTGCGAGATTTCATGAATCAAGCCGAAGAGGTTGAAAAATAGCGAGAGCGCGACCAAGGCTAAGTCTTTTGAAATCAATGGTGCCGGCGGGGGGAATCGAACCCACGGCCTAGGGATTATGAGACCCTCGCTCTACCACTGAGCTACGCCGGCTAACGCAATTCTTTATGCTACGGATGAACTGCGCAGAGTGTCAAGTTGCGGTTGCGCGCCGAACCAGCGATTTGGCCCAGATCTTGCGGCGCACTGTAACATACAGGGCGGAACGAAGGGGCACCCAGAGTTTTATTTCCGCGACATTACCTCAGAACTTACGGAAAGAGCCCTGTTACTGATAGTACTTCCGTACCAACCAACTTGGCACTTCGGTACCGTTGCTGCTATTCGTCCTGGAACACTACACTCCGTCCTGTCGGAAGCGGTTTCTGCTCCCGTCTAGCGAAAGCTGGGCGAAAGTACTAGGCCGTGTTCCGTTGACGGTTTTGCACAGAGTCATGGTGTACCTATACTTGACACTACCCTGATATAGGGTAGAGTGTCTCCGTTCGTTATCCCGCTCTCGGAGGCACTAAATGTCACGTAAACTAGGTGCATTGGCTCTTGCATTAGGCATTCTTGTCGGCGCAATGGAACTGAAGACCCTGGTGACGGCTCACAGCAATTCCGTCGTTATCATGGCCAACGGCGTATCACCACTGCCCAAGCTGCCGCCACCGTCGAATTAATTTGGCCGGATCAGAATTGATCGTCTGATTCCCTGACCGGCCAGATTGCGCGAGGAAAATGCCTAGCGGAATCGCACTTGCAATCTGGATTGTGGGAATGGGCGCAGGGGTGTATTTCGTCTCCTGCTCGCTGATCCGTGGCGCTTTTTTTAGATATTTCTTTCTCAATCTCTATGTGATTCTCTCTCTGTTCGCCGATCTCGGGCGTCAGGGCATTCTGCGCTTTTATGGCGTGGATTCGCCCCAATACATGTACGCCTACTACTACACGGATTGCTTACTCACTGTCACTCTGTTCATCGCGGTGATAAGCCTCGCATCCCGTGTTTTCGCTGAATTGAACCTGTCCCGCCATGTTCGATTTGTGGCGGTTTTGCTGCTTCTCGGGACTGCCGGATTTACTTACGCCGTTGTCGCCCAATCCTCGGAACTCCTCGCCACCAGATTCGCCGTCGAACTCTCCCAAAACCTTTACTTTGTCGGCCTGGTTCTGACCTATCTGCTGTGGGGCGCTGTGCTGAAGCTGCAAGAAACGCGCACCCGTCTGGTCCAGATGGTTCTTTCTCTCGGCCTGTACTTCAGCGCGTACGCGGGAAGCTATGCGCTACTCAACCTCGCGCCTCAATACGAAGTCGCAAAATATGTTGCCCCGCTTCTTGGCTGTTTCCTGCCCATTTCCTGGGCACTGACAATCATGCGCTATTCCGAAGACGCGCGCCTTATGCCGGCTCGCCTGGTGGCGGTGCCCCGATGATGGCCGCTTTCATTCTTGCCTTCTCGCTGCTGACCCTGCTGATGTTTTTCGTTTCCTATTGCAGGTCGTTGACCGCCTCGTCCCTGCATACTTCCATTACTGAGGATGTGCGGGACGTTACCGGAATTCAGGTCCGAGCCGCCGGCCGTGACTACGCCCGCGTCGTGCAGATTCTCCAGTTGTGCCCCGACCGCGCGGAAGATCGCTCCGGCCTGAAGATTGTGGCTGCCTACTATTCCTTTCTGAATCTTCTCGACCAGGGGTTTGCCAAATTGTTCCCGGCTGTGCGCCCGTGGGCCGAAGAAGAACGCGCAAGCTGCGCCCATTTTGCGGCTGTGGCCCTGGGGCGCCGCATCGCCCTGAATCGCGAAATGCTCGCCCAGCAAGTCGAATTGTAAGCTGCCCCCGCTAACTCTTTAGCTCCATTCTTTGATTTCCTTAATTTCCATTTCCCCTCTCCAATGCTATTATTTTGGTCTCTGCTCCTCACCGGAGTGTGAGCGTCCGCAGCGCAAAAACTACCGGTGAATACAATATGCTCGCAGTGTGGCGCGGTGCTCTCTTCCGGAGAGCGCGCCTGTCACTTTTGTGACCATCCTGAAATCTCTTCCCTGGCGGAATCTCCTGGCTCCACGCGGGGCAATCTGGCTTTGCGTTCGTCCGGCGAAGAGGAATGGCGCGGGGAGCTGAATCAGCGTCTCCAGGCCTACCGTGCGCGCCGCAGGAAGGCCTTCCCCAACGAAGCGCAGACGGAACTTCCCTTTGAGAGACGCCAATCCGCGGCGACGATTGCAATCCAGACCGAAGAGCCGCAATCCGTCGCGCACGATCCCAAGGACGATTTCGCGTTCACCATTGCGATCGGCAGGCCACCGCAGAAAGCCGAGCCGGATGATGCCCGGCTTCTGATCGACGTTTCTTTGCCGCCATTGTCGGAAGATCAGGAAGAAGCCCCTGAGGCTCCCGAAGAGTCGCCGTCGGATCTCTATCCGGTTGCTACCTTGCGCGAGCGGCGCCGCGCCGCGCTGATTGATGCGGCTTGCCTCGCGTTTGCTTATGGCGGCTTCCTCGCTCTGTTTGGCTCCCTGGGCGGGGAATTCACGCTCAGTAAACTGAGCGCAGTTGTCTGCTTTTCTACCTTCGCCTTCGTTTACATTCAATACTTCGGGCTTTTCACCATCTTTGGCGGAACCACACCGGGAATGATGGTTCGCGGCCTGCAAGTCACGAGCTTCACCGGTGAGCCGCCCACGGCGCAACAGCTCTTCCTCCGCACCGCGGGTTACATGATTTCCGCGGGCACATTTTTCCTTGGATTTTTCTGGGCTCTTTGGGACGAGGACGCCATGACCTGGCACGACCGGCTCTCACGCACGTACCTGGCTGTGCCGGAAACGTTTGCAGACGCGGAGATTTCGCACGCCGCGCCGGTTCGGTAAGGCCAAAGTTTGGCGATAATTCAGGTGGAGTTTTAGGGGATTAGCAGGCTTCGTGGAAACCCTACTTCTTGACCACCTTCTCGTCCGAAGCAATTTTTCCGTCCCGGATAAAAATCACCCGGTGCGCGTGCTGCGCGATATCCATTTCATGGGTCACCAGAATAATGGTGTTCCCCTGCCCGTGCAGGTTTTCAAACAGATTCATGATCTCTTCGCCGGTTTTCGAATCCAGGTTGCCCGTGGGCTCGTCGGCAAGCACGATCGAAGGATTGTTCACCAGCGCCCGCGCAATGGCCACGCGCTGCCGCTGGCCGCCCGAAAGCTCATTCGGCTTGTGATGCATGCGCGGCACCAGATCCACTCTCTCCAGCGCTTTTTTCGCCCGCTCGATGCGTTCTTCCGACGGCGTGCCGTTGTAGATGAGAGGGAGTTCCACGTTGTGCAGGGCGGTGGCTCGCGGCAGAAGATTAAACGTCTGGAACACAAACCCGATTTCCTTATTGCGGATGTACGCTAGCTCGTCATCGTCCAGTTCACTCACCAGCCGCCCCGCCAGCCAGTAGCGCCCGGAGCTGGGTGAATCCAGGCACCCGATCAGGTTCATCAACGTGGATTTGCCGGAGCCCGATGGCCCCATGATGGCCACGTATTCGCCCTTGCGAATTTCCACGTCAATCCCGCGCAGCGCATGGACTTCTTCCGCGCCCATCTGATACATCTTCGCCAGCGCTTCCGTTCGAATAACAATGCCGGCGTCCACCAAGTCTTGCCGGTACGATTCCGCTGTTGTGATCTCTGCAGGCATCCGCTTTTCCCCGTCCTCAGGCGAACTCACTCTTTTTCTTCTATCTTCTTCGGCGCCGTATTGTCCACTTTGATCGCCGCCTCCGGCTTCAACGTGCGCAGCGCCTTGTAGCTTCCGACCACGATTTCGTCTCCCGGCTGCAAGCCCTTCGTGATTTCAATGTCGGTCACGCCGGAAATTCCCGTTTCCACAGGACGAAAGATGGCCTTCTTCCCGGTGACCACGAAGATGCCTTGAATCTCATCCTTTTTCGGATCACCAGTCGGAACCGGCGCCGGCGCGGCCAGTGTGACGTTGCTATCCTTCTTCCCGTTCTTCGCCGCCTCGTCCAGATCCTTGCGCGAACGCATCGCCAGCGCCTGGATGGGAATTGCAATCACGCCCTTTTTCTCCGCCGTCCTGATCTTTGCCGTAGTCGAAAGGCCGGGGCGCAGATTTTCCGGCGGGGTTTCCAGCGTCACCACCACCTTGAAGTCCTTTGCTTCCTGATTGCTCGTCGTGGTCTGTGTTGTCGCCAGGCCGGAGCTCCGCAATACCGCCTGCGAGCCAATTTCCGTCACTTTGCCCTTGAACAGTTTGCCCGGGATGGCGTCAATCGTTACATCCGCATCCTGGCCAATTTTTACGTTCACAATGTCGGTCTCGTCCACCTTCACTTCCGAAGTCACAATGGACATGTCCGAAAGCGTCATCAGGAAACTTCCCGTCGCGTTCTGAATTCCCGGCACCACGTACTCGCCCAGCCGGACCGGCAGGTAACTCACAATCCCATTGATCGGCGAAAAGTAAGTGGTCTTCTGCAGCACATCTTTCGTGCGCACCAGCACCGCCCTACTCTGGTCGAGAGTCGAACGCACCTGTTCCAGTTGCGCCTTCTGCATCTGCATGCGCGCTCTGGACGCATCCACGGCGGCCACCGTCGCGTCGTACGCGGTCTTCCGCTGGTCGAAATCCTGCTTGGGAATCAGCCCGTCTTTGTAAAGCCCCAGGCCGCGGTCGTAATCCAGTTTGGCTTTCTCCAGGTTCGCTTCCTGCTGGATCAAATCCGCCTTTGCGGCCGTGTAGCTCGATTCAGCCACCTGCACGCCGGACTGATTGGAATTGATGGCCGCCGACTGTGCTTGCACATCCGCGTTTGCCTGCACATTTTCCTGCAGCAGCAGCCGGTCGCCCTTCTTGATGTGGTCGCCTTCTTTCACCAAAATTTCGGTGATCCGCCCAAACCCCTGCGCGGTAATGTTGGTGTAGGTTGTCGGCTTCACCTCGCCGGACGCGGTCACCTGCGAAACCAGCGAGTCCACTTTTGCCACTTTCGCGGTCTGCACCGTCACAACGCCTTTATTCGCCTGGTTGATGCTGAACAACACGATGCCGCCCAGAACGGCCACACCGCCGAGTCCTATCCCGACCTTTTGCCACATCTTCATGATGCTTTGCCTCACACGATTCCGCTGCGAACCACCCGCGCGGAGGGACACTGCCAACCCACAAATTTCTCGCTTGCCTACCACTAATACGGCCTAAGAAGCCGAAATGTTTCGTGGTCAGGCCGCAGTCTAATTACGTTTCAGGCGGGGTAGCGCAACACCTTGCTGCTCGCTTCATTTCCATCCAACCAAAATCCTTCGCGCCCCCATTGTATTTTGAAGTTCAGCAAAAGAAAAGACTTGAGTCCGTTCTTCCACTTGCCAGCCGGACCGACCCCCGCCTTCCTCGTTAGACGCCGAATCCCGTGTTTTGGTCTTTCCAGACCGGCGCAAAATCCAGCTTTGCGCGTCTTCTTTCCCGCCGCCAAAACCCTCTCCTGGCCTATCTCCCCATGGGACGAGGCCGGCAGCGCCACAACTACCTGCAAGAAAATAGAATGCCGGCGATCCACCGCACCAGTGATTTTCCTCCCATGCGTTACTGTGCAAGAATTCGTTCGGATTGCCTTTAGGACTTGCCGGGCGGCTCCGCTATGAAATGCTCTTGCCATTCGCGAATACCCAGGGACCTCAAGCGATAATCGTGGTCCCGTAACTTGAGGATGGCCGGGTGTTTGTCTTTGAAGCGGTCGAGTTCGTGCATCTCGATCAACATGACGGGCTTATCCCTGTTCAACACCTCCGTGGCGCCCTCCAGGACGGAGGCCTCGGCCCCTTCCACATCAATTTTCAAGAAGTCCACCTTCGCGATCCCTTTGGCTTGCACATACTCGTCCAGCGTCACCGCCTCCACGCTCTGGGACTCCACGGCGGAATTTTGATCAATTTTAACCGAGGCAACCCAGGTGATTGCCCCCGGCGTGGCGCTGCGAAGCTCAATACGCTCGGTTCGGCTCATCAGCGCCAAATTTTCAGCGACCACGTTGGTGTGGCCATTCATCTTGATGTTTTCCTTCAAAATGCTGAAGTTCTCGGCCAGAGGCTCAAACGCAATCACCTTTCCTTGCGGCCCAACACGATTCGCCATCAGTAGCGTGAAGTAGCCGATATTCGCGCCAACGTCGATTGCTGTCCATCCCGACTGAATCAGTTCTTCCAGCCCCTGCACAACGCCTGGCTCATAGGTCCCAAACACGTAAGTTTTGTGAAGGGCCCAGTTCACCCGCATGGATTGTCCACCCAGCGGCCCGCCAAGACGGACAACCGGGCTGCTTTCCCCGCTAATCCAATTGAGAACCCTTCTGACTAGATGGCTATACGAAGAGGAGGCCAGACCGGATCGCACCGACTGCGGCACAGCACGGCTCGCCGCGACAACTGAGTTTCGCACCGCGCGCTTGAACCCGCTTTCCAATGGATCGTCTCTCATTCCCGTGTTCGCCACGATGAATGCGATTATGCCTGACTCTGCGTGTATGTTCTAGCTCCGGGCGCTCGGTTCCGTATGCCGAGAAATCTCACCGGGATTACTGGGAACATTTTGTCACCCGGGTTGGCTGGTGCTAGCATATAATTTCCAAGTGGCTTGATTTCCTGAAGATACTTCCTAAGGCGCCAACCAGAATGTTCGAAGCGCACATGCCCCGGTTTTACCTGGAGCGCCCGCTGTGCGAATGATTGGCTCACTACCCTCCTTCCGGTTCTCACGCAGTCCCGGACTCACGCTCGTCGTCTTACTCGGAGTGCTTTGTCTGGCCTACGAAGTTGCTCAACTGATCCTGGAAGGCGACATCACCACCCTCGTCATGTCCGGCTTGGTCTTCGTCGGGCTGGCCATCGTGGTTGCCATTCTCAACGATTGGCGGCGTGGCGTATATCTCTTGCTTGGGTGGATTCTTTTTGAAGACTTGTTCCGCAAATATCTGGGCAACAACATGGCAGTATTTTTCACCAAGGATATCCTCGCCATCGTCCTATATATCTCTTTCTTCGCCGCGAATCGCGACCGCTTGGCAAAGAAATTCAAACCGCCCTTCATCATCCCGCTAATGATTTTCGTATGGTTCGGCGTGATCCAGGTGTTCAACCCGAACTCCACCAGCATTTTCTACGGCATCCTGGGAATGAAAGTTTATTTTCTTTACATCCCCCTGATGTATATCTCCTACGCGTTGTTCGAGTCTGAAGCCGATTTGCGCAAATTTTTCAGTTTCAATATGGTGATTCTCGTCGTCGTGGCGTCTCTCGGCATTGCCCAGTCCATTCTTGGCCCAAAATTCCTTAACCCAACCGTCATCCAGGAAGATATTCGAGACCTGAGCACCACCTATCGCATCGCCCCAATCTCGGGCTTGGTTGCTTACCGCCCCAACGCCGTCTTCGTGAGTGCGGGCCGCTTTGAAAATTTTCTCGTTATTTCGTGGATCGTGGCCCTCGGATTTGGGGGCTACCTCTTGTTGCGCAGTCGGCGCGGACGAAATTTGGCATTCCTCACCATCGCAGTCATTGGAGTTGCCTCCATCATGAGCGCCTCTCGTGGCGTCTTCATGTGGAATGCCAGCAGCGCCCTGGTGATCGTCGCCGCATTTCTCTGGGGAGCGCCCTGGCGTCAGGGAGAAGCGCGCCGGATCCTCCGTGCGATCCAGCGCATACTTTTGGTGGTCGGCCTCGCCATCCTGTTCATGGTGTCTATCTTTCCGGACGCGGTCGCTTCCAGATATGCCATCTATTGGGAAACGCTCTCGCCAGACAGCCCGACGAGCGAGCTTGCCTTCCGGGCCCGCGATTATCCGCTCAAGAATTTCCTGTTGGCCTTTGAGCACCCGAACTGGGTGACCGGTTATGGCATCGGCACCGCCACTCTGGGCATCCAGTACGTGGTTCGCATCATGCATGCAGTCCCCATGGGAATTGGCGTTGAAAACGGTTATGGACAATTGATCGTGGAGCTTGGCATTCTGGGCCTGATATTATGGCTTTTCTGGAGCATCGCTGTTTCTGTTTCCGCGTGGAGGATTGCCAATCGATTGCGAGGGACCCCTTGGTTTCCTTTGGCCTTTGTCATTTTCTGGTACGCCTTCTTGCTGCTTGGCCCCAAGGCTTACGTCGGGTTGATCTGCTACCAGGATTATCTGATGAACGCGTACCTCTGGCTCTTGCTGGGCATCCTCTTCCGCCTGCCGCAACTTGCGCAGGAAACGATTCAGATCGAAGCCGCTGAAAAACTCTCCTCCGAATACGGGCAGGTCTGATTTGCGCATCGCTGTTGTTTCCCCTTTCCTGGATCGCGCGCACGGCACCGAGCGGTGTATTGTCGAGCAGATCGAGCGCTTTCTTCGCCGCCCCGGCTGCGAAATCCACATTTACTCCCAATCGGTTCGGGATCTCGACGTTGTTCGATTCGCGGGATCCTCTGCTTCTCCTCCGGCCCAGGGAAAGCCGATCTGGCACCGGATTCCCACCCTGCCCGGCCCTCATCTGCTCAATTTTCTTTGGTGGTATTTCGCCAATCAGGCGCTGCGCTGGTTTCACGCTAAATTTCGCGGGCTTTGCTTCGACCTGGTTTTTTCGCCGGGGATCAATTGCGCGGACGCGGGCGCGATTGTGGTCCACATCGTATTTCACGAATTCTTCCGGTTGGTGGGTCGGGATTTGCGCTTTCGTGATGCTCCGCTGTCCAGTTGGCCGGTCCTTCTCCACCGCATTATCTATTACCACCTCATTATGGCCCTGGAAAAGCGTATTTACCGCGATCCCCGGATCAGCCTGGCTGCGGTTTCTCAACTGACCGCGGGAGAGCTAACCACGCATTTTGCCCGGCGTGATGTCACTGTGATTCCCAACGCCGTCGACCTGGCCCGCTTTAATCTCCCCGAGCGGCTTCGCCGGCGGGAAACATCCCGCAAAATTCTGCAACTGCGGGAAACCGAGTTCGTCTTGCTTCTCATCGGCAATGATTGGAAAAAAAAGGGCCTCGAGCCTCTCTTGAACGCGATGGCTGCAATCCCCCGTCTCCCCCTGCGCCTGCTCGTCGTTGGCCGCGACAATTGCGTTCCTTTCCTCGAACAAATTCAGCGCCTAAATCTAGCCGGCCGAGTGCTCTTTCTCGAACCCTCTTCCGACATCATGCACTTTTTCGCTGCCGCGGACGTCTACACCGGACCCTCTCTCCACGATTCGTTTGCTTTGCCTCCGATTGAGGCGATGGCCTGCGGTCTTCCCGTGATCACCAGCGTCACCAACGGCGGCTCGCAGATCATTACGGAAGGACTCGATGGTTTCGTCTTGAGCGACGCTCACGACAATGCTGCCCTTTCCCGCCTCATCTCCTGTCTTTACGAGCAGCCGGAACTCCGGCGTTCCGTTGGAGAAAACGCGGCCCGCGCGGCGCAATCGTATTCCTGGGAACGCAACGCCTCAGAAACCTGGGAATTTCTCTCGAAGGCTGCCGGCTCTTCTTCGACGACGCCTCTCAAAGTGAATATTGCCCAATGAAGCCGGAATTTCGCGCGGCTCTGCCGATTCCACCCAATGCATGTAATATCGGATGACGCCATGAAATCCGAGGTCAAAGACCCCGTTCTCGCGCAGCGTCGGTATTACACCGAAACCGCCTCGCGCTACGACGCCATGCATGCCCATGAGGCCGTTGACGACGACGCCGGCCTGCAGACACTTCTTGCTGTTCTCCAAACACTCAATGTGCGCAGCCTGCTCGACGTTGGCTCCGCCACCGGCCGCGGCTTGCCGCGCCTGGCCGAAGGCCTCTCGAATACCCTGATCTGCGGTGTCGAACCGGTAGAGGCACTTGTCCGTCAGGGAATTTCCTCCGGAGTGAATCGAGGTTTACCTCTCTTGCTGGCCAGCGGTGAAGCGCTTCCCTTTGCCGACAAAAGTTTCGACGCGGTTTGCGAGTTCGGCATTCTCCATCACGTCCCCGAGCCCGCGCGAGTCATTCAGGAAATGCTTCGCGTTGCGCGCAACGTCGTGGTGATCTCCGACTCCAATCGCTTCGGGCAGGGACCGTTGCCTCTGCGCATCGTCAAATTTCTACTCCATAAGCTGAAATTGTGGAATGTGTTCGATTTCCTGCGAACTCGCGGCAAACGCTACCAGGTATCAGAAGGCGATGGGGTGTTTTATTCCTACAGTGTGTACGACAATTGCGGCCAGGTTCGGCAGTGGGCCGAGAGCGTCGATATCTACTCTATCGGGGAAACCCGCTCCTCGAACTGGTTCCGTCCCCTGCTCACCTCGGGCAAAGTATTGCTCATCGCAGTCCGCAAAAAGCAAGTTTCTGCGGGCTAACGCTTGCCCTGGCCCAATATCGCCTCGCGCGTCGCACTCATCGTAAATTCCAGCGTCTCTTTGGGAATGCTAGTCACAAACGGCCCGATCAGCCAGCCAAGGCCGGCTGGAATATCCCGGGTCAGCGTGACCGCCTCATTCTGCACGTAAACGCCGCCGTCACGTTCCTCCATCCGCCACCACGTCTCCATCTGCCACAAAAATCCATTTTCTTCTTCCGGCGACTTCTCTCTCTCCTCTTTTGTTCCCGGGTTCGCCACTTCGCGGATGCGAACCGCCGAACTCCGGCTGAGTTCTCGCGTGGCGGAATCGCGGAAGTACCGCACATCCTGCTCGGTATTCAAAACCACGGTCACGATCTTTTTTCGCCGGAACCTCATGTACACCCGGAAGTGATCTCCGTCGCGCGATTCGATTCTTGCGCTTTCCACATCGGGCGCGTAGTACTGTGAATGTTTGTTGTAGTCCTGCAAAACGCCCAGAACCTGGTCTAGCTTCGTACCGGGAATAAAGATCACGCTCTCCCAATCGTGAATCATCCCCCCGGAAACTTTTGCGGCGCCGTCCGCCTCGTCCTTGCCAACCCGCTTCATCAACACGCCGCCTTGCTTCAATTTTTCGTAAGCGCGCGTTTTTTCCGCCTCGGGAAGCTCGTCAATCCACAGAAATGCTCCCCGGCTCAGCCCCTCCTGGTTGCGCGACTCAACTTTGGACACGTATTCGTGATACCCGTGCAGCGTCCCCTCTCGAGGCACGGGCACGCCGCCTGATGCATCGCTCGTTGGGCCTCCAGTGCCCAGCAGGGTCACCAGGAGCCACGCAAGCAGGTACCTTCGCCTGCCAGCAGGAACCTGCAACTGTCGGCTTTTCCCTGTAGCCACGCATTCCTCTCGAATGGAATACCCGCTCCTTTCTTAGACTTGGGCGGGTCACACTAAGATGGATGCACGATCATCCCCGAACGGCTCAGTTATCAGAGAATTAAGCAAGAAATGCAAGGCGGGAAGTAGTGGTGGGTTGGGTAGCTCGCACACGGCCCCTTGCGGAACCGCTGTCCCCGCGCGGCCCCCAACCCATCGTTTAAATAGCTTAGGGGCGCACCCAAATTCCAACAATGGCCCGATGGCTCCACTTTGCGGAGTACCCGGGTCTTAGTACTAGTGATGTACCAATGTCTGTCCGCATGTCCATTGTAAGTGACACATTTTAAATGTGTTATGGTAGCATTAACCGGTCGAATGGCCTCGGGGATGTCTCTGGTACTTACTCGAGACTTTTCTCTTGCCCAAACCGCTATACTGACCCGTGCCTTTCGGCTATTGAGGGCCTCTCTGAAGGGAGTTTATGGCAGCGCGAACGATGGAAACGGAAACTGGAGTTCCACCCGGGTTGTCCGCTCCAGTTTCTGCCGGATGGATGCCGCGTAAGCTCACCCGAGCGGCCTCGGATTCCCTCGATCTGATCCGTGCAGTCGCGGCATTCGCTGTAATGTTTGGCCACTTGCGAACTTTTTTTTTCGTGGACTTCCAGCATCTCTCCCACAAATCCTGGCCTCTCGAAGCCCTCTATTTTTTCGCCGGATTCGGCCACCAGGCGGTCATCGTGTTTTTCGTTCTGAGCGGCTTCCTAATCTCCTCGACCATCATCCGAAGCCACGTACTTGGAAAGTGGTCCTGGCGAGACTACGCCGTTAATCGCGCCACTCGTCTTTACGTCGTTCTTGTCCCGGGTTTGCTGCTCGGATTTTTCTGGGACCGCCTGGGCAGCCTGCTTTTTTCCGCGAAGGGGATTTACGCGCACTCCCTCAGCGACCTCGGGCTTTCCGTGCCTCTGAAAAACCTCACCCTCGGCACCTTCCTGGGCAACTTCTTTTTTCTGCAAACGATTGTTTGCGACACCTTCGGCTCGAATGGCCCGCTCTGGAGTTTGGCGAATGAATTTTGGTATTACGTTTTATTCCCGGTCGCACTTGGCGCCGGGCTCGCCTGGGCTGCGCGCCGGTTCCGCATGGCAATTCCATTAACCTGCCTCGCCATGCTAATTGGCATTTTTGTGGGAGGGAGTATTCTGATCGAGTTCTTGATTTGGCTTGCGGGTTGCGGGCTCGTATTTCTCTACTCCAGAGTCCAGATTCGGTCGGGGCTCGCCGTACTCGGCATGCTTTGCTTTTTTTCCGTCCTCGCCGGCGTTTCTCTCGCTGTTGCGCGCACCCGGCAATGGGATCCACTGCTTAGCGATCTTGAGCTCGGGTTTGTCTTTACGCTCTTTCTGTTCGCATTGCTGCAGTATCAAGTCGGCGAGGATTCGTCGCCATATTCCGCCGTCGCACATCGCTTGGCCGGATTTTCCTACAGTCTCTACGTGCTGCACTTTCCCTTTCTGCTTTTCTTCCGCTCCTGGCTGGTTCCCGCCGAACGCTGGCAGCCAACCCCGCTGCACCTTCTCTGTGCCGCATGCGTAGGCGCGGCCTGTCTGCTCTATGCCTGGCTGGTCTCACGCGTCACGGAAGCAAAAACCGACGTGGCAAGAAAACGCGTGAATCGCCTCCTGGCTTAGCCCGCACCTCTACAGGATGGGCTCGAGCGGGGCCACCTGAAGGTGGCCGCTACAGTGTTTTTGTTGAGTCCGTCTCTCCCGCGGGTCTGCTAGTGTTTCTTGCTCGCCGGGACTGCCGAAGTCGCGGTGTTCCCGTTCAGCAATTGCAGCGTAACGTTCTTTGTCTGGCTCTTGCCCAGCGGTAGGTTCCGCTCCCAATCGGAGTACGCTCCGTTCCGCGAAGCCCTCAGGTCGTAGCTCTCTTGCTTCAATCCGGTGATAAAAAACTTTCCCTTTGAGTCCGTGTGCACTGCCCGCGGCTTCATCCCGCTGGATGTCTCGCACGTCACGCTGGCTCTGGCAACAGGCTTCCCGTCGGCGTCCAGAACGGTTCCCGTGATCGTGGCTCCCGTTTTCTTTGGGGTCTGCGCTTGGACATCCAGCGCGAAAAGAATCGCAATGCCGAGTATCAGTGAAAGAATCAGCCTGGATTTCATCAGCTACACTCTCCTGCGCGTAATTTCAGTGTAGTGCCTTTTCCCCGGTCCGGTTTTGCGCACTTATTCTGGTGTGCCGGAGTTCTCAACTGGCTGGAGGTACAGTCGCGGCTGGTTTTAGCTTGAATTGTTGGAGTATTGCGGGCTTCAGGGAAGTTTCAAATCGATGGCATACACATCGACATCCCCGTGGTCCACGGTGACGTATACGGATCCGTCCGGGCTCAATCCCGTGAAGATGCACCGGGCCGCGCCGGAACTTAGCAAGTCTCCAAACCGCGTAACCCGCTCCGCCTCGCGTGTCGCCATCGGCACCCGGAACACCGACTCTTCCACCTCGTCCGTATCCTGGAAATACAGCGCATCTCCGCCGGGAGACCAGCGCAACGTTGACGGAAAGTTCGCCTCGGCCAGCACCGTCCACTTCAGCAATTTGCAGTCATAGAGGAAAATCTGTTTCTTCTTCGGATTCAGCGCGGCGATGTATCTTCCATCCGCCGACCACCGCGGCTCGATCAACCCTTCCGACCCCGCAATCGTGGAAACGCTTCCCGATTCCAGGTCCAGAATCCGGATCGTGGATTCGCCTCCTGTAGCCGTGTCCTGCACGTCCAGTACGATTTGCCGCCCATCTGTCCGCCAGTCTCCCGACACTGACGCCCACCGGTTGTCCATCGGCAACACGGTCTTTGGCGAACCGCCTTGCGCCGACACTACGTAAAGCCGCGGCTGTTTGTCCAGCAGGAATCCCGTGAATAAAATCTGCTTCTGATCCGGTGACCAGTGCGGAGCAAACGCTCCCGTGGCCCCCGCCATCAACTGCATGCGGTTGCTTCCGTCAATCCGGCTCTTCCATAGCGTCCCGTTTTCCCTCGCCGCGTACACCACCCACTGTCCATCCAGCGAAAAATCCATGTCCGTCGCGCCGGATTCGGCCAGCATCGCCGTTTTCGACAATGTTTTGGGATCGATTCGGAGAAGCTGATATTCGTTGTGCGAGCCGATCGCAAATACGCGCGAGGCCCCCACGGTCGCCGTCGGATGATCAAAGGCGATCGGACCCTTCGTCAGCTGAATCGGGTCTCCGCTGCGCGAACCGAACCATCGGTGCTTCTCCTCCATCAACCACAGGTTGGCTTGTGTATCCACGGCCAGGTTCGCGCGCAAATCCTGGCCCGTCGAAAACGCAAAGTAGCCGCCTCCTGCCAGCCAGGTGCCGCTCCCTTCGTGCGGTCCGCCCTCCTCGCCGGGCAAAACGCGCCGCAACGATTTTCCGTCAATCCCGATCTCCCACATCGAGTCGGTCCCCTCCACCAGATTGCTCTGCGTGAACCGGAGTCGCTTCCCATCCGGAGACCACAGCAGCGAATGCGGCGCGAGCTTGAATCGTGCCACTTCCCGCGCCTCGCTCCCTTGTGTGTCGGTAATCAGAATCGTCTCGTCGCGCACGAACGCGATCATGTCCCCTTTTGGGGACCACACCGCTTCCTTCGCCATCACGTCGCCAACGCGCCGCGGCGCTCCGCCCTGCACCGGCCAGAACCACAACGCTGTCTCTTCGCCTTGGTGGGTCAACTGGCCAATCAGGAATTGCGCGTGGTCCGGCGACAAATCAAAAATTCGCGTGTTGTCAAAAGGTGTCGGCGTTCGCTGGATGTTTCCGCCTTCCACCGATGTCTGCATCAGGTTCCAGCCGGTCACGTCGCGCACCACGAAATAAATCCTGCTGCCATCCGTGACCAGCTTCCCCCATGGATCCACTTGCCCGGTATGAGTAAGTTGGCTTACCGATAACACCTTCGGCTCGGGTCGCGGCCAAAGAATAAAGAGCATTACTGCCGCAAGTCCCGCGGCCATCGCAACAACCTGCCACCATGCGGGGCCCTTCTTAAGAACGCTCGACTCGATTGGCTGAATCTCCGCTGCTGACCCATCCCCGTCCAGCGGCAATTCCACTGCTTCACGATCGTCTTCGCTCTCGATCCGGATCGCCGTCATCAGCGGCGACGGCTCCAGCTCTATAATCTCTACAGGCGCTATAAACCGGTAACCGCGTCGCGGAACCGTCTCAATAAACACCGGGTTCTCAGCATTGTCATTCAACGCCGCGCGTAGTTTCATCAGCGCTGTGTTCAGGCTGCCGTCAAATTCAACAAAGGTGCCTTCCGGCCAGATGCTCTTCCGTAAATCGTCGCGCGAAAGAACTTCGCCCGGCGCTTCCAGCAGCAGTGCCAGTATTCGAAAGGGCTGCTCCTGCAGCTTGACTGGTGTCCCTTGCCGATTCAGCGTGCCCTGTTCCAGGTCGGCTTCGAACAAACCAAAGCGATAAAGTCGGCGATCTTGCTGAGCAGTTGTGTCCACTGGGTCCCCAAATGCCTCCGTTGCAAGGGATAATACACCCGAACCATAGTTGATACAAAGCCATATCTTTCTAGAAACCCTAGAGTTAACGGTTCATAAATGAACCACCGGAAGTTCGTTTGACGTCTGGCACTTCTTTTCCCATTCTTGCGCCTAGCACCATCCGCCTGTCCTCGGTCCCACATACCGAGCCGGGCGGTCCCACAGAGGAGGGTCGCTCCACTGTAGCGAACTAACCCTCAATCTCTGAACCAAGGGAATGTCCGCGTCCTGTGTCCTCCGTCAAGAAGTCCTGGACACAGACGCGGCTATCCCAAACACCCACTCAGGAAAGTCGAACCCAGCACACCACGAAAAGCTGTTTCGCCCCATACCCAAAGATTGCCCGAGTGAACTATTTGCGTACCGGTACCTCGTCGCCAAATCCTCAAATTGTTCTCTATCTCGTTTCTTTTCTTGCCCTCACCGGCTCATAAACACCCGGCCCCTTTGGCATGCTTCGTGCCCCTTTTCTCTTACCCAGTCGAAATCCATGAGCTTGGAGGTGTCTTCCATCATGCGTTTTCGCACTGCCGTTTCGATCGCCACTTTTTTCTTGCTCTGTTTCGCGATCTCCTTGTGGTCTGTCCCGGTTCCTGCGGAAATGGGACCTTTGCGCAACCCACCGGAGCCCTCTTCCGTTTCCGGGACGATCGCCAACGTCAATACCTCTCAATTCACGCTTTCGCTCAATCGTAACCAGAATCCGAACAAGCTCGAGTTCGTCATCGATTCCAACACCAAAATCGAGGGCAAACTGGCTATCGGGTCTCAGGCCACCGTCGACTACCGTGCCGAAGGCCAGCAACTCGTCGCCACCCACGTTGTCGTTTTGCCGGCTTCGGGCATTCAGCTGTATTAGTTAGTTCGCAACATCGGCGCGAAGGCTTTGCTGTTTGAACGCACGCCTTCAAAACGGAGCACCCAGCCCGCTCCGCATTTTCCCAGCGTCTTCGCCGGAGCCATTCGAGTACCGCCGGCCGCAGCCTGGCTCCCGCCATGCAATTCGAACTTCGCGGGAATCTTTCCTCAGGCTCAGGAGGAACGGAATTGCGAAGGACCCTAAATCTCGTCCTGCCCTTGGCCATCAGCATTGCGTGCGTGTCGCTCTGCTATACATTTCTCCAGATCCGCACCGAGCGCCGCAATCTGCGTAACGAACAGACGCGCCGCTCGGCCATCGTCGCGGAAAACATCGCCGAAACCATCGAATCCTCCCGCGACAAAGTCACCTCGAAAAACCTGAGCCATCTCCTCTATCGCTACGTGCCCCGCGAAAGCCTCAGCGGCATCGCCGTCTACGATCCTTCCGGCGCCGTTCGCGCCATCACCCCCGGACTCCCCGTGCGATTCGATCAACCGCCTCCCGAAGCTCTTCGCGCCGCAAAAATCGGCACTCCCGCCAGCGATTATGTCGGCGTCGAGGGTTCCACCCTGAACATCTATTCGCTTCCCGTCCTCCAGGAGGGAGAACTTCTTGGCATCGTCGTGGTCATCTCCGATGCCAGCTACATCCAGGCCCGCTTGATGCGCACGCTGCGCGCTTCCTCCTTCACCGCCCTGGTGCAGACCATTTTCATCACTGCTCTCGCTTTCATTCTTGTCCGTTGGAACTTCATTTCTCCCCTCGCTAACACCGCGCACTGGCTTCGTACGCTCCGCTCCGGCGTTCCCGGGAGTTCCGGTGCGCTTCCGAAAGACGAGATGTTCGAGCAGATTCACGCCGAAGCGCGCCACCTCGCCCAGGATCTGAATTTTGCCCGCGCCGCCGCCCAGGAGGAGGCGCAGTTGCGCGAATCGCAGTCTGCGCTGTGGACCCCCGACCGCCTCCGCGTCAGCCTCCAGAGCAAACTGCACGACAACTCGCTCTACGTCGTTTCCAATCGGGAGCCCTACATGCACGTCTTCAACGAACGCGACCATTCCATCCAAATGCTGATCCCCGCCAGCGGCGTCGTCACCGCCCTCGAACCCGTTCTCGACGCTTGCCACGGCACCTGGATTGCCAACGGTTCCGGCAACGCCGATCGCGAAGTCGTGGACTCCCACGATCATCTGCAAGTTCCGCCGTCACGGCCCACCTACACGCTGCGCCGCGTTTGGCTCACCCCCGAAGAAGATCGCGGTTACTACGAAGGTTTCTCCAACGAAGGCCTCTGGCCGCTCTGCCACATCGCTCACACACGGCCGATTTTTCGTCCCGAAGACTGGAGCGAATACCAGCGCATCAACCAACGCTTTGCGGACGCCGTAGTGCAAGAAATGAAAGAAGTCGCCTCTCCCGTCGTCCTCGCCCAGGACTATCACTTTGCCCTTCTCCCTCGAATGGTCAAGGAAGCGCGCCCCGATGCCCGCGTTGCCATCTTCTGGCACATCCCGTGGCCGAATCCGGAGGTTTTCGGAATCTGTCCCTGGCAGGCTGAACTGCTCGATGGTTTGCTCGGCGCCGATCTCATCGGCTTTCACATCCGCACCCACTGCAGCAACTTTCTCGCCACCGTGGATCGCGCCCTCGAAGCACTCACCGATTGGGATCGCTTCGAAATTTATCGCCAGGGCCGCGTCACCCGCGTTCGGCCCTATCCGATCAGTGTCGCCGCACCTCTAAACGGCGAAACGCCGCATCCCGTTCGTTCGTCGGGTGAAGAGCGCGCCGCCCTCTGCGAAGAACTGGGCATCGAAGCCTCGCTCCTTGGCGTCGGCGTGGATCGCGTGGATTACACCAAAGGAATTCTCGAGCGCTTCCACGGCATCGAGCGCTTCCTCGAAAATTATCCCGCCTATCTCCAGCGCTTCAGTTTTGTCCAGATCGGCGCTCCCAGCCGCACCGACATCCCGCGCTACCGGCAATTTCTGGAGGAAGTGGGCGTCGAAGCGAACCGCATCAACGCGCGTTTTCAAACCGGGCGTTGGAAACCCATCGTCCTCCTCCAACGGCACCATTCGCACGAGGAAATCACCCGGTTCTATCGCGCGGCCACTGTCTGTCTCGTCACGTCGCTCCACGACGGCATGAACCTCGTAGCCAAGGAATTCGTCGCCGCGCGAGAAGACAATCGCGGCGTTCTTCTCTTGAGCAGTTTCACCGGCGCGGCTCAGGAGCTTCGCGACGCGCTACTCGTCAATCCCTACGACGTGGACCAGCTCGCCCGCTCCATCCACCAGGCGCTGGAAATGAACGAAGAGCAGCAGGGCGAAATGATGTCCCGCATGCGCAAAATCGTTTTGGAAAACAACGTCTACCGCTGGGCCGCCAACCTCATTTCCGATCTCAGCGAAATCCGCGTCCAGAGTCCGGAGCGTCAGGAGGCTGCGCACGCCCGATGACTTTCCCCAGAAGCCACAGCGTTCCCCTTTATCCGGACGAAATATCTCAGGCCCAAAATCAATTCCAGGAGGAGTTGCCGTGAACGCCGCCGAAACCCCGTTCGAATTCTTCACCGTCGCGTATCTCACCCGCATCGGCAATCAATCCGCCGGAAATCTCGAGGAACTCCTCGCCGGCCTCGAGCAGTGCAGCGACGCCTCGATCTTCCACCACACCTTCCAGACCCTCAGCTCCCACCATTTCCTCACCGAGGGTTTCTCCAACGACTTCGCACAGTGGGCCCTTGCCGAAGCCAATCGTGACGCCCTCGCCGAACAGTTCGCCGCCCTCGATATCCGCGATTACACCTCCATCGCCGCCCTCCGCGCCGATCTCTGTCGCGTACTCCGCGATTTCATCGGCGCCTTTCCCCAATTCAGCCGCCAGGAGGCCCTCGACCGATTCTATTTCTGCGAAAGCCTGGAAGTAACCATGCCTTTTTCCCTGAACGCGGCCACGCTCGACGAATTTCGCAACGGCGTCGCATCCATCAGCCACGCCAGTTTCCATTTCCACTTCGTCACCTCCCGCCTCCGCCTGCAACTCCGCACCAACGATTTCTCGCACTGGCTGGCCGGCAGCCTCGGTCTCACCTCGCTTGCCGAGACCATCGACCGCATCGATATCTACACCAACACGCTCGACACCGCGCGCGCCAAGTTGCTTCGCCTGGTGGACCGTGAAAGGAGAAAGAATGAGCACGATTCAAATCCCAGCCAGGATTCCGCTCGATGACTACTCCTCTGTCATCGGCGCCGGCGAAGTAGCCGAACTCCGCACCCTCGCCAAACCGCTCGCCGGCCGCTCCGTGGTCATGATCAATTCCACGGCCGTCGGCGGAGGTGTCGCCGAAATCCTGAATCGCCTCGTTCCGCTTGCGGAAGAACTCGGCATCAACATTCGCTGGGAAGTCATGACTGGCGGCGAGGATTTTTTCGAAGTAACCAAGTCTTTCCACAACGCCCTGCATGGCGCTCCCTACCATCCGGAGCCGCGCCACTTTGAAATCTTCCGCGCCTACAACGAAAAAAACGCCAGGCGCCTGCCGTTGGACGCCGAATTCATGGTCATTCACGACCCTCAGCCCGCCGGCCTGATCTCCTACCGTGAAGAAAACGCCAATCACTGGGTCTGGCGCTGCCACATCGATCTTTCCCATCCACATCCCGCCGTCTGGAATTTCCTGGAAAACTACGTCCCGCATTACGACGCGGCCATTTTTTCCTCGCCGGAATTCGCCAAGCAACTCCCCATTCCTCAATATCTTTTCCACCCGGCCATCGATCCACTCTCTGAGAAAAATCGCGAACTCTCTCCGGAATTCATCCTCGACGTTTTAGCCCGCTACGGCATCGACCATCTGCGCCCTATTCTCACGCAAATCTCCCGCTTCGACCGTCTCAAGGACCCCGTCGGCGTCATTCGTGCCTACCGCATCGTCCGCCGCTATTTCGATTGTCAGTTGGTTCTTGCCGGCGGCGGCGCCTCCGACGATCCCGAAGGCGCCACCGTTTTGAAGGAAGCACAACACGCCGCCGACGGCGATCCCGACATCAAACTGCTCGAACTTCCCGCCTGGGCGCCTCTGGAGGTAAACGCACTGCAACGTGCCTCCACCATCGTCATCCAGAAAAGCCTGCGTGAAGGTTTCGGCTTAACTGTGTCCGAAGCTCTTTGGAAAAAGAAACCCGTGGTCGCTTCCGCCGTCGGTGGCATCCCCACCCAGATCATCCACAAACACACCGGCCTGCTCGCTCATTCCGTCGAAGGCACCGCCTACCAGATCCGCTTCCTGCTCTCCCATCCCGATATTGCCGGGCGCCTCGGCGAACGCGGCCACCAGCATGTAAAGGAGAATTTCCTGATTACGCAAAACCTGAAACGCTACCTCACCCTGTTTCTCCAACTGGGGAAGCCTTTATGATTTGTGGCGACGACATCAGGTAATTTCGTTTGCACAAAAAAAGAGGACAGTGGCGCGTTCCCGTCACTGTCCGTACTGCAATCTTTCAACTACCGCAACTCTCCCGGTTCAATCCCTTCCTTCTTTGCCTGGTTCTCCAACTCCTCAATACTCGCCAGCAACTGCTTCTTCTTCTCTTCCAGTTGCTTCACTTGTTCATCCAGCGGGATCATGTTGTAGCCTCGATTCGGATTAATGCCCCCGCTGGGGCTGCTGTCGTCCGCCTTGAAATTCTTCAATTGCGAAATTCGCTGGTCGGCCAGGTCTATCTTTTTTCTCAGCTCGCCAATTGCGGCGCGATATCGCAGAATTTTCGCGCGTCGCGCTTCAGCCGCGGCGCCGCTTCCGTTCTGCGCGGACGGCGCCTTGCCTTCCGTCCCGCGATTCGTCCCTACCACCGAAACGTCGCCTTTCAGGCCCCCTACTTCATCATTCGTCCAGATCTTCTTAGGCTTTGTCCCATCCGCCGGCTTCTTCTCTTCTGCCGCTGATGGTGTTTTCGCCGCGGGGGACGCCTTGCTGCTCGCAGCCGCATTTGTGGAGTCCTGCGTCTGCGCCATCGTTTCTAAACCCGCCGCTGGGCAAGCCAACGCAAGGTACAAGGCCCACGCCTTCATCGCGCCTTCCTCCTTCTCATTTCAGCTGCCCGGACTCAATCCCTTTTTTCCTGGCTTCTTCGTACAATCCATTTATCTGATCTTCCAGTTGTTTTTTCTTGTCTCTTAATTTTGCCGTCTGCTGGTCCACGGGCGTCCGGCTGTATCCGTGACTCATATCCCTGCTGCCTTCAGACACAGGCTTCCCTTCCGTAAAATCGTCATACAGTTTCAGTTGCTTATTCACGCCATCCAACTGAACCTGAAGTTTCTGGAGGCCATTCCGGTATTTCGCAATCGTCGCTGGATCCGCGGGTTTCGTCATTGTGTACTTCTGATTCCCCTTGTCGCCCACAACCGAGACACTGCCCGCGCTTTTCACGTCGTCGTTAGTCCACACTTTTTTGACCTTCTCGGTCTTGGAGATGGGAATCGGAGTTGGTTCCGTTGTTGCTTGGGGAGGTTGCTGGCCGGGCACGGATGGGGACGCAGCTTGGCTGTCCTGGGCAATACAAACAATTGGTAAAAACCCGCAGAGAAGTAGAAGGCTTGAAGTACGACGGATCATCGGACCTCCGATCCGCTAACTGGAACTAGTACTATTTAACCCATTCTAACAAAGGAAGTTTTATGGGTCGGCCCGATTTTCGCCCAGCTTGTTCAGTTCGCCACGCACCGCTTCCACCGCCTCGCTCGGCGGCCCCACGCGTCTGTACTTCGTATAAAACGTTCGCTCGTGGATCGAAAATGGCACCACGAATTTCCGCCCATCAAAATCGTACTGCTGGTAGCTCGGCAGCCACACCCCGGGCGCCATCTCGTACCACTCCTGCATGAAATAACTTCCGCGATAAACCTTCGCCAGAAACAGCGCCAAAGTAATATCGTCCGTAACGTGGCCTTCGATTTTCGCCAGTTGTGAAGTTTCCTTGTCGATCCACAGGGTGCCGCTGATCCTGGTGAACAGCATCTCATTGCGTGTTGCCGGCTTGAACGAGGGGTTCCGCGTCATCTCATATTTCATCAGCACCCGGTCACCCCGCATCTCCTCGCCAATCTTCGCAAACACAAACGCCTTTCGCGTCGTGTCGATCAATTCGTTCCGTTCTTTTTTTCGCCGCTCGACTTTCGCATACGCTTCCCGTTGCGCAGGCCCGGTTTCCGCGGCCCAGACGAGCGTCGTCTGCAGCTTTTCGAGCGCCGCGCGGTAACTCTCCGCGCTGGTTGGTTTCGCCTCCGTCGTCAGCGGAATCTTGCTCGTTCCCGTGCCTGCGGGAAAAACCTTCCACACCTTCACTTCGCTCGGATTTGGATCGCTCCCCGTCTTTCGAATCTCCACCCGCTCCACCCGCTCGTAAACGTTCATATCCGCGTCTACCCGCTTCTGATTTGCGATTACCCGGCTGAACATATCGCCCGCACTCGCGGGAGCCTCGGCCGCAGGCGGCTCCGACGGGGTGGATTGCCCTGAACACGGAGAACCAGCCAACAGAACGGCGAGCGCACCCAAACCCAGTCCGAGACTTCTATAACTCTTGTTGAATGTGTAGATTAGAGCGATAGGCAAAGAGCCAGTATCCTGCCTTCGACTCGTCAGCTGCCCGCCGATTTTCACTTCGTTCTCCCCGCCATCCGGCTACAATAGAGCTTCTTTCAGATTATAGCCGCCTAGGCTGAAAGCAAACACACATCTAAAACGTCTAACTAAGGAACGATTTGGCTGGGTGGTTCGTCTTTAAGGATACAGGAGCACAGTTTGGGCATTTCCCCCATGGATGGCTTGACCAGCGTCCCACCGCTCGCGGGCCGCGTGGTGGTGTCTGCCTCCCGCCTGCAACGTATCAAGAAGGCCTGGGTCACCTTCTACGAGACCTTCAAGCTCTCTTTGGATGCCTTGCGCGCCCATAAGCTACGCAGTTTCCTGACCCTCCTCGGCGTTATCCTCGCGGTCACCACTCTCGTCTTCGTCATGAGCGTCATTGCCGGCCTCAACCTCTACGTCGCCGAGCGAGTCGCCAACCTCGGCGCCAACGTTTTCATCGTCGACCGCTTCGGCATCATCACCAGCCGCGACGAATTCATCAAAGCCCAGAAGCGTCCCCTGGTCACCCTGGACGAATACCGGCGCCTTCGCGACAGCATGAGACTTGCCCGTGCGGTTGCCGCCGAAGGTGACCTCAACCAGCAAACCCGCGTTGGCGACATCATCATGGAAAACACCGACATCATGGGCGCCACCGCGAATTTCGCCGATGTCCGGAACCTCAACATCTCCGAAGGCCGCTTCATCACTCCCGCCGACGACGAGCACCATTCCGATGTCACCTTTATCGGCGCAGATCTCGCCACGAAATTTTTCCCCAACGTCGATCCCCTCGGCAAATCCATTCGCGTCGGCACCCACAGCTACGAAGTCATCGGCGTCGCCGAAGCCATCGGCAGCGCCTTTGGCCAATCGCAAGACAATTTCATGATCATCCCCATGAGCACCTTTCATAAGAGCTGGCAACGCGGGATTGATTGGATCGCAATCTTCGTTCAAGCGCCCAATGCCGAAATGATGAGTGCCAGCCAGGACGAAGCCCGTATGTACCTGCGCGCCTTGCGCCATCTCGACTACAACGCGCCCGACAATTTCGCCATCCTCGGCTCCGATTCCATCATGGCCCTGTGGCACGACCTCACGGGCAATCTCGCGTTCGTCGCCATGGCTCTCGTCAGCGTGTTCCTCGTCGTCGGTGGCATCGTCATCATGAACATCATGCTGGCGAGCGTCACCGAGCGCACCCGCGAAATCGGCTTGCGCCGCTCGCTTGGTGCGCGAAAGATGCACATCCTCCTGCAATTTCTCACCGAATCCGCCGTGCTCGCTGCGTGTGGCGGTTTCATCGGAATCATCACGGCGTATCTCGCTGTTTACCTGGTGAAAGCCACGTTCTCGTTTCCGATGGAAACTCCCTTCACCGCCGTGATCCTCTCGTTGTGCCTTTCCACGGCCGTGGGACTCTTCTTCGGCATCTTCCCGGCCATGCGGGCCGCAAAACTCGATCCGATTGAAGCTCTTCGAGCAGAAAGCTAGGCGGGCTTATGCCTCAGGCAAACGGCGAAAATCTCCGGCAGGCCATGGATGCTCTTCGCACCCACAAACTCCGCAGCGCCCTCACGATTTTTGGCGTTGTTCTCGGCGTCAGCGTCATCATGCTCGTCGCCGCTCTCATCACCGGCTTCGACGCGCAAATCCAGGAAAACGTAAAGCAGTTCGGCGCCGACACCGCCTTCGTCACCAAGTGGGATCAGGGCCGCCACGGCGGGCCGCCGCCTCTCGAAGAGCGCCAGCGCAAGCCCCTCACCCTGGATGACGAGCGCGCCCTCCAGGAAAGCTGCCCTGCCGTGAAGAACGTTACCGCTTTTCTCACCAGCGATTGGGACGTCGCTCACTCCGTGCGCACCAAATCCGGTGAAGTTACCGCCATCGATTTCCGCGGAGTGCAAGCGAACTTCGGTCTCGTCTACGCCAACGCCGCCACCCTCTCCGGCCGCTTCATCTCCGAAGGTGACGACCTGCACAAGGAAAAAGTCGTCATGCTCGGCGAAAACGTCGCCCCCGTTCTTTTCCCCGAAGGCAATCCCATCGGCAAAGACGTCACGATTGACGGCTCCAGCTTTCAGGTCATCGGCGTCGTCGAAAAGCCAAAAGGCGGCTTCGGCATGGGCGACGAAGACCGCCGCGTCCTGATTCCGTTCAGCACCTTTCGCAAAACATTTCCTTCCGCTACCGAGATGAACTTCCGCGTGCAAGCGCAGCCTTACATGCTCAACCAGATGGTGGACCAGATCACCGAAGTTCTCCGCCGCCGCCGCAACGTCCCCTACGACGGCAAGGACAATTTCTCCGTCGCCACCGCTGAAGAGCAGATCAAGGAATTTCACAACATCGTCGGGAAAGTCGCCATCGCTACGGTCGTCCTCAGCGCCATCGGCCTGCTCATCGGCGGCGTCGGCGTGATGAACATCATGCTCGTCAGCGTCACCGAACGCACCCGCGAAATCGGCGTCCGCAAAGCGATCGGCGCAAAGAGCAAGGACATCACCTGGCAATTTCTGCTCGAAGCCATGACTCTCACGGGTCTGGGAGGCCTGATCGCTCTTATTCTTGTGAACGGTCTGGTTCTTCTAGTGCGCCTGGCTCTCAAATGGCCCGGCAGCGTCCCCGTGTGGGCCGCCGTTCTCGGCATCGTTGTTAGCGTCAGCATCGGCCTCATCTTCGGCGTCTGGCCCGCCATGAAGGCCGCCAAGCTCGACCCCGTCGAAGCCCTCCGCTACGAATAATCGTTCATCATCCAAACCGGGTGCCCCGCGCGCCGGTTCCGCGCGTGGGGCCTTTCTTTTCCTCTCTTCCTTCTTAAATACAACGCTGGTCTTTTAAGCCAGCCTCTTGGGTTTCTCTTCTCTGCGCCTGCGTCTCTGCGTTAACATTTCTCCTCTGCCGCCCGCGGCAACTTCTACATGCACACCACGCGCATGGTGCTCGAAAGACGCACCTGACGACTTCCAATTTGTTTTGGAATCCCTTTTATGCAGAACGCAGGAATCGTGCCGCCCGGTTGCGCAACGATTGCTCAACCACAGGCGCCACGGCCGGTGCAACCGTCTTCCGCCGCGCCAGTGGGTACAACTGCTCCGCCAGCAATTCCGCCGAAGCCATCCGCTGCTGCGGATCCTTCGCCAGGCACTTGGCCAGAATCTCATCCAGCGCCGCCGGAATCGACGCGTTCACCTGCGAGGGCGGCAGCGGCCGCGACGACAGCACATGGTTACAAACCTTTTGCAGCGATTCCGCCGCAAACGGCGAAATCCCCGTCAACATTTCATAGAGCAGCACGCCCAGCGAAAAAATGTCCGACCGCGCATCCTGCGCCCGCCCCATGATCTGCTCCGGGCACCAATACGCCGGCGTCCCCAACAGGGAAGTGTCCTTCGTATCGTGGCTCGAAAGCCGCGCCATGCCGAAGTCCGTCAATTTTATCCGAGAATCGCTGGTTACCAGAATGTTCGCTGGCTTCACGTCCCCGTGGATGATGTTGTGCTTGTGCGCTACCTGCAGCGCCACCGCCACCTGCGCCGCCCACGAGCACGCACTTGAAAACGGCACGCTCCCGCTCGTAAGAATCTTCTCGAGTGATTGCCCCTCTACAAGTTCCATCACCAGGTACGGAGTCGAAGTCGACTCCTCAATTCCCATGTCATGCAGCGTGATGATAAACGGATGCGAAAGCTTTCCCACCACGCGCGCTTCCCTCAGAAAACGCGACCTCGCCTCGCCTCGAGAAAGCTCCGGCGAAAGCAGTTTGATCGCCACCGCCCGGTCAATCAGCGGATCAAATCCGCGCACCACGCGGCTGTTTGCACCGGTTCCGAGCGTTTCGAGAATTTGATAGCGTCCAACTTGCACGTGTGCCATCCCTCCGATGGACTCCTGCCTCTTGTCAGATTACGCGATTGCTCGCACGCAACGAATGAAGCGAGAGTCCTGATTTCAAAGTACTTCCGTACCGGAACCTTCGCTCTGCACCATTCCGGAACCCCGCTCTTCCGGAAAGTCCACCACTAGATATAGACGCTATGGAAATTTCCTCACCAGATTTTGCGATTTTCTCTTGACACCAACTCCTCCGAGTCCGATACTGCGAATCCAGATTCGGGGGACGTGGAAGCGCCAGACGGACCGAGTCGGGGACTTGCCTTGGTTCGGCTTTGCCCTACGCTCCCACCCGGTATCACCGCAAAAAACGAGCGCGAAGTATCCTCTCCGCGCAGTCGTAGGTAAGCGCGGAGTTTGTTGTTCGGCCGTGTGAGTTTCACCGGCATTGGGCAGCGCATTCGTTTTTTTCGATGATTTCGGGAGGACGCCTTCCACTCGAACCACGAATTCAGTTGCGTTTTCAGGCGGGAACGCAGCCCCCTGCTCGCCAGGGGAGTAAAATAGAAGGGTTCCCCGCTCGCACGATGGGAACCTGTTGCGGGGAGGAATCAGGATGGCTACGGTGAAGCACGCATTAAACGGCAAAGCGGTCGAGACTTCGAAATCAGTGGACACCTCCAGCGGTCTGATTTTTGAACGGTACTTCACGGATGGGAAAGGCTCTCCCTTCGACAAGGTCGAATGGGAAAAGCGCACCGCCCTCATCGGCAACGAAAAGGGTGTGACCATCTTCAAGCAGGAAAACGTCGAAGTTCCCAAGAGCTGGTCGCAAACCGCCACCAATATCGTCGCCAGCAAATATTTCCACGGCAAGCCGGGCACTTCCGAGCGCGAAGGCTCCGTGCGCCAGTTGATCGGCCGCGTGGTGGACACCGTCGTCCGCTGGGGTGAAGAGGGCGGCTACTTCGCCAATCACGCGTCGCGCGACGCCTTCCGCGACGAACTCACCCACCTGCTCGTCGAGCAGAAAATGGCTTTCAACTCCCCCGTCTGGTTCAACGTCGGCTGCCAGCCCAAGCCTCAGTGCTCCGCCTGCTTCATCAACTCTGTTCAGGACAGCATGGAATCCATCATGGGGCTCACCCGCACCGAAGGCATGCTCTTCAAGTGGGGTTCCGGCACCGGCACCAATTTCTCCAGCCTCCGCGGCAGCAAGGAAACGCTCTCCGGCGGCGGCATCGCCAGTGGGCCCGTCAGCTTCATGAAAGGCTTCGACGCCTTCGCCGGCGTCATCAAGAGCGGCGGCAAAACGCGCCGCGCCGCCAAGATGGTCATCCTCAATATCGACCATCCGGACATCGTCGAATTCATTGACTGCAAGGTGAAGGAAGAAAAGAAGGCGCACGTCCTCATCGAACAGGGCTACGACTCTTCCATCGACGGCGAAGCCTACAGCTCCATCTTCTTCCAGAACGCCAATCACTCCGTCCGCGTCACGGACGAATTCATGCAGGCCGCGCAGGAAAATCGCGACTGGTGGACCAAGAACGTCACCGATGGCCAGCCCAACGAAAAGCTCAGCGCCCGCGAACTCCTTTACAAAGTTGCCGATTCCACCTGGCACTGCGGCGACCCCGGCATGCAGTACGACACCACCGTCAATCGCTGGCACACCTGCAAGTCCACGGCGCGCATCAACGCCAGCAATCCCTGCAGCGAATACATGTTCCTCGACGACACCGCTTGCAACCTGGCTTCGCTGAACCTGATGAAGTATCTCCGCTCCAATGGCGACTTCGACGTCGAAGCCTTCACCAAAGCGGTCGATGTCACCATCACCGCCCAGGAAATCCTCGTCGACAACGCCAGCTATCCCACGGACAAAATCGCGAAGAACTCGCACGAGTTCCGCCCGCTCGGCCTCGGCTACGCCAATCTCGGCGCGCTGCTCATGTCCATGGCCCTGCCCTACGACTCCGATGAAGGCCGCGACGTCGCTGCCGCCGTCACCGCTCTCATGTGCGGCGAAGCCTACGCCCAGTCCGCCCGCGTCGCCGAACGCATGGGCCCCTTCCCGGGCTATCCCGTGAATCGCGAACCCATGCTCGACGTCATCCGCATGCACCGCAACTCCATGCGCGGCATCAAGCCCGATCACGTTCAGCCCGATCTTTACATGGGTGCCCAAACCTCTTGGGACTCCGCTCTCGCTCTCGGCGAAAAGCACGGCTTCAAGAATTCCCAGGTCACCGTTCTTGCACCAACCGGCACCATCGGCTTCATGATGGATTGCGACACCACCGGCATCGAGCCCGACCTCGCTCTCATCAAATACAAAAAGCTCGTCGGCGGCGGCGTCATCAAAATCGTCAACAACACCGTGCCGGCCGCGCTGATGAAACTCGGCTACACGCCCGAGCAGACCAGCGAAATCGTCAGCTACATCGATGCCAACGGCAAAATGGATGGCGCGCCCTTCGTCAAGCCCGAGCACATTCCCGTCTTCGATTGCTCCCTGGCCACCACCGGCGGGCGTTCCATCGCCTGGCGCGGTCACGTCAAGATGATGGCGGCGGCCCAGCCCTTCCTCTCCGGCGCCATCAGCAAGACCATCAACATGCCGGAGGACTCCACCATCGAAGACATCATGGACGCCTACATCGAGTCCTGGAAGCTCGGCCTCAAGGCTGTCGCGATCTATCGCGACAACTCCAAACGCTCCCAGCCGCTCAATGCCGCCGGCAACAAGAAAGACGAAAAGAAAGCCGAAGTCGCCGCCGCCGAGCCTGAACCGGTTCAGCGCGAACTCTTCGCCCGCACCCAGCGTGAAAAGCTTCCCGTCGAGCGCAACTCCGTCACTCACAAGTTCAGCGTCGGCGGCCACGAAGGCTACATCACCGTCGGCATGTACCCCGACGGGCGCCCCGGCGAAATCTTCATCAAGATGTCCAAGGAAGGTTCCACGCTCTCGGGCGTCATGGACGGCCTCGCGCTTACGCTTTCGATCGGCCTGCAATATGGTGTGCCGTTGAAGGTCCTCGTCAATAAACTTGTGAACACCCGCTTCGAACCTAGCGGCATCACGCCCAACGCCAACATCCGCTTCGCCACTTCCGTGCTCGATTACATCGCGCGCTGGCTCGGCGGCCGCTTCATCTCCGCGGAATACCTCAAGCTCAATGGTGCTCCCATGGAAGGCACGGTAGTCGCCTCCATTCCAGCTCCGACGCCGGTTGCTCCGGTGCTGACTCCGGCGCCGCCCGTCGAAACCAGAACCTACTCTCCGGGCAACGCTCTCGAAGATGCGCCCACCTGTTCCGAATGCGGCATGTTGATGGTGCCCAACGGCGCCTGCTACAAATGCGAAAATTGCGGGAGTACCAGCGGATGCAGCTGATGCGGGCCACAGGCGAGGAGATCACACGATGAGCTCACTCCCAAGCGGTGCCGCAGTCGCAGTAAGACAAGCCAAAGAAGCCCCGAAAGCCCGGGGCTTCCTGCACATCGTTCGACACGGCGCGGGCACTAACGCCTTCTACATCGTCTCTTATCACCAGATCGCACGCACCGGCGTCCGCCCCAAACCCATGCTCGCCGAAGGCGCGCAGGCCCTCATCGACATGCTCGAAAAAGTTGGCGTCGACTTCCGCCTTCGCGAAGTTCGCGGCGCCCTCGAAGACATTCTGCGCCTCGGCTCCGCCAACATCCCCGACCTCTGGCTAAGCGACGAAGAACTCCTCGCCAAAGGCCTCGTCGAATCCTAATCCCAGTCCTGGCACCATTGTAGGGGCGGGGCTTGCCCCGCCCTCTTGGGTTGCTCTTTCTCTTGTGGCCCAGCCATTCCTGGCTGGGCTCCTGATTTTATTGTAGATTTTGTAGGGGCCAGCCCCCTCACCAGCTCAAACTAAAAGTCACGTCAATCTCCGTATCTACCTCCACCGGCGTACCATTGAGCAGCGTTGGCTGGTACCGCCACTGCCGAACCGCATCCACCGACGCTCTCGCCAGCGAGCACCGCCCACTCAAGACGCGCAGCGACTGCATGCTCCCATCGGCTCCAATTACCGCGTGCAGCTTCACCGTCCCGGCAAGATGCTCCTCTCTCGCAACCGTGGGGTATGTCGGTTGAACCCGTTTCACCAATCTAGCGGCTTGCACATTGCCCCCGATTCTGACGCGCTTGGCGGCCGCCTCTTTCCTGGCCTTCACTTCCGAATTCACAACCTCATCGAATTTCGGAACGATCAGAAACCGGAATCCCGCATCCACATAAACGAAAGCGAACAGCCGCCGGAACGTGTCCCCTTTAAAAAATCGCCCTTCGTAAATCGGAAACTCCTTCATGCGCCCATCTAGAATCGCAAACGTCAGTTCGCTCGCGTTGTCGTCGCAGTTTTTTGCATAGCGAACCGCCACTATCCGCTGTAAATCCTGACTTTGCACTTCCAGGAGGTACCTTGCCAGCTGGGCCGTGAAGGAATTCAGGTTTCCGGTGTACGCGGCAACGCCCAGCTTGGCGATCCCGTCGTCAAAATTCTCGTGATACCAGCGGGCGTAATCCGGAAGGATCAGGCTTTGTAGCAAAGCCTCCGCGCGTGCTCCGTCATTCTCCTTTTGTGCCTTTATGATGTCTTTCAAAAGGTGCTCGAGGCCGGATGTCGAATCCGGATAACGCGCGACCGCCGGCGTTTGGGTCGTTATCGCCGCTGGCCCTTGCGCTCCCGTGTCTTGAGCGAAAATTCTACCCGTAGGAACAAGCTGTAACAGAAATAGACCCCAAATGGGAACTGCAGAAGGGAGCCGCATGGCCCTCAAAAATACCAAACACCCACTTCTTGTCAAATTGTGGTTGAGCACAATCACGAAGGGCCGGAAGCTGGCGCTTCCGGCCCCTCGTTTTTTCGAGGCTTTCTCCCGCTCAAGGAGGAATTACATGCCTCGCCCCACGCCGCTAGCGGGGACGCAAGGACGGACGCGGCGCAGTTCCCCTTGGGCGGAATCTCATTCTCGGCATCAGCGGCGGCGGCACATGGCGCAATTCTTCCCCGCACGCAGGACAACGGTCGGAGCCGGTGGCTTCGGCCCTCATCCAGTTCCCCTTCACTTCACATCGCGGATTGACACACTGAACAGTGGAGCCCGGCATCATGGTCATTCTGAACTCCCTCAGCGGCCTCCAACTCACCCTGCGGAAGTGAGCCCCTTTGGCGGCCAGAGATTCGACGAACGGACCGAGCGGGTCGGCAAATTCTCACTCCGCGCACTTGGGGTGTCAACGGAAAACTACCCCAACCGCTTGTGGTTCCCAAAGAAATCTGTGGAAAAACGCTCGACTCCCGGACCTCCACCGGCTCGCTCTAGCCGCTTAGTGACGCTTTCCCATCCACTCCGCGCCTGATAGAAATTCTCCTCGTCATACGTAGTAGAAATAAGAACAGCCAAGTCTAAAAACAGGTCTTTCCACGGAGGTAGTCATGCCAAACACGACCATCAATTTCGGTGCGGGCGGCAATATGCCGTCTCTCCCCAATCTGCGCGGCGTCGGTTCCAAAATTCTCATTCTGGCGGCGGCGATCTTTGCCCTGATTTTTTTCTTCTCCAGCGTTGTTTCCATTCCCACCGGCAACGTTGGGGTCCTCACCCTCTTCGGCAGGGTTACCGGCGAAACGCTCGCCGAAGGTATTCACGTCATCAATCCCCTGAAGGCCGTGGAAAAGCTCTCCGTTCAAACGCAGTCCGTGAAGGAAAGTGCCAACGTTCCTTCCAATGAAGGCCTCATCCTCGCCCTCGACACCTCGCTGCTCTTTCATCTGGACCGCAGCATGGCCGCCGACGTCTTTCAGAAGGTCGGCTCCAACTACGCCGAAAAAATCGTCGAGCCCACGCTGCGCGCCGCCATCCGCGCCTCCACCTCTTCCCACACCGCCAACGCTCTCTACACCAACGCGCGCGAACTGGTTCAACAGCAGATTCAGGATCAGCTGACCAAAGAGCTCGCCCCCCGCGGCGTTATAGTCGAAAACATCCTCCTCCGCGACGTCCAGTTGCCCGCCATGCTCAAAGGCTCCATCGAAGCCAAGCAGCAAGCCGAGCAGGACGCCCTGCGCATGAGCTTCATCCTGCAGAAAGAAACCCAGGAGGCCCAGCGCAAACGCATCGAAGCCCAGGGCATCGCTGATTTTCAGAAAATCGTCGCCCAGGGCATCAGCCCGCAACTGCTGGAATGGAAGGGAATTGAAGCCACGGAAAAACTGGCCACCAGCGCCAATTCGAAAGTGGTGATCATCGGCAATTCCAAGACCGGTTTGCCGATCATTCTCGGCCCGCAGTAATCCGCCGCGGACCCAATCGTTGTTCAGATGGTTCTGCTGCTATTGCTGCGGAGCCGCCGGCTTCTGATCCGCGTCCGGCGCCAACTCTTTCAGCTTGGCTTTTAACTCGGCAAGTGCATCCTTTTTTTGCGCCAGGTCGCTTTGCATCGCGTCCAGCTTCGCTTTTCCGTCCGGGTCCTTTGAAAAATCCGGCCGCGAATAATAGCTTTCATTTTCCAGCGCCAGCAAGCGCTGCTGCAGGTCGGCCTCTTTTGCCTTGTCGGCAATTTCCTGTTTCAAGGCCTCGATCTTGGCTTTCTTCTTGGCGATTTCCTCTTCGGAGGATTCCTTGGGGGGTTGCGCCGCATTCGCGGCTTGTGCTGTCGCGTCACTGCTGGCCGTCGCATCCGCGCCAGGCATCTTCTCCGTTGCCGCGGTCGCGTTCTGCACCGTCTCGGGCGTAGCCGGCTTCAGCGTATCGTTCGTGATCACCGTGCCGGGTTTAGGCGCCGTCTTCTTCTGCTCGCGGGCCTTCCGCGCCGCATCCGCGACGGATTGCCCCTGGTCGCTCTGCGCCCGCGCGCCGGGCATCCCTACGAGGCACGCCGCAAGCAAAATCGCGGAGACACACATCTTTTTCCCATTCCTCATTGTTCCGCCTCCTGCCTCAGTTGGGCTCTCATCTCGAAGCATACCCCTGCACGCCTCCCGGTACAATTTCCCTCTCCGCCTCTGCCGCTTATCTGCAAATCCTCTCTCCACCCTTGCCTTCGCGTCCCTCCCCGCGGCTATACTCTTCCCATGGATTTCGCCACGGCCGCTCGCTCCAGGTCTTGCATTTTCTTGCTTGCATTGCTACTTTTCGCCGTCGCCTTCAGCGGATCTCGCTCCGTCGCCACCCCTTCACAATCCGTGCCTGCTGCTCCTCAGGAAGCCGCCGCCCCCGCCTCCAGTACATCCACTCAAAACTCCACCACCACCTACCACCTCTCGCCCGAAAAATATCAGAGAGCCATCGCTTATTCGCGCGCCGGCTACCGCCTCTATTTTCTTTCCGTTTTCTGGGATCTCGCGATCATCTTGTTCCTTCTCCGCTCCGGTTTCTTCGCCAAGCTCCGCGACCTCGCCGAATCCCGTTCCCGCAGCCATTCCCTTCAGGCCGTGCTCTTCGTGCCCGCACTTTTCGCCTTGCTCGCGCTACTAAACCTTCCCATTCGCCTCTACTGGCACCACCTTTCTCTTTACTACCAGCAATCCATCGAGCTGTGGGGCCCCTGGCTGTGGGATTGGACCAAGGCCCTGCTCCTCGAAATCGGTCTCGGTCTTATCGTGGTCACGCTTCTCTTCGCCCTCATCCGTTTCAGGCCGCGAAGCTGGTGGCTCTTCGCCTGGCTCGGCGCAATCCCGCTCTCTCTTTTCCTCGGGCTCATCGCTCCATGGTACGTCGACCCGCTCTTCAACAAATTTCGCCCGCTCCAGGAAACCCAGCCGCAGCTGGTCCAATCTATCGGCGAACTCGCCCGCCGAGCCGGCATCCCCATTCCCCCCGAGCGCATGTTTCTCATGGAAGCCAGCGCCAAAACCAACGCCATCAACGCCTACGTCACCGGTCTCGGAGCCTCCAAGCGTATCGTCATCTGGGACACCTCTATCAAGAAGACGAAACCCGAAGAACTCCTCTTCATCGTCGGCCACGAAATCGGACACTACGTTCTCGGCCACGTACTAAAAGGTTTCGCGTATTTCCTCGCCCTTCTCTTCATAGCTTTATTTCTTGCGTATCGGCTGTTGCACTGGGTGATCGCGCGCTGGGGTAGCGCGTGGGGAATCCGCGGACAATCCGACTGGGCCGCACTCGGCGCCCTTCTCCTGCTCTTCAACATCATGAATTTTTTCGGCGAGCCGATCGGCAACGCCTTCAGCCGCATGCAGGAACACGCCGCCGACGCTTACGGTCTCCAATTAATTCAGGGTTTTATTCCCAATGCCAACGAAGTTGCCGCCCACTCTTTCCAGGTCCTCGGCGAAGAAGATCTCGACGATCCCAACCCCCCAAAATTCATCGTCCTCTGGCTCTACAGCCATCCGCCCCTGAACGACCGCCTCCGCTTCGCTCACGACTTCGGCCGCCCATCCAAATCGCAAACTCCCCCATCACCCAACTAAATCCCCTCGGGTGCCCCAGGTGCCGCTGTTGCACCTGGGGTTCTCTGCCTATTGTTGGGGACGGTGACTCTGCCACCGCTTTACGGTTCAAACTAACCACCCAACCTCGCCTGTCCCTCCACCTTCCCGTCACCTCCCGCACTTCCTCTTCAAAAACGCAGCCACCTTATGTCGGTTCCCGCACACCGCCATCGAACACCATCGCCTCCGTCGCGTCCGCGAATCATCATAAAAAAACAACCGGCATCCCGCATTCGCGCACCGTTTCACTGGCGCATTCTGCCCCTCCACAATCAACTCCGCCGCCGACCGCGCAATCGCCGCCAACAGCCACTCCAATCCGCTCTCTCGCCCAATAAACTCCAGCCGCCACCGGCCCTCTCGCACGACCACTTCATCGTGTCCTTCCGTAACGCGCAAAATCTCGTTGATCGGCGCCACCCATGCCTTCGGAAACTCCCGCCCCTCCTCCACCGCTGAAAACACCGCCCGCACGCACTCCCGCAATCGCAAAATCTTCAGCAGCACCGCATCCACCGCCCCCGGCTCGTTCCCCTCCAGCGATTCCAGCCGCGTTCCTCGTTCTTCGCTCACCACCCTCGAATCCACAAGAAACTCCACAAACTCCGGCCAGGAAAGGTCATGCGCCACGGGCATCAAATTGGCAAAATCCAGCGCCAATCTACCGGCAATCAGTTTCGGAGCCGAAGCGCTAGCCTTCAATCCAACTCCCTTCAACCCTCATGAAATTTCTAACCAGTCTTGCGTCTCACGCAGGTTATACTCTCTCTGCCGATCGCATTGCAACAATTCCCGGCTCTTCTCCGTACCTACGAGCGGCCATTCTCTGCTCCACCGCGTCTACCAGGGAATCGCCTTCTAATTCTCTTAAGGAGTCATCGTGGACAATCTCGCCTCTCCCGATCCCAACACGCCGGAATTTGCTGGCACCCTGCCGTCTCTCCTACCAGTTCCCCCCAAGCGCAATCCCGTCCTTTTCAACGACCGGGGTCTTCGCGCCGGATGGCGCCTCTTACTCTATGTTCTCCTCATCATTGCTTTTGGCACGGCTATAACTTTTGTCGCCAGAAGAATTCATCCGCCGACGCATGGTTTGCCTTCGCCCTCCGAAGCTCTCGTCCAGGAATTGGTTAGTTTCCTCCTCGTGTTCGGCTGTGCCGTCGTCATGTCCAAAATTGAACGCCGCTCTCCGGGCGACTACGGGCTTCCCATCTCCGAAGCTTTTGGCAGGAAATTCTGGCTGGGCATGTTGTTCGGGCTGGTGGAAATTTCAGTTCTGATCGGACTCATCTCCGCATTCGGCGGCTATTCATTCGGCGGCATTGCCCTATCGCAGAGGGGTGTTCTCGGCTGGGGCCTTCTCCATCTCGCACTCTTCACGGCCGTCGGTTTCTTTGAAGAGTTCCTGTTCCGCGGCTACACCCAATTCACTTTAGCCGACGGCATCGGCTTCTGGCCCGCCGCTCTCATTCTTTCCCTGGGCTTCGGCGCCGTCCACCTCGGCAACCCCGGTGAAGGTCCAATCGGCGCTGCTAGCGTTGCTCTCGTCGGCATCTTTTTTGCGTTCACGCTCTATCGCACCGGCAATCTCTGGTACGCCGTCGGCCTTCACGCCAGCTTCGATTGGGGCGAAACCTACCTCTTCTCCGTCCCCAACAGCGGCACCTTCATGGAAGGCCATCTCTCCAATTCCATTCTCCACGGCGCCAAGTGGCTAACCGGCGGCACCGTCGGCCCCGAAGGCAGCATCTTCTGCTTCCTGACCATGGGCCTTCAATTCCTGGTAGTCATGTGGCTCTTCCCAAAGAAAACAACGACGAACGAATCCGCCGCCACGCCCACTCTTTCATCCACAACTTGAAAATTTGTTGGGAATTCAAAACCAGAGGAAAACTTGTCATCCTTTGGCTATCCGATAAGGATAGCCGAAGGGACCTCAGGAATCCTACTTCACCAACTCCGACACAAAAACCAAATGCACCCCCTCCGCCTCCGCCCGTGGCAACACTTCCTTCAACGCCCGCAACGTCTCTGGATGCGGATGCCCGATCGCAATCGCCGCCCCCTTCTCTTTCGCCCCCCGCAGCGCCAATTCCAACTGCTTCCGGATCGCCCCCACATCCTGCACATCATCCAAAAACGGCACATTCCGAAATCCACTTTTCACTCCCGCATGTTCCGACGCTTCAAATGCCACCGTCGCCGCCGTAGTCCGGCTATCCACAAAAAACAGATCCTTTTGCTTCAGCAGCGGCATCAACTCCCCCATCAACTTCGTATCCGTCGTAGCCAGCGATCCTTCGTGATTGTTCACCCCGCTAGCTGTGGGCACGCTCTCCAGCATCCCGTCCAACGCGCGCCCCACTTCCTCGCCGCTCATCCCCGCCTCCAACTGGTGCGCTTCCGGTGTCTCATTCGCAATCGCCCGCATCGGCAAATGCAGCATCACTTCCAGCCCTCGGCGTTGCGCCTGCTCCGCGATCTCCGTCGAATGCTCATGATAAGGCAGAACGGAAATCGTCAGCGGGTAATGCAACGCGAAAACAGCCTCCGCCGCTTCCCGATCGCTCCCAAGATCGTCCAGGATGATCGCCAACTTCGGCCCGGAAACGCTCGCGCTCGGCGCGCGGCGAACCACACGTTCTTTTTTCGCAGGTTGAGTTTTTGTTTTGGAGCGGAACTTCGAGGCAATCTTGTCGCAGCCGCCCATCCACACGGCCACGCCGGCGGCGCTTACTAAGACTAAAAAGAAAAGTTTGCGTGCGGTTCCGGAGTTCTTGCGGGCCACTACTTCTTAAGCGGCCTTCTTCGCGGGATTCTTCAACAATTGCAGAGCCTTCTGCAGAACCGGATCGTCCGCCGAAAGCGGGCGTGGTCCTGGCGCCGGCTCTTTCGTCGCGCCGCTTGCGGCCACATCTTCGCCGTCATCCGTCTCTGCCACGGCCGCCGCGCGAACCACTTCTGTCGGCGTCACGCCTTCATCCAATATCGATTTTCCGTCCGCGTTGGCAAAATTTCCCACGGTCAGGATCAGCGCCGCGCCGTCATCCAACGGAATCAATTTCTGTTCCGATGCCAGCCCAAACGTTCGGTCGCCCACCAAATCGCCGCGCTTCGTATTCGCAATCGCCGCCGCCAGCACTTCCGCCGCACCGGTCGTCGTTCCGTCCATCAGCACCGAAACCGGCCCCTTCCAAATCACTTTGCTCGGCTCGGCGTTGAAAACCTCTTCCTTGATGGTCTGTCCGTGCAATTTCGTCAGCGTTCCCGACGGCACAAACAGCCGCGCGATCTCAATCGCTTCCGAAGTCTGTCCCCGCCCGCAATCCCGCACATCTAGGATCGCCTTGCTTACGCCTTGCTTTTCCGCCTCCAGCAGTTTCGTCCGCAACTCATCCTTGCGCCCCGCGTTCAGGCTCGAAAACCGGATCGCGATGGTGTCGCTGTCCACTTTCTGCACTTGCAGTTTCGGCTCCGGCATCTTCGTGCGCACCACGTCCACTTCTTCCGGATCCGTCTTTCCGCGGCGGATCACTCCGACTTTCACGCCCGTTCCCGGCTGCCCCGCCAGCAAATTCTTCGCCTGTCCCACGGACATTTCGCGCGTCGTAAATCCCGCCACCGATTCCAGAATATCTCCGCTGTGCAGCCCGGCTTTTTCCGCCGAACTCTCCGGCATAACCGAAGTCACGATGATGTATCCGAACCGCTTGCTCAGGTTCAACCCGGTTTCTCCGGTGCTCGGATTCGCCTGTTTCTGTTGATACTCTGTGTATTCGCGCGGCGTCAGGTAACTCGATTCCGAATCCAGCGACTCCAGCAATCCGTGCAGGGATCCCGCCGTCACCAGGTGCATGTTCGGCTCGTCCACGTAGTCGTTCTGAATGCGCTGCAGCACTTCGCCGTACACCACCAGCGACTTGTACGCGCTGCTGTCATTCGGGGTCCGGCCGAGCACATGGCCAATCCCCACCCAGCCGACAATCAACACCGAAGCCGCCAAAATGCTATAGCGCGTCAAACGATTCATTCCGCACCATCCTCGTGAAAAGCGATTTCTGAGTATATCATTCTGTTAGGACGCGCCAGCGCCTCACTTGGATACCCTGCGCGTGCCGATTAACCCCGCCATTCCGGTTGCGCTCAAGACACGCCAATTGGGTGTTCTGTTGCCTGATTACCACAGGGAGCGCTATCCACTCTCCAGGCATCCCCATATCTCATTGAATACAAAGCACAAAGCAAAAATCATTTGGCCGACAATGTGCTACCCTATTTACATAGCCCTATGTTTCAATCCACCATCCACCGCCCGGTTGAAACCCAAGGTGTGGGCCTCCACACTGGCGTTCACACGAAGCTTCGCCTTCAGCCCGCTCCCCCCGACACCGGCATCGTTTTCCGCCGCGTGGATCTCGACGATTTCCCAATCGAAGCTCACGGCCACAACGTCGCCCGCGTCAGCTACGCCACCAGCCTCATGAAGCAGGGCGTCTTGCTCTCCACCACCGAGCATCTTCTCGCCGCCACCTATTCCTACGGCATCGACAACATCTTCATCGACCTCGACAACATTGAAATCCCCATCCTTGACGGTTCGGCCGAGCCCTTCCTCCGACTCCTCGATCAAGCCGGCCTCCGCCGCCTCCGCCGCAAACGCCGCTACCTTAGAGTTCTCAAGCCCGTCGAAGTTGTCGAAGACGGCCGCCGCATCGGCATCTATCCCGCCAACGAGTTCCGTGTCCGCTGCTACGTCGACTTCCCCCATCCCCTTGTCGGCCAGCAGCAAGTCGAACTGCTCGTCAATCGCGAATCCTTCCGCCAGGTTCTCTCCCGCGCCCGCACCTTCTGCTTCGATTCCGATATCGAACCCCTCCGCGCCATGGGCCTCATCCGCGGCGGCTCCCTCGACAACGCCATCGTCCTTACCAAAGACGGCGTCATGAACGGCCCCCTCCGCTACCCCGACGAATTCGGCCGCCACAAGGCCCTTGACCTGATCGGCGACCTAGCTCTCGTTGGCCTGCCGCTCCTCGGCCGCGTCGAAGCCCGCAAAGCCGGCCATTCCCTCCACACCCAACTTGTCAGCCGCCTTCTCTCCGACCCAACCGCCTGGGAAATCACCACCGACGAACACGCCTCCGCCGCTGTCCGCCACGCGCTCCAATTCGCCTCCGCCGACTGATTCCGCGGTTTTCCGCCGTGAAACCTCAACGCAGCGGCTCACTCTCCACACTGGCCGCACGTCCTTTCGCAATCCGGATCACGCCGCTTTCGTCCACAAAAAAATGTCGCACCCCGGTCGTGTTCTCCTGGATCGGGTCTGCCTTGATCGTAAAGGTCATCACCCTTCCACTCGCACCCGGCACTCCCGGCTCGTAGTGGAAGATGTATCCACTCTTCCTCGGAATGGGTCCTCCCAGAAGGCTATCCACCAGATTCGCCCCATCGCAATTTCCAGCTCCCGGGCCGAGATTCACGGTCGAAACGGGATAACCTTGATTCGGGCATGCCTCCGCGTACGAAATGATCGCCCTGCTGTAAGTTCGCAGCGAGCCCACCGACGACGCCTCATTCGCGGCCATCTTCGCCCGCAAAAGATTCGGTATGGCAATCGCCGCAATGATCAAAATTACGGGGATCAACGCGATCTCCGCGTACCCCAGGATCAACCCCGCCGTCGCTAATCCCTGGCCCTTCAATCGGCCGGCGCTCTTCTTAATCTCCGAGAGCGCCAGGTGGCCCAGGATGATCGCCGCTACCGCCGAAAACGGGATGAACACCAAAATCCCCATCACCAGGCTCGCGATCGCCTTGCCACTCGTCGTTTCCGCTCCAGTTGGCGTGTATCCGGCCCCCGGCGCCCCGGCTGCCGCCGCCGAAACCAGCCGGTTCCCGCATCTCCCGCAAAATTGCGACCCGTCCGCGAGCATTTCACCGCAATAGGGACATTTCATTGGCGTCTGTTTCTCCTTCGATGCCGGCTTCCCGGCCTCAGCACCTGTCTTCGCGTGGACTTTAGCCTAGTTTCTCCGCCTCGTCCATCGCCTGCGCCGCGCTGGCAACCTCTCGCCGCCTCCACATAACCCCGCATTGTCAAAACTCCGCGTCCAATGGACAATGCTCTGGCCATGTCCAATCACGACGTAGTCGTCCTCATCCTCGCTGCTGGCAAAGGTACCCGCCTCAAATCCAGCCTCGCAAAAGTTCTTCATTGCGCCGGTGGCCGCCCGCTCATTGACCACGTCGTCCGCGCCTGCCTGCCGCTACACGCAAGAAAAATCATCGCGGTGGTCGGCCACCAGGCCGAACAGGTTTCCGCCGCCGTCGAACCTCTTGAGGTCGAAACCGTTCTGCAGCAACCGCAAAACGGCACCGGCCACGCCATGCTCGTCTCCAAGCGCGCCATCGGCAACGCCAAATACATCATCGTTCTTCCCGGCGACGCGCCGCTCATCCGCACCGAAACTCTTCGCGCCCTGCTCCAGAAACACAAAACCGGCAATGCCGCCGCCACCATCCTCACCGCCGTCCTCGCCGATCCTGCGGGCTACGGGCGCATCCTCCGCAAATCCGGCGACACAGTCGCTGCCATCATCGAGGAATCGCAGCTCACGCCCGACCAGCGCGAGCTCAACGAAATCAATTCCAGCATGTACTGCTTCACCGCCGCCAAACTCTGGCCCGCCCTCGCCCACGTAAAACCCAACAACAGGCACCGCGAAATCTATCTCACCGACGCCATCTCCATCCTCAACTCCAGCGGCGAAACCGTCCTCGCCGAAATCGCCGCCGATCCCCGCGAAACACTCGGCTGCAACACCCGCGCCGATCTCGCCGGCGTCGACCGCACCTTCCGCGAATGGAAACGCGATCAGCTCATGCGCGACGGCGTCACCATCCAACTCCCCGAAACCGTCCTCGTCGATCCCGACGTCACCATCGGCGAAGACACCATCCTCGAGCCCACTGTTCAGCTCCTCGGCAAAACAAAAATCGGCGCCCGCTGCACCATCCGCACAGGCAGCGTTCTGCGCGACGCCACTCTCGGGGACGACGTCCTCGTCGAGCCTCACTGCATTATCGACTCCTCCCGCCTCGAATCCGAAGTCATCCTCGGCCCCTTCGCGCGCCTCCGCCCCGAATCCCATCTCCTCAAAGGCGCGAAAGTCGGCAATTTCGTCGAAATTAAAAAAAGCACTATCGGCGAAGGTAGCAAGGCTCCGCATCTTTCCTACATCGGCGACACCAAAGTCGGCAGCAAATCCAATATCGGCGCCGGCACCATCACCTGCAATTACGACGGCTTCGCCAAACACCCCACGACCATCGGCAATCGCGTCTTCGTAGGCAGCGACACCGTCCTAGTCGCCCCAGTTAAACTCGGCGACGGCGCCTACATAGCCGCCGGCTCCGTCATCACCGAAAACGTTCCGCCCGACGCCCTCGGCATCGCCCGTGGCCGCCAATCCACCAAGCCCAACTGGGCCGCCAAAAAACGCCGCGAACTCTCCTCCACCTCCGCCCATCCCCCAAAAAAGAAACTCCACAAAAAACGCCGCTAACGATTTTGTAGCGGCCGCCTTCCGAGGCGGGCGCCTCTCTTCTTTGTCATCCCGACCGGAGCGACGCCGCTTTTTCTACCGCGCCGTTGTTTGGCGCGCCGGGTCGCGGAGCTGAGGGACCGTGGCAACACTCTTCCGTATCCACCTCAAGAAATCTCTGCGCCCTCGGCGTCTCTGCGGTCAGCCACTCTTCTCTGTGCTAAAATAGATCTTCCCGCATCACTCCCCGGAGGTGCCCATGAAATTCGGAGTCGTAGTCTTTCCCGGGTCCAACTGCGATCACGACGCCTTCCACGCCATCGGCCACGTCCTCGAAAAGCCCGTCGAATTCATCTGGCACCAGTCCGAAGACCTCCAAAGCTGCGACGCCCTCATCCTCCCCGGCGGCTTCTCCTACGGCGACTATCTCCGCACCGGCGCCATCGCCCGCTTCTCTCCGGTGATGAACTCCATCGCTAAATTCGCAAAAGACGGCGGTCTGGTCCTCGGCGTCTGCAACGGTTTCCAGATCCTCCTCGAAGCCGGCCTCCTTCCCGGCGCCATGATGCGCAATTCCGGCCTCCGCTTCATCTGCCGCCACGTCCACGTCCGCGTCGAAGACACCAACTCTCCCTTCACCAACGCCGCGCAAAAAGGCCAAATCCTGAAAATGCCCATTGCCCACAGCGACGGCAACTATAATTGCGACGCGGACACGCTCGCCGCTCTCGAAAAAAATCACCAAGTTCTTTTCCGTTACACCACGCCCGACGGCTCCGACGACAACGCCGGCAATCCCAACGGTTCCATGAACAACATCGCCGGCGTCTGCAATCGCGAACGCAACGTAGCCGGCCTGATGCCGCACCCCGAGCGCGCCGTGGAATCCGCCCTGAATTCCGAAGACGGCCTGGTCATTCTCCGCTCTATGGTCGAAGCTCTCGTAGGCGCCGCCAAGGCCACCGCGTGACGCGGCAGGACTTTTCTGAGTTCGCAAGGTTTCTGTGCCGGCAAAATTTGTCATTCCGAGCGGAGTCTTCGAAGCGAGGAATCTGCTTTTGAATTTCCAGAGGTAACGCGCAAGCGCTAAAAATGGCCACCACCCAAACCGAAATCAAAGTCACTCTTGAAATCGCCGCCGAACACGGCGTCACCCGCGACGAATACGCCCGCATCCAGAAAATCCTCGGCCGCGATCCCAACATCACCGAACTAGGCATCTTCTCCGTGATGTGGAGCGAGCACTGCTCCTATAAATCCAGCAAAGTCCACCTAAAGCGCCTACCCACGAAAGGCAAGCTAGTCGTTCAAGGCCCAGGTGAAAACGCTGGCGTGGTCGACATCGGCGACGGTCTCGTAACCGCCTTCAAAATCGAATCCCACAATCACCCCAGCTACGTCGAACCCTTCCAAGGCGCCACCACCGGCGTAGGTGGCATCCTCCGCGACATCTTCACCATGGGCGCCCGCCCCATCGCCATCCTCGATTCCCTCCGCTTCGGCGAAATCTCCGACGTAGCGGCGACTTTCAAGTCGCCAAGCCAAGAAGGAGACGAGACCCACGCTGCCAACCGCCGGATCTTAGACGGCGTAATCCGCGGCATCGCTAACTACGGCAACTGCTTCGGCGTCCCTACCGTAGGCGGAGAAGTAGCCTTCGAATCCTGTTATTCCCAAAATCCCCTAGTGAACGCCCTCGCTTTGGGCATCGCCCGCAAGGAAGACATCTTCCTCGCCAAAGCCAAAGGCCTCGGCAATCCCGTAATTTACGTCGGTGCAAAAACCGGGCGCGACGGCATCCACGGCGCCTCGCTCCTCGCCTCCGCCGAATTCACCGAAGAGTCCCAGCAAAAACGGCCCAACGTGCAGGTCGGCGATCCCTTCACCGAAAAACTTCTTCTCGAAGCCTGCCTCGAAGCCATGAAAACCGGCGCCATCGTCGCCATCCAGGATATGGGCGCGGCCGGCCTCACCTGCTCCACCTGCGAAATGGCCTCCCGCGGCGGCACCGGCATCGAGATCGATCTCGCCAAAGTTCCCCAGCGCGAAACGGGCATGAGCCCCTATGAAATCATGCTCAGCGAATCCCAGGAACGCATGCTCCTCGTTGCCGAAAAGGGCCGCGAGCACGAAGTCCTCGACGTCTTCAAGAAGTGGGGCCTCGATTCCACTGTCGTCGGTGAAGTCACCGCCGGCGGCCTCCTCGTCGTAAAAGATCACGGCAATGTCGTGGCGCAAATTCCCGCGCACCCGCTCGCGGAAGAAGGCCCCGTCTACAATCGCCCGATGTCGAGTCCCGCGCCGCGCAACGAATCTGAAAAAGATTGGTTCCCCTTCGCTCCCGAAAAAACCGACCTCACCAATAATTTCAAAAAACTTCTCGCTTCCCCCGCCATCGCCTCCAAACGCTGGATCACCGAGCAGTACGACACCAGCGTCCGCACCAACACCCTGGCCGGCCCCGGCGCCAGCGATGCCGCCGTAGTCCGCATCAAGGAATCCGAGAAGGACGGCCCCAGTGGAAAAACGATGCGCGCCCTCGCTCTCTCCACCGACGGCAACGGCCGCTGGTGCTTCCTCAATCCTAAAGTCGGCGCCATGCACGCCGTCGCCGAAGCCGCCCGTAACGTCGCCGCTTCCGGCGCGCGTCCCATCGCCGCCACCAACTGCCTCAATTTCGGCAGCCCCGAAAAGCCCGAAGTCATGTGGCAATTTTCCCAGGCCATCGACGGCCTCGGTGAAGCCTGCACCGCTCTCGGCACGCCCATCACCGGCGGCAACGTCAGCTTCTACAACGAAACCCTCGGCAAATCGATCTATCCCACTCCAGTAATCGGCATCCTCGGTATTCTCGACGACGCTTCCAAAGTCCTAAAAATCGCCTTCCGCAACGAGGGCGACATCATCGTCCTACTCAACGGCGCCAACTCTTCCGGCGCCGGTCAGCACACCACGGCGCCGTCCGCTCGCCGCCGCGAATTCTCCTCCTCCGAATATTGCAAAACAATCGCAGGCATCGTCGCAGGCGAGCCTCCCTCCATTGAACTAGGCGCCGAAAAATGGCTAATCGACTGCCTCGTAGCCCTCGCCGCCGCAGGCACAATCGAATCCGCCCACGACCTAAGCGACGGCGGCGCAGTCGTAGCCCTAGCCGAATCCGTCTTCGCCTCATTCGCCAACCAACCATCAAATTGTCATTCCGAGCGGAGTCCGCGGAGCGAGGAACCTGCTTTTTCTTCCCTCGGTGCGGCAATCACCCTCCCCGAAAACGCCTCCGCCGAATACGCCCTCTTCGGCGAATCCGGCGCCCGCGCCATCGTCTCCGTCTCCCCCACAAAACTTGCCGCCCTGCGCGCCACTGCGAGACAATACGGCGTGGGCGCCCACGAAATCGGCAAAGTCACCGGTGACAACTCTCTCCGCATCGAATATAAGGGGCATACGGTTGTCCAGTCCGATGTTTCGGCGCTCTACGACGTCTGGGCCAACTCTCTGCAGCGGACGCTAAAGGTGCAATGAAGCAAAAGCTCGCTTTCGCCGACGACCACTTCCACGACGAGTGTGGTGTCTTCGGCGTCTTCGGCCATCCCGAAGCCGCCAACCTCACTTATCTCGGTCTCTACGCGTTGCAACACCGCGGGCAGGAATCCGCCGGCATCGTCGCCAGCGATGGCCACGATCTGAACGTCCATCGCGCCATGGGCGAAGTCGAGGAAATCTTCATCCCCAGCGTCCTCGCAAAACTTCCCGGCCACAGCGCCATCGGCCACACGCGCTATTCCACCGCCGGCGATAAAGCCATCCTCAACGCGCAGCCCATCATGATCGATTGCAACAAGGGCAAAATCGCCGTCGGCCACAATGGCAATCTCACCAACGCCGCCGACTGGCGCCGCAAGCTTGAACATCGCGGCTCCATCTTCCAGACCAACAGCGACACCGAAGTCATCGTCCATCTCATCGCCCGCTCGCAAGCCCGCAATCTCTCCGGCGCGCTCGGCGACGCGCTCAATCAGGTCGAAGGCGCCTACTCGCTCCTCGTCCTCACGCAAGACGAACTCTACGCCGTCCGCGATCCCCGTGGCTTCCGTCCGCTCGTCCTCGGCAAGCTCCCCTCTCCCGACGGTCCAGACGCCTGGGTCGTCGCTAGCGAAACCTGCGCCTTCGATCTTCTTGACGCCACCTACGTCCGCGAAATCGAGCCCGGCGAAATGGTCCGCATCTCCCGCTCCGGCATCGAGTCCATCCGCTTCAGCCCGCCGAAGCCGCACCAATACTGCATCTTCGAACACGTCTATTTCTCGCGCCCCGACAGCATCATCTTCGGCCGCTCCGTCACCCACTCCCGCGAAATGCTCGGCCGGCTTCTCGCGCAGGAACATCCCGTCGAAGCCGATATGGTCGTCCCCATCCCGGACTCCGGCGTCCCCGCCGCCATCGGCTACTCGCTCGAATCGAAAATTCCTTTCCGCATGGGCCTCATTCGCAACCATTACATCGGCCGCACCTTCATCGAGCCGTCGCAAGCCATCCGCAATTTCGGCGTCAAACTGAAACTCAATCCCGTCCGCGAACTTGTCGCCGGCCAGCGCGTCGTCCTCGTCGACGATTCCATCGTCCGCGGCACCACCAGCCGCAAGCTCGTCCGCATGATGCGCGATGCCGGCGCCAAAGAAGTCCACATGCGCATCAGTTGCCCGCCCACGATTTCTCCCTGCTACTACGGCGTGGACACACCCACAAAAGAAGAGCTGATCGCCTCTTCCAACACTCCCGAAGAAATCTGCAAGTATCTCGGCGCAGATTCTCTAGGCTATCTCTCTCTCGGCGGCCTCCGACGGTCCGTAAACGACACCGAAGGCAAATTCTGCACGTCTTGCTACACCGGCAACTATCCAACGGACCTCGTGCAACTCGAAGTCCGCGAATCCTCTTCCAATGCAAAGACAACCGAGCCAGTAACGGTAGAAAATGAATCCTGATAATCGTAGCGGCCACCTTCAGGTGGCCCAATTGGCGAAATTAAGGTGAATCGTGAAAGCTGACGCAATCAAAGTGAAAACCAAAAACGGCGCCTCCAAAGAATCCGACGCCTCCATGGGCGCCAAGGTCAAAAGCGAGATTATCGCCTGGTTCTGGGTCATCCTCGCCTTCATGCTCATCAACGGCACGCTCGGGCAGGCCCGCGTCATTCCTTCCGGCTCCATGGAAAACACCCTGCTCATCGGCGATCACCTCATCATGAGCCGCGTCGGCTACGATGCCGGAATTCCTTTCACCAACATTCACGTTCCCCTGTGGCGTGAACCCAAGCGCCTGCAGATCGTCATCTTTAAGCCGCCCTTCGATCCCGCGCAGCCCGATTACGTTAAGCGCGTCATCGGCCTCCCCGGCGAAACGGTCGACGTCCACGAGGGCGCCGTCTGGATCAACGGCAAGAAACTCGTCGAAAATTACACCATCGGCCGCAGCGAGCCGCCTGCCAGATCGCAGCTCATCGCCCCGTTCACCGGACTGCCCTTCACCGTTCCGCCGAACTGCTACTTCGTGATGGGCGACAATCGCGAAAATTCTCTCGACTCCCGCTATTGGGGTTGCGTGCCTCGCAATGATATTCTCGGTACGCCGGTGCTCATTTATATGTCTTTGGACGCGCCCCGCGACGCTTGGAACGGCGATATCGGCGCCCGCTTCCTCGCTTACGGCTATGCGATCATTCATCCCGGCACCATCCGCTGGCGCAGGCTGTTCCATGTGTTTTAGAATTTAGGTGTAATCGCTCTTGTGGCGGCCACCTTCAGATGGCCCTGTTTGATTTTATAGCGGCCGCCTTCCGAGGCGGGCGATTTTCTCGAATTTTTTTACGTTCGCCCACAGTGTGACCTCTGTCGTGTTCTTTTACCTCGCGGCCACCCACCGTCCCGCAGGTTTTGACCCGGCACGCCGCACCGCTCGACCCAGCGTCACGCATCGAATCGTTGAGGCGCCTCACCATGAAATACGCGGATGCCGGAGTCAATATCGCCGTAGCCGATGACGCCAAGCAGCGCATTCGTCATCTCGCCAGCCGCACCTTCACACCCGCAGTTCTCGGCGGCATCGGCGGATTCGGCGCGCTCTTCTCCCTCGATCACAAAAAATTCAAGGAGCCGGTCCTCGTCTCAAGCGCCGACGGTGTCGGCACCAAACTGAAAATCGCCATGGCCATGGGAGTTCACTCCACCGTCGGCGGCGACCTCGTCAATCATTGTGTCAACGACATTCTCGTCCAGGGAGCCGAGCCGCTCTTCTTCCTCGACTACCTCGCCATGGGCAAGCTCGAAGCAAACGTCATCGAGCAACTCGTTGACGGCATGAGCCGCGCCTGCCGCAAAGCAGGCTGCGCCCTCATCGGCGGAGAAACCGCCGAAATGCCCGGCTTCTATCCCGCAGGCGAATACGATCTCGCCGGCTTCATCGTCGGCATCGTCGAACGCAAAAATATTCTCACCGGCAAAAACGTCAAGCCCGGCGACACCCTCCTCGCGCTTCCCTCCGCCGGCCTGCACACAAACGGCTACTCCCTCGCCCGCAAGCTCGCCTTCGAAGTCGCCAAGCTTAAGCCCGACACCTACGTCGCCGAAGTCGGCAACAAAATCGGCGCCGAACTCCTCAAGCCCCATCTCTGCTATGCCCCCGCCCTCAAAAATCTTCTCGCCAAAGGCTGGGTCTCCGCCCTCGCCCACATCACCGGCGGCGGCATCCCCGGCAATCTCCCCCGCGTCCTCCCCAGCGGCGTAAAAGCCATCATCGATCTAGACGCGTGGCCCATCCCTCCGATCTTCAAATATCTCGCCAAGCTGGGCGAAATCGACACCGACGAACTTCTCCAGTCCTTCAACATGGGAGTAGGCATGATCGTCATCGTCCCCGCCGACCACGTAAAAGAAGCCGAAGCCGACCTCAAACGCCGCCGCGAAAAATTCTTCCGCATCGGCCGCATCGAGCGCGGCGACACCGGCAAAGCCCGCCTGATCTATTCCGGCGCCCTCAACCTCTAATTTTGAGTGCGGGAGCAAAGCTCCCGCTTTTGCGCACAAAACTCCCCCACCCAACCTCCCCAACTTTGTAGGGGCCGGGCTCGCCCGGCCCCCTTGGGTTTCTCTCGCCTGAATTCTGACGCGAATCCGTCGAATCTCTACCCCTTCCCCTCCGCCCTCTTCCTCTTCCGGCTCCACCACCACCACTCGCACTTCTCCGCCGCCAACCGGGGATTCCGCGCCTGCGCCACCGCCGCCTCAAACGTATCCAACACGCAAATATCCTGGTGCTGCCCCGTCAACTTCTCCAACCTCCCATACATCTTCTTCGGCTCCTGCCTCGCCAACTCCTTCACCGAACGAATCCCCAACATCTCAAAATCCCGCAACATCGCCGGCCCCACCGAAATCAGATCCTGCAATCGCCTCTGCGCCTCCATAACGCCTCCTTCCAACATTCGCTTTACTTTCGCCACTCGCCATTGCAAACTTTACCTCGATCCTCGGCTCGTTTCAACGCCTTTATCCATCGGCTCCCGTCCAACTCCAAAAGGAGAACTCCCCATGGTCAAGAAAATCACCCCTGTCCTCTTCGTCAAGGAAATCGAACCCGTTCTCCCCTTTTGGCTGGACAAGCTCGGCTTCGCCAAAACCATCGAAGTCCCCGAAGGCAACAAACTCGCTTTTGTAGCTTTCAAGAGCGGTACCGCCGAAATCATGTATCAAACCTACGCCAGCGCGGACCAGGATCTTCCCTCCGTCTCCGCCGATGTCCGCAAAGGCCCCACCTTCCTCTACGTCGAAGTGGACAATCTCGAAGCCATCAAATCCGCCGTCAAAGGCGCCGAAATCTATCTCCCCGAACGCACCACCTTCTATCGCGCCAAAGAAATCGGCGTCAAAGACCCCGCCGGCCACTTCATCACCTTCGCCCAATTCTCCTAATTTTGAGTGCGGGAGCGCCGCTCCCGCTTTTGCGAACGATACCTGTTCGCCCAAATTCACCACAAGCACGAATCCCAGTCCCGACGCGCCCCCCGTGGCACCGCCATTCCTGGCTGTGCTCTTGGGTTCTCTGTCTCTTCTCTGCGCCCTCTGCGTCTCCTCTCCAAACTCTGCGTTAAGTCCCCTCTTCTCTCTTTCCGCTTACTGATCCCCGCATTTGGCCCCCCCGCGCATGTGTGTTAACTTTTTTCTTCATGCTCAAGCGCATCGGCGTTCTCCTAAGCGGTCGCGGCTCCAACTTCGAAGCCCTCGCCGATAGTGTCTCCGCCGGCCGCATCCCCAACGCCGAAATCTCCATCGTAGTCAGCAACAAACCCAACGCCGCGGGCCTCGAGCGCGCCGCCGCCCGCAACATTCCCGCCCGCGCCATACCCTCCAAAGGCCTCGAGCGCGAAGCCTACGACCGCCAGGTCGCCGCCGTTCTTCACGAACATAAAGTCGATCTAGTCTGCCTGGCCGGCTACATGCGCCTCCTCTCTCCCTTCTTCGTAGCCGCCTTCCCCCAACGCATCCTCAACATCCATCCCTCGCTCCTCCCCTCATTCCCCGGCCTCGAATCGCAAAAGCAGGCCCTGGACTACGGCGTCAAATTCGCAGGCTGCACCGTCCACTTCGTCGACGAAAATCTCGACGCCGGCCCCATCATCCTGCAATCCGCCGTCCCGGTTCTCGATTCCGACGACGAGCACACCCTTTCCGAGCGCATCCTGAAAGAGGAGCATCGCATCTACACCCAAGCCGTAAAAATCATCCTGGAAGGGAACTACAAAATCGCCGGCCGCCGCGTGATTCAGCCTTTGTAGCGGCCGCCTTCCGAGGCGGGCGCCTTTTTTGCGATACTCAAATCACCTATGACTTCGAATTCTTTCAAACCCGTCGACGAACAACTCGCCTACCTGAAAAAAGGCGCAGCCGAAATCATCCCCGAACCCGAACTCCGCGCCAGCCTAGAAAAATCCTTCAAGACCGGCACACCGTTGCGCGTCTACCTCGGCGTAGACCCCACCGCCCCCGATCTCCATCTCGGCCACACCGTCGTTCTCCGCAAATTGAAACACTTCCAGGACATGGGCCACACCGCCGTCTTCCTCATCGGCGATTTCTCCGCCATGATTGGCGACCCAACCGGCGTCTCCGAAACCCGCCCGCCGCTCACCCGCGAACAGGTCGACGCCAACGCCAAAACCTATCTCGCCCAGGTCTTCAAAATCCTCGATCCCGCCAAAACCGAAGTCCGCTACAACAGCGAGTGGCTCGGGAAACTCTCCGCCGAAGCCGTCGTTCGCCTCTGCTCCCACTATCGCCTCGCCCGCATGCTCGAACGCGAGGATTTCCGCAAGCGCCTCGACGAAGGTCATCCCATCTCCGTCCACGAGCTGCTCTATCCGTTGCTCACTGCTTATGACGCAGTTTCTCTAAAGTCCGACGTCGAACTCGGCGCCACCGAACAAAAATTCAATCTCCTGGTTCACCGCGAAATCCAGCGCGAGTACGGCCTCCCCGGCCAGGCCATCCTCACCATGCCCATCCTCGTCGGCCTCGACGGCCAGCGCAAAATGTCCAAGAGCCTCGGCAACTACATCGGCATCACCGAGCCGCCCGCCGACATGTTCGGCAAGATCATGTCCATCCCCGACGACCTGATGTGGACCTACTACGAACTAACGACCGACCGCACCCCACAACAAATCACCGCCCTGAAAAACGAAGTCTCCTCCGGCGCCCTACATCCCATGGACGCCAAAATGCGCCTCGCCGAAGAAATCGTCTCCGGTTTCCACGGCCCCGACCCCGCCCGCAAAGCCGCCGAAAACTTCCAGCGCGTCTTCCGCGACCGCCAGGCCCCCACCGAAGTTTCCACTCAAAAAATTCCCTCTGGCCCGCCAAAAAAATTAATCGCCCTTCTAGTGGAACTAAAACTAGCTCCCTCCAAGAGCGAAGCCGAGCGCCTCATCAAACAAGGCGCCGTCGAACTCAATGAATCACGCGTAGATGACCCCCGCGCAGACCTCGACCTAACCAAGCCCGCGCAATTCCTCCTCCGCGCCGGCAAGAAAAAATTTCTCCGCCTAATCGTCGAATAATTTTTGAGTGCGGAGGCGAAGCCTCCGCTTTTACGCATTCAACCCAACAATCCGCTTCAACTGTTGCCAAAAAACCGCGCGTTGCCATCCTGAGCGCATCCGACAAGGATGCGCTCAGGACCTCAACTTATAGTACTTTCACAAAAGCAAAACTGGACACGCTCTTCCCACCAATCACCAGTCACTAATCACCAATCACTTCCCCCACCAACCCCGCCACCACATCCGCAATCGCCCCCGCAGCTGTCAATCCCGGCGACTCGATCCCCACCAACTGAATCACCCGCGGCACCTCTCGATCCGCCTCAATCACAAAATCCGCCACGCCCTTTTCCCCCGGCGCCTTCAGCTTCGGCCGCAATCCCGAATATCCCAGTTGTAAATCCTCTGCCGAAATCTCCGGCAGCATCGTCTTCGCATCCGCCGCAAACTCCGCAATCTCCATGCGATCCTTCTCGTAATTCTCTTTTCCTTCCACGTACGTCGCCGTCGGCCCCACCAGCGTCGTCCCCCAAAGTGTTTTCGTGAAATGTACGCCCAGCGTCAACTGGTCGTGATGCGGCAGCGGGTACACCAGATTCCGTATCAACTCCGCCCGTGCCCCGCGAATCTCGCAATACTCCCCGCGCACCGGATAAATCTTCCACGGCCGCGGCCCCAGCATCCCCGCCACCTCATCCGCATACAATCCCGCCGAATTCACCACGCACCGCGCCTCAATCGTCTCTTCCTCCGACTGCTCCTCATCCCCAATCCGCAAAGTCACCCCCACCGAATCTTTCTGCGGCGATAACCGCACCACCGTCGCGCGTTTCACCAGGTGAGCCCCCTGCCCCTCCGCCACCCGCGCATACGCGTACACCAGTTCCTCCGCCGAACAAATCCCCGTCGACGGCACCTCCAGCGCCGCATACCCCTTCACATGTGGCTCCTGCGCGCGAATCTCCGCCGCGTCAATCAGCCGCAATCCGGTAACGCCATTGTCCTCGCCTTTCTTCTTCAGCGCCGCCAGCTCCGCTTCCTCGCTTGCATCCTTCGCCACCACCAATTTCCCGGTAGTCCGGTGCGGCACCTTATGCCGGACACAAAACTCCTTCGTCAGCCGGTTTCCCGCCACGCAAAGTTTCGCCTTCCACGAATTTTTCGGGTAATAAATCCCCGAATGAATCACCCCGCTGTTCCGCGAACTGGTAGCCATCCCAAACTTCGGATTCTTCTCCACCAAGAAAACATCCGCCCACCGCCGCGAAAGCGCCTCCGCCACAGCGCAACCCACCACTCCCCCACCAATAATCAAAACGTTCGCCCGATCCATGTCCGTCCTGGTTTTGTAGGGGCCGGGCTCGCCCGGCCCTCTTCGATCTACTGATCTCCACCTAATTCATCAAAATACGCCCTGCACGTCTCCAACCGGCTCCCCGCCCCATCGCACACCGCAAACTTCGCCACCTTCCCCGCCTCATACCCGTTCTTCCAAAGTGATGCCGATCCAAACTCCCCATCCTTGTTCACCGCGTAATAATACAAATGAAACGTCGCCAATTTTTTCTTGTCCCCGTTGTAATTCCGCGCCACCCGCCCCAACGCCTCCAGGCACGCATCCACCGGCTTCATCCCCTTCCGCATCATCTCCACAATCGTGTGCCCGCCGGAAATCTTGATATTCTCCTCGCCTTTTCCCGTCGACCCCGCCCCTCCCACATCGCCATCCACATACAATCCCGCGCCAATAATCGGCGACTCCCCCACGCCCCCCGGAATCTTCCAGGACAATCCCGAAGTCGTCGTCGTCCCGCTCACTTCTCCCTTCGCATTCACCGCCAAACAATTGATCGTCCCCGTAATCGGATGCGCAATCCTCTGCTCCGCATAAGCAATCTTCTCCGCATCCCCGTCAAACAACCGCGCCATGTGCTCTTTCCACTCCGGGCTATCAATCCCTGGCCGCCAGTTGAAGCTCGTCTTCGCCTTCCACGCCAGCCAGATCTTTCGCGAATGTTCCGTCAACAGGTTCATCTCCTCGAACCCTTCCGCCACTCCAAATCGCCGCGCGCCGTCGCCCACGATCATCACGTGATTCGTCCGCTCCATCACCGTCTTCGCCAGCCGCGCCACGTTTTTGATCTTCTGCACGCTGGCCACGCTCCCCGCCCGCCGCGTCGGCCCGTGCATCACGCTAGCGTCCAGCTCCACCACGCCTTCCTCATTCGGCAATCCGCCATACCCCACCGAATCGTCATTCGGATCGTCCTCCACAATCGTCACCGCGGCCACCGCCGCTTCCAGCGTGTCTCCTCCCACCTTCAAAACTTCCATCCCTTTCCCCAGCGCATTCACCCCATTCGCCGAAGAAATCATCACCGGCCGCGTTCCTCCCGCAGCCCCGCTTGTCCCCGCAACTCCCGCGCTCGCCTTTTCCCCGATCTCCAGCCCTTTTCCAAATAACCGCCCAGCCCCCGCCAGCGCCCCACCCACCATTGAACTCACAAAAAACTTCCGTCGTGTCCACAGTTCCATCGCATCTCCTCCCCAATTAGCTTGATTGAATGTTTGAATCCTCGGGTGTTCCAAGGAGTTGGGTGCCGCACCCTGCCGTTTTCACGGTGCGGGTTTTGACTTTTCCCGTTCTTTCCGCGCCCCTTTGCGAAGGGTGGGTCCGCTCTTCTTCTCTGCGTCCTCTGCGCCTCAGCGTTAGGCTTCCTCTTCGGGTCACGGAACACAGGCCACGGTTCACGTTTCCTAATCGCTCCCCAGCGGCAAATAATACTGCGTCCCCTTCACCGGCTCCTGCAATCTCTTCAACAACTGCTGCAAATCCTCGCTGCGTTCCACAAAATCAATCTCCGACGTATCCACCACCAGCAGATCCGCCGCCTCATACCGGAAAAAGAAATGCTCGTAGGCCCGCGCCACCTCTTCCACATACTCCGCCGCAATCTGCTTCTCTTCCGCCGCCTTCTTCTTCGCAATCCGGGCCCGCAGCACTTCCGGCTTCGCCTGCAGATAAATCACCAGGTCCGGCTCGGGGATCTCCGCCGTCAGCATCTCGTAATACCGCTCGTAGAGCTTCAACTCTTTGTCGTCCAAATTCAGATTCGCAAAAATTCGGTCCTTCTCCATCAAGAAATCACTGATCACCGGACCCGGCGCATCCCCCGCCAGGCCTTCGCGCATCCGCTTCTGCCGCTCCATCAGGAAATACATCTGCGCCCGCAGCGCCGCTCCCGGCTTCTCCGCATAAAACTCCGCCAGAAACGGATTGTCCTCGCAATCGTAAATCCGCCGCGCGTGCAGCCGCTCCGCCAGGATCCGCGCCAGCGTCGTCTTGCCCACCCGCAGCGGCCCTTCAATCACAATAAATCGCGGAGCCTGCGGCCCCCTCTGAGGTATCCGCGCCCGCTTCGCCGAAGACGATTCCGATCCCGCCATATCACCTCGCTTCGTCCGCCACCCGCCAATTGCGCGCGATTATAGCAGTTCTTCTGGCCCTGAGACCGATCGAAGGGCTTGTCCTGAATTCGGCCGAAGGGCCCCGCCAATTCCGCGCGGGTTCATACAGGAGCGGCTTTACGCGTCCCCCTGTAGCACGGGCTTTAGCCTGTTGGGGTTTTCTCTTGGTTCTCCGGGTGCCCCACACGCCGATGTTGCGTGTGGGCTCTTCGGTTCGGTCCTTGTAGGGGCCGGGCTCGCCCGGCCCGTTCCTCGTTCGTGTAGCGCTGGTTCTTATGCCAGCGCCTCTTCTCTGCTTCGCCCCTCTTACCCGTTTGCCTTGTGTCTCATCCGTTACCGTAATGATACTTGACGTATACATATCGCTGCGGCATTATTGGCTCAAGGAAACCTGTCGCCGCGCACCCTCACGCCAATAAAGTCCGTCGCAATGACCTTCCATTACTCGGTGGTAAACTCCCCCAGCTGAAGATCCGCCGCTGCCTAACCTCTTCCTTTTCTATGCGTTCAAAACTGATACAAAGCAAACAACTTTAAGCTCCTTTAAAATCAGCCACTTTCAAAAAACAGGTGGGAGGAGGAGTAACCACTCCATCATCATTCTGGGCCCGCCCGTTAGTACTACGCAAAACGTGACCAATGGGCCAGTGACACCTGTACCTTGGTACAGCTATGCTTCCCCTATTGCAGACCACCGCTTCTTCACCACGGCCTGCGATACTGAGGTGCTCTTTGTTACTCTCCGCTGCTCTTCTCCTGATGTGGCTTCCGAACTCCGATACCACCAAGCCGCCCGCAACCGATTCTCCGCTCATCGCAAAAGCCGTCGCTTCAGAATTTTCCAAAGACTCCACGACGCGTCCCGCCCTCCCGGAAGCTCCACTCGCCAAATCCGAAGCCATCGCTGAGTCAAGCTCCGTCGCCATCAAGCCTTTTTCAAGCGCTCCTATCAAGCCAGCCGCGGAACGTCCCCTGCCCACGCCGCGCCAACAGAAACTCTGGTACACCTTCATGGCCGTCGGCCACAGCGCCGCCGCATTCGACGCCTACTCCACCCGCCGCGCCATCTCCGGCAATTACGGCACGGAAGGCAACCCGCTGCTGCGCCCGTTTTCTCACTCCAATGCGATCTACGCCGCCACCCAAGTCAGCCCAGCCGTAATGGATTACGTCGGCCGCCGACTCATGACCAGCAGCCATCCCACGCTTCGCCGCCTCTGGTGGGTTCCCCAAGTCGCGGGCGCCAGCTTCTCTTTCGGCGCCGGTATGCACAACTACGCACTTACTCAATAACGTTCTTTCCTCTCTCTTCTCGTTCGGCCTCCGCAATTTCCCTGCGAGGCCCTGATGACTCTCCCGCCCTCTCTTTCATCTCTCTCTCCCACGCGCCTCTTTCTGCGCTATAGTATTTTCATCCCGCCCGCCTCATCTTCGTCGCGCAAGTTCTTTGCGACACTTTTGTGGCGGCCGGGTTAAGATTCTTTGCTCTGGGAAATTATCGCCGCGGCGCCGTGGGGGCGTTGTTACGAGAGGCGGAGGACAATCGGTATGAAGAAGCCAATCTTGGGAATGGCGATTCTCTTGGGGTCTGCCTGTGCCGTTTGCGGGCAACAAACCAACAACGCCCCGGCCGCCGAACGCAGCACGGACAACGCCGCCGCCGCTTTCAGCGATACCAGCGCCGCCCAGGCCAACCTGTTCGAGACCAGCAACAGCGAGTCGCGCAGCTTCGCCCTCGCCGCGCCCGCTGCTCCCGATCCCGCTCCGGTTCCCGCCGCGCCCGCTCCCAAACCCAATTTCGTCTATGGCAATCGCGATGATTACCGCTGGCAGATAGGCTTGGGCGTCAACTTTTACCGCTTCCAGTCGAACATAATCAACGCCAGTCTCGTTGGCACCAACACCACCGTCAGCTACTTCACGAGCAGCTGGCTCGCTGTCGAAGGCGACATAGTCACGGGTTTCGCTCCCGCAATCAACGTCAACGAGCATGTGAAGTATTTCGGCGGCGGCGGCGGAGTCCGTGTCGGCGCCCGGCGTAACCGGTTCGAGCCTTGGGTGCACGGTCTCGTCGGCGGCGCGCACTTGCAACCCCAAACCGCTGGCAACAGCCGCAGCGCGTTTTCCGTGCAAGCGGGCATTGGCCTCGACTACCGCCTGCATTCCCGCTTTTCCGTGCGCGGTGAAACCGACTGGGTTTACACCACCTTCTTCAATCAGACCCAGAACAATTTCCAGGCCGCCCTCGACGTCGTCTTCCACTTCTAACCATCGCGCGCTATCTTTCACTCCACGCAACTGTTAAGAAATCGCCGATCTCTTGCGCTCGCCCACAGCGCATTGGCTCCTTCCGGGATCTGTCCTGTTCGACGCCAGTAAGCTCAAGAAACCGCCGCGTTTCATTGACACTCCAACATCCTCTTCGCTACACTTTTCAGGTAACGCTTCGTTCCTACCTACGCGGTTCCCCGGTAGCTCAATGGTAGAGCATTCGGCTGTTAACCGAAGGGTTGCTAGTTCGAATCTAGCCCGGGGAGCCAAAATTCTTTTCCATCAAGCACTTACAGAATTTGGGTAGAGCATTCGGCTCCCAACCGAATGCTTCGGATGTGAAGCGTAGATCGGTGGCGCGGATGTTGTTGAAGGGAAAGTTTTTCTGGGGGAACGTGTCCAGAGTCAACGAGCGCCGTCATAAAAATGTAGTATCACGTTCGGAATTGTCTTGGGTGAATGTGCGGTGACGGCCGATGTGAATTCCACGACCGATCGCGGCCTCAAGCGCGTGGGCGTTGTTCCCCGGGACGTTGCTGCGAACTGTTCGCCGCGGAGCACGAAGTGGCCCGGGCGGAACCTCAGCACGATCAGCGCGTCCACCGCGCGCGCGGCCGCGACCAGCTCACCGTGATCGACGTGCTGCAGGTATCCGCACTTCGCGCATCACACGTTTGTTGTGGTGCGCAGATGATGCAAAAGAGCCGTACGATCAAGTTCGTTCTCCCACCGGGCTATAACCAGCGTGGCTACCGCATTGCCGATCATATTGACGACTGCCCGGCACATGCTCAGGAAACGGTCGACGCCGAGGATCAGCGCCATTCCGGCCACGGGTATGGTGGGGACAACCATCATGGTCGCAACAAGCGCGATGAACGCCGCTCCTTGCACACCGCTCGCCCCTTTTGAGGTGAGCAGAGCCACACCCAAAATCGTGATCTGCTGAAGAATCGTCAGATGGGTGTTCGTCGCCTGGGCCACGAACAACGCGGCAAGGGTCATGTACAGGCTGGTGCCATCGGCATTGAACGTGTAACCCGTCGGGACAACCAGACCGACGAGCGTCTTGGAGCATCCGAGCTTTTCCAGTTTGGCCATCAGGTTCGGAAGGGCGGGTTCCGAGGAACTTGTGGCCAGCACCAGGATAATTTCTTCCCGCAGAAACCAGAGGAAACGCAGGATTCCGAATCCTGCCACGCGAGCAATCCCCCCGAGGATCACAAACACGAAAAGGACTGCGGTGACATAGAGCGTCGCGATGAGCTTCAGGAGAGGGCCCAGGGAAGACAGCCCATATTTGCCGATCGTAAAGGCCATGGCACCGAAGGCTCCGATAGGCGCAACGCGCATCAGAATCGATACCACACCAAAAACAACGCGGGTGAAACCCTCCAGAAGCTCAACGAGGGGTTTGCAGCGCGGCCCGGCAAGCGATAGAGCAAATCCGAAAAGGAGGGAGACCAGCAACACTTGCAGAATGTCGCCTCTTGAGAAAGCGTCGACAACGGTGTTTGGAATAATATGCGCAACGAATTCCGTAACGTTCTGGGCTTTGGCTTGCCCGGCGTAATCAGCAACGGCCTTGCTGTCGAGTGTGGCCGGGTTCACATTGAATCCGCTTCCCGGATGCACCACGTTTCCGACAATGAGTCCGAGGAGCAGTGCGAGTGTGGAGACAATCTCAAAATAAAGAAGCGCTTTGCCTCCAACCCGGCCGACTTTCTTCATATCCTCCATGCCGGCAATGCCGGTGACCAAGGTGCAGAAGATAACCAATGTGATGATCATGGTGATCAGGCGGATGAACGCGTCACCCAGAGGTTTCATGGACACCGCGGTCGCGGGACTTACATAACCGAGAATAATAGCGATTGCGACACCAACCAGTACCTGGAACGACAGGCCCATATAGAAAGGGTGCTTGCGCGAAGGGGAAGGCGATTGGGGTTCAGACGCGGTCGTAACGAGCATCAGTTGGGTCAGCTCCTTTGCAAATCGGGCCGGAGTTCGCGGACATCCGTCAGAGTTTCGAGCGCGAGCAATTTGTTGATCAGATTCGAGCAGGCAGTGTTTCCGAGAACCGGTGCGATGAGATCGCGAGCTTTGTCTACGACTTCCGCACGGGTCATGGGATTATCAGCGGTGCCACGAACATCGCGGACCCATTCGGAGAGTTGTGTACCATCCTTCAGTGTCAGCTCCACGATGGCCTCGCGTCGCGGGCGGCGAGCGTCGATGCGAGGATCGGCGACCACTTCCACTTTTGCGCGAACGCGGAGAACAGCGGGGTCTTTCATGCGAGCCTTGTCGTGGACGGACTGAAACGTGACCGTCTTGTCGAGCAGCATGACGGCGACCATGTGTTCCATGCAGATGTCGGGAATGTCGCGATTGCTTACCGTGTTGGCTTCGTCGGTGGCGACGCGAACAACTACTTTCTGAACGTCGTCGGCCGTAAATGATCGCTGCTTGAAGAAAATCACCATGGCGTCCAACGGTGCTTGAATCGGCGAGCCTACGGTCCACTTCTTGACGTTGGTGCGGGCGATTTCGTAGCGCTCTCCCAGTTTATCCACCAGTAGAGAAGGATCGGCCTTAATGGCGCCATTTTCACGCGGGGCGAGGGCTTCGTAGAAATTGTCTGAACCGGAGAAAATGTCTTCGACGCCACTCCAGCCAGAGCGGATTAAAGTGGCCGTGAGGACCGCGACGCCCGCCGGCTTTCCCGCGAACAGAAATGCCTTCTCCATGTGTTCCGCGTCGCGTGACCATGCCCCGATTCCAGAGGTTTGCTGGGCGGTATAGTCGAGCAGCAGGCGCATCTGCTCCGCGTTCAGTCCCGCCGCACACCCTGCGGCAGCTCCCGCGCAGAAACACGCCGCGGTCCCGTGCGTGCTGCGGTGCGTCGCCGCCTGGTAACCGGGGCCGCCGAGGCTCATGGACACACGGGTGCCAATGTCGTAGCCGAGAGTGACCGCCCGGATGAAATGCGCTCCGTTGATGGCATACTGCTCGCCGGATGCAAAGCCCGCTGGAACCGTGGAAACCCCGGGATGCGAGCGCGAAGGGCCATGCGAGTCGTCGGTTTCGTCAGAGTGTGCGAGCACCCCATTCGCGAAAGCGGCCTCAATCGGGCCGCACACGATTTTGGAGGCGACAACGGTGGCGATCTCCTTCCCGCCATACACGCGCGCGAATTCCATTGCGGCGCGGCCTGGGGGCAGTCCAGAACCGGAAATCATCGCGGCAAAAGTATCCAAAATATGTTGCTTAGCTTTCTCGACCACTTCTTCTGGCAATGGCCGCGTATTCGCAGCACTCATGTAGGCACTGAGCTGCTGCATGATGGGGCTCACCGCGTTCGATGGCTGGTCAAATTCCGGAAGCGCGACTGCCTTCACGAACCCGGGCGAGAGCGTCGCATGTGCGGCAGACAAGCCCCCGAACTTGATTAATCGGCGGCGGGTAATTATTCCCGGTCTTTTATTGAGTTTTTCGTTTTCAGACCAATTACTCATACCTGTCCTCTCTCACCACAACATGACGCTTGTTACGCAACCATTGCCTTCATCACTCCAAACAATTCGTTCTTGGCTTCAAACCCGATTCCAGGAATCTCCGGAAGCCGGACATAGCTGTCTTCCACCGGAATGCCGTCCGCGAATCCGCCGAAGGGCTGGAAGATTCCCGGGTAGGATTCGTTTCCGCCCAGTCCCAATCCCGCGGCGATGTTCAGAGACATCTGGTGACCACCGTGGGGAATGCAGCGCTTGGCCGACCAACCGTGCTCGCGCAACATCTCTAGAATCCGCAGATACTCCACCAGGCCGTAGCTGAGCGCACAGTCGAATTGCAAGACATCTCGATCCGCTCTTAGTCCGCCGTACCGGATCAGGTTGCGAGCGTCCTGCACAGAAAAGAGGTTCTCGCCGGTCGCGAGTGGTGGATCGTAAAACGGCGCAAGTCTCGCCAGAAGTCCGTAATCCAACGGATCGCCCGGCTCTTCGTACCAGCGCAGCCCAAGCGGGGCAAGGGCTTGCGCGTAGGCAATCGCCGTCATCACATCGAACCGGCCGTTGGCGTCCACGGCCAGCTGATCGGGAGTCTTCAATATTTTGAGAACGGCCTCAATGCGCTGGAGGTCTTCCTGTAAGGTAGCTCCGCCAATTTTTATTTTAACGACGGAGTAGCCGAGGTCGAAATAACTCGCCATCTCATCGCGAAGCCCATTCAAATCTTTGCCCGGGTAGTAGTAGCCTCCTGCCGCGTAAACAAAAACCTTGCTCTCTGTGATTCCGCCGCGATACCGGTCCGCCAGCAGCCGGAACAGCGGGACGCCCGCAATTTTCGCGGTTGCGTCCCAGACGGCCATATCCAGTACGCCGACGGCAACCGACCGCTCGCCGTGGCCGCCGGGTTTTTCATTGCGCATTAGAACGTCCCAAATGCGGGCGGGATCCAAGTTGTCACCAGTGTCGTCCAGGAGCGCTTGAGCATCGGCCCCACGAAGGCGCGGAATGAAGCGATCACGCAACAGGCCGCTCGGCGCATAACGTCCGTTGGAATTAAAGCCGAAGCCGACGACCGGCTTGCCGTCGCGCATCACGTCGGTGATCAGAGCAAGGACACTGACCGTCATCTGGCTGAAATCAATGAACGCGTTGCGGATCGGCGATTTGATCGGCACGACTGTCTCACGGATGTCCACTATTCTCACGAGTTCACCTGTCGCTCGCCGGGATGTCGCATCATGCAAGTTGAAGCAGAGGCCGCAGTGCGCGAATGTCGGAAACGCTTTCGAGATCGAAAATCTTGTGAAGCAGCGCCGCACATTTTTCTGCGCCGAGGACGGGTGTAACCAGGTCGCGGGCTTTGGTGAGAATTTCTTCGCGCGTCATCGGATTTTCGGGCGTGCCGCGAACGTTGTCCACGCGCTGGCGAAGGCGAGTCCCGTCCGCAAGCGTCACTTCCACGATGGCCACACGCAACGGCATCAGACGCTCGAGTTCCGCGTCGGGGATCAGCTTAATCTTGGCGCGCTCCCGCAGCACAGCCGGGTCTTTCATTTTGGAGGAGTCATGCGCCGACGCGAAGCTGACCGTCTTATCCAGAAGCGCAACAGCCATCATGTGCTGAACACAGATGTCTGGAATCTCGCGATTATTGACGATGGCGGCTTCATCGGTGGCCAGGCGAACGTCCACTTGCTTCAACTCTCCGGCTTCAAAAGGCCGCTGTTTGCGTATGAGTTCAAGAGCGTCCAGGGCTGCCTGGATGGGCGAGCCGACCGGCCATTTTTTTATGTTGGTGCGCGCAACCTCGTAGCGCACGCCCAAGTTGTCCAGTAATCCTGAGGGATCGGCTTTCAGATTGTATGCCTGGAAGAAGTTGTCTTTCCCCGAAAACACATCGTCAACGCCTGTCCATCCCGATTGCGCGAGCAGGGCGGATGTTACACCGTTCCGGGCCGTCATTCCGCCAAAGTGAAACGCTTTCTGGATGTGTTCGGTGTCGCGATTCCAGGATCCCAGGCCCGAGGATTGGTGGGCCGTGTATCCCAGCATCCATCGCATCTGTTGCGCAGTCAGCCCGGCGGCGCAACTCGCTGCCGCTGCCGCTCCGAAGAGCGGCGCGATGCTGTGCGTACTCCAGTGGCTCTCGGCTTCGAATTGCTGGCCGCCCAGCGTCATCGTAACGCGGGTGCCGACGTCATAGCCAAGCGTGACCGCGCGGATAAAGTGCGTCCCGCTGATGTGAAACTGTTCGCCGGCGGCCAGCGCTGCCGGAACCACCGCACAACCGGGGTGAGATTGAGAGGGTGAGTGTGAATCGTCGGTTTCGTCGGAGTGGGCGAGCATGCCGTTAGTCATTGCGGCTTCGACCGCTCCGCGCGATAGTTTGGAGGCGACTACTGTGCAGGTCTCATCGCTGCCGTATTGTTGGGCAAATTGCAGCGCCCGTTTGCCGGGAAGTAAGGTCGATCCGGAAATCATTGCCGCCAGCGTGTCCAGAATGTGGTGTTTAGCCTTTTCAGTGATTTCATCGGGCAGCGGATGATTGGCCGCTTCGCTCATGTAGGTGCTGAGCGGAGTCATCACTGCGCCGGGTTTCGAGGCCTTGTCCTGCGCCGTCGAATTCAGCGCGAAGGCCGATGGGTAAGGGAAAGCCACGGCGCCGATGGTCAATCCTGCCATTTCCAGCAGATTGCGGCGGGAGAGTTTTCGTGGTTTGCGGCCGGTTGTTTCGCTGCGATCTAATTTCATGTTAGTCAGCAAACGCGCTCCCGCATTTTTCGGCGTGCTTTCTGCTTTCCACGGAAATCTCTTCAGTTAGCGCTGACCTGCCTGGCAATCGCCTGTCCCAACTCCTGTGTCGAAGAACTTCCGCCAATATCTGGCGTGCGAACTTTTGCTTGGGCCAGAGTCGCAGCGATTGCCTGCTCGACGGAGTCGGCTGCTTCGTTGGCCCCGAAATGCCGCAGCATCATTGCGCCGGACCAGATCTGCCCAATCGGATTGGCGATTCCTTTGCCCGCAATGTCCGGCGCAGAGCCGTGAACAGGCTCGAACATCGAAGGAAATTCTTTTTCGGGGTTGAGGTTTGCCGAAGGTGCAATTCCGATGGAACCTACGACGGCCGGACCAAGATCGGACAGAATGTCGCCAAAAAGGTTGGAGCCTACCACCACATCAAACCAGTCGGGATGACGAACGAAGTGCGCGGAAAGAATGTCGATGTGATATTGATCCGTTCGAATGTCCGGGTATTTGGCGGCCATTTCATGGAAGCACTCATCCCAAAAAGGCATGGTGTGAATAATGCCGTTTGATTTCGTGGCCGAAGTGAGATGTTTGCGCCGCTCACGCGCGAGTTCAAACGCGAAGCGGAGCACGCGATTCACTCCCCGGCGCGTAAACACCGCCTGCTGCACGGCCATCTCGTCGTCGGTGCCTTGGTAAATCCGCCCGCCGATATTTGAATACTCGCCTTCGTTGTTCTCGCGAACGATCGCGAAATCGATTTGGCCGGGCTTCCAGTTTTTCAGCGGCGTTTCGATGCCTTCAAACAGGCGAACGGGACGAAGATTGACGTACTGCCGGAAAGTTCGCCGGATCGGAATCAAAAGGCCCCAGAGTGAAACGT